>Ga0256404_1001617_pt1 | contig 53466 bp, 40 predicted proteins | sample RumenRJG_01DNA_FD_185990 | JGI IMG/M metagenome (GOLD analysis project Ga0256404, IMG submission 185990) | Bovine rumen microbial communities from Lethbridge, Alberta, Canada - RJG_01 | ecosystem: Host-associated > Mammals > Digestive system > Stomach > Rumen | place: Canada: Alberta | collected...
CCGCGAAAAATTCGCACCTGCGCCATTCAGTGATCACGGCTCCGCGAAAACCTGCGCCATCCAGTGATCAAGTCCCAGCGAAAAATCCTCCTGTCCCAGCGAAAAAAGCGAGAATCGTAAATCTAGTCCGGTCCCCTCTAGAAGGCTCTGGAAACCAGGATCCGCGACATCTTCCTCTTCTGCTGCTTCTCCGGCCTCCGGCATGAGAATCGGGAATTCGGTTAATGTTTGTTAATGGACAATCTTATTCCTATAGGAAATACGCCAAATAGGCTGGTATATACTTGACCGACTCTTCGTGTGCATAATCCTTTGTATAAATCAGGTATCGATCATTTGTTATGCGAGAAGAGTATTTCTTACAGAAAGCATCTAGCGACACATGCGTTTTGTAGGAAGAAGATTTTACCTCAATGGGCGTAATCTTCGTGCCACGGGACAGTAGGAAGTCAACCTCGTAATTGTGTTTGCCACTCTCGGTGGGCCAGACATGATAGAACAGTTTATTGCCGGAAGCTGTAAGCATCTGGGCAACGATGTTCTCGTAGAGGTAGCCTAGATTGGTCGCCAACTTGTCGCTAAGCAGGCGCTCATAGATGATGTTCTCTGTGAAGGCCTTATCTCGGAAAGCAAGTGTTACGAAAAGCCCAGTGTCACCAACAAACATTTTGTACTGCATCAGATCTTCGGTACTGCCTAGGCCTACATTCGGATCGTCGCTGTGATGCGAGATATTGATGGTCCGGGATTTCTCCATTTCAGAAATTAGTTCAACGAAGTCTTCCGCATGGGCTCCGGGGATGACATTGGATATCTGGTAGCGAGAAGCATTGCTATTGAGCTGGGCCGGTATGGCGGCGAATATCCTGGCTGCTTTCCCCGTAGGATCAATCTTGCCGAAATCTTCATCGTACAGGTCTAGGATTAGGCGTTTTGCGTGATCCACGACCTCGAAATTGTTGGACTCAATATAAGCATCAACGGCCTGAGGCATTCCTCCCACAAGCATATAGAGCCGGAAGTCGCGCATGAGTTTGCGATGCACCTCCTTCAACGGCTGGGGATGTTCCCAAACGGAACGAAGTAGCGGGATGGTGGCGGTATCTCCCAGAGCCCAGCGAAACTCTTCATAGTCCATAGGATACATACTGATGCGCTCCTCCTCGCTGGGGATGAGAATGTTTTCCGTGTTCTTACGTATGGAAATCAGCGAGCCAGTTTCTATGTAATCGTATCGATGATCTTCTACAAACGACTTGATTGCCTGTCGTGCAAGGGGCTGGAACTGCACTTCGTCGAATACGATAAGGGACTTACGTTCCAGCAGTTGTACCCCATAAGCGAGTTGTAACCTGAGAAAGATGTAGTTAAGATCCGATACATCGTTAAACAGGTTCTTCACCTCTTGGGAGCACTTGGTGAAGTCGATAAAGATGAATGATTCGTATTCGTTTTGGGCGAACGCTTTCACAATGGTAGACTTGCCGATACGGCGAGCTCCCTCAATGAGGAGAGCGGTCTTCCCATTACTGCTTTCCTTCCACTGAATAAGGCGGTCATAAATCTTGCGTTTGAAGAGTCTTTCAGGTTCCATATCTTTTATTCTAGCATTGCGAATATAGCGCATATTCCGGTCTCCTCAAAATCTTTTATGCGGTTTTTCTCAAAATCCTCAAAATGTTGACTTATGAAGAGCACCATGTAATGGCAGAATGGCAAAATCTAGGGGACTGCCTTATGCGGCTGAATGAATGTTTTGGAACGAATCATCCGATCTACTAGGGGAGGGCGGACGGCATGGCGCACGTCTCCGCGAAAAATTCGCACCTGCGCCATCCAGTGATCTAGAACCGGACGGCGGAGCGGTCGATTACTACGACGGGGCTGTCCCAGAGGGGGAGGCCGTTGAAGCCAAGAGAGCCCGCCTCACGTTTGTTTTTCACGATGATGCTGCTGAGGTCGTGGACATTGCCGGTAAGCATATCCACATAGACGGGATCCTCGATGTCCAGGTCTTTGATCCTGATATCGACCAGCTTGCGGTCCAAGGAATTGCCTGGACGCTCGCCGCAGAACCAGAGGATGCATCCGATCTTCTTCCCCTCTTTCTCGATGCCTACGACCTTTAGTTCCTTGTCTACATTGCACTCTACATGCATCTCAGCGCTCTTAAGCTCAGGGGTGAAGAGCGAAGTCACATGCTGGACGGCATAGAACTTGGGACGCTTGTAGACAGGCTCCTTCCTTCCGTTCATACGGATGAGACCGAAGCTCTGGAGCATCCAGCCGTAATTGAGATCTACCATTGTGAAGAACGAGTAAGGCACGCCGAGGCCGAAATGGGTAAGGCTCTGGCGAAGGTCCCATTTAGCCTGACTGTATTCTGTCCATTCGATGGAATTCATGGCATGGCCATATTCCAGCTGCGCCGGGCAGCCGGTCTCGCCTTGAAGGATTCCAATATGGGGACTGAAGGCCTTCATGTCAGCGCGGAGCTTCTCAACGGCCGGAGCCACTTTCTCCGGGGTCGGCCAATAGGCATGGTAGGTGACATAATCCACGAGATCAAGCCTCCCTGCGTCTCTGATAATCTCCATCACCTGGCGGATGTATTTCCGATCGGGAGTACAGGCGCCGACGGCCGCTATCTTCGCATCCGGATCGACCGCCCGAATGGCTTTTGCGGTATTGAGGAACAGCTCGGCATACTCCGGATATGAGTCAAGCTTCTTGCTGCCGTCCGGCTCGTTCCAGACTTCCCACATGGTGACCTTTCCCTTATAACGCTTCACGCAAGCCTTGACATACCTGACCCAGGCATCCATCACGGGGCCTTCCGGGAAGAGCTTTGCCCCAAGGTCTATCCCATGATCGGAATAAATGGGATTGCCATAGCAGAGGCAGATCCAGGGATGGATTCCCTCGGCGAGAAGGCCGTCGACCTGGGCGTCCAACCAGGCGAAATCGTATTTCCCTTTCTTCTTCTCGGTCTTGGCCCAGCCGCTCTGGAGGCGGGAATAACCGACACCTGTCTCACCCATATACTGTTTATACTGCTCGAAATCCGCGAAATCCCTGTCCAGGGTTTCACTGCCGACCGACCAAAAGGAGTGAGCATCCAGCTGCGAGGCAACGGGAACGAGCTCTCCAAGAACAGGGAGCGGGGCCGGATGGGCCTTGATATTTTCCCATGTGACAGATTTCTTGAGTGCGCCGCTGCAAAGGACGGGGAGGGCGGCAAGCACAGCGAGGGTAAGTACGATCTTTTTCATGGCTATTGATGATTTTTGTCGTAATCTTTCTGGTAATTGGTCGCTGCGACAATGAACATCATGACACTGCAGACAACCCAAATGACGGCCAGGATAGGGAAGGTGGCCCCAAGGCTGCCCATGCTCTGCTTCATCGCACCGAGGATCACGGGGGCAAGGGCGCCGACGGCAAAACCGGTCATGATCATGGCGCTGGAGCAGGAAGCGTGAAGCCTCGGCGGCGTCACATCATACAGTACTGCGTAGGTATTGGCATCGAAAAATGCACGGAAGAAGCCCCATCCGGCAAAGCTCAGGTAGAGCAGCCACAGACTGGGATTACCGCCCATGAGATAGAGGAACAGTGCGCCTCCGAGAAGGCCGGCTGCCTGAAGAAGCATACGGATCTTGTGGTTCTTCTTTGCAAGCGAATCGGAGATGGAGCCGGCCAGGAGGACGCCTACAAAGGCGGCCACATATGTCCATAGCATGGAATTCAGGCCGGCGGATGCCTGACTCTGCCCGAATTCCTCCTGCAGGTAGGCGGGGACCCACGTCATGTAACCGGTGATAACGAAGATAAGGCCGCTGAAGCCTATTGTCAGCATAAGGGCTGTAGGAGTCGTAAAGACGGTCTTGAATCCCTCGAAAAAGCCCGGTTTGTCCGCCTTTTCCACCTGGGCTGTCCCGGGAGCCTCTTCTTTATCACGAAGACGGAAGACCATGAGAATACCCCAGATGATGCCCGCTGCGCCAAAGATAATGAACGAATACTTCCACCCGAGCCTGTCTGCGATGAGCCCCGCGAGCCATCCTGCCAGAATGACTCCGATATAGTAGGCCGTCTGGTGGATTGACATCGCCCTCGCCCTCGTATCGGTGTGGTACTGCCCCAATAGGGAATAGTTCGCCGGGCCGAAAAAGGCCTCTCCGCCTCCTGTAGAGACGCTTCGAAGGACAATCAGCCACATGAAACTGGTGGCAAGGCCGGTGAACATAGTCGCCACACTCCAGAAGAGGATGCTCACTGTGGTCACCCACTTACGGGAGAAACGGTCCCCCGCCCAGCCGCCGACAGGCACCATGGCGGCATAGAAGAGATTGAAAATAGTGGCAATCAGACCGACCGAAGTATCAGTAAGGTTGAGTGCCTCACGGATGGCCGGGAGGACTGTGTTGAAGACCTGGCGGTCGCCTTGATTGAGCAGGTAAGCCATCCATAAAAGAAGGAGGACTTCCCACTTGTAAGACTTCTTTTCGAAGAACTTTTGCATCATGTGATTAGTTTCAGGAATCCCGTGGAATATTTATACCACAGCATACCACAGTTTCAATATACAAAGGTAACGAAAATCTCCTGATGTTGTCAATTAATTCAATAATCATCCTCAATTTTAGCTAATTATTTCGATATTTGTAGCATGCGCACGATGATGAATAACAAGATACAGGCTCTGCTTTTGGCACTTTGCTTCGGCCAAGCCGTTTCCCTGGCCCAGACCCATCAGTTTTCTCTGGACGGCGATTTTATGGAACGAGGAGAGCTGCGTATCGGCGGAAATGACACCGACCCCTCCAACGGCAAAGAAGATTTTGCCGCCTTTGTTCTCGGCAGGGTCAGACTGACGGCAGACTATCAGCTGCTGAATGAGAAAGGCTCTCCGATAATGGAAACCCGCTTTTCCGGTCAGTACTGCGGAACATGGGGAGCGGAATCCTCCGCCCTGAACATATTCGAAGGATGGGCAAAGGTCTATTGGGGAAAAGGCTTCTCCGCCAAACTCGGCAGGCAAGTTCTCTCATACGACGATCAGCGAATCTTCGGCTCCGACGACTGGTCGATGACCGGAATCTCGCATGACGGACTGAAGCTCTCTTATGAAGGGCATGGACACAAAGTTCACCTTTTCGGCGCCTTCAACCAGAACCTCGCCAATATCTCCGGAGGGACCTACTATACCGGAGGCATCCAGCCATATAAAGGATTGGCGGCTCTGTGGTATCATTGGGACCTGCCAAAGATTCCGCTTGGCATCTCTGTGACAGCATCTGATATAATGATGGAGGGCGAGCCTAAGGTTGTCGATGTTAATCTTAACCAGTGGGAATATCACCGGTTCCACCAGCAGCTGATTGGTACATACCTCAACTTCCATCCAAAAAAATGGGGCGTTGAAGCCAGTTATTACAAGCAGATGGGTAAAGAAGAAGGGGGGCTTCCGCTAAATGCATGGATGGCCAGCGGCAAAGTAAAGTTCTCGCCTTCGGAAAAATGGACATTCAACACCGGCTTTGACTATCTTAGCGGCGACCCGGATTTTGCCGTTCCTCCCGGCGGAATGATTGGAATGCAGCGCCATGAAGTGGTAAAAGGATTCAGTTCCATCTATGGATCGCACCACAAGTTCTACGGGGCCATGGACTTTTTCTATATGAGCGCCTACTACGGCGGATTCACCCCGGGCCTTCAAAACGCTTATGCAGGAGCCACCTGGAAGCCCGCAAAAGCCCTATCCCTTGATCTGGCATACCATTTCCTCGCCACAGCCGCAAAACTCCGCAACGCAGAGCAGCCCCTCGGCCACGAAGTTGAATTCTCCGCCAGCTGCGACCTTGGCCACGGAATGAGCCTGAGCACCGGTTACTCCTTCATGAGGGGTACGGAGACCATGGTCATCCTTAAACGAACTACCGACAAGCGCGAACTGCATTGGTGTTGGCTCATGTTCAGGGCTACTCCGAAATTCCTCCAGAGCAATAGATAAACACACATGATTATGAATACACTGAAAAAAGCACTGATTGCGATTGCATTATTGACTTTCTCTTGCCTTCTCTCCCCCGAAGCCAAATGCTGGGGAAATCTAGGCCATGCAACTGTCGCCAAAATTGCCCAGGACCATCTTTCGCCCAAAGCTCGAAAGGCGATAAAGAAATATATCGGAGTTCCCCTTCCGGCCATAGCCTCGGACGCAGACGTGTTCAGGGGAATGTGGACCATGGACCTTGGATTTATCCCTACTAATCCGGATGACGCCAGGGTAGCGTTCGTCAAGACCTTTGATTTCTCTACTCCCCTTAACATCTCCCCGTGGAGCCACTCCATTACCGTGGACGAGAATTTCAAGTGCTTCCCGACCGATAATCTCGACGGGGCCTATATCAATAACGACGCCTACTATGTGACCCTTCTGTCGAAGAAGCTGCGCGAAGAGGCGGAGACCATGGACCCGTACGAGCGCTATAAGGCTATCGCGCTGATTGTCCATTTCCTCGGGGACATGCACTGCCCGATGCACGTTGTCTACCTGCCGGCCAATACGGTGAAAGGCCATATAGACGTCCTTTACAAGGGGAAGAAGATTTCCCTCCATTCATTCTGGGACAATAGCGTTTTCGAGACCAATCTTCCGAAGAGTTTCGGCGACCTTGCCTATCTGGCAGACAATGCTGACAAGAAAGGAATAAAGGAAATCACGGAAGGAGACGTCTACGACTGGGCAGGAAGGACAGCTGAAAAATGCTGGCCTCTCAACAACACATGGCATGACGGAGACACCCTCCCTTCTACCTATGCTACCGAGATGAGAACCACCCTTCTCGAGCAGCTCCGCGATGCCGGATACAGACTTGCAAAAGTCCTCAACGAGACCTTCAAATAAGGAGCTATTTCGTAGAAAGGACGACTCTCAAAAGCACTTTTTCCTTTGGTTTGAGATCCAAAAGGAAGCCCGAAAGGGATGTACCCGGATTGGGAGCGTCCCAGCTGTGGATCGGCGAATCCGGCCAGCTCCAAAGAGGTTCCTCCTCAGGGGCGGGCACATCGGGGGCCTTCCGGTCTTTGGGATAGGATGTCTCCCAGATGCAAGGAGAGAGCTTTTGGCGACGGTGAAGCCATGAAGACCGGACGACGGTAGCGCGAAGATAACGAGTCTTCCCATTTGCGGAAAGGCAAACCGCATTGCCCTCTATTGAAGCCTCCGTCTCGGAGCAAAGAGCCCAGCGGACGCGGCAGGCCGTATCCCGAGCCTCAATCCAATCCTCCACCACAAGGTCCCGCCCTTCAAGATACACCTTCCTATAGCAGCTGTCCAGATCCTCGCTATAGATGGAGCTAAGGCCTACCTCTGCTCCAGGTCTTTCTGGAGTCCCTGTAGAGGCAAATGCGGCCTCATGGTTGACTTTCGGCTTATGAGAGTTGACCGTCAGAATATTATGGCAGAAGGGGCCGATTCGGAAGACTTTCCAGCGGTCCGATTCTTGGGTCATTTTCCATATACCGAGTTTCTTTGACTCGAGGCTCTCGTAATTCTGCGACCCGAGATCCGTAGCCCATACGACTCCTCCGTCCTCGAAGTAAAAGGACCCCTGGTCTGCATGAGCATGGCTGGAAAGGGAAATCCCTCCCTTGACAGCAAGATATGTATCCTCGGGAGACTGCCATCCGCTGCGATAAAGGTACAGGGGAGTTACGCCTCCGCAGACGTACTGGCTCGCGACCGGCTTCGGCAGGGAGCCAAGAGGAACGGCGATGCGGGCGGCAAGAAGAGGAAACATCGGGAAGAGCCTGTCCTCGGTAAGGTGGCGATAATTATACGCCTTCATGACCTCTATCTCAGGCTGAAGGAGAGAAAAATCCCCCGAGCAGAGAGCCATATAGGCCTGCATGTACTGAGCCGCCGCATGGCGGGGAGAATCATAGTAGCTATAGCACTTTCCGGTCGGGGTGCGCATCATCTGCAAGAAGCTCCCGGAGCTGTAGAAGCCTGCGCCTTCTTGCTCCATAAGCGAAAGGTCGCTGCCATAGCAGCTTTGAAGGGCGACAAGTAGCATTATCTGGAATGAAGACCCGTAACCCCAGTAGTTGTAGCCCTCGGGATAACCTCCCTCAGGGGAATAAGAGGCAAGGCTTTTCGGATTGGTTTCCAGGCATTTCCGTACGATTTCCCCGGCCTCCTCAGGACAGGCCTCCCAAAGGGCGAGGGCCCCGTAGACCATCCCTGCATTGCAGACCTGGTTCCAATTATTCTCCGCATTGTAGAACCACGCCCATTTTTCATTACGGGAGGCCTCAAAGCCGAGCTTTCGGACCGCCGCAACTACACTATCCCTCTGAGGCTGAGTCATCCTCTGATAGAGCCAATCATAGCCTATGGCAACCGCCATAGTCATCTCTCCGACATCCAGAAAGTGGGTTGGGTTCCAGTCCGAGAAGCGGCAGACAGCCATCATCTCTTCTATGGCCCGGTCGGCATAGATATCGTTCCCATGAATCCTCCATGCATAAGAAAGATAGAAGATTCGTTTCAGGGCCTCGCGCGAGACATGAAGAAGCCTTTTTCCTATCTTGACCCGCTCGACAGGGGGTTGAGACAGAGCCTTTTGACAGAAAGAGAGTATCGTACTGTCGGCTCCTTTGACTACAGGGTCGGCAGCAATCTTATCCCTTACCGCCTGCTCCTCGCCGGAAAGGAGAAGGAGCCTCGGATGATCTCCCGGAGAGGGAATGACAGGCTCCGCGGCCGCCGCAAAAAGCGGAAAAAGCACCGCCGACAGCAGTGCTCCTATATAAATCAATCTTTTCATTGGCAAAGATACTCATCCGATACGGACTTAATCTCATACGAGAAGTCGGTATCTTTCAACATATAGACGCGGAAACTGCCGCCTCCGGGGGCCACCCTTATGACAACATGGCCTCCGTAAGCCTTCACCTTTGAGAAAAGGTCCTTGTTCGCCTCCATCTTGGCATCCCAGCTCTTTGTCAGATAGACATCCTTCTCCCAGGTATAGTTGTAGCTTGTAAATTGACCGGAGAAAATAGAGGTGAGAAGGTCTACATCAGGCTGCTTTTCATAAAAACTCTGGACAACTATGACCCTCGGAGAGAAGGCGTATTTTTGCATCTGACCTCCCCACGAGTTGGCACTCAGGTGGTGATTACTTTTGAATCCCTCCAGATAAGAGACATAATCCCGATAATAATAGGCCTGAAAATTCTGAGCCACCGAAACAAGGTCTCCAGCTGCTATGAAATCAAACTTCCCGTACTGGAGATGGAAGCCGCAAGAGGCTCCGTTTTCCGTAGAAGGCTTCCTCCTGTCCACGAATCCTTCGCCGTTGGACCCCTTGTAATAGCCGTCTCCGTTCCCTACATGGTTGAATATCCTGAACTTTCCCTCATAAGTGTCCTTTGTGGCTCCAAGAAGCTTAAACTGGGTTTCCGAACCGACTTGGAACCGTTCCCCCGTCACCCCTTTTTTCGAGGTGACATACTTAGCGAACTTGATGTAATTCTGGGTGGATTCGGATTCCGATGTAGGGAAAGTATAAGAGTCTTCCTCATAAGAGGGGTAGCCTCGGTCTATGAGATTTCTGAACGGCACTTCCTCGAAAAGACCGCTGACGCCGACGATTTGATAGCCGCCCTCGGGATGGATGGCATTAGAAGAGCTCATCTCGCCCATATGGTCGATATGGAAATGGGTGAGCATCATATAATCAATCTTTCCTCCGGAAGAGGCCGGGAGGAAATGCTTGATATAGGTACCGAAAGTCTTATATGCGGGGGTCGAAGAGTTCGGGCGCTGCGGCTGAGCGGTAGGATCGGTAGGGAAAAACTCCCCGGCGTCGACAACCATAGTCGTCCCGTCCGGGAGGATGTAGAAAGTGCATTCTCCGCGTCCGGAATTGATAAAATGGATGTCCAGATTACCTTCGCTCCAAGCGGGCATTATCTCACCGGTCTGAGTCTCTGGTTTATCCTCAGGCTCTTGCGGCTTTGGATTATCCTTCGGCTTAGTCTCTTCATTATGAGAGCAGGCAACAACCAAAAGGGCGGCAAGGCAAAAGTATTTGAATATGGCTTTGTTCATATTTTTAGTTACCGTTCTGCGGTAAATATAACATTTCTCCGGAACATAACTGCATATTTTTCTAATTTTGTATTTTGATAGTTACCTTGATATGTCACTATATATCCCCAAGAATTACAGGAACCTTCTTGGCTCCGTGGAAAACACCGAAAAAGCTATCAAAGCCGTCAAGGATATGTTCCAGAGCAATCTTGCGGCCCAGCTGACCCTCCTTCGTGTCACCGCCCCAATGGTTGTCCTCAGCGGAACAGGTATCAACGATGACCTCAACGGAGTAGAGAGACCGGTAAGATTCCCGATAAAAGAGATGAATGACCGAAAGGCAGAGGTGGTTCACTCGCTTGCAAAATGGAAAAGGCTTAAACTCGCAGAACTCAAGACTCCTCCCGGAAGAGGAATCTACACCGATATGAACGCCCTCCGGCCGGATGAAACCCTTGACAATATCCACTCGATCTATGTCGACCAGTGGGACTGGGAAAAGGTCATCCGCCCTTCGGAGAGGAACCTCGATTTCCTTAAAAGGACGGTTCGGCGCATCTACGAGGCCATAAAAGTTACCGAAAACCGGCTCTATGTAGAGTTCCCGGAGATCGTGCCGTCCCTCCCTGACGAAATATTCTTCATCCATAGCGAAGAGCTCCTGAGGATGTACCCCTCGATGACCCCGAAAGAGAGGGAAAACGCCATTACAAAGGAGCACAAGGCCGTTTTCCTTATAGGCATCGGAGGAGAACTCTCGGACGGCTCCGTCCATGACGGCAGGGCCTCTGACTATGATGATTGGAGTACCCCGAATTCCGACGGATACAAGGGTCTCAACGGAGACATTCTCCTTTGGAATAATGTCCTTGAGAGCTCGTTCGAAGTTTCGAGCATGGGTATCCGAGTCGACCCGGAGAGCCTCCGTCGCCAGCTCGCTATCCGAGGCGATGAAGACCGCGCCGGCCTTTATTTCCATAAAAAACTCCTCTCCGGAGAGCTTCCACAGACAATCGGAGGAGGTATTGGGCAGTCCCGTCTCTGCATGTTCCTCCTTCGAAAAGCCCATATCGGAGAAATCCAGAGCGGCCTTTGGCCGGAAGAAATGGTCACCGCTTGCCGCGCAGCCGGAATCGACCTGGTATAACCTTGAAACTATATTCAGACATATAAAATGAGCAACGACAGAACCCGTTTGGCCAAAGAGTCATTTGTCAAGAGACCGGTGAGCGTGGACGATCCCTGCAAGAAAATTTCCGATTACTACGGAGATCTCATTTTTGATAGGAGGAAAATGAAAGAATATCTCGACCCTGAGATATTCAAATCCTTCCTTGAGTGCGTTGACAAGGGCGTCGCCCTCGACATGAAAACGGCCGACGGAGTAGCCGCAGGAATGAAAGAATGGGCAATGCAGCATGGGGTCACCCATGTTACCCACTGGTTCCAGCCGCTCAGCGAAGTGACCGCCGAAAAGCACGACTGCCTCATCGATTACGATGGTAAGGGAGGAGTCATAGAGGCCTTCGACGGAAGGGCTCTCGCCCAGCAGGAACCGGACGCCTCCTCTTTCCCGAGCGGAGGTATCAGGGCCACCTTCGAAGCCCGCGGCTACACGGCTTGGGACCCGACTTCCCCTGTCTTTATTGAAGAGGACACCCTCTGCATTCCGACTGTTTTCATCTCCTATACAGGTGAGGCCCTCGATTGCAAAACCCCTCTTAAAAAGGCCCTGAAGGCTGTTTCTGACGCTGCTCTCCCTATCTGTCGCCTATTCGACCCCAAGGTCTCAAAGGTCATTTCATACCTCGGCTGGGAGCAGGAATACTTCCTTGTCGACGAGAGCCTCTATGCGGCCAGGACCGACCTGATGATCACGGGAAGGACCCTCATGGGCCATAATTCCTCCAAGAATCAGCAGCTCGGAGACCATTATTTCGGAGCCATCCCGCCGAGAGTCGCCGCCTTTATGCGAGACCTCGAAATAGCGGGGCACAAGCTTGGAATCCCCCTGAAAACACGCCACAACGAAGCGGCCCCGAACCAGTTCGAGCTCGCTCCTATCTTTGGAGACACCAACCTTGCCAACGACCAGAACCAGATTGTAATGAATCTGATGAATAAGCTTGCCAGAAAGCACGGGTTCGTAGTCCTCTTCCACGAAAAACCCTTCGCAGGGGTGAACGGCTCGGGAAAGCACAACAACTGGTCCCTCGGCACTGATACCGGCACAATGCTTCTCGCCCCGGGAAAAGACCCGATGGGTAATCTCCAATTCATCACCTTCTTTGTCAATGTACTCGCCGCTGTCCAGAGGCACAACGGCCTTCTGAAAGCATCCATAGCCAGTGCCACCAACGCCCACAGGCTTGGCGCCCATGAAGCTCCTCCGGCGATTATTTCCGCCTTCCTCGGAAATACGATGACAAGCGTGCTCCATAAGCTGCTGGAAGTTCCTTCCGACACACCTATAGAGATAGCAGGCAAGGAAGGAAGGAAAATCGGCCTTGTGGAAATCCCTGAAATCTTCATAGACAATACCGACAGGAACCGAACCTCTCCTTTTGCCTTCATAGGAAACCGGTTCGAATTCAGGGCAGTCGGCGCTCCGGCCAACTGCGCCACCGCAATGACCACACTCAATGCAGCCGTAGCGGAGCAGCTTCTCCTTTTCAAGGCAGATCTCGACAAGGAACTCGCGAAAGGGAAGACTCTTCAAGTCGCAGTCATGGACACCCTGAAGCCTATTATCTCAAAGGTAATAGACGTGATTTGCTTCGACGGGAACGGATACACGGAGGAGTGGAAAAAGGAGGCCGAAAGGCGTGGACTCGATGTTGAGGACAGCGTGCCGGAGATGTTCCGGACATTCACCTCAGAAGGCTCCGTCGAGATGTTCACAAAAACGGGTGTCTATTCCCTTAAGGAACTTGAGGCCCGTAACGCAGTGAAATGGGAGACCTACTCGAAGAAGATCCAGATTGAAGCGAGTGTATATGTCCGAATGGCCATAAACCATATACTCCCAGCCGCAATAGAGTATAAAAACAGCCTTCTGGAGACTGTCTCAAAGACAAAAGAAGTGTTCGGCTCTCTTGACTCCTGCAAGACGGAAGTAGACCTGACCAGAGAAATATCCGCCCTTATCGAGGATATAAAAGCCCAGTCAGACAGGCTCAAGGGAAAGGCAAATGAAGCAGAGGCCCTCGCCGACGAATATGAAAAAGCATCAGCCTATCAAAAGGTTGCTAAAGCTTGCGATGAGCTTAGAAAACCCCTTGACAGGCTGGAGGAACTTGTAGACAATCGTCTCTGGCCTCTTCCGAAGTACAGAGAGCTGCTTTTTATCAGCTAGAACCTTACGGCGAAAGTCATTCCGGCGGTCGGCTTATAACCGGAGCCGGTCTGGACGAAGTCTACTGAAGGATACATGGTAGCGGTTGCATACCTTCCCATGAGATCCTGATTGTACATATTCTTCACTTTGGCAATCTTGACAGCATCTGAGCAGGACCAGATCCTAAGCACAAGGTTGGCCAATGCAGCTCCTGCAAAAATATATGCTCCCTTCTTTGCCACTTTCTCGTCAAGAAATACGATTTTATTGTCTTCCTTGATGATATTGCCATCAGCATCTTTCTCTATTGAATTATAGACAGTTCTGATTCCATAACTACCAACCAAGCCGATGAGAAAATCGCCGCCGATGAATGCCCAGCCGCGTCCCGGCTCATGGGCGATAAGCTGACCGACACCTGGCTCAGCGAAAGAGGTAAGTCCCAGCCAGAAAGGAGAGAAAGGATCAGTCGAGGTCTTCTGATAGCTCTTGGTGTTGTAGACCTGCTTGAGTTCTTTGTAGGTCATACCGGGGCGCACCGTCTGTCCGAAAAGGGCGGTTACTGAAAGCGCCAAAGTCACAATAAGGATAAAACGTTTCATAAGTTAAACTGTATTTTTGGCCACAAATATAGCTTTTTTGCATTATTTTGCAAAGTCAGAAAGAAAAAAGTAATTCTCCTCCACTCGCTATGTCCGAGTGCTTGATTGCCGTCCCTTCGAGGGGTTTTCCGTTCAGCGTGACCGCTTTTGCTTTATCGGTAAGATATTTACGATTCTTCGTCAGGATAGTAAAGGGAGCCTTCCCGGAGCGGATAACGATTTTATCAAAATGAGGAGAAAAGACCTCGTATTCGTCAGAGCCGACAAGAAGGGGATAGAGACCGGAAGAGGCGAAAATATACCATGAACTCATGGCTCCGTCGTCCTCATCCATCTCCGGGGCATATCCGTCAGGAGTATTCCTGAAGGCCCTTCCGACGAATGGCTCGGGATATTCAGCGTTACCCCCGTAGATATGGACCATCTCGTCGTCCGTAAGATAAGAATTCACCACTGCTGCAGTCATATCCGGCCGGCCGAAACGATTGAAAATGAACGGAGTATGGATATCGGGCTCGTTCCCTTGATTGTATAGTCGCCTCTCGAAGAACTCCTCGAGCTGACTCTCAAGACTGTCCCTTCCGACAAGATCTATCATCTTGTCGATGAAATGGGGAGCGTTCCAGCGATGCTGCCATTTGGAGCCTTGATAGAGGCCGTTTTCTTTCATGAGAGTAAACTCCGGAGTAATCTCCATAAAAATCGGGACCCATGTCGCAATAAACAGAGAATCAGCTCTTTCCGAGTATTTCCGAGAGTCTTCCTCACGCCCTAGAATCTCTGCAATCTTCCCTAGGGCCCAAAGGTCGTAAGAACTTTCAAGCCTCTGGTCCGGCTTAGTCATGGGAAGGTCATTCTCGGCCTCTTTCACCATTCCTTCGTAGCCTTTTTCTAGATTAATTCCTTGGACGCCTTTGGCTACGGCATCGAGAATAGTAATTACTGAATGTTCTGTACGGACAGACGGCGCCGGCTCGTAAAGGGTTGTCCACTGATTCTTTCCTGTCTTGAAAAGGTCAATAAGAGAGTTGCAGATGTCCGATGATGCATCCCCCTCCAAGAGCACCAGAAGAGGGAATTTTGTCCTGAAGGTATCCCACATGCTCCAGCTTCCATAGAAGGTGTAACCTTCGTTGTCATAGATGTTTCCATCGGTCCCTATATGTCTTCCGTCAGGGGACTGGGCGACCATGGGGCTTAGATAGAGACGATAAAGCGAAGTATAGAAAATTATGCGGTCTTCCTCTGTGCCGCCCTCAACCTCTATCTTCGAGAGTTTTTCCTCCCAGGACTTCGCCGCCATCCGGCGTATCTTGTTAAAACTCAGATTCTTCCACTGTCCGTAAGCGTCTCTTGCGCTCTTTTCGTCCACCGTCGAAGTCCCTATTCGGATCTCAACGGAGCGGGTCTTCTCAGGGAACTCGATATCAACGGCTTTCTCCTCGGTTCCGACTACTTTAAAGGGAGTATCTGAAACGAGGGTGAAATAGAGTTTGTAACTACCCCTTGCACAGACAGTAGGAGAAACCGTCCAGCCTTCGATCGTCCTGTCGTCCTTTATCGTATACCCGCTAGGCTTGATGCCGGACAAGCGCTTTATTACAGAGGACGAAAAGTCGATATGAAATACCTTCGAAGAGGTGGGACGGAAATCGTACCTCTCCAAAGCTGTATTCACCGTTGCAGTAAATGATCCCCTGGTCCCGTTTGAAAAAAGGGTCTCGTAATATCCCGGAACGGCTTTTTCTGTTCCCTTGACTATTGAAACGGGCTCGCTCTCGGGGCATGGACGGATGCGAACATCTCCCCCGCCTCCGCTGCAGCCGACCCCGGAAACCCTTGTGATCGACACCCCTGATATCTCAGGTACGGCCCAATCATAGCCGCAATGCTGTGGAGGGTCGCTGTCCGGGCACACCGAAATCATCCCGAAAGGGACCTGAGCCCCCGGAGAAACCTGTCCGTGATCTCCAGAAGTACCCATGAAGAGATTGACTTCATGGGTACTGTTACATGCGGAGATCAAAAAGATCATCGCTGCCGCGAGGCAATTCTTTTTCATTTACTGCTCTTTGTCTCTACTTCAATTTTACGTCCACGTATATCGGAAGGTGGTCGGAGGCCGTCGTGACATCACCATTGTAGAATTCGGTCATGACATGGGAACCGACAACCTCAACAGGCGCGGATTTCTTGTAATGGAAGATATAATCAATACAGTTTTTCGCGCCTCTTGAAGGGAAGGAGTTCTCACTTGTAACGGAAAGGAGGTCCCAATTCTTTTGAATTCCGGCAATTGTTTCGGAATTAGGATAATCATTCATATCCCCGAGAAAGAATACCGGTTTATTTGAATCGCTATACCTGGAATTAACCCAAGCATCTAGAACATTTACTTGTTCGAGCCTTGCTGCAGCAGAGGTATGGTCAAGATGGGCGGCACCGAAAACGTATTTGTCCGTCTCAATGACAGCGACACTGCGTTGCTCGGAACCAGCCCCTTTAGGGAGGGTAATCGTGTACTTACCCTGTACTTTGACATCCCTCGGAACGACAACTCCGTTACCATAAGCTCCTCCACGATACGCCATCGCGCGACCGAACCACCACTGCCAATCGCCAAGCTGCTTGGCGAGATTCAGAACCTGATTCTCTCCCGGATGGCGGGTATTGACAGAGTCGCACTCGTTGAGTCCAACGGCATCAGCCTTAACCTCAAGTAGCATTTTTGCTATCATTTCGGTACTCTCCTTCGTGCTTAAATACTTATTGAAAGCACCCACATTATAGGAGACGATCCTGAATGACCCATCAGCCTTCGGATAGTAGGTCTTGCTGGGCTTAACCGGCTCTTCGGGTTTTTCGTCCTCGCTCGAGCCAACCGGTTTCCATATGTCCGTTTCCTTGGACGTATCTACCGGAGCAACACCTTGTCCGCCGCAGGCAAAGAGGGTCACCGCGGCGACAAGAATCGCGAAATATGATATCAACTTTTTCATTACCCCATAGGATTCTGCTCAAGGTTGGTATTCAAACTGAGGCTGTTGTTTTAAAAGGGGGCCACATCAATCCCGGCCCCCTCTTTCTCAATTATTAATTATTACCTGAGTTTTGGAAGATCTCCACTCAGATCCCATATGGTCTCATCCCAGCCGAGTTGTTTTGCGGCTTGGGAACAGGTTGTTCCCGCTGCGACAGCCTTTCCGTGGTAAGGGAAGATATGACTGCCGGAAACGCCGCTTGTGGTACCGGGACCGGTCAAAGGGTTGTTCTCATCGAAATCGCCTTGATCTGCAAGGACATTCGAAGGAGCCGTGGCTTTGAAATTAAGATCCGCTCGACGAAGACCTCCCTTGAGCGTTATATTAGTAAGAGCGCCATTCTCTTTAAGATCTCCGTAGCAGTCTCCGACAATGGCTCCAACACTATAATTGGCATCGGTCCTAGCTACCGTCAGCTCTATCTTTTCATTCCAGCTGATGCAGTTAATGACGGCATCCGGATCAGTGGTCTTATTGTCGATTCGCCCGACGATTCCTCCTCCTCCGTGGTTGGTAGAAGTAGCGGAAACAGTTGAGTAGCAGTTTGATATCAAGTTACCACCGCCATCAGCTATATATGCGGCTATACCGGCAGAGAAGCGGGTTCCGGTGATAGTTCCCGTTGAGTAACAGTTCTTGATTGTGTTGCCTCCGGTCTTCTCGACATATCCCAGGATACCAGCATTGTGATGGGTAGAACAGACTATGTCCACATCCGCAGAGCATCTCTCGACAGTAACTCCGTATCCTCTTCCGAAGATTCCGGCATTACCATACTGGCTGGACCTGATAGTACCCTGAACATGGCAGTTGATGGCACTGGCATGCATGACGACATCGTTATTAAGATATCCTCCATATGCAGCGATTATACCTGAAGAATACTTATTGGCGGTGTTGCCAAGGGCGGCATTTGTAATATTGAGATTACGCACCTCGCCCCAGAGAACTCCGAACAATCCGGCATTTCCCGCATGCTCAGCATCAGCACGGCAGGTCAAATTGGAAAGGGTGTGGCCGTCTCCATCGAAATCAATCTTCTTCTGATAAGGGCTCACATTGTTGATAGGATTCCAATCCCCGATGGAGGACATGTCGATATCTGCTCCGAGTTTATAATAAATCGTCGAGCCTTCAATGAGCGTCTCCTCAATCTTCAACATCTCCTCCGCCGTCATGATGACATAAGGATCGTCGACTGAGCCGGAACCGTTGTTGAACGGGCTGAAAGCCCTGCTCAGTAGAATATAAGCCGCCTTATCTGAAGGAATCTCATACTCTTTCGGGCCGGAAACAGCAGAAATGACTACCGGAATAAGATAGACACTGGTCATATCCATATTCTGGGTAGCCCCCACCTTGATTGCTCCCGTGGTGGATCTTACGTTATACTTGTAAAGGGTCACGTCTCCTGTCGTGAATTCATACGCGTCGTTCGGCGCCATCTTGTAATTGGTGCCATGGGCGGAGTTGTATACATCCACCAGATCAGGATTGACTCCGAAAGTAATCGTAGCGTTGTCGCTCGCAACGGACCCGTTGAGGGTGTCGGCATAAGCTCTAAGGTCAATCACCTTGGTGACCTTGGGCATCGTGACCACTATGTCCACATCGGAGAAAGCAACCGGATAGAAGGTTCCCTTCATGAAGGGGACCTCGTCGGCCTCATTCTTATTGATACAGGACGGGACGAGCAGCGTCGCAAATGCGGCAAGAATCAAAAATATCTTTTTCATGGTTTCTAGTCGCTAAAAAGTTAAATTGTCGTTCCAGCCCGGATTCTGCTTGAGGGCGCCATCTGTAAGCTGGCGGTCATAAATCGGAACAGGATAGAGATAATCCTTATCCTCATTCCAGGTACACTTGATGCTCTTGTGGGGATTCAGATACCCGCTGGATGTTCCGCTGAGGGTCACATCCTTACCGATCTCGAAGTAATCTTTGGCATTAACAGAAGGTTTATCGCCCGAATACAGGCATGCATCTACAGTACCGTCTCCGTCAAGATCATAGTTTCCTGCCCCCGGGAAGTACATTCCATAGAACTGAGCCTCGAAGGTTTTTCCTTCCTTCCAGCGCATGATATCATCATAGCGGAAGCCTTCCTGACCGAGCTCCACAGCCCTCTCGCGGCGTATTTCAAGGATAACTCCCTTGTTGGCGCCGCTGACATTCCTGAAGCCTCCCCATTCCGTATTGGTGAGGAACGGATCAGGATTGGCATTGGCGTCAGCCATGTTCAGATGAGGCATACCGACTCTGTCGCGAAGCTTGTTGAGAGAAAGATCAAGGTCTCCCTGCGTAAGGGTCCCGAGTTCAGCCTTGGCCTCAGCATAGTTGAGATACACCTCTGCGGCACGGAAGGAGATAAGGTCTATATCGGTAAGATTATATTTCATCTGCTCCCTTGTGGTCACATACTTTGTCGGCTGGAAACCGGTGCCGGAATTCTTGATTTCGGGAGCGGTGAAGGTCTCTTCTCCGTCAACCTTGAATCCGGGAGTACGGATAGACTGGGCAAGACGAGGGTCGCGGTTCTTTGCCGCATCCACGAACAGCATGCTTTCCCATCCGGCCTTGTCGGTGAAACGGGTGCCGTCCTTCATGAGGTAGCTGGCAAAATACTTAAAGCTCATTCCCTGCCTTCCGAGGGTCGGAGTGGTGTAATTGGCTCCGGCGGTATGAGTAGCTCCGTATGCAGCGTCATAATGGCGCACCAGAATTACTTCCTCGTCGGTAGCGTTGTTCGTTGAGAAGAGATAGCGGTAATTCGTATTGAATGTCCCCTTATTGTAGATGATGTAACCGCTTGAAGCGATAAACTCTGACGCCGCTTCGGCAGCCTGCTCGAGATACCAGCTATAGGGCTTGGCATCAGCAGGGAGGGTTGCTGTAAACGGATCGCCTGCGTGGTACTTGCGGAAAGTGCCTTCATACAGGCAGGCGCGGCTCTTAAGGGCAAGCGCCGTCCACTTGGTGACACGTACCGTGGACTTTGTCGAAGTGAGGTTGGCGACTGCGAAATCAAGGTCCGCAATGACATTTTGCATCACAAGCTCGCGGGAATCCTGAGGCTTGTACAGATCCTCATCGGCAGACCCGAGCTCTTTGTCGTACCAGGGGACGTCGCCGAAGCGTTTCACCTTGTCGAAATAGAAATAAGCGCGGAAGAAACGTCCGAGGGCTTCATATTTGGTCCTGACCGCCTCGTCCTTGCAATGATCCAGATTACCAAGCATCGTATTGACATTGCGAAGGGTCGTCCATGTCCAGCCTCCGCCCGAGTTGGGGACCTGACGGGCGCCACGCACTTCCTCGGAAAGAGATGCGGGAACATAGAGGTCGGCCTCTTCGGCAAAGGGAGCCGAAATCATGCTATAGAAGTTGTTGCTGAAGCTCATCAGTTCCTCATCCGAAGAGAAGAAGGAATCCGGACTCAGATCATCGAGGGGGTATTCGTTAAGGATGTCGGCGCAGGCGCAGAAAGAAGCAGCCGCGACAAAGAGGGTGATTGTTCTGAATATATTTTTCATTGTTCTTTCCTCCTCTGATTAGAATGTGACATCTATGCCGAACATGAATGTCTTCTGCCATGGATACACGGAAGAATTATTCACCGCGGCCATTTCAGGATCCATGTATTTGCCATATTTCTTTAATGGAGACCAGTACTGGAGGTTCTCTCCCGTGAAGTAGAAGCGGACATTATCCATTGAGATCAGATTTGTCAGCTTCTTGGGAAGGGTGTATCCGACTGTGAGGTTCTTCAGACGGCAGTAGCCGATATTCTGGAGGTACCTGTCGTTGTATGCCGAAAGCTCACGGTCCTGCCCGGTACCCAGCGCGACATAGCCGCGGGCCCTCGGGAAGTAAGCGTTGGGATTCTCTTCGGTCCAATACATATTCTGGAAGTCTTTCGGGATGTAGGTAGCATAAGGCCTCATGTACACGAACCAGAACAGACGGGCATCCTGAGGAGGATACCAATCGCGACGGCCTATCCCCTGGAAGAAGACTGAGAAGTCAAATCCGGCCCAGGCGGCATTCAGCGTGACACCATAGTTGTAGCGCGGCTGGCTGTTTCCTATGATGCGGCGGTCTCCCGGATCGTCGACAGTATTGGCGCCGAGACTGATCTTATTATTATGATCGAGGTCGAGATATTTGAGGTCTCCTGCCTTCAGACCGTTGTCGCTTCCCGCAGAAGCATTGATAATCGTATTGACCGATGTCTGATCAACCTCATAACTTGCAGCTTCTTCATCCGTTGCAAAAAGCCCTCCGATCCTATAGCCCCAGATCTCTCCGTAGGTCTGTCCCTCATAGTAGGACTTGGAAAGGGACTTGGTCGGGTTATCGAACTTGGTAATATGCGAAATATAGTCGCTGAAGACGACTTTTATGCCGTAATTAAACGGACTGCCGGCCATCTGGAACGAATCCCTCCAGCTGAGTGAAAGCTCATATCCCTTGGTCCTGAGGTCAGCCGAATTCTTTTTGGGAGCGCTCGCTCCGTAGGTCGAAGGAAGGTCATTGCCGGAAACCAACATTCCCTTGGTGTCACGGATGTATGCCTCGCCGGAGAAATTGAGCTTGTTCGCGAACATGTCGATATCGAGACCCAGATTGTAATGAGTAGCAACCTCCCAGGTGAGGTCGGAAGCTACCGGCGCGCCAATGGAAGACACAAGCGGCTTGCCGCCCTCGAACAGATAACTGCCCGTACCGAGGGAAATCTTGCGGATATAGTCGTAGTAACCGACATTCTGGTTGCCGAGCTGTCCATAGGAGAAGCGGATCTTGGCATTATTGACCGTAGCCCTGAGCGGCTCGAAGAATGGCTCCTCGGAGATTCTCCAACCGACAGATGCGGAAGGGAAGAAACCCCAGCGATGGGCCTGAGCAAAACGGGAAGTACCGTCATAACGGGCGTTAAACTCGAAGAGATACTTGCCGGCATAGTCGTAATTGAAACGGCCGAAATAACCCAGCAGGGTATATCTGTTCTGTCCGCCGGTGGCCTCTATTCTCTTGTCGCCTGCTTCGCTCGAAGGGTCAGCGCCGACGAGGTTGAGGTCGTTGAGTTCTTCAGAGAGCAGATAGTAACCATCCACCGTCACGGTCTTGAGATACTTCGTCTCCCAGTTGGCTCCGCCCATAAGTTTGAAGTTGTGATTGCCGAAAGACTTGGTATAGGTTGCATATATATTTGCCTGCTGATAGTAGTTGTCGTCAAGGTCTTCTGTGAGATGGTCAGCGCCATGCGCTCCTGTGCTATAGGTCTCTATGATTCCCGGGTACTGAGAGTAATGGGAATTAGTGATACGGTGGACATAGCGGTTAAAGTAGAACACATAGTTGTAGTTCGCCTTTATTACAAGATCCTTGAACGGGGTGATTGTAGCCTCCGTAATAGTGGAGAGCTCCTGAATTTGGTTGTAGTGCTTATTCCCGGGGTTTGCAATGATAGCGTTGGCGACAGGGGAATTATAGTGCCTGTTCGTGGCGACGAGGGTTCCGTCCGGATTATGCGTCGGGATAGATGCGAAATCACCCACGGTTGTCTGGAGGAAATCATTGTTGACGCTGGCGTAGCCATGGTAGTCATAGCGGCTGGTAAAATAGGTGGTGTTGTTGCTTACCCTCAGCCACTTGTTGGCCTGGAAGTCCAGCTTTGCCCTGATGTTGTACTTATTGTATGTGTCAGGGTTGATGGCCAGCATACCTACCTGGTTGTTGTATCCCGCGGAAAGGAGATATTTCATCTTCTTTGTGCCGCCTCTCATGCTTATGCTATGGCTCGAAGTCGGCTTATTATCATTGAAGAAATAATGCCACCAGTCGGTATTGGCATAATAGCTGTACACATCCCTTCCGCCTTCCTGATCGACAACGACCCAGGGACGAGCGGGATTCTCGGTTACATCGTTACGACGGATCCAGAGTTCCTTCATCTGCTCGTCTGAATAAATCGCAGTGGGAACTCCCGCATAAGAGCTGTAGAAGAGGTTGTTGATGTATACGGAGTAGTATCCGCGAGTCTCGAAATCGGTCGAAGTGGTCGGCGAAGTCCAGCCGAAACGGCCGCTGTAGGTAACTGTTGCCGAACCGTCGGAGGTATCACCTCCGCTCTTTGTGGTAACGAGAATAACTCCGTAGGCTGCGCGCGCTCCGTAGATAGCTGCGGAGGAAGCGTCCTTGATGACAGAGATGCTCTCGACGTCCATAGGGTTGATCCTTTCGAGATCACCCTCAGCGCCGTCGATCAGCACGAGCGGAGAACCGCCGTTGATGGAGGTAAGACCACGCACGTTGATGCCCGCGGCCTGTCCGGGACGTCCGGATGATGTGGTAATGTTGAGACCTGGAACCGAACCCTGGAGCATGCGTTTCACATCCAGCGAAGAGCGATTCTGGAGATCAGAAGCGGCCACTGTTGAAATAGCTCCGGTGAGGTTGACCTTTTTCTGCGTACCGTAACCGACGACAACGACCTCGTCGAGAAGTTCGTTGTCTTCATGAAGGACAACAGAAAGAGAGGTCCGGTTCGGCTCGACTGCAATAGTCTGGGAGACATAGCCGATACTCGAAATCTCAACTGTTACCTCTCCTTGCGGAACACTTAAGGAGAAAGTACCGTCAGAGGCTGTCATAGTGCCGTTTGCCGTCCCTGCTTGTACGACGGCAACACCGGGAACTCCTGCTCCTTCGGTGTCGACTACCTTGCCATTCAGTGTCCTCGTCTGGGCTGAGACCGATACGGCAGCCACAAGCGCGAACAATGAAAAGACAATCTTTTGAATAATCCTCATACTTTTAATTTTTTGTTGTTTGGTTAGTATAGTTAATCACATTGCTTATTATTTGCCGGAATCCATGATATAGAACGTTGTCCGGCGTTTTCTTTGACCATAATGGTCGAAACGTTTGTTGTCGTTGGGATAATTAACCACGTTGTTGACGGGGTCTCCGAGGCCTTTTACGCAAAGAGTCGATGAGCCGCCGCCATCCATATTGATTGCATACTGCGGATTGAATTCCTCCACCAAAAGCTTTGTAAGCTGGGCGATTGTCATACCCACTGCAGAGGTGTATCGGCCGTTCACGACTGCGAATATCATATGGTTATTGTCCGTTATTGCTACGGCCGTTCGGGGATTGACATTATTCTGGAGGGAGATATACTCCGTGTGAAGAGTTGACGCATCCGGGTCAAGCTTGTAACCGACCGGCTCAAAGTTGTCGATCAGCATCGGTGCGCTCGTCACTATATTCGGCTCTGTCCTTTTCAGATTGTACTGGCTGAACTCCTGAAGTGTAAGTCCCTTTCGGGTATGCTCAATCGTGGCTCTTCCGTCAGCGCGGCCATATACTCCGCCGTCGTTGCACCATGCATACTCCGGCTCATTGCGGTCAGTCGCCATGGTAAGGTCTATCGAAGACTTGACAATTCCGTGGTCTTTGATGAATACCGAGACGGGGCCATAGCCGGCATTTGTTGCAACTACCGCTCCGGTGGACTTGAAAATGTTGGACACAGAATCCGGATCATGGAACTTCACATGGAAGGTGTAACGAGGGAGATTCATGTCCACTTCGACTATATCAATAATCTGATTGGTGGCGGTAATAGGGCTCTTGCCCTTGAAGCTCCACATGACAAGGCCCTCAGATATCTCGGTTTTAGTCCAGTCGCTTCCGGGGGTCTTGGCTCGGATTTCCCCGGTCGGGGTGTCGTCAATATTGTCTGATGGCTTTTGCTCCTCCTGCTCCATTCCGGGAGGCGGGGGTAACTCTGTTGAATACTCGTTATTCCCACCGCATGACAAAAATGAAACGAGAAGAATAGCGAATGCTAGCTTTTTCATAAGCTGTCTCCTATACTTTGTTTTAAGTATTTAATGTTTTTTGCAAATATAAATATTTCAAAATAACTATCAAATTATCACCCCATTACCCATTTCCCGACTTTCGGGATTCGGCGAATAAGTACCGCCAGAACCGCTACTGTAATGAATGTGCAAAGTGCCGTGAGGACAATCTGAAGAGGGGTTGTCCACACTCCGAGAACTCCTGCCTCACCGATTCCAAGCCATCCGCGGAAAAGTCCCGAGAAGAGCACCAGGATAACCATGTGGGAAAGATACATTCCATAGCTCGCCTGTGATACGGGTAGAAGAACCTTCCGGTAGAATCCTCCCGCTGAAGTTATTTTTCTCAAAAGAAGAATTGTGCCGATTGTCATAATCGCCACCCCTAAAGTATCATTGCACCACGTGGTCTCCCAATTGACAGCCAGGGCTACCGGTCCCTCTATAGGGAATGACCCGGCGGAGAGGACCCTCCTTATGAAGCCGCCGAAAGCAATAGCGAAGCCTCCTATAAACAGCGGAACCGCGACAAGAAGAGTCTTTTTCCATGAAAGATCCCCGACAAATTTACGGAAATAAAGGCCAAGAAGCAGATAGCCTATCATGCCGCTGAGATAATAAAAGGTCCCATAGCCGTTCCAGCTGGCCTCTCCCCAAAGAGGATAGAGAGCCTGGCGAGGAATACCTGTCGGGCCGTAAATGACGGTAGGAATCCCGCCAAGCCAAGACCGGATAAGGGGGATGAGCGTTGTAAAAAGCCAAATCCCGAGATAGACCTGAAGCTCCTTTTTGCCAACTTTCTCAGCCCAAGGGGACAGAAGCGGCATGATAAGATAGATGCCTACAATCATGTAGACAAACCACATGTGACCGGCTGCATAGTTAAAATTAAAAATCAGGTCCTTGAAATTGGACACCGGTTCTCCCCAGTAAAGGGCGTAGAATACCGACCAGATTGCAAAAGGAATGAGAATCCTTACAGCACGGCGGCGGAAAAACTCGCCAGTGGAATAATGGAGAGGGAATTGAAGGAAACTCGACGCCACGAGGAAAAGCGGCACGCAGCATCTTACAAGGCAGTCAAAAAAAGCCGACCAGAAGGCGTCGGCACTGGTAAGTATAAGGGCTCCTTCTCCTCCAAGGTAGAACGGCTCTGTACTGTGGACGACCATTACCATAAAACATGCTATCACCCTCATCCAGTCGACCCACACGACTCTTCCGCTTTCGCGGGCAGATTGTATTGCTCCCATTTTTCCTATTTTTAACTATCACAAAAATAAGGAAATAATTGTATTTTTGTCGAATGAGAAGAAAAAGAATAATCCTCGCGATTCTCGCGACCCTTTTATGCATACCGGTTCTCGCCGTTTTCAACGAGAAAGACCTTGCCCATACTCTTTCCGTCCTACGATATGAGCTCCATCAGGATTATACCAAGATGAGCCGGGCCCAGGAGAGGATGCACCGTCGCAATGACTCCCGCAGAGGCCAGATGGTCGGACTTATGAAAAAGTGCAACGAACTGAGCCTCATCCTCTACTCGCAGAACCAGGACTATACTTTCGATGTGACATACGCCCTCAAGGAAGTCACCCGGCAGTACGATGATTTCAGCAAAAACAAGATGCCTTACGACGACATGCTCGCAAGGCTCACTCTCGAAGTAGACCGATATGACCGCTTGGTCAAATCCCTTGAGCACCTACCTTCGGGAGGCCCGCTCCCGGAGGGACGAGACAGTATCCGCCGTGCCCGGTGGGCCCATTATGACAGTCTCGGAATCAAGATGACACCGCGCCAAGGCCATCGCCCCGGTCGCGACAGCACTGTGCTCGATTCTCTAAGAAGAGCGCGGCCTTTCGTGATTGACGAAAAGAGCATGGAGGACAGGGACTCCTGCCTGTTTTATGCAAGAGCCCTTCTTGACATGTATACTCAAATGCGCAACCGAGTTGTCATCGACAGCGATCACTATGAAGATGCTAGCGCGAAACTGAACGAGATATATACTTATGCCCAGGACCGCTACAAACTTATCCAGAAGAACATTTTCGTCAAAGGGCAGGACAACTATTTCACCGTTCTGAAGAATCTTCCTTCATACTCAAAAATGGCTTTCTACGAGGCAAAGGCTAAATATGGACTGACCGACAGCCCCGACGACAATATGATTTTAAGAAAGAGCGAATGGAGGGGGCCTGTTGTCGTCGGATTCTCTTTCTTCGTCCTCTCTTTCATTATCCTTGCCTCTCTCCTGACAGTCCTTATCATTGTAATCCTGAAGAAAAAGGTCAAACTTTTCTCCGACCCGGAGTTCAAGTTCCGAATCCCGGCGATAACCCTCCTTTGCGGAGTGGTCATCTTCGCAATTACAATGATGATAGTCTCGAACTTTGTCAACAACAACTTCTTCAAGGAGGCCTCGGGTCTGATTCTCGCCTTTGCGTGGCTTGTGGCGGCGATTTTGGCTTCTCTTCTGATCCGTCTCGACAAGACCGAGCTGAAGGCGACTATAAAGATGTACATCCCAGTGATTCTCCTCGGGCTTCTTGTCATCTCCTTCAGGATCATCTTCATCCCCAACAGGATGGTCAATCTCTTCTTCCCTCCCCTCATGGTGCTCTTCTTCTTCTGGCAGCTGCATTTCTGCCGGAAGGTGAAGCATGATATTCAGAGAATCGACAGGGTCCTTTCATGGATAACCCTGACCGTAATGGGCGCTACGGCGATCATCTCTCTCGCCGGGTATGTCCTTATGGGCATCCAGATTTTCATATGGTGGCTGTTCCAGCTCGCCGCGATAGAGACCATCATCGCAATGTTCGACATTCTGGACAAATACCGCGAGAAACATCTGGAGAAGAGGTTGCAGCAGGAGGATAATTCCCATATTACCGGAGCCTTCGCAAAGAGGAAGGGCAACTACATCCGCGTCACTTGGTTCTTCGACCTCATTGAGATGGTCTTCGTCCCTGTTGCGGCAATCCTTTCAATTCCCCTCTGCATCTATCTCGCTGCGGGCATTTTCGATATTACAGAGATCTGCAAGACCATTTTCTTCCAGCCGTTCTTCAATCTCACCGACAAGAGCGGCAACGCGATTCTGCACCTTTCACTCTATAAGCTGGTGCTCGTCGCCTCGCTATTCTATGTCTTCCGATATGCCGCTTATCTGATTCGTTCTATCTACAGGGTTGAGAAACTCGACAGCATAAAGGCCGAGAGCGGGCAGGATTATGTCCATACCAACCAGCTCAACCTCACCCTCGCCGACAATGTGATCAGCATACTCGTATGGGGCACTTTTGCAATTATTTCCATCATCCTCCTGAAGATCCCGATGGGAGCCCTTTCCATTGTCGCCGCCGGTCTGGCTACGGGTATCGGTCTCGCCCTCAAGGACATTCTCAACAACTTCATCTACGGCATCCAGCTTATGTCCGGGCGACTCAGGGTCGGGGATTTCATCGAGTGCGACGGGGTCCGTGGAAAGGTCGAGAGTATCTCCTATCAGAGCACCCAGATAACGACCTTGGAGGGTGCTGTAATGGCCTTTACCAATACCACTCTCTTCAATAAGAACTTCAAGAATCTTACCCGCAACAACTCCTATGAGTACATCAAGATCGGCGTCGGAGTGGGCTACGGGACCCCTGTCGAGAAGGTTAGAGGGCTTCTTGAAGAAGCTCTCGGGAAGCTCCAGAGGAAGGACCGCTTCGGAAGATTTGTGATGGATCCTGACAGGAAGCTTACGGTTGTTCTCGACGGCTTCGGAGACAGCAGCGTCGACCTTGCGATAAAGCAGTATGTCCTCGTCGAAGAAGAGTATGCCTATATCGCAGCTGCAAAGGAGATTATCTACAATACATTAAGCGAGAACGGAATCGAAATCCCGTTCCCGCAAAGAGATATTCATGTGAAAACAGAGAAGTAAGCCCCTTTGACTATACGTCGAGGGAGTATCCCTTCCTATACTCGTAATGCATCAGTTTTGTCGCCTCCTCGTCGTGCATGAATTTCTGCACGATGGGGTTCCACACGACCGGGCGGCCGAGCTCCATCGCGATATTTCCGAGGTTGCAGACAGTGCAGGAACTGTGTCCTACCTCAACGGGAACATTAGGGTCATTGCGCGACAGGACGGCGTCGATGAACTTACGATGGTGACCGACCTTGGTCTCGAAGGGGACATCAGTATCCGCCACCTTCATGTCAAACTTAGGGTCGGATGCAGCGAAACGGCCGCGGCTGACCTTGATCCATCCGTCGTCTCCGTATATCTGTACTCCTTGCCTCTTCCCGTCGAAGGGCTCTTCCGATACGATTATGCCGTTGTCATAACGGTAGGTGAGGTGGTCATAGTAGCTATATCCCGGAGGAATAACCTCAACAGGACCGCTTCCGTCCTTTCCGATAGCCCACTGGGCGACGTCGAACATATGGGCACCCCAGTCGGTCATGAGTCCGCCGCCGGTCACCTTGTACCAGCGCCATGCACCCCATAGTTTCTCGTTCTCCTCGGGAGTGATAATCGGGTCGAAGGAATTGTGATAATAGACGCTTTCCGGAAGTGGTCCAAGCCATTTGTCCCAGTTGAGACCGGCGGGGACAGCCTCTTTAGGAAGGTTGCACGGAGCGGGAGCGGGAGAATCCGGATTGACGGCGTTGCGGCCGACATAAACCTTTATCTTTCTGATGGTTCCAAGCTCTCCCTCGCGAGCGAGTGTTGCCGCATGGATGAACTCGTCACTACTTCTCTGCTGGCTTCCTACCTGGAGGATACGGTTGTATTTACGGACGGCCTTGACAAGCTGCTGCCCTTCGTAGATAGTAAGGGTCAAAGGCTTTTCAAGGTAGATATCCTTACCGGCCTTGCAAGCGGCTATGGCAATTACAGCATGCTGGTGGTCAGGGGTGGCAATCACTACAGCGTCGATATCGGGGCGGGCCAGAAGATCATTGTAATCCTCGTATACATCGACCTTGACCTTCTTTTCTCCCTTTCCCTTGTAGTAATCGGTCACTCTCCTAACGAAGCGGTCCCTCTTGATGTCATAGACATCGCAGCCTGCAACAACACGGACATCATCCATAGAGATGAATCCGTTGAGAAGATACATAGCCTGCTGGCCGAGGCCTATGAATCCGAGGTTCACTTTAGCAAGGGCCGAGGTCTTCTTTGCGGCCTTCGGAGTAGCTGCGGAAAGGATTGTTCCGGGGACCATAGTCCCGGCGACGCCCAGCGCGGACGCCTTCAAAAAGTCTCTTCTTAGCATAGTGTTATGTGGTTTACTGATAATATTCCCAGACAGGGTCGAGATCATATACGGGAGGTCTCGCGGTGTCGTAGATGGACGGATCCTTGAAGACGTCCCCCTTTATCATATCGGCATCCGAACCCTTGTAGACATTGCCGTAAGGGTCGGTTGCGACGATGGTTATCTTCGAGCGGGCGTGCTTTCTGGTATATTTGAACATGTGGGTGCAGACCGGAATATAGCTGTTTCGGTTGCTCCCCTTGATATTTCCCCTGCCGACAACTCCGCAGTGGTATCCGATAGCCCACCAGTCCTGGCAGGAGGTGAGCGAAGGATGCTGGCTCTTGCCTCCGTCGGGATTGATTCTCTCCATTTCTCCCATCAACTTGCCGTTTTCATAAACCTCAACCTTCCATCCCGGGGTCCACCCGAAGACATTGGCAAGAACGACATTCTTCCCAAATGGAAGTTCACATCTCTCGTAAGAGCCGCCGAAGACACCGTCTCCGCGGTAGAGGCGCATCTGATAGCTTACAGGATAGCGGGTGGATTTCCAATATTGATTAACGATTTTATTTCCTTCTATTTGGACCACCTGATAGCCGTGGGGCACCCCGTCCGCATTCAGGCGGCTCCACCACCAGCAACCACTGGCCGCGGCGAGGTTGTATTCCTTGATTCCGTATTTATGGACATCTGGTCTGTTGGCATGGATATGCCCGCTATAGATGTAACGATTGGGGAACTGAGAGAGAATCTCAAGGAGTTCATCCCTCTCTTTCATATTCCAGACGGGGATATGGACGCAGAAAATGACGAGCTTATCCTTCGGAACGAAGCTCAGGTCCTGACGGAGCCACTCGAGCTGCTCTTTAGTCAGAGCCCCATGGTACTTGCCGGATCTATTGAGCTCGTCGTACATCACATTATTCATGCTGACGAAGTGGACGTCTCCCCTGTTCCAGCTATAATCGGTCGGGCCGAAAATATCCTCGAACATCCGGAGATACCTCTGCATCGGAAGAGGATTCTGGTCGTTGAGGGCAAGGCCGTCGTAGATCTGGTCATGGTTGCCGTTGGTCTGGAAAACCGGCATTCCAAAGTGCTCCAGCTCCATTTCTTCCTTCATCATCGGGAGGATATAATTCGTGTTGAACTCGCCTTCGGTATAGCCTATGTCCCCGAGGGTAATGCAATATTTCTCCCCGGAGAGAGCGGCTGCGTGCTCCTTGATATCAGGAATAGTTTCATTGTGGAAACGCCTGACATGGTGGGGGTTCTGGCATTGAGGATCGGCCATAAAGAAGATATTGAGAGTCTTCGGCGAAGGGCCCTCCTTCGGGATCAGGTGGAAATTATAGACCGAGTCGCGGTCCAGTTTGCGGAAAAAGCAGGGAATCCCGTAACGGATAGGAATCTCATAATCCGAAGGGACCGAATAATGAACATAGTAGGCGGCCTCGTTCCTGACGAAGGAATAATGCCCCTCCGCATCCGTCTGAACTGCCGTAAACCCGTCGCTGACGGTCACTCCCGGAACCGGGTTCCCAGAGATGTCGCTAACTGTACCGAACACTTTCATAGTACGCGCTTCTGAGGCAAAAACGGTCAGAAACGCGGCTGCAAGAATAACAATAATCTTTTTCATTATACTCTTATTTTCCTAGACTGATCTTTATGAACTCTCTTTTCAAATCAGACCCATAGGCGTATTCTCCCACATCAATCGAATCCAGAAGATAAAGGTCGCTCCCTTTGAAAAGGGTGGAGGCTTCCGCTACCGAACGGATGGACGCAATCTTATCCATCGATTCCTTGGGAACCACGAGATGGCAGGGGATAATGAAGGCAAGGGGATTGACCGCAAGGGCATGGGCTACGGGACGGACACCCCCGGGATTGTTGCAAAGAGAGGCAATCTCGGAGTAACTCATAAGACGGGGACGCTCCCTCTGGGTAGTAAAAAGCGTCTCAAGAACGTTCTTTTGGAAAGAGGTACCGAATATATGGAGGTCATCCCAAACGACCTCCTTCGAAAGAAAAACGAGCTCATCGGTACTTATCTTCCGCGCCCTGACAGAGTCTACGGAAGATGGTTTCATCGAGGCGATGTCCGAAGCTATCTTCGAGAAGAGTCGATAATCCGGGGAGGCGGAAGCTATCTTTCCGTCAACCTCGGTGATTATCCACTCAATGTCGGTGCCCATAGGACTATCTCAGCAGGGGTTTGAGTTCGTTCCAAGGAACGCTTACAGGAATCACCCCGAGAGAATAAGGCCCTATTTCATACGGCTGGTAATACCATGTTATCCCTGTCTTTCCGGGTTCGAAATTGCCGTTGGAAACAATGTCGGTAATAAAGAGCGAACCGTATTCCTCCTCGTTGCCGTCAAAAGCTTCGGGAAGATGCTTTTGCAAAAGGGAGGAAAGGCTGAGGGAATAATTATCCACGAAAATATCCTTTTCCTGAAGTTGCTCTCCACTCTTTTTATCGAATACGAGGGCGGTAAGGGTATTCACCCCATGAGCACCGCCCCTGTAACTGTAGTATTCGATAATATATGATCTGAGATTTTTGTATCCGTCCGTAAAATACCCGTTGATAAAATCGTCCCAAGAGAAGGGGCCCTCAACCGGAAGATCTTGTGCCTCAGTAAAATAAGCATCCTCAAGATTGCTCTCATACTTTGATGCCGTTTCTTCCACTGTCGTCGGGTCTTCCTCCATGTCGAAAGCTGCCGTCAAGATGCTCTTCCTCATAAGAGAATCTGCGGCCTTGCTGCCTGAAGGGTACTCCAGTGATATCTGGACGCTAAGAGTATCCCCCTCTCTTAGAGGAATTTTTGTGTCGTCGTTGAACGTATCGGTCCTAAGTCCGCACGCGGTAAAGAGCGTAGCGGCAGCCAGGAAAAGAACAAGTATTTTCAAATAGAATTTCATACGGCCGGATTTTTCACAAATATAACAATAATTGTAAAAATCTCCACCACTATTCAAATTCCAACCCCGCCGTTTCTCCAACAGCCGCTACACGGCAGTTGTCTACGTAGAACTCGCCGTAATCAGCATCGCGAAGGATAGTCTGAGTACCGTATTTTCTCATTACCCAAACGAGAATAGAGAGGTTGTCTTTATTGTAGGCAGCAGGAATTGTCGCAGTATAGTCGAAGGAGAGAAGGTCTTCCTTTCCGGCCGAGAATGCATCGCCAAGGGAATTGGTCAGAGCGATACGGGCAATATTGTCATGGACATAGTTGGGATCGACACCTGCACTTATGTAATTGTTCTGCTGGGAATGGACAATATCGCTCTCCAAAACAAGCGCCGTTATCTTATAGTCCTCTGCCTGTTTGGAATACACATCTACATGGACGCTCAGAGAAGAGCCGCTCAGAGAAGACGATATCCCGATTCCGGTAGCGACCGGATAATTGGATTCCGTCTCGGAAACAAACTCAGCAATCTTCCGGGCGGCGGTGGCAGTGGCGTCATTCTGCACAATGCGTCGGCCGTCTATATATGCGCAGGGATAACCCTGGACGTCGTACAGATTCTCCCAAACAGCAGTGCCCGAGAAAGCCAGAGCGCTGCTGGAAGGATGGAGGTTGACATAATAGAGCTTATCCCCAAGCTGCTCCTTCGCAAGTTTAAATATTTCTGACATATTGGGGCAGTATCCGCACCAAGTAGCTGTAAACCTCTGCCCAAGAGAGTGGTGGACAATATTTCCTGCCGTAATATCGAGAACATCCTGGGTAATGATTACAGGGTGGCAGGTCATTTCCGTGCAGAATGAAGCTACCCCTGTCCTTTTTGCTCCGGAAACATTGGCGTTAACTTTAATGAAATGGATATAGCCGCCTTCCGGTGAGCCGATTGGCGATCCGTCAGAAGCAATCCAGTCGGCTGTCACATCCACATGATAATCACTTGTGGAATATGCAGTGACAATCACTGTCTGGCTGTTTCCTGTAAGATTGAACTGGGTAGGCGCTACGCGGAAGGTATTAGAGGATACGTTGAACCACGTTGCGTCCTTGTCAGCAGCGGTAATCGTACGGAATCCGCTTCTTTTTATCTCGCTCGGGGTGTTGAATACCTTTATGGCTTTCTGGCCATCTTTGACGAATGTCAATGCAATACCCTTTGAGAGCACAACGGGAAGAGTAACAAAATGATAGGCCTTTCCCGGAATAAATGTCTCTCCTTCGGGAGCGTTGAGGACAATCTTGGAAGAAGGAGACTCCACTCGCTTGACGGTAGGGATTCCGCTCGTTGGAATAGAAATGGCTGCGGCTCCAGTAAGAGCTTCATTATCAAGAGCTTGGAGAATAACAGAGGTGATTCCTTCACTCTCTACAGTAAACTTGATACCTCCGGTAACATTCTTAAAGGTCATGTTTGTTGATCTTCCTTTATATACCGAGATGAAAAGATCATCGGCAAAGCTATCGTGAGCAGCGGTCTGGATGCTCGGAAGGGTCGCGTAAATATTTGATCCGTCGCAGTATACATCCTCGCCATAAGGATAAAGAGCCCAGTAATTGGCGCCTGTATTGGTAATGGTGAGATTGCCAGTAAACTGTGCGGAAGCCTGAGGTCCGGTAATATCGGTAGTGAATTTGGCACCTCCGGCCGTGCCGTTGCCGGAAAATACGCTAAGAGCATCTTCCGGAAGCCAGCTCACAGAGCCGTCGGAATTACGGACTGTACGGGAAGGAATTCCGCCTTCGACTGTGGCATTAAGGGAGGTTATAACCTGAGAATCAGTAGATTCAACCGGATTATCTGCTACTTCTATCGAGCAGGAAGCGGCGAAAATGGCCGCAAAAGCAAGTAAATAAATCTTTTTCATGGCCATTATCCTTCAAAGGGTTCGTCATATGTGTCTTCAATGGTGCCGTCGAACGGCCCGCTGAAAAGGAAATTGATGTCAAAAAGAAGCTCCGCTTCTCTTGTCATGGGGATTAAGTACTGTTTTTTCATATCGTGTTAATTGTTCTCTTCATATTGATAATCAACTGTTTCTCCAACCCGGCAGAAGGTGACGTTGTTGACTGTCATGCCCTTTTCCATAAAGGCCACTACCTTGAATCCGTCGCCGGAGGGGATATTCAGAGAGAAGGTTTTTGTCGCTGTCTCCTCTTCGTTAAGATGGACACTCTCAGCCTTAAGGTGCTGGCGGAGAATATTGTTATGGACATGGTTGGTCTCGCCTCCCGTCTGAGGGGCGATCTCGCCGTCTTTAAGAAGCATGACATTTATTGTGTAATCTCCCGCTTCCACTGCTGTAATCTCTACTTTTACCGATCCGTCTGCACCGCTTTCCATCCGGATTCCACCGGCGAGGGGCCGTGCCGCCAAAAGCTTGTCGACTCCGGAAAGGAGAAGTTCGGAAGATGTGGTAGTGAACGCCGAGGAAGGATCCATGTCTATAACGGCCGTCGGATACTCGGAAACCCCGAATTTAGTAACAAGAGCTGTCCCTTCATCCACAGCATAAGCATCGACAAAATGGACACTCACAGGCACAAGGCGTCCCGGACGGGCTTCCATTGCCGCCGCGAACGCTGCCTCCATCCTAGGGCAGTTGACGCACCATGTAGCAGTGAAATCAAGAACGAGAGAGCGGCGGAAAAAGTCTTTTCCCTCTTCCTGGACGACAAAGGCCGTCACTGTAAGAGGCTCGGACTCATAGCCGTCATAAGTTGCCGCGAAGGTCCAAGAGCCCTCTTCCGAAGGGGTAAAAACGTTTTTGTCAACGGCAGGATCCGAAGTCGTCCCGGACACAAAGGAGATATCTGCAAATTCTGTCACATCCTCTCCATTAAAGAGGACCGAAAAAACGGCGCTTTCCCCTGCAGTGACATTTATCTCGCTGCGGTCTGATTTCAACACAATATTGACCGGATCTTCTTTCTGTCCGACGCACCCGACGACAGAAAGAAGAAAAACTGCTATGTAAATATATCTTCTCATCGTCAGAATGCCCATTGAATTCGAAGGTTTGCGCCCTTATAGGCCGGCTGCCAGCGGCAAACGCCGCCGGAGCAGACATAGCCTTCCCGCGTCCTTCCGAAGTTGAGTGAAACATTGAGTCCGGAAAGAGAATATGCAACTCCGCCCTGGTAATAGTGATTTCCGGTGCTGCCGTGATTGTACATGTCGCTAAAGGAAATGCTCCAATGGGGAGCGAAAGTCACTTCCGCGACAGCGGCCATCCAATCCTTGGTAAGCTCCTCGGAATAAAGATACTGAAGCTCCAGGCGAGCTGCAACCTTCTTTGTGAATTTATAGAGCCCGTCCACGACAAAGACGTTCTGTGCATCGGTTGCCTTACGGTTGCCGTGGGTCGGGGAATTCTCCTGAATGGAAACGAAAAAGACGGTCCGGAACTTTCTCGACCAGACTTTTTCGAGATCGATATTAATATCCCTGTACGCAAGATAGGGGGTGTCGCGGTTGGGAAGAGCCGAAGGAAGGGCGTCTATCCAGGACCCGCCGACATGGAATTTCATTCCGTATTTCCCTCCAAGGGCAGTCCCCTTCTTGAACGAATAATAGATGTCGCCCTGGAAGCCGGATTCCCCGTCGGCATAGGTGACATAAGGGTTGAGCCCGGCAAGAAGATAGGTCTGCTGCATGCAGAGGGACGGAAGATAATTGAGGGTGTTCGCGGGAATACGGCTTCCCGTCGTCTGGAAGATAGGGGAATACATATTCTCGAGACGGCGGTAAAGGGCTGATACGGAGAAACTTCCGATAGCATAATTAATCTCCGCAAGGGCAGCAGATCCGCCCCTGAGATCATATTTCTCGCGGCCTCCCTTGAGGTGCTCGGCAGTGAAATCCGCACCCTTCCCTACATATTCCGCCTTCAGCGAAAGGCCTGAATAAGAATACTGGAGCCTTCCGGACCATGAAAGGATATTAGAAGGAAGGGTAAATCCGGCAGAGGAAGCGAGTAAAGAGATATTCTCTTCCTGCGAGCGGACGGTGCGGTCCATGATGCTTCCTTCAATTCGGAAAGAATGGGGACTCTCGACTCCGAATATTGAAGGAATATCTATGGAAACATCTCCGGCCGAAATAAAAGTATCCGAAAGATGAAGGCAATACAGCGGAGCGCCTCCGAGGATTCTCAGGCGAAGTCCGTTGTTCTTCGTCCTGAAGGCTATGTTTCCTCCGACAAGAGGATTGTTGATACCAAGCTCACGATCTTCCCAGCTTCGAAGGAGAAGTCCGCTTCCTATCTGCTCGTAAAAGCTTCCCGCCCTTACTTCGAAGAGCCCGGGATTCCAAGCGGCATATAGCCCGGTAAGACCAGCTCCCTTCAGCGCCTCGGGATAGCCCGAAAGAGGCTCCGGATAATATTCTGCGGCAAGACCGGCGGACAGATTCCCCCGGAGCCAATCGACTTTAAGGTAATTATTGGATCCATATGGATTATTATTCTTCCCGACGACCGGGTCCTCCATATAGAGAATCGAATTAGACTCAAAACTGCCGCTCACGCTGCCCCAGTCCCTTTCCTGGGCCCGAGAAGCCAGGGGAAGCGACAGGAGAATAACGAGTATGGAGAAGTAGCGCCTCATTTACCCATGCTTTTCCTTACCTCGTCGAGAAGGACTTCCTCGTCTCCCGGACGATAGCCGATATGAGTATAGACCAGCTTCCCTTTTTTATCAAAGAGAAAGACCTGGGGAACCGAAGAGACATTTAGAGCCCTCTTGAAGTCGGAGTTGACATCAAAAAGGGGTACTATGCCTTCCCAGTCCCTCCCCTGGGCAAGGGCGACTGCCCTTGAGAAGGAGCGGCTGTCATCAATAGAGACGGCATAGATTCTGAGCGGCTGGGGGCCGTCCCAGTCGGGATATCCTTCCGAAATTGTATCAAGCTCCTTGAGACAGGGCTTGCAAGTTGTCATCCACATGCTGACGACAAAGGGGGTCTTGCCGTCAATTAGGGAGGAGCTGTTAATGGGCTTGCCTGAAATATCCTGCAACTTGACCGAAGGAAGCTGCTGGGCAAAGGCTCCGATGCTCAAAAGAGCTGCAACAAGGGTAAATACTAACTTTTTCATATAAGCGCAAAGTTAATAAATATCTTGTAATTATAAAGTGTATTGAGATAATAATAGTACTATTCAATAATGCTGCTCCACAAGATGTCGTTCATTTCAAGAAGGCGGGTCTTTTTCGTAGACAAGACTCTTATGAACTCATATTCGACATCACTTCCGTCTGCTACGATCTCACCTGTTTTCTTTCGATGCATCAGGACTAACACGTCATATTCATATCCCGGAACCAGCCCCCAATCGTTGTCCCCCTCTACATGGATTAACGGGAACCATTTTGTAGCACCTTCATTCAATTCGACATAGTACTTGACATGATTCCCAAGCGGATTATTCCCTTCATATACACTCAATGTTAAAGTAATCTCCTCGGTCTTTTCATAAGAGTCCGATTTGCTACAGGAACAGACACAAAGAAGAATCAGCAGGGATACAATGCTAATTCGACGCCCAGTAAACATGAGGCGCAAGATAGTTGACAATTTCATTTGTCGTAACATCAATGTCATAAGGATTTGAATTTTCATACCACTCCGTATCTATCCACTGGCTAAGAGAATTGACTTCCTCCTATCATTCCCACGTTTGATTGAGTGTCAGAAGAAGATTTAAAGATAACTATTACACGTGAAAAGCAGTAATAGAGAGAAAATAGAGAAAATTCTTTTCATATAGTCTTATTTCATTCTACCAACTATAAAATCCCTAAGAAGGGAAATCTTGCATGTATTTTGACATCAGTACCGACTCCGTCAAACTCTTCGAAGCTGCCGACCTCTGTACAGAAACCGATAAGGAGTTCGGGGTTGTCCCCTTCCATTCACAAACAGTCATGACAGAGATTGAACTATTCAAATTATAGACTACTTTGACGATACTTGAGACTCAAGAAGATGGGAAAGTTCTTTTGTGAGCGACCGTCTTGAGAAACGGTCTATGCCATCGGGAGGGAGAAGGGTGTCACCTTTTTCGAGATAATCGCTCCATACACTGTCTATAAACGATCTTGTTCGCTCTTCATTATCCCAGTTACTTACGATGCGGCCGGGAAGGGCAATCTCATCAAGCAAGCGGGCCATTGCCCCGTCCTCCTGGCCTATTCCGAGAATGGGACGGCGGGCGGCAAGATATTCAAAAAGTTTTCCGGGAAGGATAGGCTTGTAATCGGGATCGTTACGAAGCGGAAGTATGAGTAAAGACGCCGCCCTTTGCTCTCTTACCGCAACTTCGTGAGCTTTATAACCGAGGTTGACTACATTATCTTTAAGGCCCTCTGCCTCTATTGCTTCCATCACTGCACCGTCGACTTTCCCGACAAGGCGCAACCTCATTTTCTCCTTGAATTCCGGATTCTCCGCTACCTTCTTTCCAAGAACTTTCCAAAGCGTAAGAGGATTGCCGTCCTCTGCAAAAAGTCCAGTATGGACAATGTTGAATAGGCCGTCGGATTCGACCGGCCCTACGAAATCGTCTTCGTCATAGCCGTTGGTAATCATCGCAACCGGGGTCGAAGTCCTACGGCGGAAGTCGTCCTGCACCAAAGGGGTCACCGCAAGCACAGTAGAAGCATTGTCAAGGACAGACTGCTCCATCTTCAAAAGACGTTTTCTTACCGGAGAAGTCAGAGGAAGATATTTAAGATAATACATCTTGGTCCAAGGGTCCCTGAAATCAGGGATCCAAGGGAGACCTGTAGCCCTGGAGAGCTTCTCTCCAATAAGGTGCATGGAATGCGGCGGTCCTGTCGTAACAATCACATCCACAGGATGTTCCTTCAAATAATTTTTGAGGAAACTCACAGAAGGGCGCACCCACCATACTCTCGGATCCGGGACAAAGAGATTACCCCTTATCCAGAGAGAAAGACGCTGCTTGAAAGTTTTTTTCCCGCTCGAAATAGGGGTGACCGAACCTCCTGCAGCTCCGGCGGTAAGCGTTTTCATGTCTGTGGAAGAATCCTTCCCCATCAGTCGACGGTATATTCCATAGGGCTCCGATATAGGCCTCCGGATAATCTCCGCCTCCGACGGAATTTCCGCTTCAAGGGTCCTGTCTACCGACGTATACTCAGGATTTGAAGGGGTATAAATTACCGGCTGCCATCCTTCGGAAGGGAGATACTTTGAGAATTTCACCCATCTTTGGACCCCAGATCCTCCGCTTGGCGGCCAATAGTATGTTATGATAAGAACCCTTTTCATTATTAGCAGTATTTATTCACGGCTGGCGGCAAAAGCGGCGTCAAGAGTTATTTCCTTTCCGTCTTTGTAGGCCTCGATATATGCATCTTCGAAGCCGAGAGCGCGGACGTCGTTGAGACGCTCGAGGGCGGCGGGATATGAACGGAAGACTCCGGCCGAATATGAGTATCTGAGATTATATGTGAGCCTCTCGTAGACAGGGCTCAACCCGGAGAGGTCATCAAGCGAAGCGTGCGACGAACGAGTAAAGATATGTATCTGATAGACAATTCCTTCCGGGAGTTGTTTGTCATATGCAAAGCGCCCGACGGAAGATATTCTGAATTCCGACCCGGCCTCAGCCGGCGCGGCTGCGGCAAGACGGATGTCAAGGGGAGGGCCGAATGGATTTTTAGAGAACGTATAGGCCGATCCCGCTCCGACAACCTGCCGGTCTGCGGACCTTTTGAGCCGCCCGTTCCCTGCGCCTGTCCCTTTGTGGAGGAAAGAATCTTCTATAATCTTAAGACGGGCTTCAGCAGCGGAAAGGGAATCGCGAAGGGGCTTCAGCGAGCCCTGGCGGAGAGCGATAGCCTCGCCGACCTCTCCCGGATTTCCGGCCCCGGAGAGAAGGGAAGAGCGGAGAGCATCTATCGAGGATTCTACAAGATATATCGAATCCCGAATCTCGCTGATTCTGGATGCCGTCTCGCTATAGAGGCGCATCTCGTCGCTATGGGGAATAGACCCCCTGACGGCCGACCCGGCATCTATCCTCGTCGGATCATTGACCGGGGAGAGGGAAGAAAGCGACCGGCGCTCCTCGGGAGAAGCTATTTTGACCCTGTCAGGATTGGATTGATATTCAAGTACATAAATACATACGCTGTCCTTCGGGCTCTCCCTTGTGGAAGCGAATATTGTATATTTCCCGTCCATCGTATCCATCAGCAGGAAGTCGTCCGCGGGAGATGAATAGGGGAATCCCATATTGACCGGTTCGCCCCATCGGCGGGCATACTCGTCCCAATCGGAATAGTAGAGATCATATCCCCCCATTCCATACAGGCCGTCGGAAGCGAAATAAAGCCTCTTTTTGTCCCTTGAAAGAACCGGGAAAATCTCATTACCAGAGGTTGTCAGGCGCTCATCCAGAAGTCTCGGCGCGCTCCAAAGAGAGTCTCCCTTGGAGGAAAAATAGAGATTCCTGACTCCGGAAGGATCTGACGCCGAATAATATACGTTCTCCGACCCCTGGGGGACATAGGTCGCATATACGGGATATTGAGAAGAAGAATCGAGAGAATTGGGGGATGGTCTCCACGAAACAGGGGACATCGGGTAAAAGAGGAAAAAGTCATAGACGGAGAATAGAGCCTTCGCTACCGGCTTTGCCAAAGTAAAAAGCTCGGTCATGTTCAAGGCGTTACGGACCTCTTCTATCTTTTTCGACGCCACCCCTGAGCCTGGCGATAACGCATCGGCGGCAATATATCTCTCCAAAGCCTTTTCGAACTCATATCCGGCTTTCAGGCTATCCCCTTCCGCAATCAGGTCTCCGGATGTCTTCTTTTTTGAGGCCGTTTCCACCGAGACTCTCCCCTCTCCGACAGAGCGGAAATAATCTTCGGGGACAAGGCGGGGAGAATCAAAAAGAGCTGATGTATCGACAGAAACAGAGACGGTGTCGGCTGCTCCTCCCATTACGCCCCTCAAGATATCTATCGTATCCCTTCGGACGACGAGAGTATCGGACTGGGCCGAAGCGGTCACCCCGCCGGTCACAATCATCAACGCCAAAACAACTCCGAATATCTGCCTTTTCACTTAAAATACACTCGTTTTGAGTATGCAAAATTAAGAAATAAGTAGCAGAAATTATGTTTGTAAGAAAAAAATCGTAAATTTGTACCCTTATTTTTGCCGAGGTAGCGGATCGGCACCGCTATCCGCGGCATTATGTGAAACTAAAAATAACAAATAATAAGAAAACAATGCAAACCAAAGGTCTAATCAGATTGGTCGCGATCGTTCTCGCTATCGCTTGCATCTGGCAGCTTTCCTTCACTGCGGTTACCCGTATCCAGGAGAACAAAGCCGCCAAGGTTGCAGCAGAAAAGGCGCAGCAGTTCGTCGAGGCCAACAATGTGGCCGCAGATGTGAGGGAATTCGTCCTCGATTCGGTCGCAAACGTAAGGAACAGAGCTTATGTCGACTCGCTCAGCTCTGAAAAAGTTTATTTAGGATACACATTCCAGCAGGTTAAGGAGAAAGAGATCAACCTCGGACTCGACCTCAAGGGCGGTATGAACGTCATGCTCCAGGTCCAGCTCGAAGATCTCGTCAAGGCGCTTGCCGGTGGCAGCACCGATCCCGCTTTCCTCAAGGCAATGGAGGTTGCAAAAGCCAATAACGTCAACTCCAGCCAGGATTTCATCGGCCTCTTCGGAGACGCATGGGCCCAGAATGCCGGCGGCCGCAGGCTCGCTGAGATATTCGGCACCTATGAGCTCCGCGACAAGGTAAAGCCCGAATCTACAGATTCTGAGGTCCTCGGTGTCATCAGGGCCGAGGCGAAGAGCGCGATTGACAATTCCTTCAATGTCCTCCGCAACCGTATCGACCGTTTCGGCGTTACCCAGCCGAACATCCAGAGAATCGAAAACAGCGGCAAGATTCTCATCGAGCTTCCGGGCGTTAAGGATCCGGAGCGTGTGAGAAAGCTTCTCCAGGGTACCGCTTCCCTCGAATTCTGGCCTACCTTCCAGGGCAATGAAATCAACCTCAACGCTGTTGACGCACGTGTAGCTGAAGTTCTTGCAAACCTCAGCGAAGGCACCGAGCCCGACTCTCTCTCCGCAGAGCAGCTTGCAGCAAAAGAGCACCCGCTCCTTTCCATCCTCGCTCCCAGCGGCTGGAACAATGCCTGCCTCGGTTTCGCCCAGGGCGTCGACACCGTTACCGTCAACAGATACCTTGCTATGGCCGAGGATGTTCTTCCTCAGGGCTTCAAGGGCATGTGGACAGTTAAACCTTCAGAGTATGCTACCGGAGCGAACCTCTATGAGCTCGTAGCTATCAAGGCCACCTCCCGTGATGGAAAGGCTCCTCTCGACGGTTCCGCAGTTACCGACGCACGCGTCGAGTTCAACCAGACCAACGGAGGTGCTCCTTCCGTATCAATGTCCATGAACGCAGAGGGTGCCAGCACATGGGCCCGCCTCACCAAGGACAACATCGGCAAGCAGATCGCCATCGTCCTCGACGGACTTGTATACTCATATCCGAACGTCCAGAACGAGATCACCGGAGGTAACTCCCAGATCACCGGCAACTTCGACACACAGGAAGCAGAGGACCTTGCAAACGTCCTCAAGTCCGGTAAGCTCCCCGCCCCTGCCACTATCATCCAGGAGCAGGTCGTAGGACCTTCCCTCGGTAGCGCTTCTATCCGCGCCGGTCTCATCTCCTTCATCATCGCGTTCATCCTCGTCCTCATCTACATGGTATTCTTCTATCGTGGTGCAGGTCTCATCGCCGATACAGCCCTCCTCTGCAACGTGCTTCTCCTCTTCGGAGTTCTCGTTTCCTTCGGAGCTGTCCTTACCCTCCCGGGTATCGCCGGTCTCGTCCTGACTCTCGGTATGGCTGTGGATGCGAACGTTATTATCTATGAGCGTATAAAGGAAGAGCTCGCAGCAGGCAAGGGATTCTCAAAGGCTGTTGCTGACGGTTACAAGAACGCTTACTCTGCAATTATCGACGGTCAGGTAACCACCCTCCTCACCGGTATCATCCTCTATGTATTTGGTTCCGGTCCGGTCCAGGGCTTCGCAACAACCCTTATCATCGGTATCATTACCTCCGTCCTTACTTCTATCTTCATCACCAGGCTCATCTTCGACGACAGGATCAAGCGCGGTAAGACCGTTTCCCTCTCAAGCAAGTTCACCGAGAACTTCCTGAAGAACACCCACGTCGACTTCATCAAGCTCAAGAAGTACTCTTACATTATCTCCGGATGCCTCATCCTTATCTCCATCCTTTCGATTTGCTTCAAGGGATTCAGCTATGGTGTCGACTTCACCGGTGGACGTACTTACATCGTACGTTTCGACCAGGCCGTCACTACCGAGGATGTACGTGCAGCTGTTGAGAACACCTTCCAGCTTGCTGCTGAGGAGCAGGGTGTCGATCAGTACTCCGTTGAGGTCAAGCAGTTCGGTGGCGAAAGCCAGATGAAGGTTACGACTCAGTACAAGGTCAACAGCGAAGACTCTGCAGTTGATACCGAGATCGAAGGCCTCCTCTTCAAGGCTCTCAAGGGATTCTACGCAGAAGACATTCAGCTTGAAGACTTTACTTCTACTCTCGAGAACCCCAACGGTATTATTTCATCCGATAAGGTTGGTCCTACCATCGCCCGCGACATCCAGAGGTCGGCTATTATCTCCGTCCTCCTCGCCCTCCTCGTAATCTTCGGCTACATCGCCTTCAGATTCAAGGGCTGGACATGGGGTCTTGGTGGTGTCGTCTCCCTCGCCCATACCGCTATCATCGTCATCGGCTTCTTCTCTCTGTTCAACGGAATCCTTCCGTTCAACCTCGATGTCGACCAGACGTTTATCGCGGCTATCCTGACAATCATCGGTTACGCTATCAACGATAACGTGGTTATCTTCGACCGTATCCGTGAGCAGAGGGGTCTCCACCCGAACGACGACTTCAAGAAGACGGTCAATACCGCACTTAATGCGACCCTCACCCGTACGGTCAACACCTCAGTATCAACCCTCCTCCCTATGCTCGCTATCGCGATCTTCGGCGGTGAGTCCATCAGAGGTCTTGCAGTCGCTCTCTGCCTCGGTGTCATCATTGGTACCTATGCTTCTATCATGATCGGTACTCCTATCATGTACGATGCAACCGTGAAGTCTCTCGAGAAGAAGGCTGACGCAAAGAAGAAATAATCTCTTCTAACTATATGAAGGCTGGCAAGGGTTCTTGTCAGCCTTTTTTTTGTGCTCTCTTTTCTTTACCTTTGCAAGGTATGACAAAGGCCATTCTCCATATTTTCGCAGCGCTTATTCTCGCCGTTTCCTGCTCTTCTGCCGGGAGCGAGGCGGAGAATATGAGAGCATGGTATGTTGAAGGCTGTTCTCTCGGAGAGGAGGGGGACCACTATGGTGCTATTCTCTCTCTTACCAAGGCTATGAACTGCGCCATCCGTCTTGACGACAAGGAGTCTTTAGCTTTTATCGAAGCGCAGATTTCAAAAGAGTATGCCGCCGTGGACGATGTGAGCGCGGCAACGACTCTTTTAGTTTCGTCGCAGCTAGAGCTTGAAAAAGCCCATTTGAGGGAATCCAGGATGAAAATGGGTGCGCTGCTTCTTTTTGTTGTAGCGATTCTCTCTACTTTGATTCTATATCTTATCGCGAGAAAGAGTCAGGCCGAGAAAAGGCTCGCCGAAGAAGAGGCCGAGAATGACAGGCTGATGTCCATCGCTGAAGACCTCCGGTCAAAGGCTTCTGCAGCAGGGAAAAAGCAGAAGGGTCGCTCTTCAGACACCCTTGACCGCCTCTGCGAGCAGTATTATGTCTATGAGGGGACAGACAATCTACAGGGGAAAATACTCAAAGAGGTAAAGGCTATAGTCGATGGGCTTAGAAGCGATCCTAAGGCCCAAAAAGATCTTGAGAAGGGCCTCAACGAAGACTACGACGAGGTTGTCAAAAAGCTTAGGGAGCAGCTGCCTAAAATAAAAGAAGAGGATATTCTCCTCTTCTGTTTCAGTGCTTCCGGCTTCTCTTCGACGACAATCTCTACTCTTTTGGAGAAGGATAAGCCCTACGTGTATAACCGCCTCTATCGTCTAAAGAGCCGCATTTCGTCCTCCGATGCTCCGGACAAGGAACTGTTCCTAAGTTTGCTCTAGTAGCTTATTTTATTCCGGTTCCCTCGGAAACGGATTGATAATCCTTTGTCAGAATCGTGTCGATCCCCTTGGCAAAGAACGCCTCCGCCTCTTTCGGATCATCTACCTCGAAAAGATTGCAGCGAAGTCCCTTTTCCTTTGCCCTATCAATTATAGACTGGTCAAAATCTGACTTTGAAAGCTGAATCATACAGCACTTGAATTTCAAGGCATCCTCAACTATATCCCGTCTTTTGACATAACCCATGCAGCGGGGGACTTCCGGAGCTATTCTGAGGAGCTGCTCCTGTACTGCGGAGCTCCCGGACATGAAGTAGACGTGATTCTGGGCGTCGAATACTTTTATAAGGTCTATGACTTTCTGCAGATTCTCCTCCTTCCACGGCTGGTCTTCGATAGCTTTCAAATGGATGTTCATTATTGTATGGCAGGATAGTTTCTTGAGGACTTCTTCCAGAAGGAGAATGCCCTTTTCGTCCTCTGTTTCTTCGAGGTCGAATTCCACCTCGGAGGCGCCAATGGCGACAGCTGCTCCTAAAGAGGCCAATAAATTATTGGAAATAACGGAAGACAGGCCCTTGAGAGCACACAGGCGCTTTGAGGGAGCTTCCGGCAGCGGAGGGACAATGGCGCTGCCTCCAGGGCGATATTTCCAAGGCCTCCGACCTATTTCGATGTACTCGGAGTGCAAGGACGGAGGGTTGCCATAGCCGGCCGGTTTAAGATATTTCTCCTTGGGATCGAAGGTTGCGTCCAGAGTGGCAATTTCCGAGCGAAGGGCACCAAGAATCTCTCCCGTCGGGGCGACTATACTGGAACATCCGCCGAGCGGAGAATCCACCCCCATGGATACAGAAGCCCTTACAAGATAGGCTCCTGTATTGTAGGCGCAGAAAGTGTTGATGATATCCAGAGCCCGGAAAGTGTCGCTGCGCTGATGGGAACAACCTATAATGATATCCGGCTTCCACCTCGCTATATTGGCGAAATTCTCGTAAAAATAGAAATCATAGCAGGTAAGGAACGCATAGCGGACACCTTCTATATCGAGAATATAGGGCTTTGTCCACTGCTCCGTGTAGGACTTGTCAAGCTTGCTCCACTCCCCGCGAGTGAGATGCTCTTTATAGTATTTCCCTATGACTTCGCCATTTCTGTTAAAAATAAAAATCGCGTTTCGGGGATTCTCTATGGTCGTATCAACAACTCCTGCAAAAACGAGGGAATTACAGCGCCGTGCGGTTTCTGCGCAAAGCTGAAGAAGGATGGGGCCATACGTCCTTGCCGTCTGAAGAAAATCCTGATTTGACTTTGTCTTTCCGGGCACTTCGCTGAACTCCGGCAGGACTATAATATCTAGGCTAGGGTCGCATTTTCGAAGCTCATTGAGGGTCCATTCGAAGCTCTTGTCAAGCCCTTCCCTATCCTGGGCGAAATACTGCTGGATAACCCTGGCTTTCATGGGCGCAGCATTCACGGCCGGGGTGGCGAAGAATAGCAGAGGAAGAACTAGAATGCAGGCTTTCTGGAGGATATTATTTCGTTTCATTTGCCAAGGAGTTTTGTTTGTTTGAGAAGATTTTATCGATAATCAGAGCAATCGCTCCGTCCCCTGTCACATTGCAACCGGGGCCATACCCGTCAAGGGCGAGATAGAGTGTCATGACCATAGCCGTCTGGTCGGGAGAGAATCCCATTATGGATTCCAGGAGCCCGATGGAGGCCATCAAGACTCCGCCCATAACACCCGGAGCGGCAACGGCTGCAATGCCCTGCATCAAGACAAAATGGGCATAAACGGGGAATGGTATCGGCATCCCGGCCAAATAGGCGACGGCAATAGATGAAACGGCCAGCTTTATTGTAGATCCGCACATATGGACCGTAGAACAAAGCGGAATTGTGAAATCGACAATGCTGTCCCTTACTCCGTTCTTTCGGGTGCATTCCGAGGTAACGGGGATTGACGCCGAAGACGAGCAGATAGAGAAAGCCGTCAGATAGGCCGGGAGCATGTTATAGAGGCACTTGAAAGGGTTCTTCCCCGCAATCGCTCCGGCTATGAAGTACTGAATCACAAGATAAACGAGAGTCAGCGCAAAGCCCGTCAGGATAATTTTCACTCCCGCTCCCAGCATGGAACCGATGACTCCGCGCGCCCCCATTTCGCAAATCATAGTGAAGATATACCAAGGCAGCAGGGGTATGATCACCTTCTCGATGGTGAGTTTGACAATGTCTCCGAACTCGTCGAATGCTTTTTTCAGCCCTTTGGCGTCGGTAACGATAATGCCTATGCCGAGAATGAAGGAAAGCAGCAAGGCTGTCAGAATATCGCAAACAGGGGGGATTTTAATGTCAAAGAAGGGCAAGAACTCTTTTGCTGCAGCCATCGATTCCGGAGACTGCTCTCCGGCGGTCAAATAGAGCGGTAAGGCATTTGATGCGCAGACATGAGCGAAAAAACCCGAGCAGATGGTAGAAAGATAGGCTATCGCTATCACAACCAGAAGCATCTTCCCCGCTCCTTTCCCCATATTCGCTATTGCGGAGGTGACAAGCCCCAGAATCAGCAGAGGGATTATAAATTTGAGAAGCTGCGCAAAGAGGACGTTGAAGGTCTTGAAAATCCTGACGATGACCTCCGGAGCGACCATCCCGAGCAGCGCTCCGCAGAGTATTGCCAGCAGAACCTTGACAAACAGTCCGATTTTAAGTTTTCTCATGGGAAACTTTCGGGGTTTGCTAGAACTCCAGAACGGCCTTGATCGGATAGTGGTCAGAAATGAATTTTCTTTCCATATAGGGCTTCAATACAGTCTCAAATGAGATGCATTTTGAAAAACCGTTTATGTAGATATAATCAATAATGTCCTTATCGGCTTTGCCCCAGCCATTGTAAGTCGCATGATGGTCGGTCACGGGCGCAACTTCACGGGCAGACTGCATCTTTGCGTTCAATCCCTCAAACTCAGGCCTTTCAGGGGTCATATTGAAATCGCCCGTCAGGATCATCGGATAGCCTTCCGGGTTGATAGAAGCTATCCTCTCAACAATAAGTTCAAGACCTTTTGCACGGGCTTCCCATCCTTTATGGTCAAGGTGGGTGTTGACATAATAAAACTTCTTGCCGGACTCCTTATCCTTGAGAAGGGCCCAGGTGGCCGATCTCTTCTGAGATGCATCCCAACCAACCGAGGGCTCGTCAGGTGTCTCTGAGAGCCAGAAAGTCCCCCATTTCAAAAGTTTAATGGTCTTCTTGTTGTATAATATGGCCATCTGCTCGCCTTCTTTCTTCCCGTCTTCCCTTCCTACTCCAACACCTTTATAGTAACCGGGGTATTCTTTAAGGTAATTGACTTGGAAGGAAAGAGCCTCTTGAAGACCTACGACATCCGGTTTTTGGTCATCCAGCATCATCGCCGATGCGGGATAACGGAACTCCCATGAGTTTGTCCCGTCCTTGGCGGTACCATAGCGGATATTATATGACATTACTGTAATTTGTGAAGACCCGCCTTTATTTCCGCCGAATAGGGGAAGAACAAGGAGTGCCGCGAGGGTTGCAAATAGTATTTTTTTCATGTCGATATTTGTTTTACCCTCAAATTTAGTAATTATTATGTATTTTTGCATCCATCAAAAAGATAATACATGAAAGAGACAGGTTTTTCAGATATAGGCCGAATTGAAGCCATCAGGCTGCTTTTCGAAGAATCGCCCTTCAAAAACGAGAGAATAAAGACAGAAATTACAGACGGTTTCGCCGTCACCTCTGGCAAAATGCTACTTGAAGGGATTGACTTCAACCTCGTCTATTTCCCTCTCAAGCACCTCGGAAACAAAAGCGTTATCGCGGTAACCGGAGAAATTTATGCCTCGATGGCGACTCCTAAGAGCCTTGATATCGTTATTGGAATATCTTCAAAGCTCGATTTTCCCCAGATAAAGGAACTTTGGAGCGGAATGGTGGCCGCCGCGACAGAGCATGGATACCAGGGAGTAGGGCTGGACCTGGTCCCCTCGGCAAACGGACTCTCTATCAGCATCTCCGCTCTTGGCGAAGTTTCTTCAAAAACTATTTCCAGCCTGCCGACGCCAAAAACGAAAGACCTTATCTGCATCTCCGGCAGCCTTGGAGCCGCATACCTTGGCATGCAGGCCCTGGAAAAAGGCCTTAAGGAGTTTGAAAAGAATTCGGAACAGCCGTCCCTTGAGAAGAACAGAATGCTCATCGGTGCATATTTAAAGCCCGAGCTTGAGGCCGATATTCCATCGAAACTGGAAAGGGATGGCATTCATCCTTCTTCGGGATATTTTATCACCAAAGGACTCTCTGACGCGGTCAAGAGACTCGCAAAAGATACGGGGCTAGGAGCAAAAATCTATGCCGACAGAATCCCTTTCGAAGGCAATTCTTTCGCCCTTGGAAAAGAGCTCAATATCGATCCCATATCAGCGGCGATGAACGGCGGAGACGATTTTAAACTGCTTTTCACCGTGCCGATTCTCGAGGCAGAAAAGTTCAGGAAGGATTTCCAGACTTTCGACATCATAGGCCATTTGGCGCTTCCCGAGGCTGGAACTACCCTCGTTTCCCCCGACGGCGTTGAGTTCCCTATAAGGGCTCAAGGATGGCCGGACGAAGACTGACGCAGAAAACGGCTATTTTGATTTTCGATTATTTTTACTTAACTTTCGCAGTAATAACGATTTATTTTTACAATTATGAAAAAAGTAACAGCTTTCGTAGCGGCAGCGGCTCTCCTCTTTGCGGGAAGCAATGCTTCTGCACAGTCTCTTCTTTCCAAAATTTTTGGAAACAGTTCTTCTTCGAGCACTCTCTCCAACATAGTAAACAACGTTGCCGGGACAGTATTTTCCGCTCCTATCAGCCTCGATGGGACCTATACATATAACGGTTCTGCTGTAAGTGTCAGCAGCTCAGAGGGTAATGTCCTTACAAACCTTGCCGGTACGGCTGTGACCGGCACCGCAGAAGCCAAAGTCGACGAATATCTCGCCAAGGTAGGCATCAAGCCCGGTGCTTTCACATGGACCTTCAACAAAGACGACGAGACCTTCACCCTCAACGCTTTCGGTATTAATATCCCCGGAAAATATAAAGTCGGAGACGCAGAAAAGACCGTTAACCTTACCTTCGGAAAGACCTTCTCTTATCTTTCCATGACCGGAAACCTCGAGTCCACCGCCAACGGCGCCAAGATGGTCTTCCAGGCCAACAAGCTCCTTGCTTTCATGAAGAAAGTTGCTTCAATAGCAGGAAAGAACTCCGCAGAAGTCGCAGCTATTACAAAGCTTGCAGACAATTATGACAACTTTAAAGTCGGTTTCAAACTGACCAAATAGACAAACACAACTGACCAAATAAACGTGTACAATAAAACCGGAGAAGGGGGCGGCCATATGGTCGGCCTCTTCTTTTTAATTTTACATCACCAGGGCGTCCCGTGGCACGAGATAATTTTACATCACCAGGGCGTCACGCGGCACGGGAGGCGGTCCGTCAGGTGCATGCATAAATGGTGCAGGTCGAATGGCGCAGGTCGAATGGCGCAGGTGCAAAAAAAGGCTCGGGACCTGCACCGCGACAGAAATGCAAATATCTGATTATACGACATTTATAATAAAAGTATGGCGCAGGTCGGCTTGAGAAAAAAGCACCTGCGCCATGCTTCTTGCAGAAATTCTTCTATAGTTTAAGTTCTTTAACTTGCTCTATTGAAAGACCTGTGTATTTCGCAACAAGATCTATACTGATTTCATCCGCCAACATGTTTCTAGCGGCCTCAACGCGTCCCTCTTCTCGTCCTTTCTCCATTCCTTCCATAATACCTTCCGCTCTTCCTTCCTCAAGACCTTTCTCCCTCGCGTAGGAAATATAGTTCTGTATGTCACGCTCCGTTGTCATGTCATTTTCGTATTTGATCCGTTCTTCGGGTGTAAAGGTAGCAATTTCCGCCGTCTTGAACAAGCGTTTGAAAATCTCCTCCTTCAACTCCTCAGGGCGGTCCGTCAGGTGCTCCATGTTGTGAAGGGCATAGCAGAAGTTGTCGAGGAGCGTCGCTTCCGGAGTCAGGGCTTTCCGGCAATTAGTCAGTTCAAGGAAGACGAAGTGGAGACTCCCCGTCATCTCTTCTCCTGTTTCATTTTCCCGCAGAGAGTACCGGTAAAGGACTCTGTCTGATCCTTCATGAAGGGAAAAGTCCATGAAACCGACGAAATAGACCGGCGAGAATCCATAGTCCATCGAGCTGCTCTTCTCCACCTGCTGCTGAATCCCGAAAGTGGAATAGAAAAGCGACCGCTCGTAGAAGAATCTCTGCCGTGCCACCTGCATCTCCACGATGAATCTCGTTCCGTCTGTGTCGACACATTCGACGTCTATCAGTGCGTCCTTCTTCCCTGGGAACGGGTTGATGTGCTCCTGCTGCACATATGTAAGGTCCTTGATGTCATGCTCCGGGATCAGCTCCTTAAGGAGCATAATCAGAAGGCCCTTGTTCGGCTCCGTCCCGAATGTCCTCTTGAACCAGTCGTCCATGATGATTCGGGCATACCGCCCGATGATTGGTTTGTCGTTCATAGTCTAAATTTTTTACTACCGACACAAAGATAGGTTCTCCGTCACGACAAAAGCAACCCCTGACTATGTTGTTTTTAGGTTTTTGAGGCAAATTAATGTTATTGCTACTGCAAATGAAAAAACCTTTCCCCAACTACATCAGGTTTTCTCGCTCCAACTCGTACCATGAAACACCCACTTGGTAGCACGGGACCAGCAAAATAGCCCTCCCGTGCTACAAAACGCCCTTCCGGTCGCACGGGGACACATAAAGTCTAACGCCGCGCTACGTGAGCCCCTCCCCGGCACTCTCCATACGCGCCCTCCCCGCGCTATCCATGTCTTATCCTGAAAAAAGTTGACTCACAACAAAGAGTTAACAATGTATCGTTTACACACAGAGAAACAGCTGAAGTACTTTGACGAAGTTATTCGTCTGCACTATGAAGAAGGGTATGGTGA
>Ga0256404_1001618_pt1 | contig 53462 bp, 46 predicted proteins | sample RumenRJG_01DNA_FD_185990 | JGI IMG/M metagenome (GOLD analysis project Ga0256404, IMG submission 185990) | Bovine rumen microbial communities from Lethbridge, Alberta, Canada - RJG_01 | ecosystem: Host-associated > Mammals > Digestive system > Stomach > Rumen | place: Canada: Alberta | collected...
CTTTCAAAATCTGCCCGCTCGTGTAAACACGGCGGTCATTTTTGAAACCTGCGCATTCTTTTGCAGATTTAGAACGTTCGGGTTTTGTATGTGTTTCACTGTTCAGTTTTCAAGGAACTGTGTGCTGTTGTCTTTCGTGACAACGAATGATATCTTATCACTTCGCGTCGTTTCTGTCAACAGCTTTTTGAATTTATTTTCGGAAGAGTTCTGAATGTTCATTCTCTTCCTGTCCGTCCGGAAGTCACTGTCAGGTGTTCCGTTTGGCGAACGAAAGCTATAATACCAGCGTTTTCCGGCCGCGTCAACAGGAAATTGGTATTTTTTCAAGATTTCTTGTTTTTAATATAATTCGCACGATTCACACAATTTCAGGTTCTTCATTCACTTCGGGTCACGGTACAAATTCCTGTAGTCTGCTCCTTCTTATCCTCTACAGCCCAATATAAATTTCTACAGTCCGTCCCTTCCTATCCTCTACAGCCCAATATAAATTTCTACAGCCTGTTCCTTCCTCATTCTCTCCAGCCCGGTTACAGATTCCCGCAGTTTATACTTTTTTATCCTCCTGCGGTGCCAGCATGCGCAGCAGGTCATCCAGCAGCTCTTTATTATCCAGCACAAGAACCGCCAGCTTCTCGCGGGCGCGCGACACAGCGTCATACAGATACGCAAGGTTCTTCCGGCTCTCCTCTTCTGTCTTGCCTCCGCGCAGGTGTCCGCCTTCATATGAAAATCTCGAATCAAGAATCACAGCCGCCCGGTCATATTCCCGCCCGATAAGGTCCTCCGGCATAAGGCAGGACGCACGTTCATTGTCCGACTCCGCGTCCTTTTCGGAAAGACCGCTGCGCTCATTCGTCCCCGCACACTCTTCAGAAAGCCCGCTGCGCTCATCCGCTCCCGTGCATTCCCCAGGCAGACCGCTTTGTCCATCCGACTCCGTTTTTTCATTTTCATAAGAACGCCAGTCGATGATCCGGTACCCGCGTCCCCTGCAGTATGCAGCAAGGCGCCTCAGCTCACGCGCCCCGTGCGCAAAATACAGCTCCACATCCGGAAAGCTCCTGTCTGCCGGCGCGTCATTCCGGTTGAACAGATATCTTCGAAATGAAGCCAGGCTCTTATTGATCCGGATATTTCCCGACAGCTCGCAGATCCGGTCCGCCCGCCGCACCAGATCAAGATACAGGCCGCAGGCATCCGCATCCGCAAACTTAAGCCGCTCCGCGTCAAACGAGAAAATGCACACCGCCCCGATCCTTCCGATATACTCCTCCAGGGCCTTCATTTTCTCAAGCGCAAGACGTCCCGTCTCATCAATCATGACGACGTCATATTTCTCAGCTTCGTCCCCGCTGCTCACTTTTTTCGAGTCCCGAATCCACTCCGGCGTCACGATGTGAACGTGCTTCAGCCGCTGATCGATCATCCGGTGACCCTCGCACAGTGGCCCGCAGTGAATCAGCAGTACAAGCTTCTTCTTTGAGAGCTCCACCGCCAGGTCATACAGCATCAGCGTCTTCCCCGTGCCGGCGCTTCCGCAGACAGCCGCGTAGTACGGCCGCTTCCCGCCGCGGATGTCCGCCAGAATTTTCTTCCGGAACTCCTCCTGCTGGTTCGTCAGAAAATATTCGCCGCGCAGAAACCGCTCCGGTGTACTGACAGGGGAAATGAGATACCCGGCCGTGTCGAAGCACGCGTCAATGCCTGTCTCGATGTACGTCCTCAGCGCGGGATCACGAACCGCATCAAAAAGCGCGCTCATCGGAGCCTGCACGAGATAATCGTGCGCATTCAGCTCATAGAGCGTATCCGTCGCCGAGACATACGAAAAAGACCGTATCCTCCCTGAGATATGGCCGAGATAGTACCGGTTCTGCAGGAGCTGCGCGCGTATGCGCTCCCGCCCGATGTCCTCACTCTTCAGTTCAATGTTGAGAATCGCGCTCCGGTCAGCAGCCAGCTTCAGCAGATCGAATTCCTTGCTGATGTGCCGGATCGTATAAGAAAAATAGAATCCGTCGAGGTCCCGCAGCGAAAGCGGCTTCTCCCGGCTCTGGCACGCAAGAAGCGCAGAGACAAGAAGGCGCAGAGACTCCTGCTCACGCGGACCCGTGCGTCGTTCATTTTCCCGGGCCGAAAGCTGCCGCTCGTAGAGCGAAAACAGCTCCGGGTCCGTCACCCGGGTCAGAAGATACAGATTGAGCGAGTGCATGCATTAATAATATTCGCAGCCCGAAGTCTGCTCCGGACCCTCTTCTCCGGAAATGAAATTCGCGCGGAATTCCATGTTGACCTCCCGCAGCTCCTTCTTTCCGTCAATGTACGCCTGGTACATGTCCAGAATGCCGGCGCTGCAGCCATCGCACAGCGCAGAAATATTGCCGACCGAATCCTCGACAATCTTCTCGCGCTCCTCCCTCGTCGTATCCGCAATCAGAATAGACATCACAAGCCCTCCATTTCTTTTTCGTTGATTAATTTATTATACACCCATTCAGGCGGTATCAAATCTCACGCCACCCGAAATCGCATGTGGCCGCGAATATCAGGTGATATCAGGCACATTCTTTTTCTCACACCGGCTCCTCCGGCATGTCCGGGATCAGCTCGATATAAATCTGATCGAACTCGCCCTCGAGCTTCTGCCAGAGCTTCCTGCGGATTGCCGCCCAGTCGCGCACATTGATGAGGCTCGTCTGCACATCCGCCGTGAGATACACCTCAATCCATACCTTCCTGCCGGTCTGGATCACATCGAGAAATGAACAGCTGTACGGATAATTCTCCAGGCTCTCATCGACGCACGCGCGCAGATGGTTCATCGTCTCCTCGTCCGGCGCGAACAGCATGAGGTTGCGGAAGCCGTGGTAAATAGACTCAATCGGCTCGCGGAGGAGCGTCGCGGCGAGCACAATCGCGACCGCGGAGTCCATGTACGGCGCAACCGGCGCGAGAAATGTATTTCCGAACAGCTCCTGCGCGAGGAACGCGACGCCGACGCCCATGCTTCCGACGACATCCTCCTTCCACAGAAAAATCTCCGCCGTAATCGTCGGAGAATTGTATTTTTTACTCATTTTTATGAGGATCAGGAGGACGAGCAGGCACAGAGCGCCAATCACGATCTCGTAAATGGCAATGCTCCCCGCGTCGACATGGTGGCCGCCCTCCATAATGACATGGATATTTTCGGCAATCATGACAATCGTCACGAGCAGAAGAATGCCGTATTTGATGATCAGAAAGACAGACTCCACCTGAGAGTAGCCGTACGGATGCTTCTCCGTGACCGGCTTGTAGAGCAGCGGAACCAGCACGAGGAACGGTCCCATGAGGACAAGATCAGCGAGGTCGAAGACGCCGTCCATCATGACGGAGTACGAGTGCAGGAAGAGCGCCGCGATGACCTCCGTGATCGTAAAGAGCAGACTGCAGACAAATGAAAACCTGAGCAGCTTCTCCTCAGTCTTCTCCTTCGCCGCGGTCTTCTTCCGCCGGAGGAGGCGCCGCTTCTTCTCCTTCTCGGACATGCCGGTTTGCGGCTTAGCCATTCCGGACATATCGGCCTGCGGTCCGGAAGATCCCGGCACAGACTCAGCCCCAGTCACAGACTTCATCTCGGTTTCACAACGGCCGGTCCCCACGGGGCCGGCCTCACTTCGCTGTATCTCAGATTTCATAAAATCTCCATCCCTCATATCAAAAGGTCATACCGGCACCCTCAGGCTCGGAACGCTTTGCGTGCCTCGTTGTGGGCGGACAGAGCGGCTTCGCTGCTTGTCCGCTCCTCGGAAACTGATGAAGCCGTCCGGTGAGCAATCTCTCCGTCCGGCCTTCATCATTTTCCGAGGGGTGCTGTATTTTTACATAAAGTACGTCACGATTCCATACACCGCGAGGAACCCGACGAGCGCCGGCAGCACATACCGGAAGTACCAGGACAGGCGGCGCGGCATCTTGAGTCCGTCGCCCGTGTTGACCTCCTTCAGGTAATTGTCAAAGCCCCAGCCGTACTTCTGCGCGCAGAACAGCGTGAAAATGAGCGACCCGACGGGCAGGCAGATCGTGCTGACGAAGAAATCCTCGACGTCCATGATGTTCTTTCCCGCGCCGAGCAGATGCACGCCGCTCCAGACATTGAAGCCGAGCGCGCACGGAATCGAGCAGACCGTGATCACAATGCCGCTGATCAGCGCGGCCTTCCCGCGCGTCATTCCCTTCAGATCAATCGAGAAGCTCACGTCATTTTCAAAGACACCGATCATCGTGGACTCCGCCGCGAAGAACAGGAACAGGAAGAACAGTGAGCCCCAGAGCCGCCCGTTCGGCATCGTGCTGAAGACTCGCGGCAGTGTCAGGAAAATGAGAGACGGCCCCGAGTCAGGCGAGATTCCGTACGCAAAGCACGCCGGAAACACGATAAGTCCGGCGACGAGCGCCACAAATGTATCCAGCGCGGCCACGATGACAGCCTCCCCCGTCAGGCTCCGCTCCTTCCCGATATAGCTTCCGTAGATTTCCATGCCGCCCATGCCGATGCTGAGCGTGAAGAAGCTCTGGTTCAGCGCGGCGTAGACCGTGTCCCAGATGCCCCGCGCGCCATGCTTCGTGACCTTCGAGATGTCCGGCTTTAAATAGAAGGAAATGCCCTTCGACGCGCCGGGCAGCGTCACTGCGCGGATTCCGAGAATGACCATGATGACAAGAAGTGCAATCATCATGAATTTCGAGATTTTTTCCACACTTCCCTGCAGGCTGAACGCGCAGACAAGCGTCGTGATAATCATAACCGCCAGCATGCTTCCGATCAGAATCTTCGGATTTGCCATCATCGCCTGGAATTTTGCCTCGATGGCCGCCGTGTCGCCGCCGTCGAAGTCACCGCGCACCATGCAAATGAAATAATAGAGCAGCCAGCCGGAAATGACGGAATAAAACATCAGAATAACGTAGTTGCCCGCCATGGCGACATAGCCCCAGAGGTGCCAGTGGCTTCCCTTCGGCTCCAGCTTCCGGAACGCCGGGAGAATGCTCTTCCTTGAGGCCCTGCCGACCGAATATTCCATCGTGATGATCGGAATTCCCATGATCAGCAGAAACAGAATGTAGATCAGGACGAAGAAGCCTCCGCCGTACTGACCTGTGATATACGGAAAGCGCCACACATTTCCGATTCCGATGGCGCATCCCGCCGACAACAGAATAAAACCGAGCCTTGAGCCGAGGCTTTCTCTTTCCTTCATTTTTCGTTTTCCTTCCCCTGGTAATCTCTGCATCTGTGACGACATCGCTGCACTTCGTGTCTTTACAGAGCCAACGTATTGCATCATTATGGCACAGGCATCAACCACTGTCAAATAAAGGGAGGGCCGCCTTCGCAGTCCTCCCTTCATACATATTTACAAGTTTCCTGCCCGATGCCGCCGGAACAGATGATTGTTAGATGATTGTTCTGGAAACCTCCGCTCATCTGCGCTATGATAAGACTTTAATCGCGTGTCAGAAAGGAGGCGGTCATTATGTCCACATACGGTTCTTTGATCTGGTCTCATATAGCCGCTCTGTTTCAGTATGTTCCGCAGAGCCTTGCCATCGCGGCCGTCCTCGAGCTCATCAGCATCATCCGTCTGAAAATGCACGGCGACCGGGTGCGGCTCTACAAGGCAGCCGTTATGTTCATTTTCTGGACATACATGGTGTCGCTCGTTTTCATCACGCTGCTCTCGCGCGAGCCGGGATCGAGGCATGACATCTCTCTCCGTCTCTTTGAGACCTGGGGAAATACGCGCCTTTCGCATGCATTTTTCTTTGAAAACATTCTGCTCTTCATCCCGTTCGGCGCGCTGCTTCCTCTCGCCTTCCACCGCGCGAGACGCATCCGCTTCACGGTGCTCGCGGGTTTTCTCACGAGCCTCGGAATCGAGACGGTGCAGGTCATCACGCAGATGGGCTACGGCCAGATCGACGATATCCTCACGAACGTGGTCGGAACCGCAATCGGCTTCGACATCTGGCTTCTCATTTTCGAGAAGAATTACCTCGACATCCGCCGAAGAAGATAAACTGCCTCAACCGGACCGGAGAAGATAAACTGTCTCAGCCGGACCGGGGAAGATGAACTGTTTCCGCCGGTCCGGATATGAGATTTGGTGAGTGCCGTTCGTCCGGGACGCTCACCGGATCGTCGCAAAGACCGCCGTAATGACCATCAAGCTGTTCCAGTCAAAGAGATCGCCGTCGACCGTGATCGTCTTCTTCACGCCCGTCCCCGTCTTGTTCGTGCCGTATTAAGACGCAAGCGCGGCATTCGAGAGCTTCGATGTCGATGCCGGCTTCAGTGTCGCGGTCGGAGCCGTCGTCGGAACCGGTGTCGCCGCCGAAGCTGCCGTCGCGGTCGGATCGGCGTAGACCTTCCAGTCAGACGTGCTGTTTTTATAGAGCACGTAACTCTTGCCCGTCGTCCAGTCGAGGCCGTCCGCGCTACCCGATGCCGCCGGATACTGCGAGCTTCCGTTGCTGAAGATAACCTTCACATCGGAAAGCCCACTAAGCGAATCCGGAAGATTGTACCCGTAGATTGTCTTTCCATTTTCATCCGTTCCAACCTTCTTCATCGCTGCGCCCGGCCAGGACGCATTCTTCGTATCTGTATTCCCCGGGTTGTATGCGTAGCAGGAAATCGTTCCGCCCCAGCTTTCGCTATTTACAAAATAGATGTCATACGAGCCGTCGATCCTGTTGGACGGCGTCGGCGTTGCCGTCGGATCGGCGTAGACCTTCCAGTCAGACGTACTGTTTCTGTAGAGCACGTAACTCTTGCCCGTCGTCCAGTCGAGGCCGTCCGCGCTGCCCGATGCCGCCGGATACTGCGAGCTTCCGTTGCTGAAGATAACCTTCACATCGGAAAGCCCACTCAGCGAATCCGGAAGATTGTACCCGTAGATTGTCTTTCCATTTTCATCCGTTCCAACCTTCGTCATCGCCGCGCCCGGCCAGGACGCATTCTTCGTATCTGTATTCCCCGGGTTGTATGCGTAGCAGGAAATCGTTCCGCCCCAGCCCTCGCTGTTTACAAAGTAGATGTCGTACGAGCCGTCGATCCTGTTGGACGGCGTCGGCGTTGCCGTCGGAGCCGTTGTCGCCGTCGGAATCGGTGTCGCCGTCGGAACTGCTGTCGCCGTCGGAATCGGTGTCGCCGTCGGATTGGCGTAGACCTTCCAGTCAGACGTACTGTTTCTGTAGAGCACGTAACTCTTGCCCGTCGTCCAGTCGAGGCCGTCCGCGCTGCCCGATGCCGCCGGATACTGCGAGCTTCCGTTGCTGAAGATAACCTTCACATCGGAAAGCCCACTCAGCGAATCCGGAAGGTTGTACCCGTAGATTGTCTTTCCATTTTCATCCGTTCCAACCTTCTTCATCGCCGCGCCCGGCCAGGACGCATTTTTCGTATCTGTATTCCCCGGGTTGTATGCGTAACAGGAAATCGTTCCGCCCCAGCCCTCGCTGTTTACAAAATAGATGTCATACGAGCCGTCGATCCTGTTGGACGGCGTCGGCGTTGCCGTCGGAGCCGTTGTCGCCGTCGGCGCTGCGGTTGGCTTTGCTGTCGGTTTTGCTGTCGGCGTTGCCGTCGGATTTGCCGGCGAGTAATCGTGCGCCGTAAGGTCGCTCGAGTCGCCGTACCAGATCTGCGATCCGGAAATGCTGATTCCGTCTGCCATATCCGGCGTACTTCTGTGGTAAGCCGTTGTTCCGTCGCTGTCCGTGAAAATCACAATCGGATCTTCAACAGAATCGCTGATTTCATAATAATAGAAACCGTCAGCGTACTTCGTCATCCTGCTGCCCGGCCAGGACGCATTGCTTGCGCCGGCCGTGTTGTAGACGTAGCAGTACGGCGTATGTGTCCATGACCCCGGCACCTTGAGCCACGCGACATTCGGAGATACCTTGCTGAACTTGAATTCCTGCGTCTTCGTGGAGCCGTCCTTGTCCGCCATCGCGGAGAGTGTAACCGTAATCGTGTCGCCCGCAGAAGAAGCCGCACCGATTGTAATTGTATCACCGCTCGCAAATGTTCCGGAAGCGCCCTCGGATGTCCTGTATGTCCCGTTCGTGCCCTTCTTCAGTGTGAGCGTGATCTCTTTTGTCGCCGTCGAGAACTTTGTAGTTCCATTGGAAGTCTTCGCGTTCAGCGAGCAAGAACCCGCGTTGTAGAGAAGCGCGACCGTTCTCGCACCGATCGTTCCGGAGAGCTTTCCGTTCGAAACCTTCCATGTACCGCCATTTACAGTATCTGTATAAGTGCCGTCCGCAAGGCTTGTGGAAATACTGAGCGACTGTGAGCCTGTGCCGACATTGATCAGCGCAACGCCCGATGTGCCGCGCGCGATCTCAAGCAGCGTATTACTTCCCGTCGGGTTGGACAGCGTCGTGCTCTCGCCGACCATCGCATTGCGGAAGAAGTTCGACTGCGCGACAATCTTGCTCTTGTAGTTGTTGTCGCCGGCCGCACCGAGGACGTTGTTGCCCCAGTAGTTGCCCGCGGAACCGTTCGAACCTGCCGGGCGGCTGAAGAAGAGCGGCGTTCCCTCGCCGCGGCACGCGATAACCGCCCACGCGAGCTGGATCTGCTCATCCGTCATCCACGCAGATTCATGATCGTTGCAATACGTGTCGTGTGACTCAACCCAGGTTGTCGCCCTGGATGTATCCGAGACATTCAGGTTCGACAGGGTACTCGCGCTGAAGTTATTGCTTCTGATGGCCGACCGCAGTGTGCCCCCGTAAGAGGAAGCCGTCATACCGATGTACTTCTGATACTCAGCCATCGTGGAACTCGACATATCGGTCTGCAAAACCTCGCCGTAAATGAAGAGATCCGTCGCGTCGAACTTTGTGCCGTCCAGGTTCGCCTGCTGTCCGGAGACAACCGGCCAGAAATTGTTGGTCCATCCATTTGCCGAAGTATTCGGATCAAGCGGATCAGACGGAACGCCGATGTGCTTGCCCGTGTCGTAGCGCATGCCGTCGCAGCCGTCCGCGACGAGCTCATTGAGGTATTTGATGAAATAATCCTGGAATTTCGGGTTCTCCGTGTTGACATCCGGGAGTCCGCTCATCTTGCCAGTCGTACACTGCAGGCGGTCGCTCCAGTTGGAAATTGACTTAAAACCGTCCGCGTGATAGAGCCCGGTCGTATAAGACGTACCCGTGGAGGTTTCCGTCGTCGACCCATTCGCGTTGTTGCCGCCGGCCGCGTTAAACAAGTTCTGGGAGACAACTGTAAGATCCGGCGTTGTGTGGTTCGGGATGACGTCGACAATAATCTTGATGCCGTACTTGTCCGCCTCCGCGCACATGTCCTTGAAATCCTGCTCGGTTCCGAGCTGATAGTTGCCGATCGTCCAGTCTGTCGGCTGGTACTGCCACCACCAGCAGCCGTCCGTGCCGCCCGACGTGTCGGAGCCCATCAGCTTCATCGTCGGGTACGTCGACTTGCACTGATTCGCCGGCGATGTCTGAATCGTCGAGAAGCCGGCCGCCGCGATCGACGCCATGTTCTCCTTGATCGTGTCAAATGACCAGCACCACGCGTGCAGAATCGCGCCGTCTGCCGTGTTGTCCGTCAGGTTGTTCGCCTCCGCATTCGCGTCGTACTTGTGGACCGTCGACGTCGATGACGCGGCTGCCTGGCTGCCCGCGCTCACAGCAGAAGACACGGTTGTGGATGAAGTGGCCGCAGTACCTGCCTGCGCGTCGACCGTTGACAGAGCGCTTGCCGGCGCGGCAGAAAGTGCCATGGCCGCTGCCGATAACCAGGCAAGGAACCTGTTCCGCAGTAAAGCCTTCCTTCTCATAATACCTCCTCATTAGATGCCATAGGGTCCCGGTTTGGATATCATGCCAGTATCCGTTTGGGACCGTTTCCAGTTTCGCTACAGTTACTGTAATGTCTTTTAAGAAAATCAACAATACGAAAATGAAAATCTCTTCATTTTCGTCGTATCGCTAAATTTCTCAGGTCATATTTTGTATATATTTTCCTGTTATATCCCGGAGCCCGACTTATTATGGCTTCGATTCCACGTGATTATATCGCAAGAATTGCGCGACGTTTCCATACGGCAGAGGCCCTCAAGGTGTCTCGAGGTGTCAGGTTCCGATTAAATTTTCATAAACAAAATCCATCGAATATTTACGATTTGTTTATCGGAACCTGACACCTCTGGTCCTTTATCGGAACCTGACACCTCTGGTCCCCCAACCCCCGACACCTCAAGATTTCTTAAGGTTAGCTTCATATGATCTTTAGCATGCGCCGCTATACTCTTCGATGGTAAGAAAAATGATATTCCCGCAGACGGACGTAAGAAGCGGAGGCACTATGTCGTACAACACAAATCTTTATCTTCTTTTATTTCTGCCGCTTGTGGCGCTTGCCTACCAGCTGACGCCAAAGAAGCACAGGTGGAAGACCCTGCTTGCCGCAAGCATTTTCTTTTTCGCTGATTTCAGCTCGTACCTGATTCTCTGGACGCTGCTGACCGCGGCCATCACCTGGTGCGGCGGGCTCCTGATCCAGAGCATGCAGGATAAAAATGCAGCCCTTCCGAGAGAGCTCCGCATGAGGCCGAAGGACCTCGGACGCAGGACCGTCCTGGTTCTCCGCCCCGCGCTGATCGGCGTCATCGGCATTCTGGCGGGACTGAAATATACGAATTTCACGATGCAGACCGTGACAAGCCTGATGAATCAGATGGGCGCGCACCTTACGTATCAGCCGCTGAAAATTCTGGTCCCGATCGGCATCTCATTTTACAGTCTGCAGGCGGCCGGCTATCTACTTGACATCCACTGGAGAAGATTTCGGGCGGAGACGAACTTCGGAAAGCTCTTCCTGTTCCTCATTTTCTTCCCGACACTGATGGAAGGACCCATCATGCGGTGGGAGGACATGAAGGACCAGCTCTTTGAGGGCGAAAGCATCACGGTGCTCAGCCTGTCGCAGGGACTGATCCGGATCGGCTGGGGGCTCTTTAAGCGGATGATCATTTCCGACCGGATGAACACGATGGTGACGGTCCTCTTCCAGCCGCAGAACCATTTCAGCGGACTGATGATTCTGCTGACCGGCGTCGTCGTGACGGTGCAGCTCTACATGGAATTCTCGGGGACGATCGACATCGTAATCGGCTCGGCGAGAATCTTCCAGATCCGGCTGACCGAGAACTTCCGCCAGCCATTCCTTTCGCAGAGCGCGGCCGAATTCTGGCGGAGATGGCACATCACCCTCGGCGTCTGGTTCAAAAATTACATTTTCTATCCGGTATCGACGTCTGAGCTCATGAAAAAATGGGCGAAGTTCGGGCGGAAGCACTGCGGAAAATACATAACGAACCTCGTCATCTCGGCGATCGCCCTCTTCCCGGTCTGGATGCTGAACGGTCTCTGGCACGGGCCGAAGGCGCCATACATTCTCTACGGCGTCTACTATTTCATCATTCTTCTGATTGGGGTAGCGATCGAGCCGTTCGAAAAGGGAGTGTGCAGGAGAGCCGGCTGGGACTACAACGCCGCAGCATTTCGCATTTTCCGGAGAGTCAGAACGTTCTTCATCGTCATCACAGGCGAGACGCTGTTCCGCTGCGAGACATGGAGCCAGTTCACCGGCATGCTGAGCCGGCTGTTTACGGGCGGCGACGGCGGTCTGTTTGAAGGAAAGATTCTTGAGATCGGCGCGGATGCGGGCGACCTCATCATCATCGCAATCGGATGCGCCATTGTATTTACGGTCAATTACCGGCTGGAGAAGGACCCGGACCTGCTGGAGAAGCTCCCGATGAAGCCGGCTCCTCAGCGCTGGGCCATTTACTACGCATTTCTCTTCTCCATCCTGATCTTCGGCGCCTACGGGACCGGCTATCAGGCGGTCGATCTGATCTACGCGGGGTTCTGAAAATAGCTGCAGAAGGAGTTTAGGAGGTTTTCATTTATGGAAAAAAGACATTTTCATCCGGGCATATTCATTCTGGTTCTGGCTGTAAGCCTGTCATTTCTCAGCTCACTCATGACGCCCTCATTTCTCCGGAAAAATGGCATGACGCTGTCGGGCAGCACCTGCAGCGTGAGCCTCTCCCGCGAAAAACGGAATTCGATCGACGTCCTCGTGGTCGGCGATTCGGAGAGCTACACCAGCGTGTCGCCGATGGCCCTCTGGAAGCAGTACGGCATCACAAGCTTCGATGTCGGAAAAGCCGGCGCGAAGATCAGCGAGACGAAGGAAATGCTCGAGGACGCGCTCGGCACGCAGAGTCCGCAGGTCGTCCTCCTCGAGACAAATAACCTGTTCCGCTACAAGGCAAAGACGGAGGATGAGCACGCCTCCGTTCTCTCGGACGTATGCTACGAGGCATTTCCATTTCTCCGCTATCACAATGTCTGGAAGCAGCTCTTTACAAATGAATTAAACGGCGCATTTAAGGGTTTCAAGTTAAACTCCGTCGTCCGGCCGTACACCGGAAAAACATACGGAAAGGTCGTGACCGGCAATCAGATCACGCCCGAGACATACGTCTACCTCAATCAGATCAAGAGCCTGTGTGAGAAGAAGGGCGCGCGTCTCATTCTCTACTCCTCCCCGTCACCGAAATGCTACACAAAGGAGAAGACTGACCTTCTGAAAAAGGTCGCGAAGAAATACGGCCTGACCTACCTGAACCTGAACTCGAAGACCGACCAGATCGGGATCAACTGGAACACAGATACCCGCGACCACGGCGACCATCTGAACACCTCCGGCGCCCTGAAGACGACCGCCTATCTCGGCCGGTATCTGACAGAAAAATGCAGTGTCACCGGCCGCTCCGGCAGAGCAGAGACCGCCCTCTGGAACAAAACCTACAAAAAATACAAAGCCGCCGAGACAAAGGCCCTCCAGGAAATCCAGTGGCGGGCAGGCGAGATGGGCGGAGTCGCGTGAAATGCGGGCGGTGCCGCCGGGTGGAGCAGGGAGGTGCCAGCCTGACACCTCACCCCGACACCAGTCTCTCCTGATACACAGCCATGCGATACTGTCTCATGAGCGCAGCTGTCTGCTTCAGCTCTTCATTTTCCAGATGGTCAAGCATATGAAGGCGACGGTCGGACAAAGGCTTTGCAGTGCGAACCGTCACGCCTGATTCCTTCCTTACATCACCGGTGTCTGTCTGCCCAGAACTATCCGGATTCATCCTGCGGCCTCCTGTAGAAACCGCCGTTAGATATTCCTCCGGTCCCATATGCCAAAGCTTCAGCTTCCTCCCGCAAAATATGCACAAATGATCCGCGATCAAAAGGCCCTCCGGATCCATATCCCCGCCGTACCAGAGCTCCGCGCCGGATCCCGCAAGCAAATGCAGTGCCACAAGAGCTGCAAGGTTCGGCTGCCCATTCACACACATGAAAGCCTCGTCCGGAAAGCGGCTGATCAGCATAGAAAAGATCGACGGGTTCTCAACAACCAGAACGCGTCCCTGCTCATTTCGCTCTGCAATATCTGCACGAGTCTCCATTGCCTGCGTTGATAATGATTTGATCAGTTCTCTCCCGGTTTTCAGCGGAGCTTGTGCCGGCCGCATCTCCGTCCACTCCATGACAGATGAGAGCGGAACGTGCACCGCTGCCCGTTCCGCCCAAAATCCCTGCATTCCCCGATCCTCACGGCCGCCTCTGCGCAGGGCTCTGATTCCATACACGGTAACATAGTTCGACACGTCATCAATCATGACGCCGCACCTGAGAAACAGCTGTCCCCGGCGCACCGCCTTCAGACTGTCCGGTATAAAAAATGAAGCCACCGGAGGCTGGTATGTCTCCACATACCACCTCAGCACAGCCTCTGCCAGCGGCCCATTCTCCGCCCCTCGGTCAAAGGAATGCGGATTCCCAGTCACATCCGACGCAAAGACAGCAAGATACTGGCTGCTGCCGCGCCGCACCGGAAGATGCCCCAAAATAGCAGCCGTAAGCGCAAGACAGCCGGACAGCGCCGCAGCAGCGGCCTCCTCACCGCCTTCGTTCCACGCATTGCCAAAACGTTTCATAAGAATTCTGGCTAAAGCATTCCTGGAGGCGGCCTGTTCTTCCATGGCCTTTGCTGACTCTCTGCCGCAGTCGCGTTCTGCTTCCACAGGTTCTGCATCCATTTTCACATATTTCTCATCAGGCTGCGTCATACGATGGCGCAGCGCCGGAGCGGTCAGATCCATCTGTGCACGTCCATCAACAGACTGCACGTCATCCGACAAGGTATCCATCAGAGCATGCAGCTCTTCCGCAAGCCGCCGCATGACCGGGTCCTCACTCCGGCGGGCTGCATCCTGCAGTATAGTCCGATACAGCTCCTGCCGGCGGAATTTCATTTCCTTGCGGACAGGAATCGAACCGCCGGCATGCAGAAAAAGAACCTGCTCCAGGTTGGCACCCGCAAAGCAGCTCGACGCAATGACACGGCGAAGCGCATCCGCCGAAATCGTCACACTCTTCCTTCCGCGAAGGCTCTTTCCGAGAAATCCCTCCAGAAGGTCCACACTGTCTGGATCCGCAAGGCGCAGCCGCACGCTCCCGCAGACCTCGCCGTACGATCTGTATTTTTCAACGAAGCCGTCAAGCATCTTTCGGAAAATGCTCCCGCTCTCAAGGTACTCAAAGCACGCCCTCGTGGCCCGCTTTTCCGCATTTTCTCCAGTTTCCATAATTCTACTCACGCCGCTCGAGCTCTTCCTCACTCTCCACTGCCTCCCGCTTCTTCCCGTTCCACAAGTACGGCATGACCGTGACGAACTTCGCGTTGTTCGGGCGGATCAGCTGGTAAATCGCGAGCGCGTCGAGCGTGTCGCAGTCGCCCCACAGAACCTGCGAATTGATAATGAAATTAAAATGAAACTCGCTCATGAGCTTGAACATATCCCGGATATTCCGCCCGTCGACGCCGGCAAATGCCTCATCCAGCGAGATCAGCCTCGGCGCATCATCCCTCGCCGCCTGATATTTCGCCGCAACCGCCGAAAAGAGCGGGACATACATCGCCATCGCCTTCTCGCCGCCGCTGAAGGTTCCAAATGCGCTGTTCGTCAGCTCCTTCTCCCGTTCGCCGCCCTTCCGGAAAAACAGCTGGAACTCAAACCATTTCCGATAGTCCAGCGTCTCCTTCATGACCTGGTAAAATGAAGCGCCTCCGGCGAGATCAGCCGTCTTTCTCCGCGCCTCCTCGACCTTCGACTTAAAATGCTCCGTCAGCCGCTCGGCCTCATCATCCCTCATCACGCGGAAATCCTTCTTCAGAAGGTCCACCAGGTCCTTCGTATCCATCTGTCCCTCGGACTCCGCCGTCCGTGCGCGCCACCGGAGACTGAGCGCAAGACCGGACGACGTGTCCATACTCTTCATCAGACCGTTCATTTTCTCGACCCAGGCCCTCGACTCATTGATACGCCCGCGGATTTTCCGGCCGACAATATTAGACAGTATATTTTCAAAAAGTTCTCTGTCGCCGTCCCGGATCAGACCCTCAATGCGGGCCGTCTCCTCCTTAAGAAGCTCCGTCAGCTTAAGAAGGCTCACCCGGACTCCCTGATAACGGGCCATGATGACAATCCGTCGTGCCTCCGGCCAGCCCTCGCGGCGCTTCTCATTTTTCTCTTCATACGCGCTGTTCATGCTCGGCGAATACTCACTGAGAAACGCAAGGTTCTGATAAAATTCGCTGTTCAGACGCTGCCGGAGCGCATCCTCGTCCGGCAGACGGCCGCCGCGCTCAAGAAGGCGGATAACCTTGTCCGGGTCCGGAATCTGAAGCGTCTGCGCCGGTTCGTCAGCTTTTCCGGAGGACACCACATTTGTCCCGGCGCCTTCACCCGCAGTGTTCCCCGCGTCATCCCGCAGGTCCATCACCGGCGTTAATGCATACTCCGTCTCATAGAGGTCCTTCACGTAAATGAGCTTCTCCTCCGCCTGCGCCTCTCTGTCCCGAAGCGTCTCAAGACGCGAGGCGGCATGGTCCGAATCCCCGCGCGCCCGCTGCATCTCCGCCGCATTGTCCGCAAGGCGGTCCGGGTAGGCCGTAAGCCACTTGATGCACGCGTCCAGCTCCTCGCGGATCGCCTCATAGTCCGTCATCTCAAGCTGCTTCCGGACAAGCGCAAGCTCCTTCCGGATGGAATCGCCCTTCAGCTGCAGCGCGGCCCGCTCCGAAAGGAACTGATCGAGGTCCGCCTGCGCGTCCGCAAGACTCCGGCGGATATCGCTGATCCTCTCAAGCGATTTCAGATACACGGTGTGTCCCGAGCAGAACCGCGTGAGCTTCTGCTCATACCGGAGCGCGGCATTTGAAGCTTCCCGGAACACGTCGAGCGAGCACGCAAGGTACAGGTGCTCCGCGATGGCAGAGGCCTTCTGCCGGCGGCTGCGGATTCCCGCACTCACCTCCGCGATCTGCCGATCGAGCTCTCCGCCCTCGCCGCGGAGTCTGTCCAGCCGGTGCTCCAGATCATCCACGAGCCTCGCCGCGGTCTTCAAAGCTCTGTCCTTCGGAAATGCCTCGTACTCCCTGTCGATACCGCTGAGTTTCTCTGAGAGCTCCGACTCTCTCTGATCAAGTCCCGCCTTCTCCTTATCAAGGGCCTCGATCTCGCTCTCCAGCTCCCGGATCTTCTCCTGTCTGTTTCGCTCCCTCGCCTCACGGCCGATAAAGCCCGCCTCATACTGTCCCGTGACCGTGCCGGAGAGAATGCCCATCCGCCAGGTCCCGTCCGCCCAGGCAGCTGTCACGCCATCGCTTTCGTAAGCGATATTTCCGAGAATCTCCGTTGCCCGGTGATTTAAGAAGATATCGCCGCCCTCGAGGTCCGGCGTGAGCACGTCGAGCAGAGACCGCGCCGGCTTCTCCTTCGTCACAAAGAGATACCGGTCTGCATTTCCCTCGGAAAATGCAAGCACCTTCTCCCGATCTTTTTCGTCCACGACCAGCGCGTCGAGGATTCCCATGCGGAGCAGCGTCTCCTCGAGCCGGTCGCGAATGTCATCCGGGAGGTCATCCGCGAAGTCGAGCAGCCGGTAGAGCTCATGAAATGACACGCCCATTTTCGCAAGGCGCTGCCTGTTTCTTACAACGCACGCCTCCCGCTCCGGCTCCGGATCCCGCATATTCTGCCACCCGGCAAGCTCCGCCGAGAGCTCCTCCCTCTGCTGCTTCAGCTCTTTCAGCTGCTGTTGCACAAAATCAAGCGAAACTCTTGCCCGGCTGTGCGCGATGTCCCTCAGCTGGCTGACGAGAAACAGGAACTGATTGAAGTCGGTCTCAAGCGTGTACTGGCCGATCATCTCTGCAAGGTCCGTCAGGAAATCCCTCTTCGGATGAAGGTTCTCCGCCTCTGCGCCCCACGTAAACAGAGCTTCCTTCCAGGAATTCTGCGCCGCAAGAAAATCATCCTCCGCCTGTCGCAGGTCCCGCTCGGTTTTATCCGCCGACTTCTGCACGCCGTCCCGCCGCTGCGTAAGCTCAGAGGCCGTCCGCTCCTTCCCGCGGATTTCCTCCAGAATATCGAGACCCTCCCGGATCCTTTCAGAGGTCCTCATGAGCTGCTCCCGATGCGTCTTCTCATTGACAGGCTCGTCGAACTTCTTCTCCACCTCATCCTTGAAAAATGCATGCTCCTCAAAGCCCATCGCGGCGGCATCCTTCTGCATCGCAAGAAGCTCCCGGTGCAGGTCCTCCGCCTCGCGCGCCGCAGCTGTTTCCGCGCGCTTCATTTTCTCCTGATCGGAAGAGAGCGCATCCTTCTTCCTTTTAATCTGCGCCTCCTTGCCGTCCATCTGCCTGCCATTGTCACCCAGATCGCGCTGAAGACCGCTCTCTCTGTTTTTAATATCAAATGCGTCGTTCTTCCGGAGCAGCTCCCGCTGCTCCTCCTTCACGCGGTGCGTCTCCTCGAGCTCCCCGCGCTCGCGCGCAAGAGACGCGGCCCTCTCCTTCGCCTCACGGAGCGCCTCTTCCGTCTCCGTCCGCAGCTTCTTGCAGCTTTCCAGATCCTTCCGTGCCTCAGAATAATCCGCAGCGCGGCGCAGCAGCATTCTGCGGCCGTACTGGCTGTACACGCGCGCGACGCGCTCGCCCGCATTGCAGGCCTCCCTCTGCTGCTTTAAGTTCATTTCGAGCGCGTCCATGTTTTCAATCGCCTCCGCCATCGGAAGGAGATCCTCATCCGAGAGCGGCTGCAGGGAATCACTCAGAATATCGTTGATAACCGTCGGCTTGAAATCCCGCGAGAGCTTCGGCGTCCGGAGCTGAATCAGAAGGTCTATCATTTCCCCATACTGCTCCGTCGTCTCAAAGCCGAAAATCTGCCGGTTCACATAGGCCATATAATCCGGCTGGCGCGTAAAGACCTCACCGCCCTCGCCGATCCGGTTCTCAAGCTCCCGCCTTGAGAGCGGAATCTTCTCCCCAAGATCGCGGTACAGAAGGAAATCCTTTCCCACGCGTCTCCCGTCAGCAATGCCGAAGTACCACGTATCGAGCGGCTTTCCCTTCCTCGCGCGGATGCCCATGCCAACCGTCATATACGTGTCGCTCTCCTCGCGCCGGAACTCAAGATAGAGATACCCCGTCCGCTCCTCCCGCGGATCGTCCTCATCGAGCAGATATGTCGAGAGTCTCCTGTCCCTCGACCCAAACGGATCGAGACGCTCCGGGCGCATATTTCCGTCGAGAAGCAGTGGCACAACGCTCTGCATCGTCACAGATTTTCCGGAGCCGTTGGCCCCTCGCAAAAGGATCCGTCCCTTCACAAATGGAAATTCCTGCTCGTCGTAGTACCAAAAATTGATCAGTCCGATTTTATTTGCCTGCCATCTGCTGCTCATACGCCGCGCTTCCTCCTTTTCTTCTTTCCCTTCTCCGGAAGCGCCTCACCGCTCTCCGGATACCGTCCCGCAAGCTTTCCCGCCGCCGGCGCGATGCGGATCATATGACTCTCCGGAATCTCCCGGACCAGCATCCACAGCTCCATCTCCGCCGTCACAGTCCGGATCCACTCGCCCTCCGGCATTTCCCGGTACGTCTTTGTAAAATGAGACCCGTACCGGTCCCGCACATCCCGAAGCAGCGCCTCAAATACGGTTCGGTCGACCAATATCATCTCGTCCGCTCCGACAAGAAATGCACCGCTCTCCACCTGTTTCCTGATTTCCGCACAGATAAGCAGGATCATGTCCGACATCACATTGCCCTCGGGGAGCGTCTCTCCCATGCGGCAGTCATCCCCTTCCAGGAAATATGCGCTCCCCTTGTGGATATGAATTCTGCAGTCGAAGAGCTTCTCCAGCTCCTCAGTCATGAAATGCCCTTTATTCTTCAAGTACTCAAAGTCCTCCTCCGAGCCGTCCGCCTTATACATGCCGGGAAGAAAAAGGAGTCGGTTATAGACGCGCTGGCGCCGCGCAATGCCGCGGTCCTCATTGACATCGAGCCAGCGGCTCCCCTCGAAATCCTTCGGCGATGTATACTCATGAATATCAGTCGAAAAGCTCCGCATAAAGAAGCGCGACGCGCCCGTGTTCTCGTAGAGGACCTCAGCCTCCCGGCCCTCCATGAAGCTGTCCTCATTTCCGTCCGTCACGATCAGCATACCCTGCGCCTCAGCGTAGCGCAGCACACGAATCAGCCGCCGCCTGTTCGTGTAAATCGTCCAGTCCGGCGCGCCGCCGGGCATATTTCCGGCAAAATACTCCGTGACCTGCGACAGGATAAACTGCTCGCCGGCCTCCCTGTCCTCGAGGAACATGAGGAGGACGCACAGATACGCGTAATCCTCCGGCGCCGTAAATTCCCGGATTCCCATAAAGCTCTCCGGCTGCGCCGGGATCTTCTCCATCTTGACAAGCGACGGCGTCTCAATAATCTGGCAGCCCATCTTCTCCGTCGCAAATTTCCGGATCTCCGGGAGCTGGTCCCGAATCCGAAAATACAAGTCCCGATCCTCAGACTTCCGGATCCACCGCCTGTCCATCAGCGCCTCGAACTCTTCCGTCATGTCAATACGCTCCTTCCTGTCTTTGTAAGGTGTCACCCTTCTTCCGCATCATCGAAGCAGATCCGCAGATGCGGCATCGTAAAATTCCCATCCTCGCAGTGCACGACGCACTTCTCCGCCCTGTCCGCAAGGTCCAGATGAAAATTCCGGCCGTCCTCCGTCCGCGCCGAATGGTCCGGGCTCTCCATCGCATCAGAGAGCCAGCGAAGCAGAATGCCCCGCACGCCGGCCTCAATAACCGGCAAATGAGCAAAATCAATGCACCCGTTTTCTTCCAGAGCCGTGAGCTTCTTCCTCTCCCTGCGAAGCCGCCGCATCGTGTCACGCTTCACACGCTCCCGCTCGCGGGCCGTGTCAGAAATAGCCGTCCGGTTCTCCTTCTCCCGGCCGCCGCGGACGCGCGACTTCAGAACAAACACATCAGGTGCCTCATCGTAGACGGACGTATTCATGCTGTCCGTCTCTCTCACCTTCTCCGAGCGCAGATGCCACGGCCGCTCCATGCCGAACACCATCGCCGACATCCGGTGCGCCTCCTCGAGGTCTCCACAGGCAAGAAACAGCTCCGCGACCTTCCTGTACTCCTCCCGCCGACCGACGCCGAGCGAATTCTTCTCACTGATCCGCGCCGCGTAGCGCGTAATCCGGCGGATAATTTCATTTGTTGCGTCGAAGAGGTGACCGGCCTCGCTGTCATCCCCGTGCCTGCCGACAAACCAGTCGAAAATGCTCTCAAAGCGCCCGTAATTCTTCTCGCGAAGCTCGCTCTCCGTCACCTCGCCGTCCACACGCGGGATCGACAGCTCATAGCGGACCACCAGCCCCATCACCTGGTCCCGCGTATCCTCATCAATCTCCGCGAGAACCTCGCCGATGATCCCCGCATTTTTCTGAAGACTCTTCACGAAGCTCCGCAGATACTCGATCAGCCTGTCCTTGAAAATGAGAAACGCCTCCGTCTTCATCATTTCCTCGGCCTTCACGCTGCTTAAGTCCCTGATATAATCCTGATAATTCCGGTTCAGCCGGACAAAGTCATTGTTAATGTTATTCCACCACGAGTAGACGCGCTCCGGCTCTTCATTTGCCATCTCCGGAAATTTCTCAAGCGCGATCCGGATCCGCTCAAGAAGAGAGGGCTCCAGAGAGGAGCCCTCGATGTGCAGATTCGCGAGCCGCTCAACAAGCCGTTCGATCTCAACGCTGTACTCCGTCATCATATATCGAAACTTCCGGCTGCGGAATTCCTCCACCGTCCGGACATTTCTCGTGTCCTGCACCGCAGCCAGGTTTTTCCACTCCGTCAGCATCGTCAGGTCCTGCTGACACTGCTCGAGCTGATACCCCTGAAAATACGGGTCCTGCACCATGAGCCGGTAGACATCCTCCTGATAGAGCCAGTACTTCAGCTTCCCGTACTGCTCATAAAAAATGCGCATAATGCACCGGTACCTGTCCGCATTGTCCGCATTCAGATAGCGCATCTCAGAAATCTTTCCCGTTGTCTTTGCGTCCGCGATCAACCCTTACGCTCCTTCCAAATAATTGCTCTCAATATAGCAAAGGCCTCCCGGGAAATCAACATCCTTCACTCCCGGCAGTCACAGAAACATAGCCATATACAGCGGGATGCTCACCTTCCGGTCACTGACCCCCACATTGCCATCGATCAATTTATATCCGGTCATAGCCTGGTTCTTCTTAAGAATCCGGTCAAGCGATCGGGAACGGTTATTTCCCGCCTTTACCTCAATCGGAACGATTCCGGCGTCCGACTGAATCAGAAATTCGATCTCAATCGCCGTAGTATCATTCTTATAAAAGTACAAATTCCTGTGCCCGTTCTTCGTCAGAATATCCGCCACAAGAGCCTCGTATATGCCACCCTTGGCCTGTAATATGACAGGACTTTCCTCTGTCCCGTCATTCATCAGCGCCATTTTGACCGAATAATCAAACATTCCCAGCAGAAGTCCCGTGTCCAGAGGATACAGTCTGACGCTGTTGCTGTCAGCAAATGAATCCAACGGAAATTCTATCTTTGAAACACTCGCACAGGCGGTCACAAGATCTGCCTGCTCAAGCCAGTCAATGCTGGAACCGTATTTTCTCTTTGTGCTTCCTTTTTCCACAACAGAATACTGAAACTTATGGTTCGCCTTGGATAGCTGCCGCGGAAGAGAAAAATAACATTTCTCAGCCTTGATCTTGATATCCGGAGACGCATAGTGCGCGATATCATACCGGTAATCAGAAAGAATCTCCCGCTGCCGCTTGTCCACTTCTCTGATGTCACCTGTTTCTACAAGCCGGTTCACGACATCCGGCATCCCGCCGACGATCATATAAAGCTTCAGATATTTCAGCATCTGTTCATGCACGGCCCGCGGCACAGGCTCCCTGCGCATAAAGAAACCCCTGATGGCTTCAATTGCGCTTTCGTCCACGCCCTCTGCCCATAAAAATTCCCGAAAGCCCAGCGGATACATATCCAGATACCGAATCGCTCCGACCGGATAAGAAGACGGCCGCTTATAATCAATTCCCAGCATCGATCCCGTAGCAACCACTCTGAAGCGTCCGTCCTCCGCCCAGAACTTCAGAGAAGTAACAGCCTCCGGGCATTCCTGGATTTCATCCAGAAGCAGAAGCGTCTTTCCGGGTACAAACCGCGCGGACGGAAGCATCACCGAAAAATTAAGAAGCAGTGCTGCAATATCCAGACTGCCGGAAAATATATCCTTAAGCTGAGGCTGTTCCAGAAAATTAACCTCGATAAATGACCAGCCCGTCCTTTTTCTGCCCGCCTCTCGGACCAGATACGTCTTTCCGACCTGTCTCGCACCTCTGATAACCAGACACTTTTTCTCATCCGATTCCAAAAATGCATCCAGGTCAGCTTCCGCACTTCTCTTCAGCATAGCATTTCCCTCCTGAGAACAGGATAGCATAGAAAAGCTATGGGTGTACACCACTTTTTATTTAAAAATATGCATCTATACATATTTTTACCGTTTAAAAATATGCATGCTCGCATTTTTCTACCATTAAAAAATGTGCATCGTCACAGATTTTGAGTGGCATCTGTTTTTGTGAACTTTTCAATCCGGCACCTCAATATGACGCCTCAATAAATCTTTCTCGCATACTGATCAATCTCGTCCCTAAGCTCCTTATTCCCGATCTCGTCATACACAAAAAGATCGATCTTCTTCAGCGTCATGATCTCGTCAATCTCCTCCCTCAGCGTATCGAGATCATGTCCGCCCTTGATCACCACATCAATATCGCTCGTTGCCGTCGGATTCCCCGCCGCGTAGGATCCGAAGAGATACAGATGCTCCACGCCGTGCGCCCTGCAGATCCGCTCCACCTCGCGCAGAATATCCTCAAGACTCATATTCATAGAATCCAGTTCCTTCTGCAGCTTCGCGTCCATCACGTCTCACCCTCATCCTTGTCCATCAGATCCATATATTTTCCGGCCACGTCCCGGAACATTTCCATGACCGGCAAATACACATCCACAATGCGATGCACCGAGCTCTCCGCCAGAGACCCGTCATAATCGTGCGTCAGATCATTTCTGTCCCGCAACATCCGCATCCAGACATCTCCCGAAATCAGCCCGACAGATCCCGCCATCCGCAGCGTCTCCCTCGGCGATCCCGTGGCAAATGTTCCGATTCCGTGGTAGTTCACAATGATGTCCTTCATCACCTTCCACGCAATATCGAAGCAGAGGCAGAACTTCTGCACCGTTCCGCTGACCACAAAATCATCCGTCAAATCCCGCGTCCTCGCCTCCTCGAGCGCCCGCAGGCTGCACAGAAAGCTCTGATATCTTCTTCTATACTTTTTCTGCTCCATGACTTCTCTCTTCCTTCATCAATTCCTCATGAGTCCGATTCGGCCCCCGACACCTCGAATCAGACATCCACCATCAATCCCGACCAACGCGGCCAGCATAATTGTTTTCACTATAGCAGAAGCCCATTCTGCAGGCAACACCTTGCAGGTTGACCAGGAGGAACCAACCTGTCAGGTTCTTGAACGGAAGTATCCGCCGAGTGATATCCATAAGCTTCTCCCCCGCATCCATCCCTCCCCTTCCTTACTTTTCCCAATCACAGTGATAAAATTTGTACAAAATTAATATTTTGTGCGCGTTTCCAACATGAATAACTGGCAAGAATCACAATAAGCATCAGATACGCGCGATGTAAGGAGGTCTTACGAAAATGAAAAAGAACACAGCAGCACTGGCAGGGCTCGTGGCGGCCGGCATAATCGCGGCCGGCGTAAATACCCAGGCCGTACGCGCCGACGACACCGCGGCGCAGGATGCTTCCGCCAACCAGCCGGAGACGTCCGCGCAGGATGCCTCCACGCAGGAGGAAAGCACAGCTTCCACTCCTCAGACATACGAAGAGGCGCAGGCGGATGTAGCCGCGAAGCAGGAAGCTGAGCAGAACGCGAAGGCCGCTGCGGATGCAGCCGCCGCGCAGCAGGCCGCCGCGGAGCAGGCTAAGCAGCAGGCAGATCATGATTCCGCCGAGGCCGCAGCCGCAATGCAGGAAGCCGCAAACGCCGCGAAAGAGAAGGCTTCAGAAACAGCAGCTGCGCAAGAAAATGTAAAGACAGCCGAGGCGGAGCAGACAGCCGCCGAGGAAGCACAGAAGCAGGCGGAGGAAAATGCCGGCGTCACCGAGGATGATGTAAAGAACGCGCAGGCCGCAGCCGACGCCGCCGCTGAAAATCAGAAAAATGCGAAGGCCGAGGCCGATGCCGCCGCCGCTGATGCTGATGCAGACGCAGCTAAGACCGCCCGCGACAACGCCGCCAAAGAGGCAGACAACGCGAAGTCCGCAGTCACTGACGCGGAAAATGCAAAAGCTTCCGCTGACCAGACCGTAGATCAGGCTCAGGCAAATGCGGACACTGCGGCAAAGAACCTCGCCGACTATCAGAAGGACCAGGAGGCGCTGATCGCTGAGAAGAAGTCCGAGAAGGATGCCGCTGAAAATGCGCAGAAGACCGCGGAAGCCGAGGCCGACAAGGCAGAGACCGATGCCGCTGCCGCAAATCAGGCCGCAGACCAGTCAAAGGCTGCCACAGAGCAGGCGCAGAAGGAGCTGGACACCGCCGAGACGGATCTCAATAATGCCAACTCTTCCCTCGAAGACCTCAAAAAGCAGCAGACCGCGCTCGACGGCAAATCCTCCGAGGCGGACGCAGCCGTAACCGCCGCTGAAAATGCAAAGACCGCCGCGGACCAGAAGGTCGCGGACGCGAAGGCAGCGCTCGACGGCACAGGCATCACCGAGGCACAGGCCGCTGTCGACGAGGCGAAGGCAGCCGTCGCTGAGGCAGAAAAAGCCGTGGAGGATGCACAGAAGGCTGTGGACAACGCGGGCGTTGACTATGTGAATGCCAATTTGGAGGGGACGCGGAAGGTCAGACGCGAAACGTCTTATTCTGTCTACAAAGATGGCAAGTGGGTACCATATCACTACGAATTTGAAAAAGATCCTGGAGCTGGCGTTACACTCTCCGCATGGCTTGACGATCTGAAAAAGACTAGTCTCGCACAGTACATGACAGATGACTTCTACAAGATTCTCTACGACGGACTGAGTGTAGATGGCTTAAAGCGTTCGGCAGCAATGGTCAAGAAACAGATTGAATGCCGGGAAGATGAAAAGGCGAATCCGGTATGCATAACAGATGCCAATAACTACAATCCGGATGTCAGAGTCAGTTACCGGAAAACACTGTATGCAAACATCTCCAATGCCTTTATCCAAGTCATCAGCAAATCCACCGGAACACTTGATCACTGGTATTTCATTTCCTCAGATGCAGTAGACGGAAACTCATATGTATACAGTGAAAACTGGGCTGGCACGAATGATGTGGACTGGGCCTTCTACATGTGGTATACAGAGGAAAAGGATGCTTACCAGAATGACTCCAGTGCCACATATAGTGATGTCGGCCACTACTTGAATCTTGCCCGGACCAGCGGTCCGTGCAGTGTCGGCTATGGCACAGGCGGAGAAACAGCTACGATGGACAACGGCAGTTCCGACGGCACCGAAACCGACGCCGACACCTTCGTCGCGAACCTCGACAAGTGGGTCTCCGCCGCCAACGACAAGCTCGCCGCGGCAAAGTCCGCCCTCACCGCCAGGCAGGCCGCGCAGACAGCCGCTGAGGCAAAGCTCGCGCAGCTCCTCGCAAGCAAAGACGAGAAGACGAAGGCGTACACCGCCGCGCAGAAGGAAGCGGAAGATGCCGCCAAGGTTCTCGAGGACGCAAGGACCGCCCAGTCGCAGGCGCACACCAATGCAGAAAATGCAAAGTCCGCTGTCGCGAAGGCTGAGCAAGCCGTGACCGACGCGAAGGCCGTCGTCGCGAAGAAGCAGGCCGCGCTCGACGCCGCAAAGCAGGCGCAGAAGACGGCCGAAGAGGCAGCAGCCGCCGCAGCCAGTACTGCCGCCGCAAAGCAGACAGCGCTCGCGGACGCGAAGGCAAAGACAGCCGCAGCGGATGCCGCATACAAGGCAGCCCTTCAGGGCGACGGCACGCTTCAGGCAGCCGTCGATCAGGCAAATGCAGCCCTCGCGCAGGCCAAGGCTGACCAGAAGACTGCAGAAGCAAATCTCGAGGCCGCCAAGGCTCACCTTGCAGACGCGCAGAACGCCCTTGCCGCTGCCGAGGATACACTCTCATCGAAGGTCAGTGTCATGGCAGCTGCGAACGAAAAGCTCGCAAATGCAAATGCTGCCGCCGCCGAGGCCAGCACAAAGCTCGCGGACGCGCAGAGCGCTTACGCTCCGGTAGAAGCCGCAAAACAGGCCGTCGCCGACGCAGAGAAGAAGGTTGCCGATGCGAAGGCCAGCCTCGCTGCCGCAGAGGACGCGAAGAAAGCAGCGGATTCCAAGGAAGAAGAGCTCACAGCAAAGGCTGCCGAGGCCTTAAAGGCATTGGAAAATGCTCAGGCCGATCTCGATGCCGCAAAGAAGGCGTACGAAGAGGCATCCCAGGCCTATATCAGCGCAGTTGCGGACCGCACACTCGCTGAGCAGAGAGCACTCGCCCTGAAGCCTGCTGACACAAAGCCGTCAACACCGGCTAAGCCGGCAACAAAGCCTTCCGGCGAAACCGGCACAAAGACGACCGATACGAAGGCCCAGACCGGAGCAAAGACGTCTGCCGGCGTCACGAAGACAACCGCCACAGTGAAAACATCCGCCGCGATCGCAAAGACAGCCACTGCGACAAAGACATCCGCCGTTGCCACAAAGACATCCGCCGTTGCAAAGACCACTGCATCTGGTACAGCCTCAGGAAAGGCCGCATCCGCGACAGTGACCGCAGCCGTAAAGACCGGCGACACACACAACATCTTCGTGCTCCTCGCGGAAATGCTTGCAGCCGGCATCGTCGGCATCATCGCCGCAAAGAAAAAGCGCGCATAAACCAATTCATCACCAGCATCACGAAAGGCGGGCTCTGTGCCCGCCTTTTTAATTCATCATTAACTCATTTTTAATTATACAATGATGAATTAGATATTGACCCATTTCATCATTTAAATTAAAATTTGATTAGTTGATGAGTTGAATAGAAAGGAGCCACTGCAGACTTTTTAAAAATAGTTATTGACAGCTGGTTTTCCATCGGATAAATTAGACACACATAGAAAAAGTTTAACTTTTGCGGAGCGGCATTATATGAAAATATGATGTTAGCTCCGATTTTTTTGTTTCCGGAATTCCAGCGAAAGACTTGGCACAAGAATGAGAGTTAATTATCCAGAAAATTAACATACCAGACACCAACAGTTCCAGAGCATCCGGTCGCCATCAGCATCGGAATGCCACCAGCTGTTCCTGCTAAAAGCGTTTCCAGATTATACGACCAGAGACTAATGAAGTGATCAGAGCATTCTGGCGTCAACTGCATTTTACAATAATATCTCCATATATCTGCGCATCACATTATCGACCCGAAACAGCTTTGCATATTCCATAAGTCGATTCAGATCTTTGTCTCTTCTGGAAACATACGTCTTCAGAACCGAATGGAAATCCTGTGCCTCGATACTGCTTCTACTTCTCATCAGGTCACAAATTGTCCGTTCCAGATCATACACTGGGATCATATTTCCATCATTGTCCTTTACTATGATCTTTCCGACATCCAGTAATTCCCGCTTTACCGTATATACCTTGCAGCTCCCATCCGCTGTAAGTCGATGCGCATTGTAGCCGCTGTATATAGTCAATGTATGAACAAGCGGTTCCCTGTCCGTCAGTCCATGATAATAAAAAGCCTCGTCGTGTGAAAAAACAGCATTTGGACATCTCTTATGAAGTACATACAGCTCATCAGCCCAATCCGGTCCCGTAAAATAAACGCCACGGCTGACCGGCTCCAATCCATTTTCCCGGACATATTTGTAAAACTTAAATTTTGAAATTCCAGACTGCTCCGCGATTTCCGGCGTAAGGTAATCATGATTCTTAACTAAGCTTGTCATATCACTCATAGAATCATCATCCTTTCGTGCTTATATTATGTTTGAAATAAGTACGTCAATCAAGTCAAAATTGAGCAATCGTGCTTACTTTGATTTTAATATATGCACGATCGTTAAGTCTTATTCTTGTGAATACGAGCCGTCTTTTCGCCACCTCATCCTGCAGCTCATACGCGTAATCCGCTCCTGACAAATGAACCGCCCCCGAAGTTCATCGGATATCCCAGTCTCACCAGCACATCCTTCCTCCGGCCGATCTCCAGCAGCCATTTTCTCTGCACCTGCTCACTTGAAAGCCTTCAGCTTTTTTTCAATATACCATCGAATAATACCGACATATTCTTCCAGCTCTCCGCTTGCATTCGGTTTGCTATAGAAAGCGTCTAGTTTATAAAGAAGTGCTTCTGCCGTCTGTCCTGATTTCAAATGATTCTTGAGGTATCCTCGAACCACTTCTAATGCAGCTTTACGATTTTTGATCAGATATCCATTCGGATCATTTAAATTCAGCACTTCATCCAGATCTTTCTGGTATACCTCATTCGATGAAATTATCTTTCCATTGGAAGTGTAACGAATCGTATTCATATCCGCCTCTTCCAATGGACTTAAATGAAGTTTTTTATCCTGCTTGCACTTATCGCAGGTATATTCTGCGGGATTCACCTTTCCTTCGCCGCCACTACAGCACAAAAGAAGATTGTCATAATCCAGCTGATTCTCCGCTGTGCGCTTTTCGTAATGTTCAATACGCGTCACACCGTCCAGGCGAATACGCCGCATACAGTACGCGCATATATATCCCTGTTCCTTTATCAAAGCCAGACGAAGTTCATTCTTCTCCGCAGCCGGCATGCCATCAAAATCCGCTCCGGGCGTCAAGCGAAATCTGCGCAGACTCTCGGGTTCATGTTGTTTTCTAATCAGAATCATTACATTGTCTCCAGATCGTATGCAACCTTAGCCTTTACCACATCTGCATCGTTCTCGCCAAGAACATTTGTCAGCTCATCGAGATCCCGCTTTGCTGCTGACATATCTCCCTGATCAAGAACATTGTAAAAATGCTCCTGCAGCTTTACAACTTTTTCCGGACGTCCATTCACTTTCATCATTTCGCGCATAATATCTCCAATATCTCTTCCATACGTGGTGTTATTTGGAGAATATACTTTTCCGTCCTCAAGCAGCAGAATATGCTCCGCCTTTATATTCGCCAATATACTCGGCGCATGCGTCGTAACAATAAATTGCACCCTTGGAAAAATGTAGTGCAGATCATCCATAATTCGCTTCTGCCATGATGGATGCAAATGCATATCAACTTCATCAATCAACACAATCCCCGGTGTTTCCGCCACAGTCCGATCCAGTAGCTGAGGATTCAAAACCGCCATCCTATATGCGATATCCGCCACCATACTCAATGTGACCCTGAGGCCATCACTCAGCATATGCATCGGCAGTCTCTCGATATCTCCTTTATAATCCGTATAGCTGATTTCTATCTCGTCACTCTTCAGAGAATATTGAAACTGTGCAATGTTGTCCGGATGATCCTTTCCCGCATAACACATTCCCATGGCACGCTTCACAGCTTCCAGTTCCGGAACCTTTTTTCCTTCCTGAAGCTCGATGGAAGTCATCAGCTTAAACCACTTCAGCATCCTTTTATCATTCGACGCAGAATCCAGGCAATCCGCATATCCGGCTGTACGCGTAAATGTCATCTCCCCAGCAGTATCCTTTTTCTGCATATAAAGTCTTCCCGTCCCATAATACGCAACAACGGGAAGGATCACACTGCTGTTTCCCTTGCGAATCTCTTCCTGAAATTGTTTTGCATACTCCATAACGCTTCTCGCCGGAGTAATCAGGGTACGGCCCTTCAGCCTTTCCAGAATGCGCTGCCAGGATATATCCGTTCCATCTACATCCATATTGGCACTAATTTCAACCGGAAACTGAGGCTCTGCCTCAATACGACTGCCAAGCTGATACATTTTACGATGCGCATCCTCCGCCGATATACCATTAGAGGAAATGCCGTCGAAGCCCGCTATATAGCTTCCCAGCGCCTTGGCAAGCGCATCCAGAATCGTAGATTTACCAGAACCGTTAACACCGACAATGACCGAATACTCCGGGTTAAATCCAATTTTAATGTCTTCAAAGCATCTGAAATTCTTTAATCCAAGTGATTTTATAAACATCGGTATAACTCTCCCTCTGTCTGCCAGCCTGCTTTTTTACCATCACTATAGCATAAGCGCCCAAGCAGATGTAGTCGTTAATTCCATCAACAGGGCATGCGCAATATCCATCAGATCAATCAGCTGATCCAGTAACATGGTCCTCTCCCGACAAATGAGCCGCCCCCGAAGTTCATCGGATATCCCAGTCTCACCAGCACATCCTTCCTCCGGCCGATCTCCAGCAGCCATTTGGCGCAGTTATTCCCGCAGGCAGACGCATTAAACACATGATTCTGGTCGTGATCAATCAGAATCAGCGTCTTCACGCCTCCCGACAGCCACTGCGGCGGAATGGATCCGAGCCTGCTGCTCAGAATCCCCCTGCACTTTTATTGAATTTTATTCCATAAGAGCATTGTGCTCTCCATAATATCCTCATAACTGATATCAGCTACCTTTTACAATAATATCTCCATATATCTGCGCACCACATTATCGACCCGAAACAGCTTTGCATATTCCATAAGTCGATTCAGGTCTTTGTCTCTTCTGGAAACATACGTCTTCAGAACCGAATTAAAGTCCTGTGCCTCAATACTGCTTCTGCTTCTCACCAGGTCACAAATTGTCCGTTCCAGATCATACATCGGAATCATATTTCCATCATTGTCCTTCACAATGATTTTTCCGACAGTCAGTAACTCCCGCTTTACCGTATATACCTTGCAGCTCCCATCCGCCGTAAGCCGATGCGCATTGTAGCCGCTGTATATAGTCAATGTATGAACAAATGGTTCCCTGTCCGTCAGTCCATGATAATAAAATGCCTCGTCGTGTGAAAAAACAGCATTCGGGCATCTCTTATGAAGTACATACAGCTCATCAGCCCAATCTGATCCCGTAAAATAAACGCCACGACTGACCGGCTCCAATCCGTTTTCCCGGACATATTTATAAAACTTAAATTTTGAAATTCCAGATTGTTCCGCGATTTCCGGCGTAAGGTAATCATGATTTTTAACTAAGCTTGTCATCTCATCCATGGAATCACCACTCTTTCGTGCTTATATTATGGTTGAACTAAGCACGGCAGTCAAGTCAAAATTGATCAATCGTGCTTACTTCGATTTTAATATGCGCACGATCGCCGAGTCTTATTCTTTGTGAACTCCCACTCATTGCGCACATGATACGAGCCATCTTTTCCGCTACCGCATTCTGCGGCTCATACGAGTAATCCGCCTCATCAAAAACAATTAGATTTACTTTCACGCTCTTATCTGCTATCATTAAGAGCGTGAAAGTAAGGTGATGATATGAGCCGATTTGATATTTTAGATAATCTTGTAGAGGACGGCAACGGGTACCTATGCACATCGCAGGTGCTTGCAAATGGCGTTTCAAAGCCAACCCTTGCGGATTATGTCAGCAAAAGGAACATGGAAAGGGTAGCACATGGCGTATATCTTGCGGAGGATGCCTGGCCGGATGAACTTTACCAGCTCTATCTGTCAAACAGCCGTATTATTTTCTCCCATGAAACCGCCCTATATCTGCATGGGTTGATGGAGCGGGAGCCGAAACGCGTAAACGTTACGGTAAAAGCCGGATACAATGCATCGCATCTTAGAAATAAGGGCATTTGCGTCTACCAGGTAAAAGATGATGTTTACGAACTTGGTGTGACGGAGATTCAGACGAATCTTGGAAACAAGGTGCGGGCATACGATATGGAACGCACCATCTGCGACATTCTGAGATATAAGGATTCCGTGGATGTGCAAATCTTCCAGTACGCAATGAAGGAATATATGGCAAGCGACCAGAAGAACCTGAACCATCTGATGGATTATGCAAAAAGGTTTCATATCGAGGATGCCATGCGGACATATACGGAGGTAATGTTATGATTATGGCACGTGGAACCGCGAATACGCGCATGCGAGCCTGCCTGCGCAAATCATCTGCCTCCTCACCCCTTCAGCAGATCATACACCGCCATCTCTGTCACCATCTCCCGCATTGAATGCACGGTATGTCCCGTATTCTCGATCACGAATGAAAATGGGCCGCCTCCGAAGTTCATCGGATATCCCAGTCTCACCAGCACATCCTTCCTCCGGCCGATCTCCAGCAGCCATTTGGCGCAGTTATTCCCGCAGGCGGACGCATTAAAGACATGATTCTGGTCATGGTCGATCAGAATCAGCGTCTTCACGCCTCCCGACAGCCACTGCGGCGGAATCGGTCCAAGCCTACTGCTCTGAATCAAGTTCTCCGAAATCACCTCCGACTTGTCGACATCCCGGATCATCTGCCGCGACAAATCCTCGAGCAGCCATTTTCGCTGCGCCTGGTTATTGAAATACGTGTCCGGATCATAGATATAATTCTTACCGGTATACTCACCATAAAAAATATGCAGCATGCTTCAGTCCTTCTTACTTCCCTGTACAATCTTCAATCCCGGTGGCAACTGCTTTAGTATCTTCCCAAGATTCCCCTTTGTCAGATAGAATCCGGCAAGTTTTCTTTTCTGATACGGATGATTGCCCCGCGCCGTCAGTTGAATCAGATAATCTGTATAAAACTGCTCCCAGCTCATATACTGACAGCTGTCCGCAAAATCATAGGTTCTGTCAACAATCGCATTCGGAGCATTATCAACTCCCGACGCGAGAATCAGATACTCAAATGATTCCGGAGCAAAAATTGCATGATCAGGTTGCCATTCCAGCCACTCATAGACCTTACTCATTTCCGGCCCAAATGCAGCCCCATCAACGATAGCAACCGTTTTCTGATTGGTTCCTGCTGTCTCCTGAAGGCATTTCAAGACATTACCTTTTCCGCCTGCCGTACTGACCTGGTTCGGAAATGCCTTTGAAAAAAATTGGAACCCCGATCCACTATCCTCCGTAATGATATGCTCCGCCTCAAACACCGGATCAGGAAATGAGGTATACAGCTGATACATCTCGTTATACACCTGCTCCGCGTTCTTATACCGCGAATGGTCCGCCTCCCGAAGTCCGTAAATCTCGTGAATACTGTATGGCAGCTCATACAGGCTGTCGCGATTAATGATCACAAAGTAGTTGTCACTCCCCATGATCGCTCTCGCGAACTCTTCCGTCCTGACAAATGAGCTTCCCTCGTCGATGAAAATGATCCTCCCGCTCATATGCGCAAGCCGCAGTTCCCAATCCTCCGCTGTCAGAACAGTGCACGGCTTCTCACAGATCAGCGTAATCCCTGAGGATTCCCCGCTTCGCCCGAAGTCCATCAAAAGCCGCACCAGCTCAGACTTTCCCGACGCAGAATTCCCCTGCAGCACAGTAATATTCCGCTTCACGGTAAGGAAATAATGTACCGTCGCGTTATAGAGTTCAATGTCATACTTTCCGGTCATCCATTCTCTCCCGCATCGAATTTCAAAAGATAGTCAAAAGATATCAAACAAATAAACTAAGATGGATCTCGCACGAACCAGGCATCTTATATATAGGTGAACTTTTATAAAATCTTAAACTAGCTAGAGAACTATATCTGCCGTTGGATATAAATACGGCAATGGGCAATTTTCATCCGGAGCTTACACCTCATAGACATTATGAGGCGATTATTGTCACTGTTACTCACTGAAACTTATCGCCATTTAGTATATGCAGCACAAGTATCTGACTTACTTTATCTTCAAATAAACACCATTAAGTTCTTGCAGAAATCGCGTTTCTGCCAACTCATGTTCACTTAATGTAGTAATATCCGCACTTATGCCAGTAACATGTTCTAAGAGATCTCTTATCGCACAAGTCTTCGTGACTATATCCTCCGAGAAGTCCTTATAAATCAAGAGAATATCAATATCATTGATTTTCTCGATACCTTTAAGCGTGGAACCAAATAAATAAGCGTCTTCAAATGTATTAAGCAAGAAGAAATTATACTTGATTACGTCCATCACTTTGTTTAATGCCGTTAATGAATCCATAGAATTTCCTTTTCGTTAATAATTTCACCTCGAAATCTTTTGCCAAATCATTCGCCTCTGTCGATATACACTTATCGCCATTCCAATCATGAAGGTTTACAATCACTGTACCCGGTTCCGGCATCATTTCTTCAATTTTTTCTCTACTCAGACAGTACTCAGACACAAAAATAATCTTATGATTTTTCACTTGGATCTCTCTAAGACATTCATCACATGTAAAAGTATATGGAACAGATCTTAACTGCATATATCTCAATACGAATAAGAGACTCTCTAGTCTGACGCCAGTGCGTCGAAAGCATCCATAGTCATTGTAAACTTGTCGAAGCCTTGGCAAATCTGTAAGGTGAAGAATCATATACTCTTGGTTTTCTATATACTCAACATAAGCATCTTTCTGTGTGATACCAAAATTTATAAAGGTCTTCCGTTGTTTTAACTTAGCAATCAAAGCCTCAAGAGACTCAACCGCAGGAATTAAGGACCCCTCATCGACAGGTGTAATTCCAAAAATCGAATCTATTTCAACTGGAAATAGTATCCTACGAGTCTTTTCGGCGTCAGCACGTGAGATTTCAAATTCATCTATATGTGCAATAAATCTTTGCGCAACTTCAAGATTTGAATACTCTGGGTTTCGGTGTTTCTGAAATAGCTGCAAATTCGATTGGATCAAAGTTCTGATTTTACGATTATTTGACAGGATGGCGGCTTCTCTTTCATCCCACAACTTATGATCTCCGTTTAAATAGTAGTTTTTATATATTATCTGATTATACGCAAGTAATGGAGCAACCGCTTCTCGTAATTCTTCAAAATTTGAAAATTTCTTTCCGAAAAAATTTTTAAGTTCTTCTTGTCGAATTCTCTTCCATTCAAGCACCTCTTGTGGTGAGAACCTATGAGTCTTATCAAAATCCGTATGGCAGTTCGGGCATAGCAGTACCAGATTTTCAAACGAATTGTCCGCAGTAGCACAATAAGGTTCAATATGTGCCTTCTCGATGATATCACCATTCTCACGAAACAGTTCGCATCGACACGCAGGGTTCATACACCGTCCCATTGATTCCGCATACAATCTTCTTTTTACATTTTCACTAATAGGTATTCTATTCATAGCAAATTATTAACCACACTGGCCCTTCTTTAAAAATCATCAGAGTATAAACTTTACCCGAAGCAGACACCCGACTCAGACCTTCACCTCATTCAGATGTCCATCTCATTCAACGTAAAATCGAAATTATTTCATGTGGAAACATTTATACATTCTAATGCCTTTCGGAAAACATCAGACGAAATAATATATGTATCGTGTCTCGAACGTGTCAAAGCTACATATAATCTATTCCTAGTAATTGACGAATCGAGCGTTACCGGATTACAGTTTTTGAACATACAATCTGTGGACCCCGTCAGTATAACGCAAGTATCTGTAAATGTATCTCCCTTTGAATATGACCAATTCATAGCATGTAAAGAAGACCTTTCAGCATACTTTGAGGCATCCCGATAAAGTAGCTTTACTATATTATTATCCAGCAATATTTCTTTAGCTTGATCTATATCATCTACAAAAATAACTTTTCCAGGATGATTATCCTCGCTAGTGATGTCTATTCCCAGTGTGGCTTTTATGTAATCACATGTTTCTTTGCCACACCTCCTAGAGGTCTTCAAAGATTTTGTATCTACCGTAAGGTGGTTATCCTGCATCTCCTTGATAAAATCTGGAAGTGATCTTTCTTTTCCTTTTTTAACAAATGGTTTTCCACTATTATTACGGCCAGAAACAGAATGTTGATAATAGTCTCCCACAAGAAGTACATGATTCAGGCCTTTCACTAGAGCCATCAATAAATCATAATTCTTCTCGCGATAATCTTGAAACTCATCAATAAGAATTTCGTCATAAAACAAGTTAAGCGCGGCTATTATCTCTTTAACAAGTGGCTTTCCATCACACTTTACTTCTAATATGAGTTCTGCAAGATTATCACAATAATAAAATCCCGATTGCGTTATATAATGTTCAAATTCACTCTTTCTCTTGTATTGTGGATTTGAAACATAGCTTTCGCCATTCCGTATTGTTCTAGACGGAGGTTCCAACATAGTAATCCCGTTGCTCTTTGCTCCTTCGCAATGGAAGTGTTTAAAAATGGATGGTTCATACGGTTTTAATAACAACCGATTAATAAAAGCATCGAACGTCATAACCGATGTTAATTCAGGAACTCTCCCATATGATTTAGTAAGCTCATTGATAATATTCGTAATATTCTCATGAGTATATGCAAGGATTAAGTTCTTCTTGGTTATATCAATGTGATTGCAGATGTAATACGTTTTCCCAGATCCAGCAACTGCCAATATCACTCGCTTATCCATTTTATAGCATCCTCTACATAATCTGGAGCTGTAAACTTCTTCCTGCTTAATAGCATCTTATACGCTGTTTCGACTTTATTATTTAACATCTTCCCCAGCACTGGTTCATCTTCATACGACTTGCCATGAAAAGGATATTTTGCCCCTTTTTGAACATCGACCAGATCATTCAAGGCCTCTTCATTTTGCCTATACATACATGCTTCCCATGTCCATCCCTCCAAATTCGAGTCCATGAAGATTCTTGTCAACTTATTCTTTTCATTCCATTCCTTAGCATCGTCTATTTTGCTTTGAATCTCATCGTTATCAGTGATAACAGCAATTTTCTTATCTGTCGCACTTACTATTGCCAAATAATTCTTATACGAAACACCATTACATGCGATTATCGTGATATTATCCTGTTCCAGTGTTCGTCCAACTATTTGCTTATAAAAATACGGAACTAATAAATATTCAGTTGCTCCTTCAACAAGGATTGCCTTCTTGGACAGTAATAGCTGCAGAAAACTGTTATCATCTGCTTTCTCAAAAAAGCTTGCTACTTTAGGATTTACACTACGTAACGATTTTGCTTCATTATTTGCTATCCAGATCACATTGTTTAAATTCAGATGACTGGCAATCATACTACTATGAGTAGCAATAATAATCTGCGACTCATTCTTCTGATCTTCAATGATGGCAATCATTTTCCTTAGATTCGAAAAAGACAGGTGGTTCTCCGGTTCCTCAAGAAGAACAACATCCAGATGCGTTTGTCTCCGATTCAAAGCGATTTTTGTTTTTATCAGGCTTTCCATACCGCTGCCTTTATTTTCCAAAGCAATGTCATCCTGAAAAATAGATATGATGTTTTCTAATATGATTTTTTTAAAGTCAATTCCAAACTTCTGGCGTGAATCCAAAACAGGCAGATTAAGATCATTAAACGTCACGCCCAGTTTCTCTCTAAACTGATTTTTTGCGGACATACGATCATTATCACTATAACTGCTGTTGAACAAAGCCTTATTATAATAGTTAAAGGATTGCGACGTATTTGTATTAGCGGTATCTATGGCAACGAACCCTAATGGGCGTTTTATCATCTGATATGGACGTCCGGCAAAAGTCGTCCATTTTAAAGCATAGTATTCATATGGTATATGGCCCTGAGCGATCTGGTCCTCTAATCCTTGTCCAAGCTCTTGATCAAACTCACAAGAAAAACATATGCCATATTCGGCTTTTCCTGTATGATTATTCTGCCCATAAAAATATTCAGCATCTTTATGATCCGGTTCTAATTCGAAGAAAACTTCGATACAGATACTAGGCAGCGTTTCTATTACCGGATTGGCTCTGAATTCATCTTTAAGTTGTTGATTAAACAGTTCTCCAAGGATAGATTTGTCCGCATTACGATATTGTTGATTTAATACAGTCTTAATCGCATCCAATACGGTGCTCTTCCCAGCTTCATTTTCGCCAACGAGAATATTCGTATGCTGATTGAATAGCACTTCTAAATGCTTAAACTTCTTAAATCCTTGAATATAAAGGCTCTTTATCCAATCCATCATTTCACCTCTCGATGCTTTTAAATCCCATATCCACGCGTCATAGAAAAAGGTAAACTACTTTGCTTCCAAGTTAGCGTATCGATTTTAGGACATTCAGCAAATAAGGTCCCGCAGCAATAAGTGCATCAGCTCCTTTATCTAGAAGGAAAGCAAAAGCCGGCTTGACCTTTTCCCAGACTCCCTTCTTTTTAGCTTTGGCAAGTTCAACCTGTCCCAGGAGATCCTGTAGCTTTTCAGCATCCTCTTTTGATAGCCGATCGTTCTTCTGTTCTTCTTCAATAGCACGACAAACCTGTTCCAAAGAAATATTCACAGACATCGACTGTTTATTGCTGTTGCTTATCTTGGTAGATTTTGCCTCTGCAATTTTAAGATCATATTCCTTGTCATCCGCCTCTTTTTTCAAATCCGCCAAGCGATTTTCAAGTTTTCGTCTCACTGTTTCGATATCCTCTAAATATGGATGACCATCAGACCCATATTCGTATGATTTCAGCCCTTGAATGATGGCAGGGATTTCTCCACTAAATACCGCAATAAATTCGTCGATGATTTTCTGTGCCGTTTCTTCGCTTCCGTTTTGAAGACATTTAGTGCATTCATCAATATATGAGTCAAGCAATTTGATTTTTCGTCGTACATGTGTTTTTCTCCAAGTGGGGATGTGTAATTTTCTTTAAAACTTCTTCCAGCCACAGTCAATCATAACATCCGCTTATCATGAATATATGGTTTAAAGAATAGATTTCTAAATCTATCTCTATAAAATCTCATTCAGATAGATGCCTCATGGATTCAGCTATTTATTTTAACTAAATTCATTACCAACCACACAGTATCTGGTTCTTATAAAACTCTAGATCGAAATTACATCTATACCTTGTATGATGATTACAGAAGCAAAATCAACATTTTCCTTTCTTTTTAATACTGTGGTTCAATACATTTCAGATACTGTGGGACTTTTAATTTTTTCCTGTAGCCCCGACTACTTTAAGGAGTGTATTGCCGCTACCTTTATCTGAATTGTTTATCAGCTGGATGTGCCGGAGAACTTCTCCTGAGTACTTATTTCAATCAAGTCTACGATGATAATTGCTGGTGGATGCCACAGTATCAGGAAACCGAAAGGAGGTTTTACCTATGTACTATGTTGGCATCGACATTGCCAAACTCAATCACTTTGCTTCTGTTCTTTCAGTAGATGGCGAAGTACTTGTTAAGCCGTTCAAATTTACGAATGACAATGATGGCTTCTGTAAGCTGCTTTCAGCTCTCGCATCATACGAGCGCGACAGCCTCATCATTGGTCTTGAATCGACGGCACACTATGCTGACAACCTGGTTGAATTCCTCGTATCTAAGCGCTACCAGGTCTGCGTCATCAACCCGATCCAGACTTCCACGATGCGTAAGAACAACATCCGGAAGACCAAGATCGACAAGGTGGATACGTTAGTTATTGCCAGGACATTGATTACACAACCGCACAGATTCTTCTCGCAGGAGGACATTGACCTCATGCATCTGAAGAACCTCGGCCGTTTCCGGCAGAAGAACATCAAGGAACGCACCCGGTTAAAGATCCAGCTCACAGCTTATGTGGACCGCGTCTTCCCGGAACTCCAGTACTTCTTCAAGTCCGGACTTCATCAGAAGGCTGTTTACGCCCTTCTGAAAGAGGCTCCCACACCTGAACTGATCGCTTCTATGCACTTGACTCATCTGGCTCATCTGCTCGAGGTTTCCTCCCACGGTCACTTCAATAAAGAGCAGGCCAAGGAATTAAGAATTCTGGCACAGAAGTCTGTCGGTTCCAGCGACAGAGCCCTATCCTTACAAGTAACACAATCTGTGGAGCAGATCGAGTTACTGGACAGGCAAATCAAGGATGTCGAATCCCAGATGACCGAGATCATGCTTGGACTCGATTCCGTTATTATGACCATTCCCGGCATTGGTTATATCAATGGTGGGATGATCCTGGGCGAGATCGGCGATATTCATCGCTTCAGAAAGCCCTGTCAGCTGCTTGCATTCGCCGGACTGGATCCCTCTGTTTACCAGTCTGGGAATTTCAATGCCAGCCACACAAGGATGTCCAAACGTGGCTCCCGGGTTCTCCGGTACGCATTGATCAATGCAGCTCACAATGTAGTAATGAACAATCAGACCTTCAAGGCTTATTACAACGCCAAGATGGCCGAAGGCCGGACCCACTACAATGCCCTTGGGCACTGTGCCGGCAAGCTCGTCAGGGTCATTTTCAAGATGCTGACGGACGATGTGGCATTCAATCTCGAGTAAGTTCTAATTCGAGGTCATAGTAGATTTTGAAAAGCACCTGTAAGGGAGCTTTATTAAGGTTACCCTTTTACAGCCACAGATAAAAAAGATAATTTTCTGTTAATCTATGCTTGACTTTTCATAGCTGGTCTCCCTAAGTATATTATTTTCAATGCAAAGATATCACGACCACTAAAATTATGTTACAACTTCAGTTTTCGATGCTTCTCGAAAAAATCGAATAATAGCCTTGCCTAAAGGGAACCACCTTGGTGATCCTTTTATCAAAAATCACTTAAATCACTCCTGGACTTCTCATAAATCCTGCACTAATCCAATCGCTTGAAGATTAAGTCACCTTTCGTCTGCCTTCCTGTAAAATATGTTCCCTGGATGTTTTCAACGCCATCGCATAAGTCAAAAATTGCAGTTCCATAATGTATTGGACTATTGTCCTGTAGATTTGCCTTCGGATCATTTTGATAATTATAAACCAACCATATGGTATCGTTAATCTCCTTTATGGTAGAATTAAAACTCCTACTTGTGCTTTCACCAGTTTTCATTCTCACAGAGATATGCAAAAACGTCTGCGAGACAAATAATTCTGCCACTCCTGTCATCTCTTTATAGCTAGAAATATATTTTCCAGAATAATGTTTTCCTAATATCGGCGTCTTTGCAACCCATGAGAACGGTCTTATTTTCCACAAATACTTATCGTATGCCCACATAAATAGACCAGAAAGCAAGATTGCTTCGCCCGCATACCCATAAAGGTTATAAATAAAACTCCCATAATGATTTTGACTTAAATCAACAACAAGTTCAACTCTAGAAATCAAGCACCTTATCGCAAATGCTATAATTGATACCCATATCGATAATGAAACAAATTTCTTATTCTGCTCTTCCATGGAATCTAATATATATTCTTTTAATAACCCAGATAGTTATAGGCATCAATCAACCATTGTCTAACGTCCCAATCAGTCCACTTGCGCCTATGGAAAAGATACAACATGTCGCTGACCTCTCTCCATTCTTCATGCCTATTATTTTTTATTTCATCATACAAATAAGCAATAGCCTCAGCAACAGTTGCAGTCCAAGTGTCGATTCCATAAATAATTTCATCCGGCACATGGTATACGAGACATTCTACAAGAAACGATGTAATTACATCGCCTTTGGCTTTATGGTCATCAACCATATTATTTTTGATATGTTTTAGAATTCGAACAAGTTTTTTATAATTATAATTCGTTCTCTTGTTCTTAGTTATGCCATTTTCCTTATGAACTTTAGGATAATTCTCAACCTCAGTATTATCACTCGATAAAAAGTATGTGCCTTCAATGAATTTATTACAATCCACACTATTATGATAATAATAATTTCTAAGTTGAAAAGCAGGTACAACATCAGCCTGAACATGATATGTATTCTCATTGATTTTCAGAGACTTATTCCCGTCATGTACATAATCCGCATTAAATTTTTCCTGCAAGGCTGATTTCACAAGGCTTCGATAACGATCGAAAGTAAAGCTTGAATTACTAAAATTATAATCCCTACCGGTTTTTCCCTTGGCGTATTCGCAATGGAACACATCCTTCAACATTACGCAAACATCCACATCACTATCTGATCTAACATTAGTATTATTTGCAAATGATCCCTGTGTAAATACCTCTATGTCCATACCCTTCAGTTCATCATTTTCTTTAATTGCCTCTGTGACCATCTTAATGGTGTTCTCTGCTCGATCATCTTCGGCCTTTGAGAGGGGAGCTGTCCAAGACATCAATGTTTTTTCTGAATACCTCATAACTATTCAACGCTCCTTGTATATAATCATTCCTAAGCAATCAAATTAAATCCAACCGTTTAGCTTCACTTTCATCTCTTATCATATAGCCCAAAAAGATTCATCAAATCTTACATCATCAGCATAACCGTGAATCTATAATACGTAGCTTCCCTTACCACGGCAGCCACTGCCTAATTTCTTTAAGACCCTTATATGTTTTCATTAAAGCAGAATTCTCGTGGAGATATTCCATGCCCGATACTGTCAGTTTAGTATCCTGCAAAAATCCAGTTAAAATATGATTTCCCTGTCCTCTAGGAAATCTCGCACCTTTTATATATCCCGCATCTTGACAAGCATCAACAATGTCATAAAAATCCTCGTCTTTAATACCATAGTCTTGCGCCTTAGGTATATTCCCATCATTCAATTCACGAAGGAAGCTAAGCATAATCTTTAATTTATCCATATCAAAAATCCTTTCTCGTCTTATCTCAACAAGTTCATCTTAGTCATGTTTCCACATCATCGTTTACCAACTTTTTGAATAGCAGATCAACATTCGTATGCCTCCTCAATGAGTTCATCTCATCTTTAATAAAACTCCATGACTCCTCATAGGACATATCGCCCGCTGCATCCGGATCCTTCAAAAATGTATCCAAAAAATAATCTAGATCTTCCGCACACGTAATTGAATATTCCTGAGCGCGACGACATTTTTCCTGAGGAGGAAGATTTGCATCATGATGAATATAGTGGTCAAGATTACAAGAAAAATAATACACGGAATATGGAATGATTGCAGGCCTGACTTTAAGCGTTTTCATCTCGGCTAAACGAGATATGTTTCCAACCTTTCGTAAATTTCTTTCTTTTATTTTCTGGACATTTCCAGTGCGTATGCAATCATCGTCATAGTGTATTTTTTCATTGCCATCCTCCAAAAGATGCGGGTCATATTTAATAGCCTCATCAGGAATATAGGCTCCGTCCATGTCTACAATTTGAATAATCTCAGATATATCCTTGGGACAAAGTCCCGTTTCATCCAGAAACGGTGCAATGAAAAGTTTAGCCAGGCATCCATTAATATTCTTCGCACTAATACCAAACTTCGAAGTAATATCTCCGCCTCGTTGATGATCGTTCTCAATAGGTGTTCGGAAATAAACACGCGCATTCTCATCCACCTTTTCATACAGCTTAGAAATCACCACCTGCAGCGCATTCATATCCGATTGGCCTTCAACCAAGATCAACACAATCTTTTTCTTAGGACGTTTCCCCATTAGTTACCTTCTTCCACATCTGGCAAATGCTAATTCCGCACCTCTCGTCCGGTCGATTCTCTCTTATCAGAATGATGATGCCGCTTTTCCTCTTCCATTCCAACCTTATCAAGTGCTTCTACTATCTTAAACTTCTGGGTAGCCTTATAAATCTCTTCATCCTGTTCACCCAGTATTATTTCTCGGAAATAGGTGTTTCGAAGATTGTTTGTCTTTCCTATGTTCTTAAGGTGGATATATCGATTGTCAGGATTTGTCGTCGTAAAATACAAGAACCGTTTATTTATAACTTCAAGTGGCCGCAAATTATGCGATGTGAAGATAAACTGCCCCTTACCTGACTCCTCAATAATCTGCAAGATCTCACCAAGAAGGTACTCAAATATTCCTGCGTCAAACTCATCGATTGCAACCGTGACAGATGGATCATTATAAGCAGCAACAATAAGACAAATTTCAGAAATAATCTTCCTTACACCATCCGATTCATCTCTCAAGGGCAATTCCACTCCATCTCGCACAGATACAACATCGATAAAATGTCCCTTTCTACCATCTTTCAATGTCGTCTCCGAAAGCTCTTTCATCTGGATAGCAAGTCCCGGAACCAATTGCTGCATAACAGTATCTACATCAGAAAATGCATTTCTAAGATTCTGCAGCATAGAATCAGGGAAAGCACTGGGCTTATACGAGTTAAGATGAATCATACCTTCTCTTGTATAAAATGGCATTCCAAGATTAAGCCTTATCAGTCCAGCCGACTTTGTATCTATAACATACAAATACAGCCAAGCATAATCTCTTAAGGCATCAAGTACTTCAACATAAGGAGAATCCGGACAAATCTTCTTGAATATCTTCAGTGTTTCTCTCATGAAAATAAAGGAGCACGAACGTTCAGAAGCAAGTCTTTTATTCACTTCAAGGCTAACAATATTCTCCTGATCATCGCCCACTAATTGTTTTAACTTGCTCGCCGGGCCAAAGGGGTTTCCAGTCCCAGTATCGACAATGGTCTGAAGACGGGTTTTCTTTCCAGCTATATCGCCTCCAATACTCAATGATTCATTGAATATTTTGACTCTGGATTTCTCCATATCAACATCTTCCGGGTCAACCCCCTCCGGGTACTTTATCTCACTCTCCTTAATTTCCTCCTGGCTCAGACTGCATGCATATACAGCTTTCCTGATTTTACCATCCGGATACTGAAGATCCAGAGTAAACTCCATTCTCGCACATTTCGCAGTTTTTGCCACACACTCCGAATAAGCATTTGGCACCCTCTTGCCCATGAAGATCCCCTTAAGGATATAAAGAGCTTCTATAAATGATGTTTTTCCAGAGCCGTTCTGTCCGTATATACCAAGAATATCGGATTTTGTTCCATATGGAACAAAATGTTTCCCACAATCAAACTCCAGCTCTCCATGTTTTACACTCTTAAAATCATCCAATACAGCCTTAGTAATACGAACCGTTGGACAGCATCTTTCATGTTCATCTGTAATAAGCTTTGTCACTGATCATTACCTCACTTTTCGATCTGGGCTTACTATAGCATATCTGTTTTTTGTTGTCAACTTCGCAAACTGTGTTTTTGGATTTTTTATTCTGTTTTTAATTTTGTACATATTTTTAACGGTTTTTAAATCAGCATATTCGGATAAAAAATCCGTGTTCATCATTTATCGAGATTGTATTCTTCAAAAAAGTAGCGCAGATCGTCATCGCGATCTGCGCTACCCATCCAAGTATTGAACCAAAACCCACATGCCTCTTTCATTGGCACCACCATAAATGAAACCATGATCGCGAGCTTCAGTATATTTATAATTTCCTTTTTCAGAGCTTGCTGTTATTGTATATATAACGGCAATGATCGTTGCGATTTTGGGCCTGTAGCCCGCAACCAAAACTGATGTTAGGGCCGGGTGACTTGGGCCATTTTGGGCCGGGTAAAAAGGGCCATTTTTCAGCTCATTAGAAAAGGCCAACACATCATGTCTTTCATGAGTTGTTTATTCAGCCACCATTTCGCCAGCTTCTACCGCGTACGTATGACATTCTCTCCCGCGATAGCTGGTGCCCTTGATATTAAAAACGCTGGCGTCATCAAAGATACGGTCAAGTGCCGCAAGAAGGTCATCTTTCCCAGTAAAGTAATCGCCCCAGGCACTAGGCTGTTTGTTGCTGGTAAATATAATCGTCTGCGGCCCTTCCTTGGAATACCGCCGATCGACCAGATCGAAGAATAACGTTGTATTTTCTTTATCAAACGTGCATCTGCCGACCTCGTCGATGATCAGGCATGTCGGTTTTACCAGAGTTGCAACAATCCGTTCCTCCCTGCCGAAACGGCGGGCAGTATTGAATTTTTCCCGTAGTTCGGATGCTTTCAGGAAATATGTTTTCATTCCATTCAAACAGCAGGCCCTGCCATATGCCTGAGCCAGATGCGTTTTCCCGACTCCCGGCGGGCCGATCAATGCGATGTTTTTGCCCGCGTTAACTTCGGCGAGGCTGGACAGAGCCTTGAGGGCTCCTACATCCTTTCCATGGATGCGGCTGAAATCGTAACTTTCAAACGTCTTAGGAACTTTTCTGGGCAGTCTGCTGAGGCGGAGAAGTGTATTGATAGCAGTTGTATGCTTCTTCTCGTCAATACACTTCAGCAGCCCGATGACAGCTTTTAACTGACTGTCCGTATACTTATTCTCCAAAGCAAATGCAGCAAGCTCTTTGCCGTCAAAATCGAGCTTTAAATCCCTGGAGTACTTCGTCATCAGATCATAAATACTTGGCTCAGTCATTTTCATCCACCTCTTCATCGAAGTTAAAACGGCGGAAGGCTGAATCCGGTTTCTCTGTTTTCTGTTCCATGCTGACGGCAACCGGCATGGTAGGGAATTCTTCCGGCTGATCCGTGTACTGGTCCTTACAGAAGCTGTCTCTGCGACTCCATGTGACATCATGACGGGTAAGCAGCTGGCGCAGATCGTCTGAATAAATCAGAAGCTCATAGCCCTGTCTGGATACACGGCATACCTTGTGCGTGTAACTGTGAGGCACGCCAAAACGCCTGCCTTCGAAGTTGACAAAACCGTCAAAAGAGATCCTGCGTTCCGGACAGAGATACTTTTTCAGTGTATCGTTCATCTCGAGGTTCCGGGCCGACGCCATGCAATGCATAGCGTGCTCTCTGGATGGCACACAGTCAACGCACTGATGGTAATCGGAATCCTGGGCATCACACCAGCGGAGAGCCTCAATGTTTAAGTCTGAGAGATCCCCAAAGGTACGGCCGGCCATGAAGGAATCTTTGACAAAGCGGATCAGTCGCTCGACACGGCCTTTGGTAAAAGGATGACGAGGCTTGCACAGCTTTGTCTGAAATCCAACTGCCTCCATAAAGGCTTCATACTCCAGGTTCCACAGAGGATGGCCATCAGCATCCCGCCCATTGACAACGCTCTTCATGTTGTCTGTGAGTACGTATTTAGGCACTCCCAGCCGTTGGAAAGCATGCAGCATACCGATAAAAAGGTTCTCCTGCTTGGCATTCGGGAAGAACTCTACAAACCGTTTCCCGCAGTGATGACATATCATAGCAAAGCAGGCTGCCCGGTAAGATGCGTCAACATCTGTTTCGACCTGGACGAAGCCCCAATCCATCTGATAGCACTCGCCTGGATCGGTCTGGTATCTGCGTCCGCAGTTGCTATGCTGCGCAACAAGAGACCGTCTGGCCGGCATAAGAAAAAGATGATCCTTGATGTATCGTTTTACCTGGGAACGACTTCCGGTATAGCCGATGTCCTTAAGCTTATCCGTTATGGTTTTTGAGTTGCGAACTCCCTTCTTCAGATAGCTGTCTATGACTCCGGTGAAACCTGACAGCACAGTTGTTTTCTTTGATTTTCCAAGGTTTCCATTGGGAAGTACTTTGAAACCGTTGGCTTTGATAAGGCGGAGCTTCTTGCGTGAGATGCCGGTTCTTCTTTCCATTTCCGCAAGGTTCACCTTATCGAGGGAGAAGGCTGTTCCTTCTTCCTTCTTCATATCTTCCAGGATATGTGTTATAGTTTCCTGGAGATTATTTCGTTCATTTTCAGTCATAATCCTCCTTTGACATTGATGTGTTGGTCAACATCGATTATACGAGGATTTCCACTGATCGGCGGAATAATCTCTTCTGCTATGTGCGGGATGGCCCTTTCATCTGGTCCGCTATTGGCCCTTTTCATACGACGCTAGATTGGCCGTTTTCACCCGGCCCTAACATATGAGAGAAACTTCACCACAACTGCAGGAGACGTGAAATTAAAGGTCCCTAAATTGAAAGGTATCCAGTTTGAGACAGCCATCATCGAACGCTATAAACGCAGGGAATGCTCCGTCGAAGAAGCCCTAATCGAAATGTATCTGGCCGGAGTATCCGTTCGCCGCGTAGAGGATATCACAGAAGCTCTTTGGGGAACTAAGGTATCTCCAGGAACGATCAGTAATCTCAATCAGAAGGCTTACGAACATATCGAAACCTGGCGCAGCCGAAAATTGACCGGTGAATACGCATACGTTTATGTTGACGGTATTTACCTGAAACGCAGCTGGGGCGGCGAAGTGCAGAACGTGTCCGTCCTTGTTGCTATCGGCGTATCTACAGACGGCTATCGCGAGATCATCGGCGCTGCAGAAGGCATGAAGGAAGATTTTGAAAGCTGGCATAACTTCTTTATCTGGCTTAAAGAGCGGGGCCTTACAGGGGTCAGACTAATCGTTGGTGATAAGTGCCTTGGTATGCTGGAATCCATTGCCGATGTATTTCCGGAAGCGAAATATCAGCGCTGCACAGTACATTTCTATCGGAATGTTTTTAGCGTAGTCCCTCGAGGCAGGATGCGGGAAGTATCCTTAATGCTGAAAGCCATCCACGCGCAGGAGAACAAAGAGGCAGCGCGCGAAAAGGCAGCCTCCGTTGTTGCGAAACTTCGTGAAATGAAACTCTCTGCAGCCGCAAAGAAAGTTGAGGACGGTGTAGATGAAACTCTGACCTCCATGGACTTTCCTACAGAACATTGGACCCGTATTCGGACGAACAATGTAACAGAGCGAGTCAACCGAGAAATCAAGCGGCGTACCAGGGCAATCGGGGCGTTTCCAGATGGGCAAAGTGCTTTGATGCTGGTTTGCGCCAGACTTCGTTACGTAGCGGCTTCGGATTGGGGAACCAGGCGGTATCTCAACATGGATCATCTGTTTCAGATGGAACTTATGAACAATACTGAAACGGCTGATGCGTCTGCCGGCTAACTTCCAGGAATCCGATGGTTGAAATTAAATTTGCGAAAAAATCTTGACACTATCATGGATCAAGGTATCACTCGGTAACATGAGCCCTTTGGAGTACAGACGTAGTCTTGGAATTGCTACTTAGGCAGTCCAAGAAAATGTCCGCACCCCCTATCATGGCCCAAAAGACCCTTTCCAAGCTGGAACGCATGACGGACGCCGACTATGAAAGCCAGAAGTTCCATTACACAGACGAATAAATAACATCAGACGCCGTGCGCGGCGGCCATGTGGCCGCTTGCGTCCGGCGTCTTTTATTATGTAACGTCATTGCGGAGAAGAAACATTAGATAAATCAGAGCTGACTTCGTATGTTCCCAAAATCATTCTAATCCAATATTTTATATTCGTTTTCATCCTGTAGTAGCTTGTAATTGATAATACTAAAAAAGCGACTGTAGAGAAAAAAGGCAACATCATTTCTCCAAAATTAACCCCGCCGATTAACAAAAAAGCATTTTTAGTTACTCCAATCAAGAAAAGAAGAGCAAAACACACCACCCAAAGACTTGATAAGCCTTTCAATCCCCGCATTTTTTCGGTTTTTTTGCTTTGGCCTTTTACCTGCACAAAATAGCTACAATATGCAAAGAAATATTCACACTGTTCTTTTGTAAATTTGTTATTCTCAACTTTGATATTTTTTGTCTTGAAAAGCTCTTTTGCTTTATTTTGATATACTTTAAGTTTCTCATCATTTTTGATCACATCATTTCTATCAAGCAAAAATGTCCCTGTCATTGTACTTTGAACCTTGAGTTTATTTAGTTCGATCCATGATCCAAGTCCTTGCAGTTCAAACCCTATTATGTAACATATCAATAATATTAAGGAAAGCCTAATTATTTCATTATCTGGAATCTTAATGTCATTTACAAGAAAAGAAAGAGGTGTAAAGCCAATTAAATGAAGTCCTCCAATAAATGCGCCACCACTAATAATCAAATTAAAAAAATCATACACGCTGAATTTTTCAAAAGCCCCGTCCATACTGATCTTCCCCCAAAAATGTATTTAGTATTTTTGGTGCTGGACGGGCATCCCACCAGCAACCAATAAGGTGCTTCCTATCAAATAAATTATACCATGTAATAGCAAATTTCACAATAAATCAAATGTTAAATAACCATAGTGCCTAAAGACGCCGGGCGCGGCGGCCATGTGGCCGCTTGCGTCCGGCGTCTTTTCTTTTTGCCTGTTCCTACGCATTTAGAACGCGGTATTGCCGGGGATAGGATAAGGTATTCGCCTGCCTTTGCAAACGCGCGGGAGAAGCCCTGAAACAGCCCGTTTTCAGCCCCGAAATCGTAGGTTTGAAGTGGTAAGCTTATTTTGGACACAGAGGGGTTAACTTTTGAACATTGATTCTGTAAAGTTAAAACATCGGACTTCAGATCCATAAACACAAGTTATCCCTGCATGGACAGGAGGCTTACCATGAAATACACCAAAGAACAGCGTTTGGACATCGGCCGCCGGATATATGACGGCGAGATCTCCAAATATGATGCAGCTGAACAGTACGATATCAGCTGGCAGACAGTCCGGGATTATATGCGGCTGTATCGTAACGAGAACCATTTGCCGCCAAAACGCGGATACTCCGCCAGTGACGGCACTCCTATTCGAAAAAATCTTCCTGAACAAAATAACCTTGAGGCATACGAAGCCATGTCGAAAGACGAATTGATTCAGGAACTTGTCAAAGCACGCATAGCAGAGGCCCGGTAAAAAAAAGGCTACGAAGTGAAAGGGGATGGTTCAATCATTCATTACAGCAGCAAGAATACCAGGTATCGAGTTATCCGGAATATCAGATGATCCTTCACAGCGATCAGGGATCGGTCTACGCCTCAAAGGCATTCAACGATCTTCTGCCTATGTATGTGAGCCGTTCGATGTCGCGTGCCGGGACACCTACAGATAACGCTGCAATGGAATCCATCAATGGTTGGATCAAAGCAGAGCTTTTTATGGATTTCCATGTCACTGGTGAAAAGCCAGTAGAACAGGAAATCGACGAATATATCGTCTTTTTCAATGAACAAAGGCCCGCATACTCGCTCAATTACCTGACGCCGAAGCAGTGCAGAGAAGCGCATGCTGCCTGATCTACTCAAAGATCCGGAATCAGAGGCAATAACCAGACACCGCCGTAGGCGGCCTGCCTTTGACATCCAATCGGAAAGAATCGCTACAATAAGAATGACGACGAATGTACATACTGATCTGCTCATGAGCCCATCACCGTCGGCGATAGCTGTCCAGCGATTCTTGAAGCGATGGCAAAGGCGTCATCCGGATTGTATAACTATTGAAATCATGTGACCGAAAAACTTAGTTTCGTGTCCAAAATTTGTTGACTACTGCATTACCAGCATCCCTGCAACCACCTTTTATCTATACATTGCCAATATCTCTATTACTCTATACGCCGAATCAACAATTATAGGTTGTAAGCCCTCATCTCTCTGACCTAATGATTTTCTCATCATTCTATTCAGTTTTATAAAATCCTTTAATGGATCATAAAAAGCTTTATTCTTGTCCACTATATTGGATGTTATTCTTGCAAGAATGGTAACATCATCTTCTAATTCTGTTAGCTCCTCATAATCAATCAACAAATTATTTTGTAGTAATTTTGTACACAACAAACCACCTTCACATTCAAAAATCAATGGAATTTTTGTAGCTTGTGCACTTCCTAAGAAAGTCTGAATTGCCATTCTGCTGGTTTCTTCCATATCAAGCATCTCATCAGAATTCATAAGCCAAGGTTTGAACAAATCAATCACTTTCAGCAAATCAAATTCCTCTGGAATTGAAAGTGAACCATCCATTTTTACAATTGATCGGCTCGGAACAGTTGCAATATCATAATCTGCTGACACTGTAAAATCAAAATAATCATCTCTGCCAACGAGCATTTTTTCAAACTCTGCACATTCATATAAAGCAGACTCTTGAATCCTTGCTTTATATGCCTTTGTTGACTTAGCACCACCGGACACAAATTTAAGATCTGCATTTATCCCATTGTCATTTGTAACATCATATTCTTCGATTTCAAGTACACGTTGACCAGTTATTATTGATTTATAATCCTTTATTGTTTCCTTATCATAATAAATTATCTTACCAAACATACTTCACCCAAAATACTCCTGCATTAAACTATCAAATAATACTTGTGCCTCATCGAGCGCCTTCTGAACTAAAAATTTTGATTTGTCGATCGGAGGTGCGGACATTTTCTTGGACTGCCTAAGTAGCAATTCCAAGACTACGTCTGTACTCCATACCGAGTGATACCTTGATCCGTTTTTCATTCTACCAAACGAGGTAATCATTTAAGATACTCATAAATTCTGGCAGGGTGATATTTTCCCATTTCCGGCTATAAAACATTTCGTTCTTTAGTCTGCCAAACAATCCTTCACAAGCTGAATTATCAGGAGAGCACCCTTTCTTTGACATGGATCGTTTAAGACCTGCTCTGTTCATGCGTTCAATCCATCCCGGCCAACGATAGTGGCAGCCTCGATCACTGTGGATCAGAGGATACTCTTCCTTGGATAAAGTAGCAATAGCCTTATCCAGCATTTCATTTACCAGAGCTGCGTTTGGTGCTGTGCTTATCGTCCATGCAGGAAGCATGCCATCAAAGCAATCAACAATAGAAGAAAGATATACTTTTCCTGCAGGAATTGCGAATTCTGTGATATCTGTCAGCCACTTCTGATTGGGACATTCTGCATGAAAATCCCGTTGTACAAGATTTGGCACTTCAGGAGATATTTCCCCTTTATATGTGAACTTTTCACTTGAGTTCCACTAAAGGGCATATTTCCTGCCTTGACTTTCCGGGATTGTTGCAAATACGCGGTTCTTGGCCTTGTTTTTATTTGCGTGATGTGATATATTTAGTGTAAC
>Ga0256404_1001619_pt1 | contig 53457 bp, 44 predicted proteins | sample RumenRJG_01DNA_FD_185990 | JGI IMG/M metagenome (GOLD analysis project Ga0256404, IMG submission 185990) | Bovine rumen microbial communities from Lethbridge, Alberta, Canada - RJG_01 | ecosystem: Host-associated > Mammals > Digestive system > Stomach > Rumen | place: Canada: Alberta | collected...
TTCCTCCAGTTCTATCGTTAGATGGCAGTAATCTGGCTGATATCTAAATGTTAAAGGAAGAACCGTTTCAGATCTACTTAATGCAAGCCCTTTATAACTTCTTGTTCAGACATACTTAATGCAATACCAGGGTTGCGTTAACTTTTACAAGTGAAGGAAACACCGCTCCATTTAGATTGGATTTTACAATACTTTTAAATATATGAAGAATTATAACTATCTACTTTTAACTTTATTCTTCAGAAAACATATTCCTTTTATAACAATTTGTTTGTTTAAAAAAGCAACAATCAAAAATAAAATAGACGAAAAGGCAAAACTTGTTATTCCCTTATTTAGACAAATACATATTACTTCTACCAACAGCAACGTATAGACAATAAAATGCCTAAAATAATTTATTTTAAATACAAAGATTCTTCTAGAATCAAAGATTCTAACAATCAAAAGAGCCAAATATCCAATAGTGGTAGCTATTGCTGCACCATAAGCACCGTAATTAGGTATCAAAACAAAATTAAGTCCTGTATTAACGCCAGCAGCCAATAATGTAGTATATAAAATCATTTTTGATTTCATGGAAGTGGTATAAACAGTTCCAACAAATGTCCCCATAGCCTGAATCATTGAAGCGAGCACAAGAATTGCAGCATAAGGCCATGCATTGAAAAAATCTTTTGCAAATAATATTTTCGCAGCGACCTTTATCAATAAAATCAAGAAACTGGCAACAATTGTATAAAGTTCAAAATACATTTCATACACATTAGCAAAAAAATTCTTTGACTTTTTTGATCCAAAATCATCGATAGCTGATATTTGCCACGACGAAAAAAAAATAGTTGAAATAACATTTAATATTGATGGTATTTTATATGAAACAGAATAAACTCCTGTTAAAGAAAGACCCCAGTAAAAATTCATTATATACTTATCGGATGAATTATTTATCCACCAACATATTTGATTCGGGACAAGTGGCAAGCAATACAAAAGAAATTTCTTCTCAAATATTCTGTTTACTTTCAGTATGTTTTTGAAATAACGATAAAGATGTTCTCTGATAAAAAGATACATGGCAGGAATTGCCAATCCCAATATCATAGAATACAAATAGCCTTCAATTCCCGCATTCAAAAACACGAGGAAGACAATATTAAATATAATTGTTCCTGCAGTGCCTAAAAAACCGCTTATTGCATACGTCCTGACATGATCCAAGCCTTTTACAAATTGCTGAAAAAGGAGGCAAAGTACAGAGACCACGTAATACAATAGGAAAAGTGGATAGTACTGTTCGAATGATGTATATGGAGCCAAAATTGGAGAAAAAGTCAAGAGCAAGCAAAAGCCTATAACCCCAATAAAAATTGAAAACGAAAATACATCTTTCTTATCAGAATCCTTCTCTAAAGTAAAACGAATTATTCCTTCTGAGGTCGCAAGTGTAAGAAAAGGTGAAAGCAAACTGACAGTAATTGTAATAAGATCACTAACCCCATAATCTGCAGTAGTTAAATAGGATGTATATAAAGGAACCATGAAGAACGACAAAAGCTTGGAAGCAAAATTACCAATGGCCATCCACATGGTATTTTTTCCAAGTTTTTTATATTGTTCGTTCATTTAATTTTCTCTTAATCTTCCCTTTCAGATTCAAGCACTTATCAGATGCGTATTGTATTCCTGCTTTATCATAAGCACGTATAAACTTTTCTCTTTGCGCTGAAGAAGCACGATTAACATAAAGCGGATTATCTTTTAGTGCATATGAAGCAGGGACTTCTTTCATGTTGAATTCAGCAGCAGCTTTCATATTTTGCACTAACTCCTCCCCTTTTTTTGTGTGTATTATTAGTAAAGATACACCCCCATTTTGATAAATTTGGTCATGTATATTGCACCCCCAAAAGTCACCCAATGTAACATCTGATAGAAGCCTTCCTTTCTTAAAAGAACAGTTTCCGCAGCTTTGTCTGTACATGTTTACGAAAGCATCACCTAGAGCTGATTGATAAAATGGCACTTGTATAGACTTTCCATTCTCGAAATATAATAAAAGAGAACGGTCTAGCCAATTTGCTTTTTGCTTATCTTTTGGATTAATACCAGTGCATTTCGAGCCAACTTTTTTTTCGCAATTATTAATAAATTCTCTCTGGATTTGATCCGATATGGGTCCATGACAAATCAAATCGCATGTATAAAGATTATCTAGTCCTGCGCCATGTGCCTCTAAAAAAGTTTTTATCGCAGCAATCTCACATGGAGTTCCAAAATAAAGGATCTTTTTCTTATCTAGTACTAGCTTCAGAACTTTTTCATAAATACTGCCCTTATCACTCTGTATGTATTTTGTTCCAGAAAAACGCCCTATTTCAGTTTTATCAGAAATAATTATGTGCCTGCATGAATACTTATCGGGTTCATATTCACATCCAACAATATATCCTGAAAACACATCAAGAAAAGAACAAGCTATTGCAGTTGCCGCACCACCAGAGGCTGTTTTACGGAGTTCTTTTTCGTCTGCTATATGACCCACGTAATAACAGATATCTTCAGAATTCTCTTCATGATTAATAACAGGACATGATCGTGTACAAGCGTCACAGTTAACACATTTTTCTTCGTCATAATATGGATATAAATACCCATATTTATCTTTCTTCATGCGCAAAGCATTAAAGTGGCATGCATTCACACAAGCTCCACACCCACAGCAATCCTTCTTTTCCGCTAGCTTCATAACTTATCACGCGAATCATATATCAAAGACTTAATGTCTGATAAATGATTGTTATAATAATCATAGATCTCAAGGTTACGCTTTTTTATCTCTTCGCTTATAGGTTCTCTATCTTTAAAGATCATTTCTATTTTGGGGGGCAGCTCATCTTTTATATTTTTCAGATCAACAACCCATTTTTTATCTCCATATACATATTCGCACATTCCTATGCTCTTTTGACTGTACGATACGAAGATTGTTGGTATATTCTCTGCTAAAGCATTCAGGCAACAATGCATGCGTGCTGATGCAACCAAGCAGCATTCTTGCAGTTGTTCCTTAATACCAAGAAATCCTTTAGTTGTATCTGCAACTGTTGAATTGGTTTGACGGGCAATATTCGTCAAAAAAGATAAATCATCATCTCCTTCATTCTTAGATACAACATGAGGAATTAGCAGTATTTCCTTTCCGGTTTTTTTCTTGATTGCATTTACGATATCACATATCAAAGTGCTACTATCTTTCCCAACATTGCCATACACTTCCCTAAGTGAAAGAGGGCTAAAATTAATACCTATATATGGCCGTTCTCCATAATAGGGCTTTGTATCACCTTTCACCAAAAAAGCTGGATCAGGCAGGAACGCATAATTATGCATTCCTAATTTTTTCAGATAATTGACGCTTTCCTCTTCTCTGCAAATTATCACTTTGTATTTATCGAGATTTTGACGATAATAACCTATCGCAGGTTTATATTTTCCGAACGGTCCAACAGATGCTCCATAAACGATAACTCTTTTCCCTGCCCCAATGAATTTCTTACCAACTTCTATCAGCTCATTGTAGTAGTGATATTTCTTTTTTTCTCTCAAGACAGCAGGAATCGTATAAATATCGCCACCGATAGAAATGAGATAATCATTTTTCTGAACCATTTCCTGATAATCGACAAGTAGAATCTGCTTATCAGAACCAGCGCGATAAACTACTTTGTTTATTGCTCGCTTGACAATACTTCTGTCACGTTTAATGTTAACTATATTTAAGTCTAAATCAGAAAGTGCTTTCCTGTCATAGTCATAGTTAAAGGAATAATATGTAATCTCAGCTTTTGGATCTATCGCCTGTAAAAAGATTTTGCTTCCCCTAACTATGGCTTCGCACCCAAAATTGTATACACCATTAATACCAAAAAGAGCATATCTCATTTCAGTGTCTCATCTCTCCAAACTCTAATACATCAGCAATTCTCTCAGAAGCATGTCCATCACCGTAAGGGTTAGATGCGTGAGCCATCTTTTCATAGGCTTCTTTATTGTCAAGAAGTTCTGTGAACTCTTTATAGATCGTCTCCTCGTTCGTACCAACAAGCTTCAGCGTACCGGCCTTAATCCCCTCTGGTCTTTCCGTGGTGTCTCTCATAACAAGAACCGGTTTTCCAAGACTGGGTGCCTCTTCCTGAATTCCACCACTGTCCGTAAGGATAAGGTAAGAGTGATGCATGTAGTTGTGAAAGTCAAGAACATCTAACGGTTCAATGATACGAATACGAGGGTCTCTATTCTCCCCTTCTCCAAATACCTCATCAGCAACACTTCTTACTGCCGGATTCATATGAATCGGATAGATAGCACATACATCATCATGCTCATCCAGGACACGCTTAATAGCTCTGAACATGTGACGCATTGGATCACCAAGGTTTTCACGGCGATGAGCAGTAATGGTGATCAACCTCTTGCCTTTTACCCACTCGAGGTTCTCATCAGTGTAATCAGGTCTGACAGTAGTCTTCAGTGCATCAATCGCTGTGTTACCCGTAATCCAGATTTTATTAGGATCTTTACCCTCTTTGACAAGGTTATCATGTGAAAGCTGTGTAGGTGCGAAGTTGTACTGGCTGATGATTGATACAGCTTCACGATTAAATTCTTCAGGATAAGGGCTGTATATATTGTACGTTCTCAGCCCTGCTTCCACATGCCCTACCGGAATCTGTAAGTAGAAACAAGCAAGAGTTGTGACGAACGTAGTGCTTGTATCTCCATGGACCAAGACCACATCCGGTTTTACTTCCTTAAGCACGACTTTTATATCGTTCAAGATTTCTGATGTAATATCAAACAACGTCTGGCCTTGCTTCATAATGTGAAGATCGTAGTCAGGTGTAACATGAAAAACACCTAAGACCTGCTGGAGCATCTCACGATGTTGCCCTGTCACGCAGACAACTGTTTTCAGGGAGATTCTGGTCTTCAGTTCATTAACCAATGGGCACATCTTAATTGCTTCGGGACGTGTTCCAAACACAAGCATTACAGTTTTCATTACGCAATTCCTATTCTTCGATTTGTTTCCGACAATTTATATCTGATTTTAAATTCTCAATATCCGTTTTAAGATCTCTACTTGTTTTCCGTGCTTCAAGGGTTTCCTTATCCAAGAAGGACAAAATTGTTGGCTTAATTTACAGGTTGGTGGTCTAATAAGTGAACAGGTCCGAAGTCTTCATGTCACAGATCCTGAAAAAGTCCGAGACATTGCTGAGCATAGTTCTGACCTTCAGCAGTACTTCATCAGCAGCCAATCTTGCATATTCAGGACTGTTACCAGCAGTGCAACACACTGGGTTGATATACTTTGCTGTCACTCCTCTGTATCCGCGATTCGATTCATCAAAGATGGTCTGCAGAGATAGAAATAGGTCTTATGATCACCTGCTACTCGAAACTCACAGTTCTTCTGATTCAGGATTCTCTGGTATGCAATCTTGCCATCAATCCAAGTCAAGGCAGTTCCCAGAAAGATTCTTCTGAATTTTCTCGATATCTTCCGATTTCGGAGCGGCACAGTTCGTTGCCTTGAGAACTGTATCTCCTTGTCTCTGCACTGCGGTAAGCAAACATGTCTGTTCACTGGAAAGTCCGCGCTTTGAGGCTTTTTCGCCTCTATGGCGCGGCTTGATTTCATCACGTTTTTCGCCTTTATGGCTGTTCAGAAGGTATTTTTCATCCATCTCTACTTCATCAGAAACCACTGTTTCACTGGCAATGGCTTCCAGAGCGTGCAGAAGCTTCATGCGCATTCTCCAAACAGTATAGGTGCTGATGCCAAGGCTCTCAGCAGTCTTCTGAATCGGAGCCTGCTGGAAAGTGTCCTTGATCAGCTGATCCCATTTCGAAAGGTCCTGCTGAGAGTAATACGCGAGCTGCCCATAGTCGACCATGGTCGTATGATTGCATGAATGGCAGACAAGCATCTGCTTTCCGGAGTTTGCTCTGCCGCCTCTGGTCCAGTTAGGAGTCTTTGAACCGCACTTCGGCCAAACCTTGATGCAGTAGCTCCGGGAAGCATTGTTCAGGATCATGCAATTCTCCAGATCGAACAGAAGTTTTTCCTTCTTGTATAGATACAAGGTTGAATAAATGCTGGTGATCTTCTCAAGATCTTCGGTATCAGACATGGTTATCTACCTCTCTAGAGGCAGTCTAAGCCATTTGTCTGCAAGCACCGTGCTCCATTAGGTACAGTGCTGGAGAAAATCACCAAATCGCTAATTAAGCCATAAAAATATTTCTTTCCCTCAGAAAGAAAATATTCCGGGAAATAATTTTTGATCATATCTTTATAAATGCTAACATTTTCTTGTTACGACATATATAATTCCTCCCAATAAAAATTTCAACACCCAGTCTTTCGAAACATAAACAAAATTACATTCTTCCCCACTCAAGATTCAACTTAAGTCCATAATTACGGTCAATAAAATACATTGCAACTCTATTTGGCTCTATTGCCCCAGCGAAATCCCGTTGTCTTCCGGTAAGTCCATATGCTTTAATTGCCTTCATTTTTGCATCGGCAGCATTTAACATAAACTCATAAGTATCAAACGTTTCTTTATATGTGTCTCTATTCAGAACACTACACTGCTCGCGTAAGCAATACAAATAGTGTTTGAAGGATTTCCGTTCTTTATAATTTGTACTTGTAGGGGTTGCTCCACGAAATAGGATATCAGAATATTTGTTTTTATAATTAGCCTGTGGTTCAAAATCAGGAAGATGATTAAACTGATATGCCACATCTAATTGTGGAATCTGATATTCGCTAAAAGAATTTGGATTATAATACCAAGTACTCTTCTGTTTTGGTGTATTATCACGCGGAGTTTTGAATTTATCCGGTACAAAAGATCTTGTATTTAAATAATTACCCGAAGCAATAGCATCAGTCTTCGCTAAGGCAAAAACTAAATCTTGATGATTTGAGTACCCGGCAACAACTTTCTTTCCCATAGTCTTTAAGCACGTAATCAGCTTTAAGACCCCCGTCATCCACAGTTGATCTTCGACTATATATTCTCCGTTTGGATGTTGGGCAACAACATAGTAACCATCAACATCAATGTGCTCAAGCAAACCTATTAATTTTTCAATAAAGTCTAGATTTCTTACACGCTCAGGATCGAGACAAAGGGTCGCGTATATTAACTTATCTGATTTTCTTCTAAAAAAATCAGCTGATTTAGCCATCCATTTCAGACTGTGATCAGTATTCAGCTCATTAATCTGGTCACCCGGTAAAATGATTGCATCCGTACCAATCTTATTATTAATTCTCAACAATTCTTCATCAATGTGTGCATATTCCCCACCATTAACGATAGAGGCCCCTTGAACAGGCCAATAAGGGTATCTTTGGAGTTTAAAATGGCCTGCAGATGGATAGAAAATCTGTGGATCAAAAAGCAATTTCCCACCAGCGTTCTTGACATCATCAGAAAATCCCTGTAAACTTTTGCAATCAATATTTACTGGGCTAATTATAACGTGCCCCTCACCCCATTCTTTTAACAGTTCAAGAATAAGGCCTTGCATACCATGTCCCATTTGAAAATAAAGCTTCATAATTCTATTCCGGTCTTAATGTAGCTTTCACAACCGTAAAATATCTAAGTGCATCCTTAGCAGTCGCCGGTCGTTCAGATACGTTTTTTGCCATTAACATATCAATAAATTGAGAAAACATCCCATTAGCATCTCCTGTAAGAGCCAGAGACTTTGGCACATACGTCATAGTAAGACTGTTGATAAGATCTCCTATTCCCCGACCCGCGTCTCTAAATGGATTATGACCAGTACATGCCTCATATATAGTTACTCCAATAGCAAATAAATCAACTCTAGCATCTTGATCAAGCTTGATATTGTCAACAAGCTCATGAGGCGCATAGCCAGGAGTATGTGGGCCGTGAATATCGGTAGCTCTTGTATACGAATCTCCACCAATCACTTTTGCAATGCCAAAATCCAAAAGGTATACTTTGTCCTTTGATATCATTATATTTTCTGGTTTTATATCTCTATGTATAATCTTATGCTGTTCAAGAATAACCTCTATATTCAGCAAAACCTCAAGCAATCCGCACGCTTGTTTTAAAGAAAATGTTATACCTTTGTTGAGGATTTCTCGTAGGGTTTCACCATCGACAAACTCTTCAACAACATAGATTTTCTCTTCTGAGATATCTTCATCAAACACTTTTCCAGAATCAATAATTTTAGGAATATTATCAAGCGCGAGACTCTGAACAATCCTTATCTCTTGAATTGACCTTTGATCATCTGAATTTGACACGATCTTTAAAGCATAGGCTGTACCATCATTAGCGATAGCTTTATACACTATCTTTTGCCCACCTCTGCCGATAGCAACAGGATTATTATATTTTGCGAATAACTCTTTTATTGTCATCCCAAAAGAGCAGCCCCCTCTTCCAAATACATAATTTTGTGAATCCACTCATTGAACAGCAATGAACCGTAAGATATAGGAAACTTTCTCCGATCACTCTTTAAGTTATTTTCTATTTTTCCATTAACAAGAATTATGCCTAGTCCTAATTTTTGACACCTATTATAATTGTTCTTACTAATACTGGTTTTGTTCATTAAGACATAAGACTCAGAAGCAAACCATCTGTTATTCTCTGCTTGTCGAATTGCTTCTCCCCATTTATTGATCTTAGCTTCAATAGCAATTAAATTTGTGATGGTACAGTACTTATCTAATCTTACTTGTCTTACTGTATCTGTTACCCTTGATGTATGCTGAATAAGACCACATGAATATAATCTTTCCAATGACGTATTAATTTCATTTTTTGAAAACCCTAGATATTTACTTATATCTTCTTTTGAAACGCCCTTATTGGATTGAACATAGTACAAGATTTTCAAATCTGAAGTAGTTAATTTGAATCTGCCATCATTCCAGTCATTAGATGGATCACACTGGGATAATAAATCGTTTCTTTTGTCATAATATTCAGCAATGACGATATCTGGATATCCAGACTCAAGCTGTGGTTCGATAAATATAGCGGCATTTTTTGCCTTCAGCTTTTTATAATGTTCTGTAATATAATCAACATATCGTTCAACCATATCCAGCTCTTTGCCCGCCGTTGTCGTCCGGACATAATAACCTATATCGGGCATAGATTTGTTGAACAGTAATATTTTTGACACTGTAGGGGCTCCGTATTTTCTCTTGCCATTGCTTCATAATGATTCCAAGCACTTTTGAATAGCTTCCACACGTTTCTTCCACGTGTTAACATTAAGAAACTCTATTCTTTGGCCATTAGTATATTTAGGACTTCTGTTGCTCATCATAAGCTGAATCTGGTTCTTAAAGCTTTCATAATCCGAATAAAAATATGCAAAGTCCTTGAACCTTTCTACTTCTGGATACTCTACACAAAGAATATTTTTATCAAAGTTGATATATTCATAGAGTTTTACCGGGTCAACAGATTTAATAAGCTTTGTTACTTTGAAAGGCATCACAAAGGCATCAACATCCTTGACAGTCTCAGGAAGATCATCATGCTGTACTGGGCCTATGTATTTGAGTCTTTCATATTGCGGTACAGAAGTTCCTGATTGCACTGGGCCTACAATCAAGTAAGAAAGATTCGGAATATCATTAAGGCTTCTTAAAACAAAGTCAAAATTGAACCACTCTGCTACTGTTCCGAAGTAGCAAAGAGTAAATTCTTCCTTATCGGCATTTGATTTTTTTATGTATTTTTCATTTAATATTTCACCATTGTATGCATTTCTTATAACCGGCACATCTTTGCCTATTTGATATCTCTTAATTAAAATATCCTTCAAATGCTCACTACTTGCAAAGATGACATCAGCCCTTCGAATAAGTTCTCTTTCAGCATCAAAAACTTTACGACGGATCACTTCATTCTCAGCAAAAGCGACCATATCGTCCATGCAATCGTAGATAAGTTTTGAATCCGCCAAATCTTTGGGAAGTGCATAGACCGATTGTGGTTTCATTACATATACATATTCTGGTCTTAATGTGCGGATATAATACTTATAATATAAGCTTCTTAAATAGTAGTTAATATGTGACAATGATGAAACATGATCAAATAGCGGGATTTTATAAAACTCTTTTATGTGTAAATGATCTGTCTCACTTTCACTATTGGAAACGGCCTTAACTCGATAACTATGATCACTAATTACAGTAACGTCATAATGCTTAGAAAGTTCTATTGCAATATAATGAGGTCTCTGTTTAATCCAGTTCCAGCCTATGTGCATGCAATATAATATTCGCTTCATTCTAATCTCTTTTCAGAAAAAACCTCGTCTTCAAATTCTCCATCTCGCTGAAATATGCGAGCAAAACAATACCAGAAGAAAACTCCATTTAAATCGCTGTCCAAAACGATATACAATATGCTCCAAATAAATATTCCGATAACAATAGAAATGTATCCTGAAACAGCCCTTGACGGCTGCCTAAAAGCAATGACAAGTGCATTAATTACAATCAATACAAAGAGGATCATCATGACTAATCCGCCATCTGCTATTAAAGATAACAGATAGCTTTCCGTATTAATGCTTTCCGATGCATTTAAATTAATGGCCTGCACACCAACAAATCCGAATCCTTTTCCAAATAGAAGATTATTTCTTAACTTTTCAAATGCATTCTTCTGAAAACCAACACGTAGGCTATTGCTATGTTCGTTTAAGTTTAACCCAGCCCGTACGATCCTTCCAAAAAAATTCGAATTAATGATGCTATCGTAATTAAATATTACAATGATGACGAGAGAAAAAAAAACAATTAATCCAATCAAAAATTGGTTTCGACTCATCAGCCTTTTCTCATGACTTCTTGCATTTGTTAGCAATAAACAAATCAAAAATATAACAAACATGAAAAAAGCGCCTCGCGACAATGCCGAAAAGAGACCGATAAGTAAAGCCACAAAACTAGGAAGATAAATCTTTGAATGATAATCCTTAACTTTATAATTAGATATAATAAAGCATAAGCCAAGTGAACACATAAACCCGGTTATTAAGGCACTTCCAGCAAGAGAATACCCCCTTGCAACGTAAACACCACCACCTACTCCACCATATAGATCTCCTGCAAATGATCCTCGCGATGGCAAGATCTTATAAAAACGATCAATAGCCCCTACTAACGCACTAATTGAGGCAAAAATCACAAAGGCATTTTCAATTTTAATTGCATTATCCTCTGCTATATATATACTTATAAAATATATCAGAAGTGGAACAAACAGCTGAAAAAAGGTAAGAAAAGTTGAATAGGTTGTATTTCCAGCTATAATTTGAACAATAAACCTTATAGCAGCATAAAAAGCATATATCGCAATTAAAGAATCGGTTTTATTAAAGTATATTTTTCCTTTTGACTTAAACAAAAATTGGATTATTAGGATTAGTATAATTGCAACATAAGTGCCTCTCAGAATCCATTTCGATAGGTACAGTGAAATAAATTCGTTATAGCAGAGCAAGAATGCACAATACTTTAATAAAATGTTTATCAATTTCTTATTGTAATACATGCTTTCCTCATTGGATTTTCTTATGGCTTAACTCGACTTGTTCAGTACAAAATTGGAAATATTACATTTTGAGCTTTAAAGCTGAATAACTATCTCCCAAAAAACATCTTTTAGACATTATCTTGTGGTACTTAGCATATGTTTTAATGCATCCTGTTACGGATTTTGAATCAAAGTTCTTCATTCTCTCTTGATCTAGGGCTAACAACTCATTTCCAAATTTAATAATATTTTTGTTGTCACTATGCATAAGCTTGATAGCCTTATGTGTTCTGTTAAAGAAATCCAAAGTGTGCATTCTTTTCTTTATAAGTGCCTCTTTAGAATTATTATTCACAGTGCCAACAGTATTGCCCTCATGCTGACGATACCCTGTTACTGGTTTTCCTAGATAATACATCCCATCGTAAAAAGCTGCCGCCTCGTTAAAATACCAGTCGTGAGCTGGCACATCTTCAAGCTTTAATGGGTACAAAAGGTTCAAAAGCTCTTTTCTTATTGCCAAAGACATTCCTGGATATCTTGGTGAAATTATAAAATCCTTCCAATTAACTTTATGTAAGTCTCCGTTTTTGTCCTGCTTTACAGCCAGCTTACTTTGAATTATATTTCCATTTACATCGATTAGATCATAAGCACAATCTACCGCCAATGCATCTGCGTGATTTAAGAAAACCTCTAAAATCGACTCGATTTTATCATAATACCAAATATCATCTTGATCAGAAAGAATAATGATGTCACCATTAGCCTTTTTTACACCATTTAAGAAGTTTCCAATGAATCCAATATTTTCCTTATTTTGCTCTACGTTAATTTCTATGTTGCTGGAATTGGTCTTAAATGTATTTAATATGTCTACGGTATTATCAGTAGAGCTATCATCCATGACGATTATCTCATCAGGAGGAATGGTCTGGCTAATGATAGAATCTAATTGTTGTTTAACATACTTCTCTCCATTGTATGTAGTCATTACAACGGAAACCTTCATCTTGGCTTTTTCCTTGTCTAGGCTCACGGGCACCTTTACTGTATACAACCCCCGATGTCCTTTGAAACTTCCATCAAAGCAGATTACGTCACCCTTATGGTTCCACCTTGGATGAAGATCTACTCTTGTATCGTTGTCGTATTTGAAAGGTGAGAATACCCGAGCAATTACCTTGACACTTCCGTCATGGTTATCCTCCCCGTTCATGATCTTGATCTCTTGAATCCTTGCCCTATCAGGATAAGTATCCGTCACAATAAGGCTTCTATCAGGAGAATAACTCGGATGCCCGTCGTTGCTCAATTCCGGCCAGCGATGAATATATTTTTGGGTCTTGTCTTTCATTAGGTAATAACCAGGACCTCCCTTCCGCTTGTTCTCAAAAGCAAGAATCTGGTTATCGTTTCGCCAAAAACAATGGCTGACCATATCGTCATCAGAAAGGATATACATATCTGTTCCATCAATGTTGCAGGTTATAAGTCGTGTATACTTTCTATCTCCAACAAACCATCTATACAGCACCATGAATCTCTTCCCATTCGGGCTGAGCATGAGATGGTTTACCTTGTGGACAGCGCCTTCCTCCAGCATTTCTTTTCTCGGCTGGAAGGATACGAAGTCCGTGTACTTTAAGAGAGATTTTACTTCTCCAGTTTCCAGATTCACCGTCCACACAGCTGTGGTGTCAGGAAGTGCCACACCTTTTGTCTTTTCCGGTACGTTATAGTACCCATACCCTGGTCGAAGATTGTAAAGACGTGAGAAATCCAATGTCAGCGCGAATTTACCGTCACTACTCACTGTATAAACCGGAGCAGGGATAATCTTCTCTTCCCCCGTCCCCAACGTCAAAAGAACAGAAACATATTTATCATCTCGGAAATCGTTATACAAAATCCTTGACGAGAAATCCGGACCAAGCCATTGAAGCATGCAGGACTGTTGCACATTCCATGAGCGAGTTGTGGCGATCTTTTTGACACGGTTTTTATCCCCATCTGGCAAAGCTGTGTCAATAAGCAGAATATCCGCCGGTTCCTTTGGGCTTACATCTGACCAAGTATCATTTGCTCTTATGCAGAGCATATAACGGTCTGTGATATCCCACGGAGTTTTATCATAGTAGCCAAAAAAGTACTCATGATTCGGATCATCTGGAGAAATGCGTGTAATATCTCCCTCCGACTTAATCTTCGGAGAAATGGCATACATAGCATGCTCATAAACATTCTTTACAACTTTTTTTACTTTAGGATATTTATTGAGCTGATAATTGATCTTCTGCTCAACACTCATCTGCTATTATCTCCTCAATACCTTCTTATATAAGAACTTCTGGAAGCCTACCGGTAACACATAAACCCCAAGCTGAGCAGCTGCCACTTCAAGGAATTCTCCTAGGGTATTGAAACCGCTCTTGTAGGCCTTCCATCGTATTTCGATCAAAATCTTTGTGTTGACCCAGGACTTTCTCTTCTCATAGGTGCCTTCATCAAATCGGAACCGAAGCATTGGTTGCTTTAAGTTCATCCCAACTGCCCCAGCAGAAAGCATCTTAACCCAGAGATCTGTATCCTGATTTTTTCTGTAGTCTGAATAACATCCAACCTTCTCAACCGTCGATTTTTTATACATAACTGTTGGATGATTGAACGGATCTCTCTTCTTTGCAAACTTATGAATTTCTTCGTTGGTGAAAGGTACTTTTCTTGCTCCAACTACATTGTTGATATCACCGACGAACTCCTTCACCGGACATCCACAGATATCAAGCTTTGGATTCTTTTCAAATTCTTTTACCTGGAGCTCGCATCTTTTTGGAAGTGAGTAATCATCTGAATCCATACGGGCGATCAGTTCGTTTCGTATAACTTTAATTCCCTCATTAAGAGCGAGGCCAAGGCCTTTATTCTGAGAAAGTTGAACCTGGTGAATTTCTATTTCTGCATTTAACCTATCATCAATAACTTTCTGCAGTGAGTCTGGCACTGGTCCATCCTTGACAATGACAATCTCATCTGGAGAAAGTGTCTGCTTGAGCATCGAATCTAAGGCTAATGCAAAATAATCCGGATTATCTTTTTGGTAAACAGTCATTAATACAGAATATTTCTGCATCCTTATTCCTTTCCACTCACTGCAAACACTGTTCTGATCATCGTTTCAATTTCCGAAAAGCAATTGAACTTTCTAATGCTCCGCAGATTCCGCTTCATCTTTTCCGGAAGTACGTCTCTCATATAAACAATGTCCACATCTTTTGCCTTATCCAGCATCTCCGCCTCATCCTTAAATCTTATACTTGCCTCAGAGGTGATACCTGCTGGAAGCAATAATGTCGCATAATAGGCCTTGTTGTACTTGCCATACTGCTTCACATACTCCACCGCTTCGGGTCTTGTGCCGACGAAAGACATATTCCCATCCAGAACATCAAAAAGCTGGGGGAGTTCATCAAGGCGTTTATCCCGCAGCTTAGCCCCGACCTTAGTGATACGGGAATCATGATCAACCGTAACTGCAGACCCTTGCTTGTCGGCCCCATCTACCATTGTCCGGAACTTATGGATGCGGAACTTCTTTCCGTAGGTCGTTACTCGTTCCTGTCTGTAGAAAACAGGACCAGGGCTGTCCTTCTTTATCTGTATGGCGATTACAGTCATTGGAATGGCCAGAATAACCAGTAAAACTATCCCGGCAAATACATCAAAGACTCTCTTAAGTACCAGCTGGCCTTCGTGCCGTTTCAGCACTTCCCAGTACGGTCGTACTTCGTTTACCCGCATGAAGTCAGGAAGATCATCCCAGTTTCTTAATATCATCTATTAATATCCCCGAACCTCTCTGACTGTCTCCAGGAACACATTTATCACATAATCCACGTCTTCATCAGAAAGCTTCGTATGAAGCGGCAGTGTGATTTCGTTACTGAACAATTGATAAGCATTGGGGAAATCTTCAATGTTCCATCCAATACGTTTGTATCCGGTCATCATTGGCAGAGGTTTATAATGAACATTTGTGGCTACGCCACGCTCCGCCATCTTAGTGATAATGCTTCTTCTCTGCGTATCATCGCAACCGGTTATACGGGTAATATAAAGATGCCCGGAAGACGTGTAATCATTGGTAAAATGCACAATGTGCTCAACTCCGAGTTCATCACATGCTGCATCGTATTTAGCTATGATCTTCCGACGCCTGGCCAGAAGTCCAGGATACCGCTCCAGCTGCGCCAGACCGATTCCTCCCATGATATCCGTCATATTGCACTTATAGAGAGGAGCGATGATATCATATTCCCAGGCACCGAGCTGAGTCTTTGCCAGAGCGTCTTTACTCTGTCCGTGCAGGGAAAGAAGCTGGAACCAATGGTAGATTTCAGCATTTGACACTTCTCCCTGTTCTATTTCCTCCTTGGTAAGAATCCGGTTCACAACGAACGGAAGAGACCAGGAAGCAGCTCCACCTTCAGCGGTAGTAAAATTTTTTACCGCATGGAAGGAAAAAGAAGTGAAGTCTGCAAGGGACCCCACCATCTTTTTTTCTTTCCTGTCATTCTCCCCTTCGGGGTCTGCTGAAGAGCGTGTGACAAATCTGCTTGCTCCTAATGCGTGTGCACCATCTGCAACGATAGCCACGCGGCCTAATTTCTTTTGAATCCGGCTGCCTAATTTTGTAAGATCATCGTCAGACTCATCTGCTTCTAACGGCAAGAACATTTTCCTGATCTCCGGATCTGTCACAACTTCGTAGATTTTGTCATAATCGCACGGCACTCCCCCGAGATCCACAGGGACAATTGCTTTGGTACGAGGTGTGATTGCTTCTCTCATCTTCTCGTAATCCATCTCTAGGGATTCTGGCTGACTGTCGATAAACACAACCTTTGCCCCGACATGAATTGCCGCAGCTGCGGAGCTTGTATAGGTATAGGCCGGAACAATGACCTCATCTCCCGGACCCACACCCAGAACTCTGAATATCATCTCTTCCGATGCCGTAGCGGAATTCAGGCAGACAAGGCTCGGATCAGCAGCTACCTTTTCAATGTTCCCATCTTCCATCCCGTCATTGACGCCAACAAACTGTGCCAGAAGATGTTCTAATTTTTTGACTCTCGGCCCAGTCGTGATCCATCCGGATCTTAGAGCATCCACAACCTGTCTTTCTTCCAGTTCGCTCATATCCGGTGGACTGAATGATATTGTTCTCTCTGTGTCATTTCTTTTCATTGTTAACCCCCCTGTCTTTCCGCTAAGAAAGGCTTTCTCAAATTCGAAGACTCCTGTATGATCATCGATATTAGAGCTTCCTCTCGCCTTCATCTTTGTCGTTGCGCTTCTTCAGGAATCTTAACGAATATCGCCTGCTTAACACCTTTAACATCGCCAGTCAGAGATATCTAGTTATATTTCAGTTTCCTTCAATAATTACTATTAAAGCACTTTGCTCATCCTTCAGCGCTTTCATAATTTTCACAGCTCATTCGGAGTGATCATTCATTCTTCCAAGTAGTATGGCACAATCCTGTCATTTCCAGTAAAACCAGCTTTCTCAGAAATAGTGAAGATTTCAACCACTCCGGTCAATTTCAAAATTTATACAGCTGCTCCTATAACCTTCCAGTCCTGGGTACTAAAGAAGTTAATGCCAATAAATCCCAGGCATGCCTTTAGAAAGCAGTATCATTTCGATGCAGTGAAAAAATGAATTATGATTATATGCTTTCTCGCATAGATATACGGAAAAAGTCTGTTCGGGCACCTTTATCGCAATCGTGGTAATTCTTTTCTCCTGGCGCTAGCAAAAAGTACACGATTACCAGTTAACAGGGTATATTATATCCCTATTAATTGGTAAGAAGTCAGTCATTTTGTTGAAAATGGCCATTATTCATTTCTTGAGATTATTCTTCTGAACTGCTCTGAAATCTGTCTTCCGAGATTATCTTTGTTCAGTGAATAAAGCTTTGCAATTTCTGAATAACTCCTGTTCTGAACATATAGCATCCAGATCATACCGGAATAGGAAAAAAATGGAATGTTCCGCAGTACCTGGATCACCTGGTTTGCGTGATCTTTCTGTTCATCCAGTTCTGCTTGAAGGCGTTCCTTGCTAGTGAGCAGACGCAGCGGGTTTTTTTCTTTTCGCTGCGGGTTCTGACCAATTCTCATATAAGAAATTGCTGTGACATCCTGGCGAAGATATTCGGTCTGATCAAGTTCTCGAAAAAGCTCCTGGATTCTTCCGATATAAAAGAAATAGTCCCGGCATTCCTTTTTGAATTCTCCAGCGGTTCCTGCAAAGCCCGCAGGTATTCTCTGAACAGGCGGGTATGAAACCGCAAGAACTTCGCGAAGGCATTTCTCACTGATATATTGAACTTGATTCCTGGTCAGTCCTAATTCCAGAGCAGTAGCTTCCTGGCCTTTGTGATTAATATAAATTTCATAGATGATTTCTCTGGCATCAGGATAGTCCTGCTCAATCATCTGAAAGGTAGCATCTACAAACCGGATGTCTTTTCTCAGAAACTGCAGCAGCTCCAGGTCACCTCTCCCAAGGTTTTCGCTTAATCCGATTCTGAAACTGTCCGGATCCTCTGGCATCTGCTCTATCAGAGCAGGATTTTCTTTCTGCAGTCTTTCTGAGAGTTCCTTCTCACATTGATATACATGGCAAGAAGAACGGAATGCTCCCAGTCGTTCCAGATAGGTTTCCCGATTCATTGCGCAGCTTCCGCGTGATAAGGATGATAAGTCTTTACCACTTCCTTGACAAATTCTTCTATTTTGTCCGATTCGGAATGGCAGATGGTATTCAGCTGGACAAGCTGTTTTTCGAATAATGCATCATTCATCGCAATCGGATGGCCTATATAAATCAGATCATTCCTGGTCTTGGTCATTCCTTCTTCATCCATCAGGAGTTCTTCATATAGTTTTTCGCCAGGACGTAATCCAGTATAGACAATCTTGATGTCTACATCAGGCGTCAGCCCCGAAAGGCGGATGAGGTTTCTTGCCATATCATCAATCCGGACAGGTTCTCCCATATCCAGAATAAAGATCTCTCCTCCCTTTGCATAATAGCTTGCCTGAAGTACCAGGGAAACAGCCTCCGGGATCGTCATGAAATAGCGAATGATATTCTTATCTGTTACCGTAACAGGTCCACCCGCTTCAATCTGTTTCTTAAACAGAGGAATTACGGAACCGTTAGAGCCAAGAACATTTCCGAACCGTACCGCCATGAAAACCGTTTCGGGATATTTTCTGCTGCTCATCTGGATAATCATCTCGCAGAGACGTTTGGAAGCCCCCATAATATTGGTCGGATTGACAGCCTTGTCCGTAGAAATCAGAAGGAATCTCTTCACATGAGCTCTCGCAGCTTCCTCTGTGAGAATCAGCGTTCCGAATACGTTATTCTTGATTGCTTCATTCGGGGAATCCTCCATGAGCGGAACATGCTTATGCGCTGCAGCATGATAGATCAGGTCCGGATGATACTTCTCCAGAATCGTTCTTACTCTCATGCGATCTGTCATATCGCCAACCAGGGCAACGAGGTTCAGATCCGGATAATGAAACTTCAATTCCTGCTGAATGTCATAAAGCGTATTCTCATAGATATCAAAGAGGATCAGCTGCTTCGGATGATGCTTGGCAATCTGCCGGCAAAGCTCTGAACCGATGGAGCCTCCTCCGCCCGTCACCAGAATGACTTTCCCATAAAGCATCTGGAACACTTCGTCATTATTGACATGTACCTGGTCTCTGCCAAGAAGATCTTCCACGGAAACAGGTCTGATCTTGGAAAGAGAGACTTCTCCATTAACAAGCTGATAAATACCAGGAATTGTCTTCAGTTCACATCTGGTATTTTTACAGATATTCAGGATCTCTGCCCGCTCCTTCGCACCTAAAGAAGGAATTGCAAAGATAATCTGCTTCACGCCATACTTCTTTACTGCATTGGGAATATCATTACGAGTTCCGACAATCGGAACTCCGGAAATCACTTTCCCGTGATTAGACGGAGAATCATCAATTACACAGACTGGAATCAGATCTGTTTTATTACTGCGCAGCATCTCCTGGATCATGATTCTTCCAGACTCACCGGCGCCAATTACCATGACATTGATCCCGTTTTTCTTAGACCGTGCATCACTGATGGAATGATAAATTCTGGACGATACCCGAACTCCGATGATCATCACTTCCATGGTGAGCCAGCCAAAGACATAGTAGCTGATCGGCATCCGGTGACCGATTGCTAACGTGAAAATGATATGAATCAGCCCTGAAAGAAAACCGGCGAGTGCAGTTCTGGCCATCTCCGTGACCCCTGCAAAGCGCCAGATACTGCTGTACATTCGAAAAATCAGCAGCAGACCAATCGTGACAACCAGATTAATCGGCAGATACTGCAAGTACCATACCAGATACTTCGGCTCGATATGAGAATATACCGCGTCATATCTGAGCCAGAGTACAAATAAGTAAGAAAAAACCACCGAAAAAATATCAGTTGCCAGAATTACAACTCTGGCAAGCCAGGCCCCTCTGAAATCTTCGATCTGTTTTTGTCTTTCTCCCCGATTCATGAATTGCTACCCCCCATCACTTTACGTCTACCTATAATTGAAACTTCATAAGCTTCCTGACCAGCCAGGACAATTCTTCAGGAAGCGGTGTTCTAAATCAGAAAAACAGACAGGAATCAGCTGTTTCCGCCATAATAATTGCCATAATAGCTTCCATATCCATACTTGCCGGACTCGATATTCTCGACTTTTGTAAGAACCGTACCGATAATATGTGCACCATTCCGCTTCAGATCTTCCATACCTGATCTTGCCGCATACTTATCCGTATCTTTTGCCGAAACCACATAGATGGTTCCATCTGCGATCATGGAAACCGGGATGCAGTCTGAAACAATTCCATATGGCGGGCAATCGATAATGATGATGTCATAGATTTTCCTTGCAGAATCAACCAGTTCATGAAAACGATTGGAACCAAGCACTTCCAGCGGATTCGGAACTCTGGTCCCTGCCGAAAGAAAGGACAGTGTGCGATTATTCTCAAGTCCGAATATCTGAATCTCCGGATACTGGTTCACCGGAACCGAAGGATCATACTTCTTTAGCAGATTGGTAAGCCCGTCTGCATTGGTCGTACCAATCATCTTATGAACGGAAGGATTTCTGAGGTCTGTATCAATCAGGAGAACTTTATCGTACTTCTTGGCAAATGAGATTGCCAAGTTGGTGGATACAGTACTTTTTCCTTCATTTGGGACCGTTGAGACAACATTGATTACCTGAATTGCATTGTCAAGACCAGAAAACTCAATATTGGATCTGAGTCTTAAAAAAGCTTCATTCAGCGCGAAAGACTGAGAATTCCGACTCTTCGTTTTTGATGCCATATCATTGCTTTCCTTTCTTGCCAGAGCCATTATCTAATACTGGAAGCTGGCACAATACCGGAACCCCGAAAAACTCTTCTGCTTCCCGCTTGGATTTAATGCAATGATCAGTGACTGTCTTGAAGAACAGCCACGCAAGCTCTGCCAGAAATGCAAGCACCATCGCAACACCAGTATTCTTGGAGATAGAAGGACCGGATTTTTTGTCCGCCACTTTCGGAGGAGTAACAATCTGGATATTCCTTACATTCAGACTTTCTGTCATCGTTTCAATAAAATAGGATGACACATCTGCAGCCACTTGCTGGGAAAGCTTCGCATCATTAGTTGTCACAGAGACATCAATGAGCTCGGTATTTGTCTCATTCGTAATCGTTACAACTTTTCTGAGTGCGTCCGCATCCTCAAATCCATCTTTTTCAGCTACATAGCTCATGATATTATCCTGCTTCAGAAGTGCTACAACATTGCTGACAAGTTTGGAGTTTGTCTGCAGAGACGAGTAGTCAACAGAGCCCTGATCGGAAACCGGCGGAGTCAGATAAATGACGGCAGTACTGGTATAAGTTTTCGGAATCAGATACATCGTAACCAATGCCGCTGCTGCACCAACCGCAATCAGAATAATCATCAGCTTCAGCATTTTCGTCTTTGCAAGGCGCCATACTTCGCTAAGATCAATCACTGTAACCTGGTTTACTCTCTGCACATTATTATTCTGTCCGCCATTTATTCTTGTTTCTTCTGCCATTACTCTTCTCCCCCGAAACCTTTGTTATTGTACCATCAGTCATATCTTTCCGTACGTTCATTTTTCCTATTCTGTCATTGCCGGGTTCAGTTCCTGGTCTACGGTCATCTGAGCAATTTTCCAGCTGCCATCGAGATTGATTAGAGATACCTGATACCCGCAATGCCAGGTACGCTCTACTTCTCCATTCGTCGCATAATAGTCCATGGTGACATAAGCTAAGGCAGTGTGATCACTCTGCTGAATCAGGTTCGTTACGGATTGATTTGAGAAATATGATTCCGAATGATCCGTAAACCAGTAATTCTCCAGGGTAGAAATTCTGCTGTACCAGTCAGAATCGGTAATGGAGACTGCAGCAACCTCAGCTAATGATGCATCCTGGGCTGGGTAAGCAGCAGCAGTCTGCGTGTCATCGATCATGGCCTGGATCAGATTCTGATCTTCTGATGTTTTTCCAGCATATAACGTATTGGAGCTGACGTCTTTCAATACCGCATAGCTATCATCGCCTTCAATCGAGACTTCCGGCTGATCGAGCAGATTGGTCAGTTCATAGATATCGACCAGCGGGACAGAACTCTGATCATACATGCCTCTGAAATTATCAGGCACTACTCCAGAAGAAATCATCTGATCGTCAGAAACCGGACTCCCATTGACCAATAAGGTCAGCCCGGAAGGAACTTCAATCTTCCAGGTTTCATTTCCTTCAAACAGTGTTGAAGCAATCCAGGTTCCTTCCTCGTTCTTTCTGATCAGAAGCTTGCCGAAATCGGCATTGTGATACCTCAGCGCATAGGTATATGACGTTTCATCAGAAGACTCCAGAGAATAATCAATCGCATCTGTATTGACCCCATCATAGACACTCTGCAGCTTCTGAATATAGGCTTCCTCAGAATTCGAGTCCGGTGAAATCTCTTCTGCTTCCTGATAGAGCTCTTCATAGGATTTCTGGCTGATCTTGCGGAAGTATTCGGTGATGGCAGATTCCGGAGAATCCTGTTCCATCGATGCATACTGCTTTCTGAGGGAATTAAGATAAAGATAAGAAATCGCGATACTGATGACAGCAGTCATGACAAGAACCATCACTGCAGTCGGTTTTCTGATCTGCTTGTTCAGTTCCATATCAGTTGCCCTCCGCACGAATCAGGAATACGGTAGGAAGATTTCTGGACCCATACATCGAAACCGGCGTATTCACATAAGAACCGTTATACATCATGGCCGTACTGTTGCCTCCATCCAGAGTTGCTGCGGTTACCGCTCCATAGCTCTGGAAGATCGAAATCAGATCTTCATAGGTAGCACCGAAGGAACTCGGTCCTCTTCCGTCAATGGCAAGAAGAAGAAACGTACCGTCATCCGTCTGACCAATCGCAGAGCGCGGAGAAAGATTCGGATAATTTCCATCTCCGCTCTGGTATACTACCTGCCCCTCACTGATCAGAAACGGCTGAAACGTGACTGCATCTCTCACTCCCCAGTCAAGCATCTGCTGCCCCGTTGCATACATCACCGTAAGCCGGTTCGTATAAGTGATGCAGATCATCGGCCAGTAGGCATCCAGTTCCCCGGAAATCAGCTTTCCATCATGAATAACAATCCCAGAAGCCAGGCTTCCATCTCCCTTTCCGTTCACATCTTCAAAGCCGCCTGCATTCAAGCCGCCGATGGCATTGTAATAAGACACATACTCATCCAGGGAAGGACCCGCTCCCCCTTCTGCAAAATACGGATTGATGGCAACAGACAAGTCTTCCGGATTATGAACCAGCATCATATAGCCCTCATAAGTCGGCCCATAGATCTTCTGAATCTCAATATCAGAATCAGCAGAGACTGTTTCAGAGGAAGAAGCTGTTTCTGCCTGCTGTTCCTCATGAACCGCAGGGTCCTGAAAGCTCAGAAGTGCCTCTTTGGAATAGAAATGCCTGACAATCTGATACTCCAGAGAGTCTCCCAGAAGGTTCTTCATCTGTTCCCGGCTGTAAGCAGTTCCCCCTGCATACTGTTCTTTCAGACTGAGAACCCAGGTAGAGAGTGCGGTGACAAAGACAATACCGATGCAGCCAGCTAAAAGCACTTCAAGCGTCATCGATCCGGATTTCTTTTTCTGCGCCATTGCTTATCCCTCCTGTCCCTCTGCCTGGTAATCATGATTGATTTTCAGCAATGCCCAGGTATCATTCTGATACTGCATCTCAGCAAGCCCATCTGCTTCCAGCTTCAGATAAACCTTGTCATACCATCCCCTATCGTTCCAGACCGCCGTCTGATTGCTGATCAGGAGATAGTCCGGATCATAGCTCATGATGAGGTCCGGAAGCTTGGTATAGTCAATTTCCTGTCCAAGCAGTTTCTGTCCAGGATAATGAGAAGTCGGATACAGAAGCCGGACAAGGTCCAGCTTGTCCGGATAGGCTTCCGGATTGCCGAGCACCTCCCGGAACTCCGTGCTGCTGAAAGAAATCTCAACTCCGGTCACATACCCTTTCAGGTTGATATCCTGTGACATGATCGAAGGACTGTCTTCAGAACTTGAAAGATTGTCCTGAATATACTGATACATCTCATAGGAATCATCGGTAACCTTCAGTTTCCAATCCCATCCTACTCCCTTATAGCGCAAGGAACCGGAATTGGTATCCAGGATGTTGAACAGCAGTACAATCGTACTCGAAATAGCAAGAATTGCTTTCAATTCAGGATTCAGAATTCTGCCTGTGATCAGCTGATCAAAGTTATAGACCAGAAACGTCAGAACAAACGGATTGATCAGAAGATCAAACGCCCGCACATACACATAGGCAGTCATGTATTTCTCTACTGCCGGCATGACCAGCGGATTCAGGAATAACGCCAGAAACAGAAATATCAGCGTCTTCATCTTATGATTCAGGCGTAAATGGAAGAACAGGCTGAATAAAAGGACATAGAAAATAAGGTTCCGAAGCCGTTCTGCCCAGTTATCATAGGCAAAGAAATTCATGCCCATCGAAGTCAGACCCGTTGCCTTGAAAAAGTCAGAATACGGGTAATCCTGCCGGCAGAATAAGAAAGAAACCACTGCTAGCCCGGCAATCACCAGAGGCAGAAGATAAGAAAGAAAGCGGTCAAAGCCATGCAGGTGATTTTTCAGAACTGATACAGCCAGCCATAAAACAGCGCCAGCCAGAACAGCTCCTGCAGCCAGAATCAGCGGCTGAGAAATCCTTGAACTGATCAGGATAATCTCTGCATAGTGGACGATAGGAATACAGGAAAGTGCAAATCCCCTCCACACCTTCTCATCACTTTCTCCGGTAAGAGCCATTGCAAAAACCAGTGCCGCCTGCACGAAAGCACTGAGAAAGAACCCTGAAGAAGTTGCACAGACCGCCGCAAGGTACGTCATTGCAAGCGGAAAAAACAGTCTTGATTCATGCCTGAGCAGAATCTGATATGCCAGGAAGATACTCCAGCCGGTAATCACCGTGCGGATCGTGTTGCCGAAAAAACCAAGAGTTGTATTGAAATAGTTCGTATAGTATGGCGAAAGAACCAGAATCACCACCAGGAAGCTTCTCCATGGGTTCTTCCGATAGAACTGAATGATTGCATTCCAGGTAAGTTCTCCGAGGCTCATTGCATAGAAGATAGTTCCGCCCCAGATATAGACCGGGGTCAGAGAGGTACGGATTCCCGAAATGCCTCTGACGGCCCTCAAGAGCATCCCCCAGAAATAGTAATACCCGGTATAATCATGCAGATTATCAATCCAGGTGATCTTCACTCCCCGATCAAACAGCATATACGCAAACCGATCCGCTGTACTTGATTCCAGAGTTTCAGAAAGATAGGTGATCGTATCAAAATATACGCTGTTCAGATTCAGACGGGCACTTGCAATGCAGATAAGCAAAGAAAAGATCAGACCAGTAATCCACGCACGAAGATCTGTATTTCTGACCTTCAGATCAGCATGAGTGATGATTGCAAGTACCGGTCCTGCCAGAATCAGCAGCCCCGCCAGCAGGAGAGAATACCTGGTGCTGAAGCCTGAAGGAACCGCAAAAAACACCCAGATCTGAAAGAGTGCGATGATGGTAAACGTTCCAAGGAACGTGCAGCTGAACCGCTTCAGCCCTCCGCAGAACTTCTGGTATACTCTTCCATAGCAATAGCCTGATCCCATCAGAACCAGAACTGTCAGTATCGAAATCAGAAACACCTGCATGCTTGGTACCATTTCATTTCTCCCGAGATTGAACTTGCGGTCAGAGCCGACAATGGAATTATTATACACATATCGAACGATCAGATTTCAAATTTCATAATCCTCTACAATTGACATGTTATTCAAAGTGCAGGTATATTGGTCAAGCGAGGCGTGGATATGTTGCCTTATTTCTCAAAGATCTGGGAAAAAGTCACTGACCGGAGACTTTTAATTTTCCTTTATATCTTTCATCTTCTTTATATACGTGATATTGCTATTGATATCTTTTCTTCTGAACAGGCCCTTGCTATCTTCTATAAGTTTGGCTGGTTTCTAGCTTTCTATGCTGCTTTTGACATGCTGGTGGAATTATTCAGCGGGAAGCTGATCATTAAGATGCAGCAGATTCCGATCTGGATTTTTTTTGGATGGGCTTTTATCTGCACATTCTTCAATCCGAATGGTCTTTCCCAGGAAAGTGCACGGCAGCTGGCATTATTTCTGATGAATTCCTATCTCCTTGTGACCTTGAAAAAGCGCATTGGTCAGAAACAGACAGATCGTTTTCTAGCTTTTATCGGTTATCAGGTTGTTTTTGTTTTCCTAGTAATTAACCTGATCAATCTGTATTGTTACGTGCACTACAAAACCGGTGGCTCAGAACTTTCAGGAATACTTGCAAGTTCAAATCTATTCGTAGAGGGTAATGGCCAGCACGGTGAGCAATTCAAAGGAATTTACGAATGGATGACAGATGGCAGCTATCGCTGCCTGCTAAGTCTGCTGATCGGATTCATTCTTGCAGACAAGCATAAGATGCCCTGGTGGCTGGCTGGCACCAATGGAGTCATCTGTGCAGTGATGCTGGTGCTGCAGGATTGCAGAAGTTCTCTGATTGGCCTCTTTCTTACCGCAGCTTACCTGATCTGGTACTTGGTGAAAAAGATCCTAATTCATTTTTGCAGACACCGAATAAACTATAAATTCATTCAGATTCTGCTTGGTATTCTGCTCGTAGCTATCATCGTCGGAGCAGCTGCTGTTTATTCAAAATTAGCTGTCCTTCAAGCCTCTGATCCGGAAGCTTTCTTTCAGAAGATGACCTCGCTGTCAACAGGAAGATGGAGTATATGGCATGCTGCAATCAAGGTTGCGGACGATAGTCCGGTATTCGGGTGGGGATGGGGATCTTACCCAATGACAGGATTAAACTATCTAAATTCCCCGATGATGGTTGTTGATTATCATGATATTTTCATTAATGTTCTGGTCTTCACTGGTTATCCTGGCTTAGTTTTGTTCCTGATTCTTATCCTGTTTTCATACCTTTTTATCATCAAGAACGTGAAATCCATTACACTCCAGAAGAACTGGTGGATGTTTATTCTCTGTATCTGTTTTCTGATCTCAGCATCATTGAACCCAGGAATCCTAGGACAGGATAGTCATATCGAAGATCCATTTTTCTGGATCTCTCTTGGCTGCCTGATCTATCCAAAACCTTCTAAGAAAAAAACAAAACAGAACAGATGTTCTCAGCAATTTACGCCAAGTAATTCTGCTTTTCCAGAGAATGATAATGCTTCTGAATCAGCCGGAACAAAGATCGAATCTCCCTTCCTGAAAGGAATTCTAAGTTCCCTTCCTTTTAAAACTCCCTGGCCCTGAACACACATCAGCACTTTGAAAGAAGAGGAATCTGTGCGGTAGGAAACTTCAGAGGCTTCGCTATTCAGAAGAATCCGTTCCACCTGGAAATACCTGCATCTGGTCAGAAACTCCGAGGCAAAACCGGGCTGGTAGTTCAGAAGTCTCATCGGCTGCACCGGTTCAGCACTGGAATGCAGATTCAGGACATCGAGTGCTTTATTTACATGAAGTTCCCTGAGATTGCCATTTCTGTCTCTTCGGTTATAGTCATAGAGACGATAAGTCAGATTTGAACTTTCCTGAATTTCTGCAATGACGATTCCCTTCCCGATCGCATGAACAGTTCCTGCCTGAACGAAGAACACATCATTTCTTTTCACAGGTACTTTCTGCAGGTATTTCCGGATCGTGCCATCGGCAATCCCCTGTCTGACCTGTTCTTCCGTCACATCCTGAGAAAAGCCATATACCAGGCTTGCACCTGGTTCTGCTTCCAGGACATACCAGAATTCTGATTTTCCAAGAGACCCATGTTCATGGATCCGGGCATAGTCATCATCCGGATGTACCTGAACTGATAAGTCCTTCTTTGCATCAATCAGCTTGATCAGAATCGGAAGAGTATCTCTGGTTCTTGGATGAGTTCCGAGAACTTCCGGATGATTCTTAATGACTTCTGTCAATGGGATCTCGGTCTGATCGATCAGGGCAAGACTGGTTCCATCCGGGTGCGTGCTGCATTCCCATGATTCTGCTAACGGCGAGAGGTCTGTTTCTTTATGATATTCGCTTCTGAGACGATCGCCGCCCCAGAGATAGTCCTTGAAGGCAGGTTTCAGCAGAAAAGGTTCATCAGTCTTCCAGGTCATACTTGATCTTGTCATGAACATCAATATCATGACCCAGCTGCACTTCAATGACCTTCAGATCCGTATCAGCGAGGATCGTATGCCTGCAGCCAGCCTGAATCGTGATGACATCTCCGGGTTTTACCTGCTGCTCCATTCCGTCTACGATGGTTCTTCCGGTTCCCGAGATAATCGTCCAGACTTCATTGCGATGTTCATGAGAATGATAGTTCATCCGGTGTCCTTTGTTCAGAGTGATGCGGATCGTCATTGAAGTCTCTTCCACGTCCAGAACCAGATAGCTGCCCCATGACTTCTCTGCAAACATCACCTTGGAATCAAACGAATCCACATAGGGCTTGATATAAGAAGACTGCTTCTTATCCGATACCAGAATGCCTTCCGGGCTTGCGGCTACTACAGCATCTTTCAGTCCCATGCAGAGAATGGGCATATCAAGATCATTGATCACATGCGTATTCTTACACGTTTCATTCAGAACCGCATTTCCGATCACCGGTTCTTCCATGGCTTCTGTCAGGGTATTCCAGGTACCGAGATCTTTCCATTCCCCATGAAACCGCATGACCTGGATATCCGGTTCTTTTTCTGCTACTGCATAGTCAAAGCTGATCTTTCGGACCGCCTCATAGCGGGAAAACAGATCATAGTAATCCGTGAATTCAATCAGTTCATGTGCTTTCTTCCAGAGATAGCCTAGCTGAAACGCAAAGATTCCTCCGTTCCAGAGTGCTCCCAGGCGAATATATTCTCCGGCAGTTTCTGCATCCGGTTTTTCCCTGAACGTTTTTACTCTGGAAACAAGCTCTTTGGTCTCCGGAATGATATAGCCATACTTCTCACTTGGATAAGTCGGCTCAATGCCCATCAGAGTCAGATGGAAAGAAGGATCTTTTGCCAGTTCAGAAAGCTTCTTCAGCGCTTCAAAATAGTCTTTCTGAACATACGGATCCACTGGACATACCACAACCGGTTCCTTCTCAGAGATATGCTTCACATCATGCAGATACGCACATGCTAATGCAATTGCAGGAAACGTATCCCTTCGGCATGGCTCCAGAGAGATATTCACGTCTTCCCCGATCTGATTATGAATGGCACTGATCTGGGATTTTGCAGTGGCAATGGTCACCTGTGCTTCAGAATCAATGTTCCGGATCTCCCGGTACATTCTCTGCAGCATGGATTCATACTCGCCATGTTCATTCCGGAAGAGTTTGATGAATTGCTTGGATCTGACATCATTGGAAAGAGGCCATAGCCTCTTTCCTGATCCTCCTGAAAGCAGAATGATATTCATAAAGAACTAGCGCTCCGCCCGCATCGGGTTATGCAGGAAATCTTCATAAGTCAGGCGGATTCCTTCCTCCAGACTCGTTTTCGGTTCCCAGCCCATGGCTTTGGACTTGGAGACATCAAGCAGCTTTCTCGGCGTTCCATTCGGCCTGGAAGGATCCCAGTGGATTTCACCCGTATAGCCGATAATGGCAGCCACCTTCTCGGTCAGCTCCTTGATGGTCAGTTCCTTGCCAGTACCTGCATTGACCGTCTCATTGCCGCTGTAATTGTTCATTAAGAATACGCAGAGATTGGCAAGATCATCTACATACAGGAATTCTCTTAATGGTGACCCATCTCCCCAGCAAGTCACATACGGAAGATTCTGTTCCTTTGCCTCATGAAATCTTCTGATCAGAGCAGGCAGCACATGACTGTGCGTCGGATGATAATTGTCATTCGGTCCATACAGATTGGTCGGCATCACGGAAATATAATCTGTTCCATACTGGCGATTCAGATATTCACAGTACTTGAGACCGGAGATCTTTGCCAGCGCATATGCTTCATTCGTCTTTTCCAGTGAGGAAGTGAGAAGACAGTCTTCCTTCATCGGCTGCGGTGCCATACGCGGGTAAATGCAGGAACTGCCCAGAAACTCCAGTTTTCTGCATCCATTCTTCCAGGCACTGTGAATCACATTCATCTCCAGAATCATGTTGTCATACATGAAATCTGCCAGTGCCTCCTGGTTTGCGACAATGCCGCCGACCTTGGCAGCAGCCACGAAGACATATTCCGGTTTTTCCATCGCAAAGAATTCTTCTACAGCATCCTGCCTGCAAAGATCCAGTTCCTGATGGGTTCTCGTAATGATATTCGTATATCCCTGCCGATTCAGTTCACGGACAATGGCAGATCCGACCATGCCGCGATGGCCTGCAACATAGATTTTCGCATCTTTCGGCATCGGCGGCTGCTTCGAACGGTATTCTTCCGGTATCATCTCTCTGATTCCTCCTTACGCATTGCGCATTGCTTTCTCTTTCTGAGCAAGCTTCCGATCATGCTCTGCCATGATCCTGATCAGCTCCTCATAGCTTGTCTTCTGCGGATTCCAGCCAAGCACCGTCTTCGCCTTGGTCGGATCTCCCCAGAGATTATCGACATCCGTTGGCCTGAACCACTGAGGATTCACAGAAACCAGCATCTTTCCGGTTTTCGTGTCGTATCCCTTCTCCTCAAGACCTTTTCCTTCCCATCTCAGCGTAATCCCGTTTGCCGCAAACGCCTTTTCGGTAAAGTCGCGCACGGTATGCTGCTGGCCAGTCGCAATGACAAAGTCATCCGGTGTCTCCTGCTGCAGGATGAGCCACATGCACTCGACATAATCTTTTGCATAGCCCCAGTCACGCAGAGAATCCATATTTCCAAGTTCCAGATGATCCTGCAGTCCTTCCGCAATTCTGCCCGCAGCTAAAGTGATCTTTCTGGTCACGAAGTTCTCTCCTCTTCTCTCAGACTCATGATTGAAGAGAATGCCATTGCACGCAAACATATGATAGGCATCCCGGTATTCCTTCACGATCCAGTATCCATACTGCTTCGCAACTGCATAAGGGCTGTAAGGATGGAACGGAGTCGTCTCTTTCTGAGGCACTTCTTCTACCTTGCCGAATAATTCCGAAGTAGAAGCCTGATAAATCCTGGTATGTTCTGCAAGATTGCAGATCCTCACTGCTTCCAGAATTCTCAGCACTCCTAATGCATCGACATCACCTGAATACTCCGGCACATCAAAGCTGACCTGCACATGAGACTGCGCAGCCAGATTATAGATCTCATCCGGTTTCACTTCCCCGATGATCCGGATCAGAGAAGAAGAATCCGTCAGATCTCCATCATGAAGCTTGATCAGATTCTTTTCCAGAAGACCATCAATTCTTCCGGTATTGGAGATTGAAGATCTTCTGTGAATCCCATGTACCTCATACCCTTTTTTCAGCAGAAATTCCGCAAGATAAGAACCATCCTGCCCGGTAATCCCAGTAATCAATGCCTTTTTCTGTATCATATGGACTCCTTTGTATAATTCGTTATTAATAGTAACCATTATCTGGTCGCTTGAATAATGCATTTGCAGACTATTTTTTGTATTATATTGACTTTATGAACAAGCAGGACTCTCTGTTCCATGGCGATCTGGTTTCGAGCAGAAGATGCATTTATACTGCATCCTCTTTTGCCAGTGACAGCCTCCTCTATCTTCAGGAAACCGGAACCCTGACTGCAACAAAAGAACACATTTCAAAAAGAGACCATCTGAACTCTTATTTGTTTTTCTATGTCCGTCACGGTTCCGGTATCCTGCACTATGAAGGAACGGATTATCCTCTTTCCGAAGGAGATGCAGTCTTCATCGACTGCAGAAATGGATACTGGCAGAAGACCAGCAAAGATCTCTGGTCTCTTTCCTGGGTTCATTTCAATGGATCCAGCATGCCTGCCATTTATCGGAAATATCAGGAACGCGGCGGGAAACCTGCGTTCCATATTCATGAAGATCAGATGATTCTTTCCCTTCTGGAACAGATCTATGAGACTGCAGAAAGAAGAGATTATATCAGAGACATGTATCTGAATGAACTGATTGCAAAGCTTCTGACCGTACTCATGAAAGAAAGCTGGGATCCGGAAAAAAACAGAAGGAAGAACACCGACAATCGCCTGGAACAGATCCGGGAATACCTGGATATTCATTATGCAGAAAAGGTCCGTCTGGAAGACCTTGCTCAGATCTTCTTCATCAACAAATACTATCTGACCCGGGTATTCAAGGCACAATACGGAGTTTCCATAGATCAGTACCTGATGCAGAAGCGGATCACCTATGTAAAAGAACAATTGCGATTCACAGACAAAACGCTTGAGGTAATAGCCGGAGAATGCGGGCTGAATGATGCAGCTTATCTTTCCAGAGTATTCCGGAAGATTGAAAAAATAAATCCAGGCGCTTATCGAAGCACCTGGAAATAATCAGTATTTTCCAAAGTATTCAAACTTCTGGTCCCTGAAGGATTCATGCAGCTTGTCTTTTGCACTGGTCTTGTAAGGAACATCAAGCTGAGGCCACTCTACATGGATGGTCGGGTCATCCCATGGAATGCCGCCCTCACTGCTCGGATCATAGATATCCGTGCACTTGTAAACAAATTCAGCCATGTCGCTTAATACCAGGAAGCCATGCGCAAAGCCTTCCGGAATATAGAACATATTCTTGAGACGCTCATCCAGGGTAACTCCGGTCCACTGACCAAACGTAGCACTGTTCGGGCGGCAGTCTACAGCTACATCAAACACCTGTCCTCGGGTAACACGGACCAGCTTTCCCTGAGTATGATTCTTCTGGAAGTGAAGGCCTCTCAGCACGCCTTTGGAAGAAGAGCTTTCATTATCCTGAACGAATGGCCTGGTGATGCCTGCTTTTTCGAAGAGATCCTGCTGGTAGGTTTCCATGAAATAACCGCGCTCGTCGCCATGCACATTCGGGTAGATGACAACTACTCCGGGAATCTTTGTCTCTTCAAACCGGAACTGTTCCATCAGTCTAACTCCTTCTTAGCACTGTACATGGTCTCATAGTACTTCTGATAGTTTCCAGAAGTGATATGATCCATCCATTCTTCATGATTCAGATACCAGTCAATCGTTAATACGATTCCCTTCTCAAACGGGGTCTCCGGATACCAGCCAAGATCATTCCTGATCTTGGTCGGATCGATGCCGTAGCGGCGATCATGGCCTAAGCGATCAGTCACATGATGAATGAGGCTTTCATTGATTCCATCATCCTGCAGACGGTCATGGAGCTGGGCAATAATCGTTTTTACGATAAAGATATTCGGTCTTTCATTATGGCCGCCGACATTATATACTTCGCCGATCTTTCCATTGGAGGCAACCATATCAATAGCCTTGCAGTGATCTGCAACATACAGCCAGTCTCTGATCTGCATCCCATCTCCGTAAACCGGCAGTTCCTTATGATGCTTCACATTGTTGATCATCAACGGAATCAGCTTCTCCGGGAACTGATAAGGGCCATAGTTATTGGAACATCTGGTGATATTGACCGGCATTCCATACGTATCATGGAATGCTTTGACAAACAGATCTGCACTTGCCTTGGAAGCAGAATACGGAGAATGCGGGTTCAATGGAGTCGTCTCCATAAAGTATCCTTCTGCACCTAATGCTCCATATACTTCATCGGTAGATACCTGCAGATACTTCTTTCCTTCTTTCCAGGTTCTGCTTTCTGCATCATACCAGGCATCCTTGCACCGCTGAAGAAGATTGACGGTACCCATGACATTCGTCTGCACGAAGATTTCCGGGTTCGCAATGGAACGGTCTACATGGGACTCTGCAGCAAAATTGATGACATAGTCCGGATCATATTTCTTCAGAAGATCTGCAACCAGTTCCTTATCGCAGATATCTCCCTGCACGAAGATATGACGAGGATCATTCTCAATCTCCTTCAGATTCTCCAGGTTTCCTGCATAAGTCAGCTTATCCAGGTTGATGATCCTGACGTCCTGATACTTCTGGAGCATGTAATAGACAAAGTTCGTGCCGATGAATCCGGCGCATCCGGTTACCAGATAGGTTGCAGTCATTCAGTGTTCCTCCTTCATTCCGTTCTCGCCATTCCAGTTTCTGAAGAATTCCTCGAGTGCTGTTCTCCAGTCGCGCATCTCATTGCCGATCGTGCATCTTAACATCCGATTATCTAGTGCAGACCAGGCAGGCCGATCTGCCGACTGCGGGTGTTTCTGCTTGTAACCCTCGGTAGAAATCGGAGCAACAGTTGCTTCAATTCCTGCATCTTTCACAATCTCTGAGGCAAAGTCATACCAGGAACAGATTCCTTCTCCGGTGCAGTGATACAGTCCATATTCTTCCGTATCTGCTAACTGCAGCAGCTCATGGGCAAGATCAGCCGCATTGGTAGGATTACCGCACTGATCATTCACCACTTCAAGTGCACCTGTCTTCTTTGCTGCATTCACAATCGTCTTCACGAAGTTCTTCCCATAGTAGGAATACAGCCAGGCAGTACGGACAATGAAGTATCTGCTGCAGAAGGCTCTGACAAACTCTTCGCCGGCAAGCTTCGTGGAGCCATAGGCAGAAATCGGATTCGGGCGATCTGATTCATCTCTGGGAACCTGGCCATTGTCTTTTCCATCAAAGACATAGTCGGTTGAGACATGAATCAGCTTCGCACCGCATTCTTCTGCAGCAAGAGCCAGGTTTCTTGGACCTAATGCATTTGCCTGAAAGGCAGTATCATGATTGGTCTCACAGCCATCCACATTCGTAAATGCTGCACAATTGATGATGATATCCGGATTCACATTCCGGACATACTCTTTCACTTCCGAAAGCTTGCTGAGATCCAGCGTATCCAGATCAATCGGAACTATCTCCGCATGTTTCAGAGACTCCGGAATTGATCCGATCTCGCTGTATCCAAGTCTTAACTGCTTCTGGATTTCCGTTCCAAGCTGCCCTCTGCAGCCGGTAATCAGTACTCGTGTCATTTCTGCTTATAAACCATCCTGTCTTCTGCCACATTGCGTAAATGCTGCCCATACGGAGACTTCCCATAGGCTTCTGCAGCCTGGAGAAGTTCTTCCTTTGTAATCCAGTCAAACTTATAGGCAATTTCTTCCGGAGCGGAAATCACGATCCCCTGCCTTGCCTCAACCATATGAATGAACTCAGCAGCCTCTAACAATGACTCCATTGTTCCGGTATCAAGCCACGCAAACCCTCTGCCGAGAATCTGCACATCCAGCTTCTTTTCTTCCAGATACATCGAGTTCAGGGCTGTAATCTCAAGCTCTCCGCGCGCCGAAGGAACCACCTTCTCAGCCATTGCAGAGACTCCTTTCGGATAGAAATACAATCCTGTCACCGCATAATTCGATTTCGGTTCTGCAGGCTTTTCCTCAATGCTCAGCGCATGCCCGTCTTCATCAAACTCTACAACTCCGAATCGTTCCGGATCGGCAACATAATAGCCGAAGACCGTTGCTCTGTGATTCTCTTCTGCATCTCTGACCGCTTCTCTCAGGGTTGCCGCAAACCCTCTGCCATAGAAAATATTGTCACCGAGCACCATCGCACAGGCATCCTCACCGATGAACTCTCTGCCGATCAGAAACGCCTGAGCCAGTCCCTCTGGCTTCGGCTGAACCGCATAAGTCAGATGAATTCCATAAGAGGAGCCATCCCCCAGCAGTTCCTCAAACCTCGGCGTATCACTTGGCGTCGAAATAATCAGAATATCTCTGATCCCCGCCAGCATCAGCGTGCTCAATGGATAATAGATCATCGGCTTATCATAAACCGGCAGCAGCTGTTTAGAAGTCACTCTCGTCAATGGATAAAGCCTTGTGCCAGCACCGCCGGCAAGAACGATACCTTTCATATACTGATTTTCCTCCGCAAGCATATTAAAAGGTGACGTAACGTCATCTTCAAGCACAATTTCGATTTCTGAGCAAAGAATTAGCCTTTGTTCATTTTTTCTTCAGCTATCTCTGCTGATTTATTCGGGATTTTCAGAATGAGTCTCTCTGCAATCATTAAGGAAATCATATAAAACCATATGTCAACTGAACTGAATCCATTGTAGAAAAATGAAAAAATCAGACAATACCGGATCAAAGTCCGCAAGATCAGAGCGCTTGGATTCATGCGCCGTTTTCGCTCACAAGCGGAGCAGAAATAACCAATCGCAAACAGATAAATCAGCACTCCGACAAATCCGAAATCCTGATACGGCTCCATGAGCAGAGAAAATGTGGTATAAGTCGGAGTGATCAGGTACAGTTCTTCGGCAGGATCATGATTGACTGAAGGAATCACGAACTTCAGGCCGGTTAGAGCAAACAGCGGAAAGAAGACTTTTTCTCCATACGTGTGCTGCGTGATTTCCCCTACGTTCAGATTGAAGTTGTCATAGTCACAGGCGACATACATGTATGCAACCATTGCCTTCTGCTGCAGGCGCGGCATTTCATCGATGTTCAGTACGGAATTCAGATAGTCCTGTGATTGATTTCTGTAATTTCCAATCACCACCCAGCCAGCCGCAGAACCCGAAAGAACAATTGCGGCAGTCAGCAGCTCGATCATAAGGTGCTTCTTTTTTCCGCGAGGATGATTTCCCGAAAAAGCCAGAATCAGATATGTGGATCCGCTGAATACTAACACACTGAATGCAAGCTGCCTGGAAACGGTAAGAAGAGGGACAAGCAGGGAGTAGAGCGAAGAAATCGAAAAAAGAACGATTTCTTCTGATGAAAACTTTCCATAATAATGGTGATAGATCAGAATCAATGGAATTAGCAGACTTGATCCTTTCACCAGATATTGAATTCCTGAAATTCCAAAGTCATGGTATGCACTCATATACTCTGAAAAAAGAGGAAGTCCGCCGCGTACGAATGTAGTAAAGACTAACGCTCCTGAGGATAACACGAAAGCAGCTGCGATTAAGCAGAAAAACCTTTTTCGATCAGGAATCTGTTTCTGAGGATTAGGATCTGATCTTCCATGTTTCAAAGTGAAGACTGCCTCTGCTTCTGCACCAGCCAGAAAACAGAGATAAGCCATGGAAAAAAGCACCCATGTCTCCAGTTTCCAGTCAGTCTGATTGGCATGGAGCTGGAGCGCCGAGAGCCCCAGCGTGAAATTCCAGACAAAACCGAATATTCCATAAATATTGAGAAAAAAATCATAATACTGGTAAAAAGACAGAAACAGAAAAACGGAGAGTACAAAAAGGCCAGCACTGCCGATCATGTGATTGATATAGTACAAGATGATGATTCCAGCATATGCAGCTGCCGAGATGATCAGCTGTCTTCCAAGGAATCTTGATTCCTCTGTTTTTCCTTCATTCATGCGTTTCATGATTCTTACCTGCAGCACCCTTTCCTTTAGGATAATATCTTTTGAATCATCATCACGATGATTGATCTGTTTTTTCCCTGATTCTGCTAACCAGCCGACTCAGATAAGCTTTCATATCATAGAATTCTTTCTTTTCCAGCCAGACAATCAGGATCAGAATGCCTGCTGCATATCCGGCAAATGTTGCCGCAGAGGTCTGTCTCAGACCGCAGAGAAAATACAGGAGACAAGACAGAGTCAGAAAAATATAAGTGTTTCTGCCAAGCGGGATCTCTCGGTAATCTTTCAGGGAAAGCAGCAGCCAGAAAATTCCAGACAGGAACGTTCCCCAGGCAAATCCCTCTTTAGACCTGGTCAGAAACCAGAACAGCACATTTGCCAAAAAACCGAAGATCAGAACTGCAATCAATCTGCTGAAATAACGTGATTGCTTCTTCTGAGCTTTATAGACATTCACATAAACACACCTGACCGGAATCGTAAACAGCTGAGCGCCGATCAGGATCACCAGAACCTGTTCTGATGCCCGATAAGCCGGAAGATAATAGTCCAGGATAAATCTGATCGGGAAAACAACTGCGAGGATCATTGCTGAGAACACAATGATTTTCCTTGCGCTCTCCCGAATCTCGTCATCTGTCTGGTGATTGCAGAAATAATTATAAAGAGTCGTGGACAGAGGAGTGACTGCAACTGTAACCATGCCTTCAAGCGTAACTGCAAAACTATACTGGGCAAATGCGGAATTATCCATCAGGGCTTTCACAAACCAGCGATCCATTCCAGTCATGAAAATAAAAGCAAAATTACCAAGCATCAGATAGAATCCTGAAGCGATATTCGATCCGAATAATTTCCAATCAAAATACCCAGGTTTTCCGATCTGATTCTCTTTTCGTTCAATGACTTTGCGGTAGCCCCTGTTCAATGCAAGCCAGATCAGAATATAAGCAGAGGTATACAGGGCAATATAGCATATTCCGCTGTCGGTTACTCCTGAAAGGAGAAGAACACAGTTGACAATGAAAATTGCCGCTACAGAAACATTCAGGATCCGGGAATAGTCTTTGAACCTGCCGATTGCCTGATAAAACGACTTATAATACTCCATCATATTCCAGGGCAGAATCGTAAGAGAAAATGCAGTCAGAATCAGATCTTTCTGAATCAGAGAGGCAATCACGAAAGCCGCAGCCACAGCTGTCTGGAAAACAATCATGGTAATCCTGGAAAGCTCAATTTCCCCCTGATCCAGATCTTCAAGCTTTTTTCCTCCATAGCGGAGGTACATACCATCAGCATATCCGAGATGCAGAAATCCTACAAAGTTCAGATACAGCTCATAGGTCTTGATCTGAGCATATGCATCTATGCTCAGATATTTTGGAAGAAGCAAGCTCGTCAGTACCTTGAAAATCATATTGATGACATTGGCACTGAATACTGAAAAAATACCTTTCTTCAGATTAGTTTCCATAGTGATCCTTTAAATTTCGTTTTCTCTGGCGAACCATTTCTTTTCCATCATGTAGCCCCCGGAACATGGCGCTCAGTTTTATTCTTCTATCCTGTTCGAACAGAATCGTCTTTATAAACAGAAAGATGCATTTATTCCGTTCATAAGTGTAATTCACCACGTCCCTGTGAAGATTCATATAGTAGATATGATTTCTGACCATATAATACTTTCTCTCTGCAGAGTGATTCAATGCAGTGACTTCTCTGCCGAACAGGCGATGATTTTCACCATGTCCGATTTCATGCAGAATGAATGCACGATTCACACGGTACAGAGTGAATCCATGCTCCACAAGCTTTGCACAGAAATCATAATCTACAAAGTCAATGAACAGAGGTTCATAAAAACCTCCGACTGCTTTCCATGCTGAAACACGATTGAAGGAAGCAGAAGTAATGCAGTCTTTTACTTGCTCATATTCTCCATGGATCTCCTGCTCGCGCTCAAAGTTCCGATCTCTGGTCACAGGACATAGCACAGCAATCCGATCATCGTTCAGATCTTCAAGAGCCTTAAGATAACGGGAAACCAGGTCAGAGGGACACACACTGTCCTGGTCCAATGTAATTACCCATTCTGCATGATATGCTTCTGCAGATTCGAAGATCCTGTTCAATGCATAAGCAACTCCGAAATTCTGCGACCCTTCGATCAGAACAGCTTTTTCTTCTGAACGGATCATTTCTCTGACTTCTGCAGAATTCCTGCTGCCGTTATCGAAGCAGATTACTGCGTCCACCTGAGGTGCTATTGCTCGGAGATTTTCTTTCAGACGCACCAGGTCTGGATTGAATAAAGTGATACCTGCTAAGATCTTCATATCTTTTTCTTTTCAAGGATTCGTTTATGGTACTCCTTGATAAAAACAGTCCGATTTCTAATCATTTCAGAACAAGAAGAGTGCCTGAGTCCGGTCACATTGCCTTCGTGTCTGCGGTAATGCAGCAGAATTCTATCACAGAAGCAGCTATGACCATAGTAATCACTGAGAATCCCGATCCATTGATCATGCATATGAATATCATCTGGAAATGGAAGAACATAAGGAAGTAATTCCTTCCGGAATGCCATGCAGCAGCCGATATAGCTGTTCTTTAGGATATTCCTTGCAATTCCGGGTCCGGAATTGCGATAAGTGAAGTAAGAAGGAATCAGAACCTTTCCGCAGCTGTCAATCACATCCGCATTGTGAACCACACAGGTACATCTGCTTTCTGCAAAGCATTCCTTTACGGTCTCTGCTTTGTCCTTAGTCCAGAGATCGTCCTGGTCAGAGAGAAAGATCAGATCTCCCGAAGACATCCGGATGGCATTTTCAAAATTTCTGACCACTCCTTGCCGCGGCCCTCTTGCAACTTTGATCTGCGGATACTTTGCTGAATAACGATCAAGAACATCCAAAGTCCCATCCGTAGAGCCGTCATCCGAAATAATCAGTTCATCCTCTTCTAACAGATTTGCCAGAATCGTTTCAATCTGCTCCTGGATATATTCCTTTCCGTTATAAGAAGCCATGCAGACAGAAATCTTTTCACCCATGTCTCTGCCCAGCTTTCATGCCAAGATATCGTGCAGCCATGTTCGGCACAAAATTCAGAATCGCTTTCATGTTTCTTTCTTCCAATGACCTTTTCAGAATATATTCAGCCAGGCTTGCACCTGCTCTGGTGGTTTTTGATTTCTGCAGATCAGGTTCCATTGCAAAAAATTTCCCGGTCAGATAATAGCGATCATAGAGCTGTTTCAATGTGAAAGAATGGGAATGCTCCACCACCGAATCTGCACAGTAGCCGATCCTGTACCCTTCTGCAATCAGCTTATAGGCAAAGTAGGTATCTTCATTCGAGGGAAAATTCTTCTGATCATATCCATTCAGTTTCACGAATACTCTTCGGTCAACTGCAGAGCTTGCGTCTGAAAAAAAATAGGTATAGGTTCCCATTTTTTCCAGATCGCTTCTGCTCTTGATCATCGAATGATCCGGATAATTGAACTCTCGTGTGTACCGTTCAATAGAATGATTGGTGGATATCTGCCGACTGAATGAGGCACTGCATTTGTTCTCGATAATTGGTTTTACAAGTTCATGCAGCCAGTCAGATCTCTGAATCCGGATATCCTGTGTAATGAATACGATAATATCTGCCGTACACAAAAAAGCCTCCTTCTCCCTGGTCAGACTATGAGAAAACTCTTCTTTCGAAATGGTGCGATATACGCACTTCTCTTTGGTATTCAGTTTTTCCTGAATCCCGTCGCCGGTTTCAGTCACGACATAGTGCACCTCATGAAGGTCTGCCTTTTCCTGTCTCAGCAAAGCGTCATGCAGACCATCCAGATACTTAGCCCCATTGAAGAGCGGGCAGATAATATCAATATTCATAGAACCTCATTTTGCCCCCTTCCTCTGCAAGACGGAACTGAATGTCTTGAATAAGATCCTGATATCAAGCCAGAGGCTCTGATGATCAATATAATACATCTCCATGGCTTGCCTTTCCCCTGTTTCATAACCAGCCTCATTTCTTGCATATGCTTGCCAGTAACCAGTTAATCCGGGCTTTGCGCTTAGAAGCTTTGCGATCTCTTTGCCGTAAATTTTCGTTTCTTCTTCCACGATCGGCCTCGGGCCAACAATAGAAAGAGACCCGCCCAGAATGTTGAAGAGCTGAGGAAGTTCATCCAGACTCGTCTTGCGGATGAAATTTCCTATTTTTGTAACTCTCGGATCATTGTCAATCTTGAATTCCGTGCGGTACTGCTCAAGCTGCTCAGGGGTCAGAAGCTTTTCCAGATCTCCAGCATCGGTACGCATCGACCTGAACTTGTAGATCCGTATTCTCTTTCCATTCTTCCCGATTCTCCGATGAGAATAAATCGGCATTCCCCCATCATTCAGGATGACGGCAGCCGCAAGGAAAAGAAGCAGCGGAGAAAGAATGATGATTCCAGCAGAAGACAGGACAATATCAAACACTCTTTTGACAATCTGATAAGCAATGTATCGTGCCCCTCGAACAGGAGCATAGGCAGAATGCTCATATTCCAGAGGCTTTCTGGAATTAAATTCTTCTTTGGCAAAAGCTGATTCTTCTGCCCAGAAATAGCGATTCTGCTTTCGCTGAGACTGAAATATAAGATACCGAAAACTGGTATTGAGCAGGACTGAAATCTCTTTTCCAAGATTCCAGTGTTCCAGATATTCTTTCTCATTTCCAATTATTACTGCATGTGATTTCTCATAGCTCCAGTATCCTGTAACCCCCGGAGTGATCGTCATCAGATTCTTTTCTTCCGGACTCAGATTGAGGAAAGCTGGCAGGCTCTGACATTCCGGTCCGACAAACGCCATTTCGCCTGAAACTACATTCAGAAGCATCGGAAGCCCATCCAGGTGAGTGCGTTCCAGAAACTTTCCGATTAATGTAAAGGGTGAAAGACCTTCTTCCATCCGCTGTTCCGCATCAATCCGATAAAGCCGATACCTCAGCTGATAAAATCTCCGATTGTTTTTCCCAACTCTTGCCCGTGTCACAAATAATCTTCCCGGAGACTCAATTTCAGTAAAAACCCAGACGATCAAGGTCACAATCAGAAAAAAAGGAAGCAGGAGGATCGAAGCAATCAGATTTAGAATCCTTCTGAACACAGCTTTTCTCTTCGGCATCGGCACAAACACGCGGTAAGCCACAACAGGACATTCTCCCAGAACATCCAGCTGACGAAAATTAGAACTGAATCCATATTCTGCAATCTTGACATATACCGCTTTCCCTTGTTTATGGAAAGCTGACATCATCTTCTGAATCTGAAAATAATTCTCCGGTTTCTGAACAAGCAGAACTGAGGAAAAATCTTCCGGGAGTTTCTTCATGAAGTCTGTGCCCGAAGAAGCAACCTTGACTCCGAAGATTTCTTTCTCCTTAATGTCTCGGTCAGTAATTACGATGCCGAAGATCGAATATCGCCAATCATTGGAATCGTTCAGTTCCCGGATTGTTTCTTCGGCATCAGAATAGCTGGATATGACCAGAAGCTGTTCCATCTCCCTTGTTTTCTTCATTGCAGGGACCAGGTATTTCTTCGCAGTGCTGCGAAGAAAAAAGGCAATCACGAACAGCAAAGTCCCGAATAGCAATTCAAAGAATCTGGAATAGTATTCTCCGACTTTTGCAAAGTTGATGTAGATGAGCACAAAGAGGAATACTGCTGCTGACATCTTGAAAGTCTGAAAAGCCTCTTCTGCAATTGACCGGCTCAGAAAGGATTTTTCATTATAAAGAAAAAAAATATTGTACAGAATATAGGAAAGAAAAGCCGTAATCAGGAATACTGCATATTCTCCCTGGAACATCCGGGGATGAATTCCAGGATCAAACATCCTGAACCGGATCCAAAAAGAGAAAAAGAAGCTGAGGAAAATAGAAACCGCATCAATGATATTCAGGATATATAACGTATATCGTTTTAAGTTAGACATCTGAACTACTCTCCAAGAACAATCATGAATTCCGCAAGCAAGGATCATTCTGCCCTCTGTTCATGAGCTTGCATTCAAGAATATACCATAGCTCGCCAGGAACCGCACGCAATTACCCGCAGGAGATCAGCAGCAGCCTTGATCGAGAACAAAGGAGCGTGGTATTGCTTTCAGCATTGCATCCGGAAAAAACCCGTTCCCGGCGGAAAGCAAAGGATTCATTATTCTGATCTTCAATAAGAAGGGATAATTGGAGAAAAGGTTCAGAATCACCCATGAATTGCCTGCTGATCCCCTGCCAGGAATACTCCTGCATCCTTGGTGATGTGGAATCCATCTGTGACTTTCTTCTCAACATACTCATGGAATTCCTTATAGTGGTCCAGAAGCAGTCTGTTCTGATTGCCATGACAGCTGAGAATATAGGAAATCAGAGGATCTGCTTCAGATATCTCAATGGAATCTTCATATCTTCTGGAAATTACAGAATCGAAGTATGGCTTAAGAATTATTCCTCCATTCTCAAGCCCGAACTGATCATAGAGATTTTCAGCCGCCAGACGGATCTCCGGGTTGAATTCCTGAACCAGTTCCGTGATTTCCTTCATATGCTTCGCCCCATAAGTACTTGCTGCCAGAACTCCTTCCGGCTTCAGCACTCTTCTGATCTCTTTCAGCGTATGATTCAGGTCATTGCTGTAGAACAATACATGATTTGCAATCACAAGATCAAATGACTGATCCGGAAATGGAATCTGATTCATATCGATAGTCTGAAACGAGAATCGCTGATCCGCTGACAGCCGGCGCTGCACTTCTCTGACCATGCCTTCTGAAGAATCAGAAAGCAGAATATGAATCTCTGAAGGAACACGTTTGAGGTTTTCCAGCCATAACGCTCCATTCCCGCATCCTAGTTCCAGCACTTTCATTCCTGGTTTCAGAGGCATCTGCCTGAAAAGCCACGGGAACCACCCCTCCGGGTTCATTGAGAAATCACGATGAAGGGCAATTCTGGCATTGATATTCGTTGCATTCTGATACTGGGTTCTGAGCTCGGTTTCCATATCTGTCAGATGAATCAGATTCATCATCTGCTCCCAGTCGATTTCATGTTTCTGTTCCAGTGCTTCAGAAGTCCGATCCACCGCAAGAATCATGGACTGCAGTTCTTCCTGCCGCTCCTGAAGCAGGCGTTTCTGAATCTTCAGCGACTCATTCAGAAAATGAGGATCTGCTGAAGCCAATGTCATTTCACGGATCTCTTCCAGAGAAAATCCCAGATACTTGAACAGCAGAATCTGCTGAAGCTTTGCAAAGTCCTGATCAGAATATAATCTGGCCCCTGCTTCTGTATGCATGGAAGGCTTCAGCAGATTCATCTTGTCATAGTAGCGGATTGTTCTTAAGGTGACATGTGCCTTCTCGGCAAACTCACCGGAAGAATACATTCCTTTTCTGTTCACGATGCAGCACCATCTTTCCGCATTGCGGCTCTTGCTTTTGCAAGAACCTCTTTTCTTCCTTGTTCTCCTAAGAGCCTGATTGCGGACAGTCTTCCTTCCTGTTCTGATTTCAGAATGTCTTTTACCGTAATAAGTCCTGCAGCTTTCAGAAGATCATAGGATCTGACCGTCAAGTTCAGCTGTTCCAGGGTGATCTCTTCTGCTCGAGGATCATCGACGATCCCGGCAATTGCCGCCTTCTGCTTTTCCAGGACAATCTGCAGCCCGTTCTGAATCAGATCCATGTTTTCAGGTCTGGAAAGATTCTTGAGCAGGCGATGAAGAACCGTTCTGACTCTGGCTTCCGAAATATCTTCGGACACCGCATTTGCCCTGCAGGACTGCCCTTCGAAATATCTTTTTCTCAGAAACCTCTTCAGTCTTGCACTCAGAGAAAAGATTGCCTGTTCAAGACCATTTCTCTGATCTTCTGTCATTGCATAGCCTGCCGGATCAAATGGCATCCCTGCCTGCTCATAGACATCAATCAGAAGATTCAGAGGATATTCATTCAGATAAGCATTTTCTCCAGTCATTTCATCATTCTCTCTCGAAACTATGATACCAGATTCTTCTGATGAGACTGCTTCCTCCTGCAGTACGGACGACTGAGCCTCTATTGATCTCTGCCCATTTTCTATTGACCAGACAAGCTTTTGCGGCAACGATTCACCCTTGTTCCTGCTCATCCGCACAAAGATGGAACCCTGGATTTTCATGTTCTTCCATGATGCAGGTTCATGCTGCCTGCAGTCTTCCGCCATCGGATAGTTCACACGCTATAATGAGTTCAGATCGACTTTGAGGCTGCTTATGGATGATCAGAACCAGGAACTGGAACAATTGCGGAACGAAAACAAAGAGCTGAAAGAGATTCTTTCAGAGCACGGTCTTCTTCCGCAGAAATACCTCCCGGTTCTGAAGAAAGAAGATAAGATCAGAATCTACCTGGATTACTTTGCCGGAAGAACTGATATTTTTGCATATCGCTACTACAGCAGAAAACGTGATCAGTATGGCTGGAATCCGGTATGCCGCAACAATATGACAGCTGTCTGTCCTCATGCGTCCGGCAGCGGACAGACCTGTCTGAAGTGCCCTCATCGCTCCTTCCGCGGTCTGCAGAAAGAAGACCTTGAAAACTACTTCACCGGAAAGGCGTTTCCAAAGGGGATCGGTTTATATCCGCTGATGGATCATTCTCTCTGCCAGATCCTGGCAATCGATTTTGACGAGGACGACTGGTTCCATGCCATGCGCGGTGTCTATGAGACCGCCTTATCCTATGGTTTCTATCCCGTCATGGAGCGATCAAATTCCGGAGCAGGCGGACATCTCTGGTTCTTCTTTGCGGTTCCTGTCCGCGCTCTTCTTGCCCGGAGAATGGGAGAAGGACTGCTCAGAGAATCCATGAAACATAACCGGAATCTTTCCTTCAGTTCCTTTGATCGCCTGTTCCCGAATCAGGATTACCTGCCGGAAAACGGTGTCGGCAATCTGATTGCCCTGCCCCTGAATGGTTCTCACTTATCCGATGGGAAAACATTCTTTCTGTCTGAAGAAGGCACTCAGATTCCGCACCCGTTCGATTACCTTCGCACGCGGAAGAAAATCACTGCCGAAGAGCTTGCTGCCTTTCTGAATACACAGAATTCTGAAACCTACTTCTTTGACCAGGACCAGTTAGCGATGCGTCTGGAAGCCGGGATGAAGTTCAGTTCTGAAATCAAGGGAACAAGAGGAGCCATGCTTCGATTTGAAAAACGATTTCTGAATGCAGCAACCTTGCTTCAGCTGAGGAGCTTATCAAGCATGTGGAATTCGAAGTTCTTTGAAGCGCAGAAAAACCACCGCTCTGTCTACGGAATTGTCCGAGTTCGTTCTTTCTGCGACGAAGACGAAAAGTACATCTCACTGCCACGAGGAGCAGAAGAAAAACTGGTTTCCATCTTCCCTGAAAGCCAGATCACCATCAGCGATCAGACAACGGCCGGAGAACCCATTGAGGTTTCTTTCCTCGGCAAGCTGAGAAAGAACCAGGAACAAGCTGCTCCAATGCTCCTGAAACATGATCTAGGCATTCTGAATGCCACTACCGGCTTCGGCAAAACAGTGCTTGGAATCTGGATTATTGCGCAGTTGAAAGTCTCAACGCTGATCCTCGTTCCGAGAATTTCAATTCTGAATCAATGGATCAATCAGATCCACACCTTTCTGGACTACCCCGACAAAGAAAAGAAGCAAAATCCGTATGTCAGGAAGCTGAAAGGCGGCTCCAAGAACCCGGGATTCCATATCGATGTTGCCAGCATGGATACAGTTTCCGGTTTTGACCACCTGGAAGAATTCATGAGTCATTATGGTCTTCTGATCATAGATGAAGTTCATCGTGCCGGGTCTGAAACATGCCTGAAAATTCTGCGTAATACCCCTTGCAGATACATCTACGGGTTTACTGCTACCCCGAAGCGGGAAGACGGACTCGAGAAAGCCATTTTCATGTTCTGCGGACCGATCCGGTTCCAGGAATCCATTGCTGAAGCAAGGCGGTCGTATACCTTCAGGCAAGTACTGATCCCGCGGTATACTGCCGCTGAAATTCTCGGTTCGAAGATTACCCCAAGCAGCCTTCTGAAGGAGCTCTCAGAAGACCAGGCAAGAAACTTCCTGATCTTCCAGGATATCCATAAGGAATACAATGAGAACCAGAAAATTCTCGTATTCTCAGAACGAATTGAACATCTGAACGTCCTGTTCAGAATGCTGGAAGACGCAGATATCTATACAGAGCTGGTGACTGGGGCTATGAACAAGACCGAGCGGAATGCAGCAATCGAACGATTGAAAAATCATGATTCCGAACAAGGCTTCGTACTGCTGAGCACAAGTTCCCTGCTTGGTGAAGGTTTCGATCTTCCGATTCTTTCCTGTCTGTTTCTTACTCTGCCGATCTCCGGAGAAAGCAGAATCATTCAGTATACCGGCCGCATTCATCGGAACTATGAAGGAAAAGACCTGGTCAAGGTGTATGACTATGTGGATTCCCGTATTCCGATGGCAATGGCCATGTATGGAAAACGATTGAAGCAGTACCAGAAAGAAGGATATGGAGTTCAGGAGCAGGAAGCACAGGAAGAGATATCCGTTGATCGCTACTACTATGCAGGAAGTTCCTGGCATGAGCCGTGGAATCAGGACCTCACCCACGCCCGAAAAGAAGTTCTCTTCTTCCTTACCGATCCTGATCTCAATACCATTCAGAACGAATATCAGAATCTGAATGAACTCGTTCACAGGGGAATAAACCTGTATTTTGTGCTGAATACAGAAATTCAGAATTCTTCTGTCTCAGAATACTTATCCAATCTTGGCGAGGTGCTGAAAGCACCCCACCAGCAGAACTTCGTTCTGGTGGACCGATCTATTGTCTGGAATTCAAGCCATGATTTCTTAAGCCCGGATCAAAGTGCCAGATACTGCACCAGAGAGAAAAATCCGGAACATGCAGAAGAACTGCGGCACATTCCGGAGCTGAAGCAGAAAGAGCCTATGATTCTTTTCTGAAGAACCCTTCGGGCAGCATCTTTTCATCCTGAACTCAGAGAAAAGATTGACTTCCTTTTGCCGTCCGTTAAGCATATGTTTCTAATGAGAAGCAGAAATGCCCGGTTTCCCAGGCACGTTCTTTCTGCTGTCAAAGCTATGATCTGTTCCGCTCATTCTGCTCCTGCAGATCCGATTGCAGGACTCGCATCCCACCCGAACAGCGGGACCATATCTGCCTTCAGAAGTACCGGATAGATATAGTTTCCATCCGTAGAATAATCAAATTCTCCCTGGATAACAATCTGTTCTCCTTCGGCCGGATAATCATCCGGATAGACATGTGTTCCCTCCCATTCAAACAGCATCCCCTGAGCACAGCACTGGGCTGCGTCCGGAATCAGACATACCGGTGCTTGCACTCCTCTGGAATTTTTTCCTTCTGTAAGATATCCGCAGATTCTGATGGTCTTATGTCGGTAATCCTCCGGGCTGAGCATCATGCTGTAAACTTCAGAATAAACAATTGTACTGCTCTGCCCAACCAGATCGAGATCAATGCCATCATCAGGTTCTTCTGATTCAGAGATGGGTTCCACCTCCTGAGAAATCTGCGTTTTCAAAGGAGTGCATCCATGCATGCATTCAAATAAGAGACCAGCGATCAGAGCAGTCAGAAGCTTCCGGATCATGGTCTCATTCTTCCGCCGATCAGGACCATCAGAAAGATCATGAGATCTGTCGCAACAATCATCGACCCTACCGGCGTCCCGGCCAGAATTGCAATCAGAATTCCGGCAGCAGTACCAAATGCACCGATGACTGCCGAGAAGATCGAAACCCCTCTGAAATCAGAAAATATCTGCATAGCAGTGACAGCCGGGAAAATCACTAATGCTGAGATCAAGAGAGAACCGACCAGCTCCATTGCCAGAACAACCGTCACTGCAATGATCCCGGCTAGAAAAGTATTCAGAGCAGAAACCCTAGTGCCAGTTGCTTCAGCAAATTCTTCATCAAAGGAAATCCGGAAAATCTCCCGGTAATACACCAGATAAATCACCATCACGACAGCCGAAAACAGAGCACAGATCATCACCTCCCCGGAAGTCAGCATAAGAATTGAAGTGGATCCGAATAAGGTCGAACACACATCTCCGCTGAGATTGCCCGATACCGGGATAAGATTCATGATCAGATAGCCAAGCGCCAGCGAAGAAACAGAGATCATTGCCAGCACTGCATCCCCGCTGATTTTGGAAGACTGACGATTTCTGAGAATCAGCATTGCACTGATGATGGTGACAGGAATGATCAGAAGCAGTTTCTGTCCAGAGAGATTCAGAACAGAAGAAGCTGCCATTGCCCCGAAAGCAACATGGGACAGACTGTCTCCGATATAAGAATACCGTCTCAGCACGAGCACGACACCTAATAAGGAGGAACATAATGCAATCAGAATTCCTGCTGCCATTGCATATCTGACAAACGGATAGGAGAAATAGATCTGAAACTGAGAGAACATCCATTCAATCCCCTGCATGATCTCTCCCCTTGCTGCACACACGGAATGTGCATCTCTCTCCCATCTGAAGAACATGGTCAGCATCCTTAAGTCCTGCTGACAGATCATGCGTGATCATGATAATCGTCTGTCCATCCAGATTGATCTGATGAATCAGCGAATACATGAGCTTCGCAGTTTCCGGATCCAGCCCCGTAACCGGTTCATCGAGCATCATCAGCCCTTCAGAACTGCATAATGCTCTGGCCAGCAGCACTCTCTGCTTCTGACCCCCGGAAAGCTTCCGGTAGCTGCAATTGCATAGATTGCTGATCCCAAGGGCTTCCATTGCCTTCCTTGCACGCTCCCGTTCCAGGTTCTGATAGAAAACCCGGCGGGCATCAGTCCGGCATCCGGAAAGAACCACTTCATGAACCGATGCCGGGAAGTCTTTCTGCGTTTCTTTCTGCTGAGGAAGCCAGCCGATCTTTTTGGCAGAGTAGTCTTTCCCGAAAGAAAGGCTTCCCCTGATCGGTTTCTGAAGTCCGAGTATCGTCCTCATCAGCGTCGTTTTCCCTGCCCCGTTTTCTCCGACAATCGCCAGATAATCTCCCTGACGGACCGTAAAGCTGATCCCCTCTGCAACGATCCTGCTGCCATAGCCGATCGAAAGATCATCGGCCTCCAGAACCATAGGCCTCATCTGCTGCTCAGTGCCTGTTTCAGCACTTCCAGGTTTTCTCTCATGACCTCCAGATACGAAAGCCCTGCTTTGACTTCTTCTGCATTTACAGACTGAATGGAATTCATCACCAGGATCCCCAGTTCTTGTGAACTGGTATTATCGATGATCGTTTCTGCCAGCTTCTGATCACTGGTCTCAATCGTAAGAATCTCATGCGTTCCGATCTCATCCGCTTTTTCAGCAAGAAACCGCACGGTCTCAAAGCTTGCTTCCGTCTCTGCCGAACACCCGGCAAATGCAGCATAGTAATCAATTCCATAATCATCCAGAAGGTATCGGAACGGGAACCGATCGCCGAAGATTACGGTATCAAGATCTGCTGCACTCATCGCCTTTGCGTACTCCTGATCCAGCTTCATCAGTTCAGACTGATAATTCTCATAGTCTGCTGTGATCTGCTTCAGTTCTTCCGGATCTGTCACCAGGGAACTGACCTGATTGAAGATCACGCCGGTAATCACAGAGGCATTTCTGACCGACAGCCAGACATGTTCATCGGTTTCCGGCTCTTCTTCCTCTTCCTCCTCTGCCTGCATTCCTTCTTTGACTTCTTCTTCCTTTGCAAGCTTCCCGATGCACGCAAGCATGTTTACCGCAAGCAGATGGCTGTTCCCGGAACTGCGGATTGCATCAGGTGCCCAGCGGTCCGACTCTCCGCCCACATAGATGAACACATCGCAGTCCGCAATCTTCCGGATATCTTCTGCGTCCGGCTGATAGTTATGCAGATCAACTCCATTTTCCAGCAGATAGGTCATACGAATATGGGCTGTATCGTCCGCAAAGATCTGCTTTACCCAGTCATATGCAGCATAGCTGTTTGTCACGACATCAATGGCAGTTTCGTCATCCACAGTGTTTTCAGCTGGCTGTGCAGCACAGGCTGCTAACGAAGCCGCAAGCAAAAGAGCACTGAAAAAGTGTATTGATTTCTTCATTATTTTTCCTCCTCATTTTCAGAATCAATCATTTGAAAACAAAGAGTACTCAGCAATTGCACCTGATTTCCAGCTCGATCAGAGAAACAGAATGCCTTCTGATGCCAGAATCAAAACACAGGAAAAGGTCCGTATTGTTTTCTGCATAAACCGGGATCTCTGCAGACTTCAGAGAATGGACAGAAACTTTTCCTGGTGCTTCTCCTTCTTCTCTGGCTAGATTCAGCACATGGCAGATCTGGCAGCCTTCGCCGATGCAGTCATGTTGTGCATGAGCAAAGATATAGCTGCAGGAAAGCAGAAGAGTTCCAGCCAGAATCACGAGCAGAAAAAGAGATCGGAACATTCTGTTCTTCATAGATATCTGATCTTTTCTCTTCTGAATCAGAAGGGTGTCATGAAAATGCATGCCTTGATTATAGCATTCCATTCAGCCCGAGCATAATCTGATGCGGCTTTCAGCTAGTTCGAAGAGCAACGTATTCTTCGGTCTTCTGATTGTCTGAAGGCTCCCGCGCTATCATTCGTTTTTCGAATAGGACCGTCACCGATGACCAGAGCTGGAATCCTGAATGATCCGTGCACATCCCCGTCTATCGCAACGAGCGTTCTCGAAAACCGGAAATCGGCTTAGCGATCGCTCTTTTTTAACATAACAGGCGCGCTTCTTTGTCTTGAACTTTGGATACTTTGCACGTCCGGCAAAGAAATTCTGAAATGCTTCATCCAGATCTTTCAGCGCAGTCTGCAGTGCCATACTGTCGGCCTGCTTCAGCCACGGATATTCAGGGTCCTGCTTCAGATCCGTCAATAGCGAGCACATCATCGCATACGAAAGATGGATACCTTCTGTCTGATACGCATACTCGTTCAGATCGAGAAACCGATTGTACACAAAACGAGCAGAATCAAGTGTTTCCTGAATCTGCTTCTTCTGTGTTTCATTCGGTTCTAATCTGAACTTGAATCCTCTTATCTCTATACTTACAATTATATGATATGAAGCAGAAAGAGTACATCTGCTGCGCTATGGCTCGGCTTTCATCCCAAGGCTGAAGCACTTGGGCTTTCTCGCCGGTTACTTGTTAAGAATGCCCTGATTGCTACCCTTTTGGTGAATTGAAAAACTGAGCGCAAGTTTTACGAAGTTATCGCAAGCTGCGCGTGACAAGGAATAGTGAGAGACCGGTTCTGAAGTAATTCCGGTCTCTTTTCTATGGATTTTTTGCCTGAAATGATAGGACAAGTGTTCAAATACGTTACAATTTAAGCGTATTAAAACCTGCCCTGCTGCGCCGATAAAATTCAGACACGGTCAGCGCAACGGGGAATAATGACGGATGTTCAGCCAGAACCTGCCATGATTTCAAT
>Ga0256404_1001620_pt1 | contig 53409 bp, 53 predicted proteins | sample RumenRJG_01DNA_FD_185990 | JGI IMG/M metagenome (GOLD analysis project Ga0256404, IMG submission 185990) | Bovine rumen microbial communities from Lethbridge, Alberta, Canada - RJG_01 | ecosystem: Host-associated > Mammals > Digestive system > Stomach > Rumen | place: Canada: Alberta | collected...
TAGACACCCTTGCTGTTCAGCTATATCCTTCCCACTGTCGGGCGGATTCGGGACTTTCACCCGTTAGAAACGTGCGCCGCCAGGCGCACCTTAAAAAGCGCGAAGCATAATGCTCCGCGCCTTTTAATAATTCCAAGCTACACGAGTCAGGCAATATGTACCATATCATCAACCTTTGTCGCAATATAGTTCTTTACCTCAGACTTATCCATATCCAAAGAGATTGCAAGTTCCCCACATAGGCTCTCTTCTGCGATGTGGATGTACTTCATATCGGCAGCCGTCATTTTTTTGCCTTCAGATTGCCTCCGGCTCATTCTGCCACTTATTGTTTTGATCATCCTGACAAGCTCAACAGGATCACAGGTATTAACGGTCTTCTTATATTCGAGCTCGATCTTACGCTCATCATTTATGGTAAGAGCATCGATATCATTTATACCGTCAACAAATGCTTCCGCCTCAGCCTTGCTCATTATCCCTCTCATGATAACCTTGTCGTTATCAACCGGAGTATAAACACTGCTGTCTCTGATATATAACGGACGAAGGGTATAATAAAGCTTGTCACAGGAAACGCCCGGGCAATCAATAGGACCTACACTTTTAACCTCACAAACACCATTACTTCCGTAAATAATGTAGTCTCCTACTTCAAACATGTTATCACCCATCTTACAAATATTTTACAATAGTTTACCGTGGGAACTGCTTTGCCTACATAAAAAATCATACCACTTTTCTCATTTTTTTGTAAGTGGAAAATGGGCAAAACCGCATTTTCGTGAGTTTTATCAGTAAACATATCACCCACTTGTGCATTTTGCCCATTAACATTTTTTCCGCTGTTTTTACTGCGATATTCAGCTCTTTAGTTCGTCTTTCTGACAAGCAGTTTTACCGCTGCAAGCTCAAGAATAGCCGTGATGAACATGCATGGGATCGTACTTCCGACAGGCGTATCGATCTTCATGAAAAGTCTGTAAATGATGAAGCCTATAAGCCATACGATCATGCTTAAAATATCTACCTTCTTAACAGTACTGTCCTTCTTCATTACGAAGAAGTCTGCGATCTGAACTGCGATCATCGGTGCAAATACCGAACCGATCAGGTAGAGAAAGTCTGTTATATCATCCATCGGATAAACGATAGCTCCGACAGTACCGATCACACAGACTGCAACCGCTGCCCATTTCTCGCTGATCCTGCCCCAGATAGTCTTTGTTGAGACACCTCCGGAATATGCATCCAGGAAGGTTGTTGTAACCGTCGAGAAAACGATTATAAGAAGTCCTACTATACCAAGTCCGGCCTTCACCATAACACCTGCTATATCCGACTCTGCAGTGAAAAGTGAAGCGCCCATACCGATTATATACATCCAGCAGCTGACAAGTCCGTAAACAAGCGCACTTACTGCGGATGCTTTTACAGGCTTCTCAGCCGATCTTGTGTAATCCGAGATAAGCGGCAGCCATGACAGAGGCATTGCTACCGAAAGCTCAACCGCTGCGCCAAAGCTGAGCGCTGATTCGTCAAGTCCGCTTCCCTCGTTATCTCCGAAAATGATAACTGAAAGGATTATCGTCAGTATAAAGAGCGAGATCATCGCAATAGTATTCACTATTCCAAGCTTGGTAAGACCGATCAGTATCCATATAAGGATCAGACCTCCGATAACCAGACACCATATCCACACGCCAACGTCTTTGATGCCATTTGCGGAGATTGCTCCGTCATATATCATGATACCGGTCCAGCCAACCAGCTGAAGAACGTTAAGTATTGCAAAGAACACGCTTCCCCATTTACCAAATGAAAGCTTAACCGTTTCCATGGAGCTTCTGCCGGTACGTCCGCCGATCACACCAGCAAGGAAAAGCAGCACGCATCCGATCACATGTCCCAGAAGTATCGCAAGGATACCCTTCTTCATTCCAAGAGGAGCAAGTGCCATACCTGTCAGGATCTCTGCGATGGATACTCCTGCTCCGAACCATACAAGGCCATTTTCATATATAGAGGTCTTTTTCTCTTCCATCTTAGACCTCCTCTGATACATTAACCTTAACATCAGCTCCGGCAGTAAAATCCGGAATGTTAAAGCCGTGGTCAAGCGGGCCGCTGCCCTTGCCAAGATCAAGTCCTGCAAGAAGCGCGCCGGAGATATATTCCTTCGCTCTCTTTACCGAATCCTTAAGCGAATATCCCTTCGCAAGGTTCGATGCAATCGCACTTGAAAGCGTACAGCCTGTTCCATGAGTATTCGGATTATTTATCCTGCTTCCCTTAAATACCGTGAAGCATCCTTTTTCGTACAAAATGTCGGTCGCATCATTTATGCTGTGACCGCCCTTCAGAAGCACTGCAACATTAAAGCTCTTTCCGATCTTTTCTGCCGCCGTTTTCATATCATTTTCGTCTTTAATTGAAATACCCGAGAGAACCTCTGCCTCAGGTATATTCGGCGTGATCACTGTTGCAAGAGGTATAAGAGCCTCCTTCAAAGTCTCTATGGCATCATCACTGATAAGCTTTGCTCCGCTGGTTGCGACCATAACCGTATCAACGACTATGTTCTTTGCGTTATAAGCCTTAAGCTTTTCGGCTATCACATTGATAAGTCCGCTTGATGATACCATACCGATCTTTACCGCATCCGGGAAGATATCGGTAAATACCATATCTATCTGCTGCTCTAAAAATTCCGGAGTTACCTCCATTACGCCTGATACGCCGGTTGTATTCTGCGCAGTAAGAGCTGTGACAGCGCTCATTCCAAAAACTCTGTTGGCTGTCATTGTCTTAAGATCTGCCTGTATTCCGGCGCCTCCGCTGGAATCACTTCCGGCGATTGTTAATGCTGTTCTCATATTGTCTCCCTTCTGAATCTGTGCATTAATTTTATATAGCGAAGCAAGGTGGTGCCCCCAATGCTACGCTTTTTTCAGCCTGCCCCTTGTGAAGCCTGCTGTTATTATCATTTTTATAAAATGTCTTCTGTAAGTGCTCTAAGCTTTTTCGTTGCCGCCTCGATATCCTTCTGGCCGTAGATTGCACTGATAACTGCTATTCCGGAAAGTCCCCTTCCCTTAAGAAGTCCTACATTTCCTGCAGATATACCTCCGATAGCGATTACCGGTATCTTTACTGCCTTGCAGATAGCCTCAAGTGTATCGTGGCTTACATCATCCGCATCATCCTTGGAACCTGTCGGGAATACTGCTCCTACTCCCAGATAATCTGCGCCCTCCGCTTCAGCCTTTACAGCCTGCTCAACCGTCTGAGCCGATACTCCGAGTATCCTGTCCGGTCCGATAAGCTTTCTTACTTCACTTGCAGGTCTGTCGCTCTGTCCGACATGGACTCCGTCAGCATCAAGCCTGATGGCAAGATCTACGTCATCGTCAAGCACAAATGGAACCTTATATTTTTTACAAAGCTCCTTAAGCTCCTGTCCAAGTCCGAAAATGGTTTCTTCATCTGCATTTTTTTCTCTCAGCTGCACAAATGTTGCCCCGCCGCGGAGTGCCTCTTCTGTCTTCTCACAGAGAGTCTCGCCCTCCTTCAGCCAGTAGCGGTCAGTAACAGCGTACAGCAGCATTGATGCTCTAAGTTCTTCGTCAGTGAATCTTTTCATTTCTTATTCCTTTATCTCGTACTTTGCATACTTCTCGAGGGTCTCACCGTCCATATTGTAGATAGCGTCTATGATACGGTTTCTGTAAGTTGAATTACCATCGCCCGGCTGCATTCTCTCCCATCCGATCTCTCCTGCTGCGCCCATGGTGCATACTGCTGCAGCTGCAGCACCAAGCTTATCCTCAGGATTTGCTGTGATAAATGCAGTCATAAGTCCGGAAAGCTGGCAGCCGGTTCCTGTGATAGAACCCATTTCTGCACGTCCGTTTCTTATCACATAACACTTATTCTTATCTGCAACAAGGTCGATAGCTCCTGTTACCGCAATAATGGTATCAAGTCTTCCGGCAAGTTCCTTAACGAACTTAACAGCTGCGTCAAGAGTCTCTTCAGTTACCTTGTCAGCCACATCAGCATCAACGCCTCTGGTGCTTCCGCTTCCGTTGCAGATAGTCTTGATCTCGGAAATATTGCCTCTGATAACATCAAACTTAACCTCTTTGATAAGGTTATTTGTTGTTTCTGTACGAAGCTTTGAAGCTCCTGTACCTACAGGATCAAGAAGAACTGCATGTCCTAATTCATTTGCTCTCTTGCCTGCAAGGAACATTCCCGGAATCGTTCTCTTATTGAGAGTACCGATATTGATATTCAGTCCTCCGCAGATAGCTGTGATATCCGGTGCATCCTCCTCATCATCGGACATAATAGGACTTGCGCCGATGGCAAGGATAACATTTGCTACATCATTTACTGTTACATAATTAGTGATGTTATGTACCAGCGGTGATCTCTCTCTTACATTTTCAAGATACTTTCTCATTTTTTTCCTCCATTATCATAAATTCGATGGGTGTGGAAGAAGGGATGCTCCTGCAGCATACTGCCGTAAAAAATGGCGGATTCCTAGGGAATCCGCCACAAAAAAGAGCATCATGATTTCCTACGTTGGCATTACCCACATCAGGTCAAATGGTCGAGACAAGGAAGTCTCCTCTCAGCCTGCTCTCCAGCAAGCTCCCATATTGTATTAAAATGTCTCAGCCCGATACGCTTTCCTGCAAGCAGTTACGTTTCCGGCTTCTGACACTTTTGTCATTATATATCCGAAGATAATATAATGCAATACTTATTTCAATCTGCTTCTGTACAACATTTTTCTGCCGTACATTTTATATTCAGTTGTATATTAAGTTCTGCTCCTGATCACTGCCTACTCTTTGTTCTTCTTATATTCCTTAACATCTGTTTCAAGGACTATCTTTCTGATCGGAAGAACCCTTCCAGGCGATACAGAAAGCTCATCAAAGCCCATTGCAAGGAATTCCTGTGTAAGCGACAGATCCGCTCCAAGCTCGCCGCAGATACCTGCCCACTTGCCGTACTTATGCGCAGCATCAACAACCATCTTAAGCATCTTAAGTATAGCCGGATGATGCGGATCGTAAAACTTGTCAAGTGACTGATTCTGACGGTCTATCGCAAGAGTATACTGTGTCAGATCGTTTGTTCCGATACTGAAGAAGTCAACTTCCTTAGCAAGATCCTCAGCAATTATTACGGAAGCCGGAGTCTCGATCATGATACCCATTTCGATGTCCTTGTCATAATTATAGCCTTCGTCGTCAAGCTCTTTTCTGATACCTGCAACTATCTCTTTAATCTCAAGGACCTCCTGTACGGAGATGATCATCGGGAACATTATAGAGATCTTACCAAATGCAGAAGCACGAAGTATCGCCCTCAGCTGTGTCTTAAAGATTTCCGGTCTTGTCAGGCATATTCTTATAGCTCTGAGTCCGAGAGCAGGATTTTCCTCCTCCGGAAGCTTGAAGTAATCTGCCTGCTTGTCTGCACCAATATCAAGTGTACGGATGATGACCTTCTTGCCGGCCATGCTCTCCGCAACAGTCTTATAGATTGCAAACTGCTCTTCCTCTGTCGGATAATCCTCTGAACCAAGATAGATAAACTCTGATCTGAAAAGTCCTATGCCGCCTGCATCATTTTTCATTACGAGCGCAAGGTCCTTCGTATTTCCGATATTTGCATAAATATTGATCTTCTGACCGTCAAGAGTAATATTCTCCTTACCCTTGAGCTGTTCAAGAAGCGCCTTCTTCTCAAGCTCCTCGTTGAGAAGCTTTGTCTTTGCAGCCAGTGTCTCCTCATCAGGATCCACATAAACCTTACCTTCGAAGCCATCGACTATGGCCATTCTGCCATTTATCTCGTCCTCGAGAGGTATATCTGTTCCGATCATAGCCGGAATGCTCATGGTCTTGGCAAGTATCGCAGTATGGCTGTTTGCCGATCCGTGAACTGTAACAAATGAAAGCACCTTGTCCTTATCAAGCTGTACAGTTTCAGATGGTGCAAGGTCGTCAGCTACGATTATTACAGCTTCATCAGATGACATATCGAGTCCGCTTCCGCCTGAAAGCACTGTGATCAGTCTCTCGGAAACATCCTTGATATCCGCTGCTCTTCCTCTGAAATACTCGTCATCCATGTTTGCAAACATCTCAGCAAAATTATCACCGGTCTGGGCCACAGCAAATTCAGCATTTACCATCTGAGAAGAAATGATATTTTCTACAGAATCAACGTAATCCTCATCCTCAAGCATCATCTGATGAGCTTCAAATATCTCTGCGCTTGCTTCTCCGACTTCTTTGACAGCCTTATCATAAAGTGCCTTAAGCTGGGCTATCGCTTCTTCCTTGGCTGCATGATACCTTGCAATCTCTGCATCAGTATCCTCCACCCGGTTTCTTTTTACCTGCTGCTGGTCCTTCTTATATAAGCTGATACGTCCGATAGCTATACCCCCGAACACAGCTTTTCCAGTATATATCACCATTTTCCGTTACCCTCCTTCTCTCGGTAATGAACAGATCCTTATCAAAATGTGTGAGTCTTAACCGGTACTTCTGCACCCCTGCAGCTATACCAGGAACTGCTCTTTGACAGCTCTCTTCATACTCCACATCTTTGTAAATGAATCTCCTGTTACACTGCAGAAATGCTCTCCCTCTGTAGGAAATACTCTGCTGGTGAATACAGCATCACCGTCATTTACAAATATTTCTACTGAACATGTTTTCGCCGGCCCTTTTCCCTGACTATACATTCAGGAAATGCTGTATTCGTCCATCGCAAGCTTTATAGCACCCATAATGCCCTGATCGTCATTTAAGCCTGCCGGACATATATACGAATCCATATCACTCAATTCTTTTGTTTCAATATATCCATTTACTTTCTCGGTAACCTTTTTCCTTATCAGAGGGAAAAGCTGGAGCTGGTGCATTACACCGCCTCCAAGGATTATCTTCTGCGGACTGATAGTAAAGATGAGATTCGTTATCGCCTGTGCGATATACTCACTCTCAAGCTCCCAGACCTCGTATCTGTCTACAAGATCCTTACCCGGAGCTCCCCATCTGTCTCCGATCGCAGGTCCTGCTGCCATTCCTTCAAGGCAGTTTCCGTGAAATGGACATTTACCCGGATAATTATCGCCCGGTGCAGGTATAAGCTTCATGTGGCCCATCTCAGGATGAAGCATGCCATGTACTATCTTTCCACCTGAAAGTACACCGCCGCCAACGCCTGTACCGATAGTTATGTAAACCACATCACTAAGTCCTCTTGCTGATCCCCACGTAACCTCGCCAAGCAGAGAACCATCAACATCAGTATCAAAGCCCACAGGAACTCCCAAAGCAGCCTTAAGCTCTCCGACTATATTGTAATTCGCCCACGGAAGCTTAGGAGTCTTCAGGATATAACCATAGGTTGGTGAATTCCTATCCAGATCAACTGGTCCGAAACACGCAACTCCCAGAGCTTTAATATCCTTATCCTTGAAATACTCTATAATTGCCGGCATAGTTTCTTCCGGAGTAACAGTAGGAACAGATATCTGTTCAAGGATCTTTCCTTCCTCGTTACCTATAGCACAGACCATTTTGGTCCCACCGGCTTCAAGTGCTCCGTATATCATAAATACATCCTCCATGTATCACAGGATGCTTCCCGGCATCATATCCGGAAAGCATCCTATCTCAGTATTTTTAAATTACAGATTCTCGGCAAGGAACTTCTGAATAGCTGCTGCAGCTGCCTCTTCATCATCACCTTCAACCTGAACTGTTACTTCATCGCCTTTAACAATGCCCATTCCCATGAGCTTCATAAGAGAAGTTGCCTTGCTGCTCTTATCACCCTTGCTGATAGTGATAGTACTTGCAAACTGCTTTGCTTCCTTTACAAGAAGTCCAGCCGGACGTGCGTGGATACCAACCTCATCTGTGATAACATACTTAAATTCCTTCATTTTGTTTACCTCCTGTTAATACATTATTTGTTTTATATTGCCTGCCGGATCAGTCCCCTGCTTTTCCGGAAGTTCATTATCATTATACTTTTTTAAATATCCCCGAATTTAACATCTTCGTAGTCGTCACTGTTGGTAAGAAGTACAACTACTGTATCAGGATGACCTGCTGCTTTGATCTTTGCGATATCAAATTCCATAAGCTTCTGGCCCTTTGTAACCTTATCGCCCTCTTCTACGAAGGTCTTAAAGCCGTCACCCTTCATTTCAACTGTATCTACTCCGACATGGATCAGAAGCTCCTGATCCTCTGCACCTGAGATACCGATTGCATGCTTACTTTCTGCAACTGATGAAATCTCACCGTCCATAGGTGCAAATACAACGCCTTCCACAGGCTCAACTCCGACGCCCTGTCCAAGTGCTCCGGATGCAAATGTAGGATCCGGTATCTCGGTATAAGGAATAACCTTTCCCGGTGTAGGAGCAGCAATCTCTCCTGCTGAGCTGCTGATTACTGTTTTCTTTGTTACCTCATCACCTGATGATGTGATGGCACAGGCTGCCGGAGCCACCGGTGCTGCCGCAGAAGCCGCTGTTCCTCCTTCACCTGCTTCTGCAGGTTCTTCCTTCCAGATAAACCATGTAAGTCCAAATGCAACGCCGCCTGAAATAGCCAGCAGTATTGTATAAAGGAGCTGATTATCTATTGTCAGGTAACCCGGAATACCTGTTACACCATAAGCATTTGCACCGATTCCGGTGATAGCACCGAATACAGCGCCTGCCGCGCCACCGGCCATACCACAAAGGAATGGTTTCATAAATCTGAAGTTTACACCGAAGATTGCAGGTTCTGTTATACCAAGCGCTGCCGAAAGCGATGACGGAACTGCAACAGACTTTGTTTTCATACTTCTTGCCTTAAGACCAACTGCAAGACAGGCACCAAACTGTGCGAAGTTTGCAGCGGATGCTATAGGCATCCATGTATTCAGCGCTGCTTCACTGGAAAGCATTCCCGCCTCGATAACGTTATACATATGATGCAGACCCATGACGACTGTAAACGGATAAATAGCTCCCATTATCATAGCTCCGAAAGCGTTCTTAACGAGTATCTTAGCTCCTTCAAGAACCCATGTCTCAAGCTGTGCGAATATAGGTCCGATAACTATAAATGTTGCAAGTGCTGTTACAAATACTGTTACAAGCGGAACTATAAAAAGATCAAGCATTTCAGGTGTATGCTTATGCAGCCATTTTTCAAGTTTACACATAAGCCATACAGCGATGATTACCGGGATAACATGTCCCTGATAGCCATGCCGCGATATCGATCCCAAAGTATAACCACCGATCTTCAAGTCGCCGAAAAGATTCCATGTCGGTATCTTACCTGTGGTGATACCAAAAAAGCTGTTGATAGCTTCTTCACTTCCGACATTCCATCCGTTAAGAAGTCCGCCATGTATCATAAGAAGACCGATAACGGCACCTAAGAACTGGTTTCCGCCGAACACTCTCGCTGCACTTACAGCAACGATAACCGGCAAAAACGCAAATGCCGTATTTGCAACCATATCAAGGAAGCTGTACCAGTCAGACCCTTCAAATGAAGGAATAAATTTACCAAGCGCCTCTACAAGTCCCATCATAAGACCTGAGGCTACGATTGCCGGAAGGATAGGTACGAAAACATCCCCAACTGATTTAAGTGCCCTCTTCCAAGCAGGCTGCTGCGCTGCTGCAGCTGCCTTGACGTCATCCTTTGTTGCTGCCGACATTCCGGTAACAGCAAGGAATTCATCGTACACCTTATTTACTGTTCCTGTTCCAATGATGAGCTGGAGCTGTCCGTTGTTCTCGAACATTCCCTTAACACCATCTACGTTCTCCAGAACTTTCTTGTTGATCTTTCCGTTGTCTTTGATAACAAGTCTAAGTCTGGTAGCACAATGCGCTGCCTGAGCGACATTCTCTCTGCCGCCGATATTGGCAACTATCTCTTCTGCACATTTTCTGTAATCAAGTGCCATCTTCCCGCCTCCTTTTTTGAATACATAGTGAAATCGTTTTCAACATACATACATTATATTTTAAAAGTCCTATAAATGCAAGAGGCATTTTAGCAAAGTTCCAACATTTTGAATGCCTTTAGAAGACCGTCATCGTCTACTGAAGGACATACAATATCAGAGATCTCTTTCAGTGCTTCAGCACCGTTCTCCATGCAGACACTTTTGCCTACTGTCTGTATCATTTCGAGATCGTTCATGCTGTCGCCAAAGCCGTATGTATCCTCGATTCCAAGTCCAAAATGTTCCGCGATCAGCCTCACTCCGAGGCCCTTATCAAACTTCCTGTTAACAAGTTCTCCGTTCAGACAATTATGTGCCTTAACCTCCTGCATGACAAACCTGAAATCCTTCTCCAGAAGGCTCTTCGCTTTGTCAAGCTGAGACATATCCGTACACATTACAACGACCTTATAGATAGGGCTTCCGTTGTATTCATGCATCGGCTTTATACCAAGGTTTTCTGAAAGGGCTTTTCTCCAGCGCTCGATCTCGCTGTTGCCCTCTCCCTGCTGTGACAGAAATTCGCCCATATTCTCGTCACCCCAGGAACCGTCCTTTGCCTCGATGGTACAGAAGACTCCGAATTCATGAAGCGATTCGAGAGCTATGTCTCTCTGTTCATCCGTCATAGGACAGTCATACAGCACCGTATCTCCGACAGTTACATATCCTCCGCCGCTTCCTACCACGCCGTCAAATCCGAACTTAAGCAGCGGACGGAGCATATCAAGATTTCTTCCCGTACAGAGAAATACTTTATTTCCCTTCGCCTGAGCTCCCCTAATAGCTTCAAGAGCACTATCCGGCGGGATGTTCTCACCAGGTCTGGTGAGCGTACCATCAATATCTACAAATATCAGTTTCATCCGTCAGACCGACCCCCTTTCAATGATCGAATAGCCAAGCTTGATCTGCTTTACATGCTTAGCCTTTTCCTGGTCATTTATCATTTCGAGAAGAAGATTACCTGCCTCCTTTCCGCATTCTTCATAATAAAATTCAGCGGTTGTGAGCTGCGGGTCAGATATCATATCAGCCCAGCTGTCTCCGACTCCGACTATACTTATATCCTTTGGAATACGTTTTCCGGACTCTCTGGCAGCTCTCATAACCCCGTGAGCTATATGATCCGAAGCACATATTATTCCGTCAACCTCAGGATGTTCAGCCAGAAGCTTCATCGCAACCCTGTAGCCGCTTTCAGCGGTAAAATATGCTATATCGTAAGGATAATCCTTAACATTAAAGCCAAATTCAGCAAGTGCCTTCTCAACGCCCTTCTTTCTGGAACGTCCTGCTGCAGTATCCGACTCATTTACACCGATATATGCAGGATGCTTTCTCTTCTTAAGCACAAGCGACGCCAGATCGTGCAGTGCATTCTCATCATCATGATAAACGCACGAAACGCCTTTAAAATTCTGCCCTGTTACGACTAGCGGCACCTTACATTCATTTATCGTGTCCTTAAGGTGCGGAGTCAAAACAGTCCCCATAAGTATTATTCCGTCAAGACTGCCCTTCTGCATCGATTCTATATACTGAACCTCACGCTCCTTCTCACCGAAAGTGCAGCCGATCAGTGCAGAATAATTATTAACCTCAAGCTTTGAAACGAGTCCTGTAAGTATCCTTGACATCGAATGCGAGCTGATATCAGGTATGATAACACCAATATTGCCGCTCTTTCCGGTTCTCATGGTCTTAGCAAGAGCATTCGGTACAAATGAGGTCTTCTCTACTACCTTTTTGATCTTTTTCCTTTTTTCTTCACTGAGTGAGCCACCATTAAAATACCTACTGACTGCGGTTGTTGATACCCCCGCCTGTTCAGCAACCTCTTTAATCGTCATAATGAAACACTCCTTTACATCACATTAAAATTTCGTCATAAGCCAGATAAAATCATTTGCAGGAACTCCTACTGCTTTGGCAAGCACCTTCTCGCCCGTAAGCATATCGTGGTATTCCTCCTCTTCATTTATCCATGCTGTCTCATCTTTATCGTTAAAATTGAAGAGCGCTATAAGCTTCTCGCCTCTATAGTATCTTCCGATACCGAGGATGTGATCGTTATAGGTCTCTACGATCCATGTGTCGGCGTCATTTTCAAACACCTTATTGCTTGTTCTGATCTTCGCAAGCCTGTTTATCGCATCAAATATCCTCTGCTCCCTGGTGCCCTTTTCCTTTCTTCTGGCTACGCTGTCCCAGTCAAGATGTCCTCTGTGAAGATTACGGCTGTCCTCCCTCTTGTCAGGATCGTCGTGGTAGCTGTAATCATTTTTCTGACCGATCTCGTCGCCGCTGTAAAGAACAGGGATTCCGCTCTGGGTGAAAAGAAATGCATGAAGCATGATATCAAGCTTTATCGCCCTGTCGAGCTTATCTTCTCTTCCTTCATATTCCGCAGCCTCTATGCCGCAGAGTGAAGCTGTGGTTCCGCAGAGTCTTGCGTCGCCAAGCCTTGGATCATCATTGTAGAGCTCGCCTCTGGCGTCACTTCCATACCACGCGCCCTTAAGATAATCATTTAAATACTTCTTGTGAGCCACCTCTTCAATGCCGAACTGCGAAAGAAACTGATAATCAAGTCCCCAGCCGATATCGTCATGGCATCTGAGGTAATTTAAGAATACATACTGCTTCGGAAGCGCAAATACTATGCCGAGCTGATGCTTGAGCAGCCTTACGTCCTTTGTTGCAACCGTATGCCAGGTGCTCGCCATCGTTGTAACATTGTAAAGCATGTGGCATTCCGGCTTCTCCACTGTTCCGAAGTAAGGAACAACCTTGGAAGGCTCCATGACTACCTCGCCGAGAAGAAGTGTTCCCGGACAAACTATCTCAGCAGCCATTCTCATGATACGCACGAGCGTATGAACCTGCGGAAGGTTTCTGCAGTCTGTTCCGAGCGTCTTCCAGATATAAGGAACCGCATCAAGTCTGATGATGTCCACGCCCTGATTGCAGAGGTAAAGCATATTGGCTGTCATATCGTTAAATACAACAGGATTTCTGTAATTCAGATCCCACTGATAAGGGTAAAATGAAGTCATTACGACCTTCTTCGCCTCATCGCACCAGGTGAAATTGCCCGGAGCCGTTGTCGGAAATACCTGAGGAACGGTCTTCTCAAACTGATTCGGAATATCCCAGTTATCATAGAAGAAATATCTGTCCTGATACTCCTTCTCGCCCTGCTTAGCACGCTTTGCCCACTCGTGGTCCTCGCTGGTATGATTCATTACAAAATCCAGACATACGCTGATTCCCCTTGAATGACAGTCCTCTGAAAGCTTTGCAAGATCCTTCATCGTACCGAGGTTCGGCTGTACGGTCCTGAAATCCGAAACCGCATATCCGCCGTCGCTTCGTCCCGGAGGGCTGCATAACAGCGGCATAAGATGTATGTAATTCACTCCAACCTCTTCGATATATCCGAGGTGCTTTCTGACACCCTTCAGATCACCTGCAAATGCATCCGTGTACATGAGCATGCCGAGCATCTCATTTCCGGAAAACCAGTCATCCACGACCTCTCTGCCGAGGTCCCACAGCTTAAGTACGTCGCTTCTCTCCGTATAATACTGATAAAGCATATCACAGAAATATGAAAAAGCCTGCTCGTCATTGTTGTAAAGTTCTGAATATAACCATTTCATTTCGTCATAATACTTTTCAATACGGTCAGTGAAGGTTTTGTCCCATTTTTTCTTATCCATATCTCCTCCATAAATATTGTATTTTTATTGTTATCGTTTTCACTATGCTTTTATTTTTTCCCACATATTACGCAAGGTAACATGTGGGACCTGTTAAAATATATGTTATCATATTACAGGAAAATATACCATAAATTTTTTACGGAATTTTATGAGTTTCCACAGTTGTTTTCAGCATTTGACTTTTGCAACTAGTATCTGCAATTAAGGGTTACAATTCTCTCTTCGCCCGGAGCTATATCTTTAAGGCGGGTAAATGCAGAAAGTCTTGCGCCCGGCTCAGAGATATCTTCAAACAGACGGTAGCTTCCGTCAGGGCGTTTGTAAATTTCTACCACGTAATCCGAAGATGTATCACCGGTGTTTTTTACATGTACAGTGAGGGTTGGAGCTGCGGCCGTTTTGTCTGCCGGTGTGCTGCAAGAAATAATTTCCGCTGAGAAATCTGTATATGAAAGGCCGTATCCAAATCTATAGAGCGGATCATCTTCCATATAAAGATATGTCATCTTAGTCTTCTCGATATCATAATCATTCTTGTCAGCAAGCTGTTCATCGCCGCGGTACCAGGTCTGCGGAAGCCTTCCGGCCGGGCTCACTCTGCCGTAAATAATATCGGCGATACTATTTCCGTATTCCTCATTTCCGCCTGCCATCCAAAGTATGCTGCGGATCTCCTCCGCCTCATTCTCTTCCACTGCCGCAACAGGTGCATTTGCATTCAGTATCAAAATGATATCAGAAGAAGCCTCCCTGAGCTTTCTTATTACCGCCCTCTGAAATGGAGGAAATTCGATGCTCTCACGGTCTACATCTTCCTTCGCATTTACGATTGGATGAAGTCCGAAGGCAGCGATGATCCTGTCTCCATCACCCAGAATACCGGCAAGGATCTCTTCTACATTTTTTACTGTTTCAAAAGCTACCGGCATCTTAATATCATGATTCTTCATGCCTCTGATACGCTTATCCTCCCAGAAATGAAGGGCATCATCCGCTTTAAAACGAATCACCTCGCCTTTTTCATCAAGCAGCTGAAATGCCTCAAGCACAAACCATCCGAAGGCGTCCTTCTTATATGCAAAGAGCTCCATATCACCTGCAAGCTGATCTGGTTGCTCAGCACTGTTTTCTGTTTTATTATGTTCTGCCTCCTCAGGCTGCTGGGATGATATCAGCTGATCCGGCTTCTGCGATGTAAGCAAAAGGTCAAGGCTTACCGAACGCAGCGTGATCCTTGTTTCGTCCCAGAGCATGATGCGGAAAAGCTCCGCTTTATCCTTCGGAACCGCCACAAGACGTTCACCATCAAGTCCTGCGTAAAGTTCATCGGCCAGTTTTATATATACGTACGGGCAGAGGGAATCGGATATTTCCTGCAGTCCTTCACGGATAGTAACCTGATGGCTTGTAAGTCCGCTGTACCAGTCCATCGGGCAGCGATCTGCAAAAGGACCAAGCAGTTTGATATTTTCTCCTTCCTTTAGAGGAAGTGCACTATCTTCATTTTTAAGGAGGACCGCCGCTTCGGCAGAAGCCTTTCTAGCAAGCGCTCTGTTCTCCGCTGTATCAACCTTTGACGAATTGTAAAGCTCCTTCGGGAAGATCTTTTCGATATTCTCCTCAAGGAGTCCAAGCATCGAATACGAAAGGAGGCGGTTAAATGCGATGCGGTCGATATCCTCTTCAGTGAGCATGCCTTTACCTAGAGCATCCTCAAGTCCGTTTCTTACTATAACACTGTCATCCAAAAATGAATCCATGCCGGCTTTGGCAGCTTTCGCAACCGCCTCCGTCATGTCTGCCGCTGCCTTCTGCCTTGTCACCGCAAGGTCGATAACTCCGCCGTCGCCGGTAACAAATGGCAGCCCGCGCTTCTTAAGGCGCGTAGTCATTTCCGGATTGAAGGTGTTAGGCACTCCATTTACAAGATTATAAGAAGACATTGCGCCCTGCGGGTCCGCGTAGTCTATTATTTCCTCGAAAACGTGAATGTAATAGCTGTCTTTAAGCTTTTCGGAAATGTTGCTGTCCGCACAGCAGCGATCCTCCTCAACATTATTTCCGTAAAAATGCTTCAGAGTTGCTCCGCAGCGCACAAATCGCGGATCATCCCCGGCCATTCCTTTAATATATTCTCCCGCGATACGTGAGGTAAGATGCGGGTCCTCGCCGTAGGCCTCTTCATTTCTGCCCCAGCGTGGATCTCTCTCCATGTCGATCGTAGGTGCGAACATGCAGATTGCCCTGTTCTTTCCTTCCTGATAAAGACTTCTCGCCTCGGTTCCAACAAGGCTTCCGACCTCATGCATAAGCTCCTTGTCCCAGGTTGCCGCAAAGCCGATAGGGTTCTGGAAAACCGTGGTACAGGCCGGCTCGCCGAGGTCAAAAATCTGATCATGGCGCGCCTGAACTCCGTGCGCAGCCTCGCCAAAAACCTCGAAGCGCGGCAGTCCAGCCGCCTCTCTCTCGTCACCGGTTCCACTGATCACAAGAAGCTTCTGCTCCTTACTAAGCTTCGCCAGAAAATCCTCTGCATTTCTAATATGATAAGCTCTGTCTCTCTTCATTTTACTCCTTCAGGGTGTCCCTTTTTTCGTCCAAAAAACCTATAAATCATTTCGGCTTTTATGTAAAAAGCATCTCTGTTTTCACTATATCAGATGGCGCATTTTAATACTACTTAGACATTTCTCAAATTAATCCTTATTTTTTCGCCTTTTATGCTGCATTAGAAATATTGTCATCTTATATTCTAACGTAGATTAAATGTACAAGAAAAGCAGAAGCCCACCATGTAATCTTCTCATATATCTGTTACGGATAAATGAGGAAGCCACACGGTGGGCAAAAATTTTATAAATTTAAAAGAATTCGTAACCAGAATTTGAATCCTCCACTATAATAGTGTTCACTTCCCTAAGTTTATTTTCATTTTCCGGATTATAAATACGATAGAATTCGTTATAGACCTGCTTAAGACCTGCATACTTTCCAGATTCTCTTATTCCGTATATTTCTGATACGCTATATGGAAGATTAGGAAGTCCTTCCCTGGTGACAATCACATAATAATTGCTGCTATTTCGTATAGCATCCGCAAACTCAACTGTTCTTAAGAAATCATTATCTTCATCAATAAAAACAATGCTGTTTTCTATAGCAGGTAAGATAATACTCCAGTCACGACCAGAAAGAGTTCTGCAAGGCACACTTGATTCCAACTGAATACCGCTGAGTTCATGATCCTCATAATACTCTCTTATCATTTCAACCAGCGTAGTCTTTCCTGTAGCACTGTTTCCTTTAAGGATAGTAATGTTCCTGCATATGGTAAATTCATATCTGAGTCGGTTGTTACCCACTCTGATTGTATAGCTTCCCTTCATGCGCTTACCTCACAATCGTCCCGGCAATCGGTACCAGTTCTCTCATATTATGAACAACCTGATCTGTGTTCTGAATATAAACCTCAAAATTACCATTGCCAAAATCCATGAGGTGTCTGAGATTGATGGTAATATCCTTATTCTTTCCCATCTCTAGCAACCATTTTGCACAATTATCGCCGCACGCGGATGCATTAAATATTTTGTCGGGGCAGTTATTGATGAGGATAAGCGTTTTAACGCCTCCGGAGAGTTCTTTCGGTGTAATCCCTCCAAGCACAGGACTTTCTATAATACGCTCACTGATTACAGTGGACTTGTCAATATCCAGTATCATATCGCGTGACATTTCATCCGTGATCCATTCATCTTCATATGTATTTTTAAAGTATACCGCAGGATTTGTAACTACCCCTGCGCACTCTCCAAATATAATTTTTAACATATGCATTTCCTCTTAGCCTATTTCTCATCCATTACAAAGAATACGGTCTTACACAACAATCCAATATATGATACCACAAATACACTCTTTTTTCAATCCTACAGCAGTCTTCTTATGTAAACTACGTGGACTATTACTTAGACCTAAAAGGAGCTGCAGCCGTATTTCATGCTGCAGCCCCTTTCGTAAAATATAGGGTGTGAGGGGACTTCGCTATATTTCATTTACCGTCCGCGGCCCTGCGAGCCCATGTCGCTTATATTGATGTTTGATGCATCAACTCTGTCGGATGCTTCCTGCTTATCAGTAACTGTTGAGAGCTTGCCGCTCAGCTGTTTCTCTATACTTTCCGCCCTGAGGCTGGTCAACTACCACGCACCTAAAGGTACGTGGCTTGCGACTCCCCTGTAGTGCGTTGTAATAACTCCTACATTTTGTCGGTGTAACTTCCGTGGGGTCGCATCATGGGACGGTTGACACCGCCCCTTACGACAAAGATTTACTCTGCCGTAACTGTATCAGGTACTTGGTTATCTTCAAGATAGTTGATTCCCATGCGATACAGATTCATAGCTCCAATGCGGTCATCGTTTGATTTATAGCCACAGTTTTTACAGGCAAACAGATGCATTTTCTTGTTACGGTTAGCTTTTTCAATGTGTCCACATATAGGACAGCACTGGCTCGTATAACGAGGATTGACCTTAATAACAGTAGACTGATTCTGTTTAGCCTTGTAGATCAGTTGTTGTTCGAGGTCGAAGAAAGACCATGATACGGAAACATAACGGTCTTTGGTTCTGACACGCTCTGTGGCATTACGAACGCCTGACAAATCTTCAAGTACAAAGAGTGTATGCTTCGGGCTTGATTCGACGAGTGCCTTTGATATCTGGTGGTTAACATCCTGCATCCAACGGTTTTCTCGCTGACCAATAGCTTTAAGCCTACGTCTTGATGATGGAGTCTGACGCATCTGGAGTTCTTTACGAAGTTTGGAATAGCCTGCACGCTTCTGTTTGATGGCTTTACCGCTTACAAAACCAGACTTGTGCTTACTATCATAAGTGGCAACAACAAAGTTAATTCCTCTGTCAATGCCTACGACATTGCAGATATCGGAAACATTACTTTCCTCGATATCATAAGTAACGGGGATATGCAAAAAATACTTACCATGCTTGTTTACGAGCTTGGCTGTGCCGAACTTATAGATTGTGTGGTCAAAATATTTAGACATACCCTCAGCGAAATAAGGAAGTTTAACACGACCATTCAGCGTATTTACTGAAAAACAGTTTTGCGTAAGGGAATAATCCCTGTTCCAAACAAGGTCATACTGAGGCTTCTTGAAAGATGGTTGAATCCACTCTTTCTGATTTTCGAGAATAGTCTTATATCTTGCGATAACAGTCTTAAATACAGACTGTGCCATCTGAGATTTAAGCCCAAACTTCTCTCGAAGTGTGGAGTATAAAACCTTATTAAGTGAGAACTGTTTCAGGTCGTGAGTACGGAACACATAGTCAGATACATAATTACAGGCATCAGAATAAACAGACATGGTTTCATCAAGTAGAACCTTACTGTCTGGTGTGACTGCAATCTGAATTTTAGCTGTAACTGTCATCTGTTCCATCATGCACCTCATTGATAATTCACTAAATATATGATATTATAACTGTTAGTGAAAGTCAATATACAAGGAGGTTTTTATGGAAGACTGGTTCAAAGATGCGAAGGAATTAGCAAAATCCGAAGCTGAGTATATTGTTAAGAACTTAATAGATGTGGCAAATACAAATAACCTTGATGCAGAATGGTTTGTGGAGGAGGTTGTTAAAAATATCCACAAGATTAAGGGTAATCCAAACGAAAGCGGTTAACCTATGGATAACAGATATAATCGCCGTAACAGGCGTAAGTATAGTCTAAAAGTACATATTGTCCTTGTTACCAAGTACCGCAAGCAAATACTTAAAAGTTCTATTGCGGACGATGTAAAACAAAAGATTTACGATATCTGCAATTCCAAAGGATATGGCATCATTGCTATGGAAACCGACAAAGACCATATACACTTTCTGATAAGCTACGATACTACAGATAGAGTATGCGACATTGTTAAGCTGATTAAACAGCAAACAACGTATTATCTATGGCAGAAATATCCAAGTTTTCTGTCTGAGTGCTATTGGAAACATAAGATATTTTGGTCTGACGGGTATTTTGCCTGTAGCATTGGCGAAGTATCATCAGCTACTATACAAAAGTACATCGAAAGTCAAGGTTAATGGCTACGGATTTACAAGGCTCCTCCCACCGCCCGAGGGCACTGGGTTTCCGCCTATATCAAACGAAAGGTTTTACAAATGAAGTCTCTCCCTGATCTTATCCGAAAGCTTCTTATATTTTCCGAAGTTTGCGGTAGGGTTGCCCTTCAGGAAGCGAACCGACAGCTTCTCGATCTTCTGCTCAAGCTCTGCGCGTGATGTCTGCATCTTCTGCTCAAGCTCTGCGCGTGATGTCTGCATCTTCTGCTCAAGCTCCGCGCGTGATGCCTGCATCTTCTGTCCAAGCTCCTTGCGCGACTCCTGCATCTTCTGTCCAAGCTCCTTGCGCGACTCCTGCATCTTCTTATCCACGGCTGCGCGCGATTCCTCGTAGCGTTCCTTCAGATCATCCTTGTAATCCTTCATTTGCGACGCAAGCTGTTCCTTTTTCCTGCCAAGCTCATCATTTAACTGCTTAGCATACTCCTCGATCTGGAGCAGCGCAGCACGAAGGTCGAGAGCCTTGCGGAGCGAAACAGCGAAGTCGTAGGTCATAAGGCAGGTGATCAAAAATGTAGTCACATTTATGACCTCCGGATCAACCTTGTTGATAAGCTTCGACACCGGCTCATGCAGCACATACACGAACAGCAGGGACCCGAGTCCCCAGACAAGCGAAGCCAGCAGGCAGATATGCCCGTGCAGCTGTATCTTCTGGTTGCTGTAATCCCAGTACCGCACCTTAAAGATATTCAGCATCAGCGCACCTGTGAAATATTCCAAAATGGTGGCCGCCGCCATTCCCGCAAGAAAAACAAGCACCGGATACTCCTTCAGCGGCAGCGCAACAACCATATAGATCATCGCACCGCTGCCGTAGATCGGCAGCCACGGGCCGTTCATAAATCCGCGGTTCACATATTTATGCTTTTTTATCGAGACCTCCGTCGTCTCGTAGATCCAGCCAAACACACTGTAAAAATAAAAATATGTCAGATAAACATTAAAATGAAATGCATTCATCAATTTTTCCTTCTGTCTTTTCGAGGATGTGTGCGGTATTCATCAGTTAATCCTTCTATCTTTTTGAGGATGTGTGAGGTAGTAGTTCTTCTTGTCCTGATACATCTTATCATCAGCCTCCTGAATGGCTGCATTTATATCATATGCACCGGTGCAGAATACACTTCCGACTGCAAAGCTGACATCATTTGTATTCTCCGCCATACCCTTCAGCTGAGACACCTGTTCCTCCACTCTCTCCTCAGTAGTATTCTGGCAGAACACTATAAATTCATCGCCGCCGGCGCGGTATATCTGTTCATCGCCGAATACCAGCCTAAGCAGCGCCGCAGCACGTTTCAGAAGCTTGTCACCAGCATCATGTCCTTCTTCATCATTTACTCTCTTAAGTCCGTTCAGGTCTGCAAATACAACTCCCATCGTCTCCGGAAGCTTCTCCTCACCGCTCGTGAGCTTTGCGGTATATTCATCCATCGCATTACGATTATTCAGACGAGTCAGCGCATCCACAGTACTCTTAATCTCAAGCAGTGAGAACATCTGGTAGTTATCAATAACAGCCGCAAGCAAAAATGTAGACAGTTCCAGCGTCTCCTTTATCTGTTCAAGCTTTGTCACATCATAATTTGCAGCCCAGATATAGCCGACCATCTTATGCTTATAGCGGATCGCATATAAAATGATATTTTTAATGCCATGGCTGCACATAGACCTGTACCATAGCGGATCACGCTCTCTGATCACCTCAAGATTTTCAAGCAGGAGGCAATCTGAAAGAGCCAGATCCTCCTCCCACGCATCCGCAACATCAAGAGGAGTACATCCCATCTCATTTGCAAGCTGTTCCGGCAAGCCTTCCTGCAGGCCGTGTTCATTTATGAAGCAGCACTCGCCGGAATTTCGGTCAACTATATATAGAGAGCACATTTCAGCGCCGCAGAACTCTCTGATCTGTCCGGCAGCACCCGCCAGCGACTGATAGAAGTCCGGCGTTTCATGCAGTCTGATACCGATATCAAGCACCGCATTTGCAACCTCGGCAGGCCTGTGAGCCATATTTTCAGTCTCCACCTGATCAGAATATGAAACAATATAGAGGCAGTACAGAGTCTTCTTGTCTGCAACTTCAGCAGATCTAGGAACTCCAACACCACCGGCAACATCAGCACCGACAGCACCAGTAGCTCCGGCACCAACACCACCGGCAACATCAGCACCGACAGCACCAGCAGCTCCGGCACCAACACCACCGGCAACATCAGCACCGACAGCACCAGCAGCTCCGGCACCAACACCACCACTGGCAACGTTCGGAACTCCACCTTCAAAATCAACTATCGGCAGATAGAACCCCTTCAGCCACACGCCACGCGCATTCACATATGAATACAGCGGTTCATTCGTCGCAGCGCACTTATATACAAAACTTTCAAAATTCAGATCCATCCAGTAGCTTCTGTACGGAATGCCCGGATAAAACTCCGGCGCATTCGGAAACATATGAAGCATACCCTCATTTATCTTATTTACTGCCATCAGCTTTATCTCGCTGTAAGTGCCATCCGGCAGAACATCAAAACAATATAAACTTGCAAGGCCCCCAATGCCTTCAATCCATGATTGAAAATCCATGCTACACCTCCCGTTTGAACCCTTTTCTCTTCTTAAGTCTGTCAATCTCTGCCATTAAGCATCCCTCCGGCGATCATCTGTAATCATCCTACTTTTACACCTCCATTTACACCCTTTATGATAACACATCCGTTACCTTTTCGACAACCATTTCGGTCAGCGCCCTGCTGCCGCGCCTGTTCGTAGCTATCACAGGCACAACATCCATCGGATGCACCTCGCCCGAAGTAACAATCTGCGACTTTTTCTCCCACAGCTTGATCAGAACAGAGTTCATCATCTCGCCGATTATCGAATCCATTTCATATGTATTTTCCATCCAGTAACGTGCACACATATCAAAACCTTCCCTTTATCACCATAGCCTGCGGCAGCACAAAAAATTTATAAATATTTCACACAAATTTGCTTGACACTGTATTTAATCCATTTTAAACTTCAATTAAAGATACTGTTGGCTACCCGGTGCTTGCATGCAGGTGCTTGGCAAGCCCGGTATTCAACAGAGAGGCTTCGCGATGGTGCCTGTTTACAGGTGCTTTAATCACGAGGTCTTTTATTTTGTTTTGAATATTTTAAATAATCAAAAATACGAATCAATTTTTTAACATTACTCTTGATTTTAGGCATTAATAAGCAATCAGGTTCAATCTCAAATATTTCTTTTAATATTTCTTCTAAAATGACAACATCAGTATTTTCTTCAGGCATTCCACCCAACAATCTAATAGCTCTTTCTATATTGCATTTTTCCTGATCCCATATTTCTTTCATAGATCTATTATTTATTGCTGTTTTTGTACGTTTTATCGCATTATACGTAACAATATCCTCATATGAATTAGGTGCTTTTTCTCTTATTTCAGGATAATCCTCTTTTGAATTATTCAAATAATACCACACAGGAATTTTCCACGAATTCTGTTTCGCTAACTCAAGGTAGCAATACTGTAACAAATCGTCTTCGTCATATTTCAAATCGTGAAGTATAACATTCTTATACCATTTTTCTGAATCAACCGCTCTTCCAAGTCCAACTCTTCCTATAGGAGCTAATCCTATTGTAATTGCTAATTTATCATCATCAATCCTTTCATCATCAAGTGGTGCAACCCTCATTGTTTCATTAGCTTCATTTGTAAGAACAAAATTGTACAAATCATCTTTAAACCTACGTAACAATTTGATAGGAAACGCTGCTTTTTTTCTTGTTAATTCATCATATAGCAACCCAAAATCAGAAAGCGTTATCTTAGACATTTTTATAGTCTTATTATCAAAAAGAATAGAGTGTTCAGAAACAACCGCACCTTTTTCATGTGAATTATATTCGACAAAAATAAATCGCTTCTGAATCAAAGATATTCTATCATCCGGAAGACATTGTACAATATCATATAGTATCTCTCTAATGTTAGGATCTGTTATAGAATACCCTATGAAAATTATAGGATACTCCATAAATATTGTCATTAATTTAGCAGCAAGATACTTCCTTTTTCTAGAAAACTCATCATAGTCTTCTCGATTAATCACGATACTTTCAGGTTTACTTATTGAACCATGTATTTTATATATCTCAGCCACACCTTGTAATTGAGAAAACACCAGCTCATCCTGTCCAATAAATGTTCTATAGTCTTCAAATAAATTTTCAAAAAACTCATCATAATTTGTAGTGATGATTCCCGATATATTATATTTAGAAATATTTTTTAATTTTTGAATTTCATCTTCATAACCAATCACATTCGAGTATTTTGATAAATACGAACTAATGGCAGCTTTAAATGGTGAAATACCTTTTGCAACATCATCAAAGATTTTTTTATCATCAGAACGCATTCCATTAATATTATTAAACCATGCCTCATTGTAGTCTTTTTCAATCAACGAAGCGATCTGTGGCATTATCCTATCAGCATCTGCTATTTGTTTTGCATTATTCTCATACTTTCTATAAGCAAAATCATCATTACTAACTTTCTTTGCAAAATAACTCAATAACCCTCTCCAATCGGGCAACCCATAATAACGTCTTGTAATTCCCGACCCAGCAAATATAAAAGGTGTTGTATTAAAACTGCAAACTACCTCTTGAATAGTCATATAATCCTCCTCATTAATAACTTTCTATTTTATTAAACCCCAATAATCCCATTATCCACGGTCCAGCAGCTTGTCCATCAGTTCCGCCTGCGCATTGTCCGGATCCGCATTAAAAATGTCGATCACCGTGCTGTCGCTGCTCCTGTCCACAAATGCAGGAAACAGGAAACCGAATTCAGGCTTCCCCGGCTCATACTCACCCTCCAGAGGTGAGATCGCGCAGATCAGAAAATCATAAACCTCTTCCGAGCCCTCCAGCCATTCGCCGTCCGTTCCCTTGACTGGAACATCATAAGAACCATAAAAGACGAAAATGCTGTAATCATCATTTGTCTGATAGTTCTCGCCGATCACCTCATAAAGTATACTGAGCAGCCCGTCATCCTTCAGACCGGTCTCCTTGATCGCCATAAGCAGCTTTCGCATGCTGTCATTTCGCGCAGCACGGTTTCCGAATCTGTAGTCCTTAAGCTGCTCATTTGTCTTTGCAAAAGGAATCGCCTTCGCAAGCTCGAGATTTCTCTTTGCCTCGCTCTGCTTCAGCTTTCCAAAATGTATATTAAAAGTTCCGTCATCATAGCCGTCCTCATCCATGTACGCCCCGGCAACTCTCGCAAAGCAGTTGCGCGACAAGGTCATACGACGGGTGAGTTCAAGCATGTCATCCCTACTGATCATTTATAAAGCTTCCTCCGATCATTTTCTCAAAAGCCATGCAAAGCCCTTGGCAGTTCTAAGGTCAGGCTCCCGGAAATGATTGCCTTCATTCCACTCAAGCGTCACATCTATCTTATCCTTCAGAAGATCATAGCCGCTGCGGATCGCATCACCAACCCGGCCCATCACAGGATTTTTGGTCTTCTCCTCTTTGTCTCCAAGACTCAGATAAACCCTGCCGGTTTTAATCTCTTCATTCGCCATAAACTCCGCAAATCCCGGAAACCATACCGAAGGAGACGCCGCTGCGCATCCTGCGAAAATGTCCGTCCGGTAAACACTCCAGAGCGCAAAAAGCCCCGCGAGCGAATAACCGCCAATATATAAATGCAGGCTGTCAGACCGACTGCTCCGGAGAGGCTCTATCACCTCATCCATCAGTTTCTTCAGCGCAGTCTCCGCCTGCCCTCCAAAGCCATTACTGCCAAATACAGCCGGCGACTCCCACGGCGACAGATCATCATTCCAGCTGTCCACCTTCACAGCTATAAGCCGGAAATCAATCCTCCCGCCAAGCTCCTCGATCAGATGAAATTCACTGTCCATCAGATTCATATCGTGGTCATCCACCATTTGTATCAGAACGGTATCTGAATTCTTATCTCCGTAATCATAAATCTGCATAACGCTACTCCCAGTTTTTCCATACATCAGGCTGATAGCCTACTGTCGCCTTCCTGCCATTTCTCACTATCGGCTGAACAAGCACCTGCTGATTCTCAAGCAGCTTCTCTTCCCTGTCTTCTTCAGCGATATACCTGATAAGCGCAAGAGTATCCTTGTCCTTCGAACTCTCATCGATCATTTTATCAAGTCCGCCGACCGCCTGTTTCACCGAATTAAACTCGCCCTTGCTGAGCCCCTTCTCCTTCAGATCGATGAACTGGTATTTGATCCCGCGTTCCTTGAAGAAGCGCTCCGCCTTGCGTGTTTCCGCACTTTTCTTAGTTCCAAATATCTGGATGTTCATAACTAATCTCCGTAAAAATTTAGTCTGCTTTCTATTCAAGTCCGAACTCTTTCATAATCTTATCGTATCTCGCCTGCTCTTTCTCTTTGACAGGCTTCGCAGTATCATTCAGTGTATGATGGATTACATCCGCATCCTTCAGCAGTTCATCCATCGGCGAATCCACTGCATACTTATCATCATGATGATAAATAGCCGAACAAATGATGTCTGTCTCATCCTCCGTCGTAAGCTTCAGCTCAGTCAGTATCTCTCTGGCCAGTTCCGCGCCCTTATGTGCATGGTCATCATATGAACCGCTTATATACGCATGAAGATCATGCAGCATTGCAGCCATCGAAGCAAGTTCCGGATCAAGTCCACGCTTCTTTGCAAGCATCGTTGCAGCAAGAGACACACCATATAAATGTGCTGCCGCACTGATACATTCATCTGCATCAGGCATCTTTTCTAATTCTTCGCTAATATATTTTCTAAGGTCTTTAAGTCTGCTCATAAGTTGTACCTCCTGCAAATGTCTAGGTCCGATATTCAAATTGCTAAATTCCTAACAGATTCAGAGTCTTCTGATCTTTCTCGCCATTAAAAAACTTATCCAGCACCTTCTGAAAAACCCCCTCATCCGGTGCAGCTTCCAAGAACAATGTCATAGAAGATCTAAGTTTCATATCATCCGGGAAACCCATGATATCTGTCGCATCATTAGATTCCAGCGTAAGCAGAACTTCTGCAATCTTCCGAATATTGCCGCCTAAATACGGATGGTCAAGAAATGCTTTTGCCTCATCCAGACTCTTTATAGCATACTTCTGCGACATATATGTTCTGCCCAGCCCGGCAATCTGAGGTATAATAAACCATGACCAATGTGACCTCTTGTGACCGGCTGCAAGTTCCTTGTAGGCTGTATCGAAGGTACGCTCGTGTTCAGTTATAAAACGTTCTAAATTATATATATCGTTTGTCATATTAAACCTCAAATTTAAAAATAATGTATATCATCTTCCAAAACCACTTATACACTAACCTTTTTTACATAAGGTATAATTTCATTCCTTCAAACATAACAAAATGCTCCATCGTATATTGTGTAATATCCTTTAATTTCTATTTTGATACCATTTTTGCAAATATACTAGGTAATGAATATTTGAATAATCTTATTTACCCGCTTCATATTGATTTTCGTCGGTATTCTTTTTTATATTCCTCATATTATATTTCTAAAAATGATAATTTACAACGTCAGCTCAACTTAGAATATCAGTATTCTTTCATGCAAAACAAATCAACTATTTGGGGCAAAACAACTCTTGATAATGTTGCTAAACTTTATCAGCCACAAACAATAAGCGGTAATGAACTGATTTCCAATGGGAAATATCTCGTTTATGGAGCTAACGGCATAATTGGTAAATATGACCGCTACAATCATGAGGAACAGCAGATTGCGGTTGCATGCCGCGGTGCAAGTTGTGGTGCAATTATTATGACGTTGCCAATGTCATGGATTACAGGTAATGCTATGGTAGTATCTCCAAAACAGAATTTTCCATATAAAGAATATTTATATTATACATTATCCCAAATTAGTATTGCATTTTTAACTTCTGGATCAGCTCAACCTCAACTTACAAGGGAAAATATGAGCATATATCCATTGCTAATTCCCTCTAAAGAGTTATTGGAAGTATTCGAAACAAAAGCACGAGTTGCAAGAAAAACAATAACATCAAATGAATTGGAAAACATGCAACTTTTAAGATTGCGTGAATGGCTACTTCCGATGCTTATAAATGGCCAAGCCTCTATTTTTGATTAAGCTGCTAAATTATCATTTATATTATTGTTCAATTCAATCTTCTTGTTAATAGCATCAAGTAAATTAGCAATCTTTTTCTGCTCTTTAACCTCAGGAATAAACACATCACAGTCCATTATCTTTTCGGGTGATGTATGCCTTATCTTTGTCTGTTGCGCAGCAGCACTAAGCTGACGTCTGACCAAATCAGAAGAGATTAGATAATAACAATATCCATCATCTAGCTTATCTGAAATACACTTTATTAAAGCAACATCTCCGCTTTGAATATATTTTCCAGACTCAGGGACCCTCGCAGTTGATCCAAGAAGTCCTACAACCTGTTCAGTAAGAGGCGTGATAATATCTCCTTTTGATAAGACAAACTCTTCTCTGACAGATCCCGTGAAGTACAAATTATCCTTCGATGTATTTGTCTTAAAACCACCTTCTTCTTGAAAATTACCAAGAGTAAGCCGAATAAAATTACCATTTGTAGCATAGAATTCTCCACTCAATGACATTCCTCTTTTAACGTTTATCAGATCCTTAAGCTTATATTTTTTCATAATTCACCTATCCTATATATTTTCTATGTGCGTTCTTAACATTGCTCTGCTTAACCATAGCATATTGCAATGTTGTATCTATCCGCTGATGGCCAAGCAAATGTTGTAGCTGTTCTATCGGCATTCCTTTATCTATGGCCATTGTTGCCAACGTTCGACGGAATTTGTGCGGATGAACTTTTGGTATTCCGAGGTTATCCCCCAGCTTTCGAAGCCGTTTTTCTATGCCTCCTATGGTCATTCGTTTATAAGGAGCTCTTATCGAAACAAACAGTGCCTCATTATCATCAGTTCTTCCATCAATATACCGTTTCAAATGTATTTTTGTCCGCGCATCGAAATATACGATTCTTTCCTTATCGCCCTTACCTAGAACGACACATTCTCTTTCTCCAAAATCAATATCTTTCTTGTTAAGAAGAACCATCTCGCCAATCCTCATACCCGTGGATGCCAGCATATCAATAATTGCCGTATCCCTGATTTCTTCACATTTATCACGCATCACTTCAAGGTTTTCATCCGTGTAAGTATCCTTAATAACCTTTCCCGCCTTAACTTTGTGAATGCGACGCACTGGACTTTTTACGATATAATCCTCGTCCTCAAGCCAGCCGTAAAAAGAAGATAGAATTCTTCGGATGTTGTCTATAGTTACTTTACTGGAAAAATACTTTTCTTGATATTCAGCCAAGTACTTTCTCAAATCATCTGTGGTTATCTGATAAACACCTTTCCCAATACTTTCAAGCATCTTTTCAATCGTATTCCTATAATATATCAGTGTTTTCTCAGACCTACCTTCAATTTTCTTTGCCGAAATAAATAAATCTACATAAGCTATGTTTTTTCTCATATTTCCTTTTGCTGGCAATATTTCATACTGTATTAAACATTCCTCAAGAGTACCTTTAAGCTGTTTTAGTTGCCTGTTATCAAGGTGTTTTAACATATGTCCAATAACTTCTGATATTAATTCTTCTTTCATATTAATGTCCTCCTATATAATAAAAATGAGAACATCTCCAGTGGCGGTTCTACTGATTTACTCTTGCCACCGCTAAGAGTATTGTACATATTCTATAAAATGATAATTTAGCTCAGTCCGCTTGAAGTTTTTTATACTGACGCTTCCAAGCACGGGATGGTTTCCTGCAGATTTCGTCAGATGAAACAAATGCACAAACACCCGGAATTCCATTATTTCCGCAAATGTCCGGATTATTTTGGCGGCATCCATATGTTTGGGCTTCAGAGTCTAATTCATTAAGAGGTGCTGAAAAAGGTATTTTCAATTGTTTACTGTTTTGCATGCTGTTAGTCCTCGAAATATGTTTGTCCATTTAACAACAATGGAAGAAGATATCGCCGTAATGATACTAATTGTCTTGTTTCGTTTGCAACAGACTTCTGGGCATTCAGAATAGGTGTCATTCGCTGCTCGAACATTGATATAACTTTTGCTGGTGGAATAACGATTCTACTCTGACTGATATGATCAGAGGTTATATGTCCCATAGTTGTTTTACGAGATTCAGCGATCCTTCGGAATTTGTCTATATATTTTGTTAGCTGTTCATAAACAAAATAGTGATATAAACCTTTTTTAGGAACAATTTTGAAGATATGTTGATTTAATCCTGCGGTTTCGTTAAACCAATATGCAACCTCAAGGCTTGCTGACCATGAAAAAAGAATATCACCGTTGTTAATAATGTATTTTGCAGGAATGTTTGCAGATACAAATTCGGTGGAATCAGTAATACCTTCATGTATCTCCTTTATCTTGATTACATGAAGTGCCTCCTCGCCATTTTGAGGTCGGTAGTTTTGGCAAGCAAGGCCATTTATGAAATCGGCAATATCGTAGAGTGATCCTATTTGCCAGCCAGCAGGAATGCATGTTTTGGTTTCGTTTCTCCATTCCATTTTGCCGCCGGATGTTCTGTAGGGAAGATTGTTTTCATCAGGGAAATCGAACTGCGTAAACCAATAGTCATAAATGGTATCTGCATACTGAGCTAAATTATCATTTATCTTATTATTGTTTTCAATTTTTCTATCAATAAGCGAGAATAATAGCCCTTTTTTTTTCTGATCATCTAACGAGATCATTGGAATAGGAATATTTCCTATAGCATCTAATGACAATGTAAACCTCTGGCCACTACCACTTGCATTTAACTCGAAGAATTTCCTTACAAAACTCGTTTGAAGAAAAGCATTAAGGTATTTCCCATCTAACTGTGATTTATCGGGAGAAATTACAGCACAATGATATCCTAAAACCAAATTATCTATATCATCTGCAACGTAAGTTGACATTCCAATATCATCTTTGGTCTCACTATCTTTTGTGATACACACATCTCCTTTATGCAGTGTAAATTTATCAATTTCGCTCTTTTTGGCAGATGCAACCATAAAATCAAGAACCATATTCCTAGTAATCGCCCAGTTACGATATACATCAGTAAAGTTACATAATCTTACACTTTGTTCATTTTCGTTGCATTTTTTATCAACATTACTAATGGATATACTGGCTAATTCTTTAAGTCTTTTGTATTCCATACTACTTCTCCAATCTTACCTTTACCAACTGATTCATGATTTCTTTTTGGAGTTCATTACCTTCATCAAAAAACTTTTGAAGATTCACAGCAAACTCATTCATTTTTGCATTAAACTCTTCTTCAGTAATTTCTACATACTCAATCTTTACATCAAAATACTGCCCAGCTGCCAAAGAATACTTCTTCTCAATTATTTCATCATAAGTAACCAATACAGAAAAATCATTTACAGCTTCTTTTTCCTGAAAGGTTGAAACGATTTTGTCAATTTCTTCAGGTCTAAGTCGTTTCTTTTTATTTTTTCCATCCTGGTATTCTTCACCCATTTTGGAGGCATCTATTAAGACAACCTTATCTGTTTTCTTTGAATTATCAAAGAATAATACTGAAACGTTGGTACCGGTGTTTGCAAATACATTTGAAGGCATACTAACGCATCCATAAACAATATGTTCATTAACTATATGCTTTAATATTTTATTCTCTACGCCTGACTTCGCTGTAACAAAACCTGTCGGAATTACAATAGCGCCCTTACCATTATCCTTAAGAGAATTAAGAACGTGCTGAATAAAGCAAGTATATATTGCCATGCTTTCTTTTTTCCTTGCTGGAACATTTGGCACTCCTGCCCAAAATCTAGCAGGCATAGCTGCTATCTTTTCTCTTGTGTCCGAAAAATCCATTTTAAATGGCGGATTTGAAACCACATAATCAAATCTTCTTAATTCCTGTCCATCATCACTCTTATGATATGGTGATGTTAATGTATCACCCTGTATTGCATGATCCAGCGAAGACACAAGACCGTTAAGAATTAAATTAAGCTTCAACATCTTGTTACTTCTCTGAGAAATATCCTGGGAAAAAATAGTGCATCTATCTTCCCCAATCTGATGTGCTAGTGCCATAAGAAGTGTTCCTGTACCAGCTGAAGGATCATAACATTCCATGTTGTGAAGATCAGACCCATCAGCCACTAAAAGTCTTGCCATAATTGTAGCAATTGCATGCGGCGTATAATATTCAGCATATTTACCACCACCAGCAGTATTATAGTCCTTAATCAAATACTCAAATATTGACGCAAAGAAGTCATAATGCTCTACGAATACTTCTTCAAATGAGAAGTTTACTAACTTATCAACCAATGCCCTCGCAAATGGTGCTCTCTGAGCATCATCAGTAACATACTGAGTAAGCTTTTCAAAAAGAGGTATTTTGGTATTCTGCGTTGTCTGTGTTGCAAATATCCCCATATTTTTATCTGCAATATCAGTCATAGTACTATCAAAAATCAGATCAAAGTCCCCTTTTGCCTGTTGATTCCACAAATTTGAAATTAAATGTTCCGGTCTTAGTCTTGGTATATCAGGATTCATTCTATCCATCAGATCTTCTCTATCATCATCTGACATCGAAGAATACTCTTGTTCCCATTTCTCAGCACTTGCTATCCTATGACTTATCTTTTTAAGTTCATATCCAAACTTATCATTTAAATACTTGTATAGAAAAACCTGAGTAATAATCTTATACTCATTACCATCATTTCCCATGCCATATGTTTGACAAGTTGATTTTAATGCATCAATTAGAGTTGTTGTCTTTTCTTTAATTGTCTGATTCACTTATTATTTCCTCCATTATGCCGCCGGATAAGCTTCTCTATACTGGCTCAAATACTGCGATATAATTTTCCCTACAAGGAACAACCTATCCGCTCTTGAATTCTCAATATTAAGCTTATCTAAACCATTCGTTATCTCAACCATAACAGTTCTTTCAAAATAATCATCCTTTTTAAGGATATCGTTTCGATCATAAACTTTCTGATCTACATCTTTCTTAATAGAAATTAGAATATCAACTATTTCCTGATCATATCCGGATACAATAGGTTGTTGTCCACGTTCTTTTCTTTGCTGGTTTTCTTCTATTATCCTTTTATGAACTCTTGCAAACTTGACATCTCCATTGTATTTTTTAAGAAGGTTTTTATTTTTGCGTTTCAACTCATCTAATCTCTTTAAGAAATCATCTAAAGCCCTTGAATACTCTTTAAATTCATTTATGCTTTGAACATTAAAACCATGTTCCCTAAACCGAGCCCTAAATGCCTCAAGTAATGTTATATATTCAGGATCTTCATGATCAATATTATCTGAGAACTCTCTAAGTGTTGTACTAAGTTTTTCATGTAATTCCTCACCGCCACCTATGATTCTCATTTCTTCTTCGCTCAACTTACTAAAGTTAAATGTTATACCTTGCATGGCTTCATTTACAAGCATTGTAAGATTTTCAGCATTCTCAAATGCTTCCTTCTGATTCATATTGTCAATTGCCCGCTGAACCTCACGAATCATATCAGCAACTTTGTCAACTTTAAGACGCTCAAATTTTTCTTTTAATTCATCATCACCAAATGTTCGAACCATATTGTAACAGTCTCTGGCAGATATAAGTGCTTTCTTAAGCTTTAGCAATTCTTCTTTTTCTTCAATATTTGATAGCTCAATGCTGAATTCTTCAACATTATCAGTAGAATAATTAAATAGTGACTGTCTAACATCTTTCATCTGCTGTATCAAAGAATCCTTATCTTCCATAACCTGCGTAAATGTATTAGGAAGATCTGTTATACCGGTTTCAGAAGGATCGTTGAATCGATTTAATTCCTTCATATATGCTTCATTTGTCTCATTAAAATTCTGTTTTATATCAGCAAAATCAATTACATAACCATATTTATTATCTCCATATGGTCTATTTACTCGCGTAATTGCCTGAAGCAAATTATGGTCTTTGAGTTTTCTACCAAAATACAGTCTCTTAAGTCTAGGCGCATCAAATCCAGTAAGAAGCATATTGTAAACTATAAGAACATCAACTGACATATTTTTCTTAAAGTCTTTGACTATAGCTTTTCTAGTATCTTTATCATCACTATCATGAAGTATCAAGCCAGCTGTAAGTACTATAGGATTATTCTTCCCTTTATTTAGCATCGCCTGAACTTCATCAAAATACGCATAAATCCTTCTTGCTTGTTCACTTGTTTCACAAATAACCATACCACCAAGAGTTTTATCACCATGCAGGATCCTAAACTGGTTCAAATCTGTAATAATAAATTTATCAAGCTCTTTTACATAATTCTCGTGTTCTATAATCTGAGCTTTTGGTACATCTTTTTTTTGCACAAGTGTTTCAAGTTTTTCATATACTTCCGACAGTTTTTCCTTATACTCAGTCTCTATCTCTTCACGAATAATTTTTAAAGTATAACCATCCTGAATAGACTTATCATAATAATAAGTGTGAAGATAATTACCAAATATTCTCCATGATTCACGTTCTTCTTTTAATAGAGGTGTTCCAGTTAGTGCTATCTTAATAGAATTTGTATCTGCATTAAGAAGATTACCTAAAAAACTTCCATCAGGTTTATATCCTCTATGAGCTTCGTCTATTATAAAAATTCTTTGAAGATTTGTTGCATAGTCAGGGAGTTTCACTTTAGCTTTATCTTCATCAAATCTTTGAATATTTACAACTGTTATTTCTTGATTTCCGCTATTTCCTTCCTGCGCTTGATTATTTCTAAACTGTTCCATAAGTTCAGCTCTTGTATTAGCAGTCTTTACTTCAAGGCCTCTAGCTTCAAATTCTTGTGAGGCTTGTTCCAGCAGATCAAGTCTATCAACGATGAAGTAAAATTTAGCCACCTTATTCTGTTTAGAAAGATAATCCGTTAGAACTGATGTAAGGTAATATGATAACGCAGTTTTACCACTTCCTTGAGTATGCCATATAACACCAGATTTTACTCCCTCACCAATCTTCTTCCTAATAGCAAGAGCAGCAAACATCTGTTGATATCTCATAATGTGCTTCTGGTCAGTAACTTCAATCTTACCATCAACTTCTTTTTCCTGCTTAACATATGCAATACCATATCTAAGTAAAAACAAAAGTCTTTCAGGGCTGCACATTGATGTAATAATCCTATTAGTCGGTGTATTTATATTCTTATTGGTTTGATATTCAGGTGTAGTATGTATTACCTGACAATTAAAATCTGATAATATTTTTTTCTCTATAACAGGATCAACCTCAAGATAGTGATAGTCCCTAATATATGGTGCTATAGAAGAATTATCTTGATTTTCTTCTCTAAAACAGTTAAATGGAGCTTTACTTCTTGCTGCAGTACAATAAAATGCGCCCTGAATAGGTGTTATTCCACCAACCGCATCATACTCCATGTTATTTGAAAATATCATAAGCTGTGTGATATTTATAAATCTTCTAAACTTTTTGTTAGGAAAACGCTGTTTATTCATACGTTCACTTTCAGCTACCATTCCACCATGATTATTAGGTTTTTTCACCTCAATAAAAACAAGAGGTAAACCATTTATAAATAGTGTAACATCAGGTCTAAAATTATCCTGTCCATTTTGGCATGTAAATTCTGCGGTGCAATGATATACGTTATTTTCAGGATGTTCAAAATCTATTAATTTGATTGCTGACGTACCGATAAGTCTTTTATAAAAGCTCTTTCCTAGATCATCATTATCTAATTCCTGACGTATTGTTCGAAGCATTTCTTCTGCTTCTCCTGACCTTTCAGGATTTATTTTTCCAAACTGATCAATAAATATTTTACGAAGAATATTCGTATCGGGATCATATTCATTTCCCTCCATATCTTCAGAAATTTTACCATAATAAGAATAACCAAGCCTTGTCAAATGAACCAACGCTGGCATCTGCACACGGGTAGCTTCATTAAATATACTTTTTTTTGCATTAGATATGGCCATAAACAATCGCCTCCACTCATGTTACTATTTATCATACAGTCTCAATAAAAAAATATATATAATCAATTGTTATACGTATCCTATTAAATATTCATTACACACCCTTCTGCTTCAAATGCATCCTCACCAGCCGGTCCTTCAAAGCCATTTCCAAGATCACATTTCAATTAACTTAGATTCAATCCAGTCTCACTATTTAAACTTCCAAGTTTTTCTTTATATATCGACTCCAATTCTACAGCTGCTTTGATATCTTTTTCAGAATTTCCTGTTCTATTAATCACAGCAAGGATAGAGTATTGTAATTCCAGATATCTTCCTTTGTGTTTATTTAAATGCTCTGCTAGCTTTTTATTAGCACCGCCTTCATCTTTACCACCTTTTCCTTCTGTATTGGCATATGTTTTCCATCTACCATATATACCTTCTACTCCTGCTGCAGATCCAACATATTGTTTATTATCTACAGGATCAAGAATGAGGTATACTCCATTTACTCCTGCTAAAGCTTTATATATCTCCGGATATTTAACGGCATTATTAACATATTGAGCCATTTCATTAAAACTCCAAACAACTTTCTCATATCCCGGAAAAACATCCCTTGTTTGATCATCTATAGCTAACACTGATTTCTTTGCCAATGTTTCCCAACTATATTGAACAATTCTATGGGTGCCCATTCCCCATTCAATAACCAGCCGTCCCTGAAGATCCTTTAAGCAATCCATCTTTTTAAGTTTATAATAGACTAGATCATCTCTATCATAACATTCATATAAAGGATAATCTTTCATTCTTGGTGCTTCTTTAACCGGTATTATGCCTTCAACCTCATACACTGCAATAAACCTTGCAGTTGTATTCTGCTGACTAATAAAAGAGAATATATATTTTTTCCCTAAGAAATAATCCTTTGGCTGAATCTTTTGGTATTCTTCAAAGAATTCCATTCCAGCTCTCCATGTTCTTTTCACCATATCACTAGAAAGTGAATGTCTGATAACTGCGATATTATCTTTTGGTAGTCCTGTTTTCTCAATTATGTCTGTTAAGAAAAGGCTATATTCCATATACTTTCTCCCCATTTATTCATACCACTCTCTACTCTCCCCAACCGCTACTCTTCATTTTTTCAGCTTCTTCCAGATCCGCAGCCACTATAGTATGGAACTCTTCTTCTGTGATCTTATCAAGTATCGGATTAAGTCGATTTGCTCTTGACTTTATTACTTTCTCAAAGTAATTTCTTACGTCTCGGCCGTTAGCATAATTCTTAGATCTGTTCGTGTACATTTCTTCAAAATGCTTTTCAAGGAACTTATCGCAGTCATCGTCAAGACGCAGGTTATTGCTGCTGCAATATAGTCCGAAGATTTCTTTTAATTCTGCCGGACTATAATCTTTAAAGTTTATAAACTGATTAAATCTTGATTTTAATCCAGGATTTGAAGCGACGAATTCTTTCATAAGATCCGGATATCCGGCAACTATTACTATAAAATCATCTCTGTGATCTTCCATCGCTTTAAGGAGAGTATCAACCGCTTCCTGACCGAAATCAGTTTCGCCCTTACCATGAGTCAGAGAATACGCTTCATCAACAAAAAGTATTCCGCCCATTGCCTTATCTATAGCTTCCTGCGTTTTTATAGCTGTCTGTCCTACGTATCCACCGACAAGTCCGCCACGATCCACCTCAACAAGCTGTCCCTTGGATAAAACACCCAATGCTTTATATATCTTAGCAATAAGTCTTGCAACTGTTGTTTTACCTGTTCCCGGATTTCCATAAAATACCATATGCAATGAAAGCGGTATCGGATCATCGCCCAGTTCTTTGCTCTTCTTCTGAACATTTATCAGGTTGATCATTTGATCAACCTCCTGCTTTACCTCTGCAAGTCCTATCAACGAATGCAGCTTTTCAAGCAGTTCTTCTAACGATTCCTCCGGCTCTGTCGGTTCTGCTTCCTCTGCATTTTCAGATTTTTCACCTTCTTCAGATGCATTCTCATGCCTTACAGTATCCTTCAGTTTTTCAGTAGCCGAAACGACCGTATTTACCGTTGTATTTTGCAAGGATATATTCGTAAGCTTCTGAATGTACTCGGCAAATTTGATCTTATCAATATCTTTTTTATCAAAACGATCAAAAAGGTAGCTCTTACCAAGTGTTGTGAAAAAAGCTATTACATCCTTACTTACAAGTAATAACTTTTCTTTATTGACAAGTGAGCTTGCATCTATCTTCTTCTGGAGATATGTGATGCAAAAAGCTTCAAAACGTTCCTCCGCGCCTTTAATGGATATGTATTTTATAAAATCATAGATTGATGCTAAAAAGCTTTTCTGCTTTTCTGCATCATATGATTTAACCACTTTTACAAAGGCATTTCTTACGTCTATATCCATAATCTTCTCCTGTTAGATTGCTAGTGCCATCTGCTTCATAGTTTCGGCATATGAATTGACAAAATCTTTATCCTTCATAGCGTCTTCCGTTTCAGAGAGAGCGCTCTTTATCTCATCTGATACTTCCTGGCGAATAAATTCATCGTACGCCTTTACCATCTCCATACTGCCAAGCTCAACTATAAGCTCCTGATTGTCCCTAACATTCTCTTCCACTTCCTTTACCTGATCAAAAAGGCTGTGATAGTATATGTCTGTTTCAAATGTTGTAAGACCTAATTCAAACATTCCATAATCCTGTATTCTGGTTATGAATTCTTCTTGTTCCAGTCTTTCAAATGTATCCATCCAGTTTTCATGAGAGGTATGCCATTTCTCCCCGTCACCGATAGCTTCCTTGTTGTTGTAATAGTAAAGCTCATCAAAATATCTTATAGAAACACCAAGCATTGAAGCGAGCGAATATATAGATACTATCAGGTTTTCTCTGTCCTCAGTCAGATCCTTGTTAAATATATCAATAAGCATATTGAGCAGGTTATATTCATCATCTACCAGCTTACGCATCTGCTCTTCTGTATAATACTTTTGCGTTTTTCTCGCATCCAGCATATTCTCATGTTCAGAGATAACCTTCTTAAATTCATATACAGTATGCACTTCATTTGTCTGCTTTATCATTCCTACAAGCTCATTTATCTGTCCGCTGATATTGTTCAGCTTTTTATTCATTATCGCAAATCCTGCACATGTAGCGCATAAGCTTGTTGCATTTAATAACAGATTAAAATTCTGAAGCTTGGTAAGATTCTTTAAAAGTGCATTGTTCTTCTTTGACAAAACATTATTCTTATCAAGTTTATTAAGAACCTTATTTAGCGTCTCTTTCCCCTGTTCATCCTTCGTATTATTAATAAGCAGTTTCGTAAAATCAACATATCTCTTTTTTTTATCCCTGATAACGATTTCAATCATACCTTTATCATCTATAAACTGTTTCAATTGTTCTAATGAATTAATACTTATTATTCCTGCCATATCAATCGTCTCCCTTAATTGCCTTAGTTCTGATAAAATAGAACATTATCATGGTTATCACAAAAGTAGCTGTATCTGTGCAATATGGCTCCTTAATATCGAAATAGTTCTTTTTACCTATCGGTATTATTGTCCCTGCCTTCTCAGCTTTTAATGAACTAAGAATTTTATCAAGATCAAAATTGTCCGTAGAAAAATCAAAGTTATCTACTTCTTTCATCCCGGACTTGATAATCTTCATATAGAGACTCATCATGATCCTGGAATATTCTGCCAATTGTTTCATCGTTATATTTCTAGAATTAATTGTCTCAATGGTATGCTTAAAATATTTGAGACTTCTAGGCATAGGCGGAACCGGTTCACCTTTTTTAGCGGATGGTTCTTTAGGCATATATCTTTCGACAACATCCTTCCAGTTGTTCATATATGTACTGCAGATCTTCTCAAATTCGTTTCCGCTATCTAATTCAACCTTCTCGAAATAGTCATAAACCTTCTCAGCAAATACATCTGTATCTATTGCATTTTCGTCTATGAAATTAATAGATAAATATTCTCCAATCATTTTTTCTTTGAGCTTTTCAAATGATTGTTTATCCAGCGCTTTTATAGTTCCGCTTACAAATTCTTTTATTTCCAAATTCAACACTCCTATCTCTCTTACACACCCTTCTGCTTCAAATGCATCCTCACCAGCCGGTCCTTCAAAGCCATTTCCGAGATCACGTCTTTGATCAGCTTGTCGAGCTCGGAATCCTTCTTGTAGTCCGCCGGGGCGATGTAGTTTACGCGGTCATCGCGGAGAAGGCTGTTTGCCTGGTCCTTCTTCTTTTTCTGATAGACCGCCACAGAGCAGCCGCCATTTACCTTGACGAGCTTCATGCAAGGAACATCGGTTATTCCGTCGGCTATGTAGATCATATTTCTGAAAGGAACGCGCCTCTCGTCCTCCGGGACGTAATCATTCAGCGAGCGGTCGTCCGAAAGATCCGAAACTCCCTTATTTATCCTGAAGAGGAACTGCGTCTTGGTCGTGTAGTTCACGACATTTTTCGGCCAGCATGCGATATCATTTTCGTCATACATGAATTCGCACGCATACACTTCCTTGAATTTTTTGTAGATGCTTGAGCCCTCGATGATCTCTCTGAGTCCGGAGGAAATGATATAATGCTCCACCTGAACTCCGCTTGCCTTGCCGTACTCATTTATGCGGTCAAACCACTCACTTACACCGTCATAGAATTCCAGGCTCTTGCCAAGCTTCACGAAATCCTTACGGTGGATGCTTCTCGATCTCTTCTTGGATTCGCTTATCATTTCCCACATGTAAGCAAGTATCCCGTCCATCTGAAGCTTTTGGGAGAGGTCATTTGCAGCACTCCAGAACTCCTCCTCGGACATACCGATATCAGGAATAAATGAATACTCCTGCATGTTTTTCATACACAGAGTCTTATCAAAATCATACATGATCGCGACCACAGGTTTTTTCGTACTCATACGTTTTCCTCCCCTTCTCGTAACCGCATATTTACGTAGTTTCACATAGTGACATTATACCACACACCCCCGGTCTATAAAAGTCACTGAGCAACAAATCAGAGCATTATTTGCAATGTTTTTGATATGTTTTTCCGATCTTTATCTTTGCGAGAAAAAAAACGGACTCGACTGTAATGTCAAATCCGTTTTTAACGTTAATTTATTACTTATTCACTCTATTATGCTATACTGAAACATCTCATACAGAAGGCGTGTTCCTTCTGAGATTTCCGGCGGAAGAAGTGCTCTTGCAACGCATTTTAATTCTGCGTCCGGCATGGCTTCATTTTTCAAATGTGCATAATCGCCGTCCAGCATTTCAACCGTATATTCGATCCTATCCGGCATTTATTCATCCTCCATATCATCATTTCCAAGTCCGTAATACAACATCTCATTGTATCTCATGCTTGCTTCCCGGCTTTCCTTCTTGGCTTTCCAGCTTTCAATCTCGGTGCGTATCGCCAGCATCTCATCCACTACAAGTTCAACGCTCTGCGGCTTCACATTCTCCAGATACGCACACATTCTGTCCATAGCTTTCGGGCTGCCGAGGTTCTTAACTATCGCCTCGCCAAGCTCCTCCGGAAACCCCAGATACTTAACAGCCTTCATCAGATTATCGCGTGAATACGCCCATATTCTTCTGTCATCATTCATACTCTGATTCATCATTTTCACTCTGCAGCTTCAAATCTGTCGATGCTTGTACTACCTCCAAATATCTATAATCATTCATCCCAGAAAAGTTCATCTAGCGTCTTGCCGAGTGCCTTGCAGATTGAGCGGCACAGATTGATCGTCGGATTGTAATCGCCTTTTTCTATGGCATTTATCGTCTGTCGGGAAACACCGACCTTCTCCGCGAGTTCCTGCTGCGACATATCAAGGGCGGCTCTGGCGGATTTCAGTTTAAGATTCTTCATGTGCTTTCCTCCTGCCCTTATTCATCGTCGCCATCATCAGAAACGCCCCTGCGCTTATCCACAATATTCTTAAGAAGCATCGTGGCAAAAAGCATCAGAAACATTATGGCACATTCGAGATTCAGTACCGATGCAGAGATTTTTCCGTTCTGTATCATCCTTCCGCCAAGCAGATTTCCAAGTCCGATCACCAGATTAAAGAGCCCGATCAGCACAAATGTTATCATGATCACCTTGTTATTCTGATTCAGTGCAAAATAGCTTTCATTCCAGACACAGTACAGCACATAAACTGTCACCGCAAGTATGATTCCTGTTGCGTAGAATACCGCTGCATTCTTCTGATCGATCAGCCCGCTCCAATCAAGACAGATCATTACTGCAAGGTAGATAAGCTCCGTGAAGAAGCCGTATTTGAAGCCTCTGCCGCGTTCAAGCTCCTGCCTCTCATCATATTTCGCAAATTCTGCTTTTTTGCCTTTTGAAAAGATAACGATAAATAGCAGTGATATACTTCCTGCGAGAAGCACGCTGATGATAAGAACAAGATTACGTCCGGCGAAGAAGGCCGTCCTGCCCATCCTCATCTCGTAATCCATCTGCCATGTTCCATTCTCCGGAAAGCTTGCAAAATCTATAATCTCTGCCTTTGTTTTTGCAACCTCTTCTCCGTAGAGATACTTCTTGGCAAAGCTTATATAGTCTTCTTCATTTGTGAAGAAATGATATTCAATGACATACTCTCCCTCGTCAAGCTCAAGCTTGGTATCAAAGAATACAGCTGTTGCCGAGGTACTGTACAGTATGCTGCCCTTCATGTCGCGGATGATGCATCCGGTCACAAAGCCTATGCCGCCTTTTTTGCTGGCCTTCGAAAGGTCCTTGCCCTCACCCTTAAGGTTCCACGAAAGCTCTATACTATGTTCGCCTTTATTGCTTACCGTGAAATGATTCTCTATCATCTTCGGGTCTGCTGTACCGTCCGAAACAGTCACATTACTTGACCAGTTTGAATTAAAATCATCCTTTGACTTCATGCTTCCGATCAGCAGATAGCATAAAGCACCGACTACTGCCAGTATTGATATTATCGTAAGATATGCTTTTGATTTTTTCATAATGTATCCTTTCTGAATCCTCTAAAATCTACGTCTATGTTATTACGTATTAATTACATAACATCTTCAGCCGCCCTTCTACCGGCGCCTTAAAAATGGTATCCGGATCAGCTTAAGGATACAATATCATTCGTTTTACTTTTTGTCAACTATATTTTACATTTTGTCATATAAGACCAAAACTATACCGTTTTACTGATCTCCTACAGCATGAATGATCTCAGGAAGCAGCTGCTTCTTACGGCTCATTACATGCGGCATATCAAATATATTCTTACCGATTGAAGAGTACGGAAGATGTCTGTTGCCGCGATGATCCGTGCTGAGAAGTGCACTATGCTCATGTATGACATCTGTGATCATAAGTACAGCCCAGTCAAGTCCCTTCATATCTCTTATCTCATTAAGTGCCTCCTGGTATTTATCCGAATAGCCCTTAAGATCATTCAGTGTTGTAACCTCGCACTGACCGATGCCTATCTTCACACCATTTTCTGTATAGGTCTTGAAGTCTGCAGATATTTCAGCCCTTGGATCCTTATCCTTAAGACCACCGACTCTCGAGAACATTGACATTCCGTATTCTTCTACGTCAACTCTGGCGATTGATGCAAGAACATGCGCTGCTACCACATCATCACCTGTTGTTGTAGGACTCTTCAGGATAAGTGTATCTGACAGTATTCCTGTAAGCAGTACCTTGGCCATGACACTGTCCGGTGTACGGTTATTTCTTATATACTGCTGATAAACGATAGTACATGTACTTCCAAGAGGCTCGGCACAGATAAAGATTGGCTGCTTTGTCTTGATTGCATCCAGCCTGTGGTGATCGAGTATGCCGACAATATTTGCTGTTTCGATACCTCTGATGCTCTGTCCCGGCTCATTATGATCTACAAGTATCACATTGTATTCCGGAAATTTAAGGAAGCATCTTCTTGTTACAAAACCAACATATTTGTCATCCTCATATACCGCAAGTCCTCTTTCGTCGGATTTCTGAAGTATTGCCCTTGCCTCATCGAACAGCTCCTCCGATAACAGTCTCTCTGTCTGAGCTGACATGATCTCTTTAACCTTTGGGATTTCATTGATCTTACTGCTCTTCGACAATTCTCTCATTGTCCAGTTTGTTATATCATCCACCGTGAGAAGACCATAGAATTCACCTTTATCATAAACCGGTATCGCACTCGGATTATTCTTCTTATATATCGCAGCCACAGCCGTCAGCGAATCCTCCGCATCAATACTGTAATCATCGCCCAGCATAACATCCTTAACCTTTGGATATACATCACTCATATAAGCAGGAATTTCGATCTCCAGCTGTTCCATGATATTTCTCGCACTCTCCGACAGATGACCGCATCTGACCGGGATATAAGTATTCTCCGCATCCTGCATATTCATAAGTCCGGCATATCCGTATGCGCTGCACACGCTGTCAAGATCCGGATTCCTGTGTCCGGTCACATATACTGTTCCCATCTGTTTTTACCTCCTTCAAATACCATCCGCGTTGGCACCCAAATACCCTCCTTACCGGTTGTCCGGTAAAGAGGGTATATATTCACTAATAGAGCTTAGTTATTATTTGTTGGCTATAACTACATCTACTCTCTCTATGTACAGGCTTTCCGGTTTCTGATCGGTTATGATGATCGTTCCATCAAAATCCGCAAATGTCACCGAACTCACCTGTCCGAATTTGTCATGGTCCGCAAGTATATATCTTTTGCCCGGAAGAGTATTTTCTACCGCTACCCTCTTCACCAAAGCCTCTCTCACATCAGGCGTCGTATAATGCGACTTTATGCTGATGCCGTTCGTACCGAAGAAGCCTTTAGAAAAATGGTATTTCTGTATATGCAGTACTGCGTCTGCGCCTATCACTGCCTCTGTCGTTTCCTTAAGCTCTCCTCCGATCAGAAGAACCCTGAGTCCTTTCATTGTCAGCTTTTTGGCGTGCACTACTGCATTTGTCACATAGGTTGCATCCTTCTCAGTGATATAGTCAACCATCATGCCTGTGGTCGTTCCTGAATCGATGAATACATAATCTCCCGGTGATATAAGCCCTGCAGCGTATTTAGCAATTCTTTCTTTTTCTTCTCTATTTATCTGCTCTTTCTGACTGTTCGTCAGCTCATTTGTTGTAAAGGAACTTTCAAGTGCAAGCGCACCTCCAAACACCTTGACAAGCTTACCTTCCTTTGCGAGCGCCGTAATATCACGTCTTATTGTGGACTCCGAAGCATCAAAGTATTCCTTAAGCTCCTGAACAGTTACACTTTTCTCTTCATTTACAAGTCTGAGTATTTCTTCCTGCCTTTTTTCAGATAACATTTTTTTATCCCCTCTATCTCTAAAGAAGACATAAATCTATTATCAGAGATTTGCCTTCATAAACTCCTCTACTGCTGCACATGTTGCATCTTCGTCTGGACCTTCAACGGAGAATTTAACTGTATCGCCCTGCTTTGCGCCAAGTGCCATGATACCCATAACTCCCTTGAATGTAATCTCCTTATCGCCCTTTGCAACCTTAACGGTACTCTGTGTACCCTTTACAAGCTTGAAAAGCTCTGTTGCCGGTCTGGCATGAATTCCATGAACATCCTTAATAGTGTACTCAAATGATTTCATATTTAACCCTCCTCGTTTTATGTAAGTGTCCGATACCCACCATAATAATATTAGTGTATCACATTTTTTATCACTCAGCCATATCCTTCTTAAGAACTCCGAGCATTACGCAGGTTACTACTGAACCGATAAGCCATGCAAGGATGTAAAGGAATGGTTTTCCTACTGTTGCAAATACAAACACACCGCCGTGAGGTGCCATAAGTGTACATTTGAAAAGTGCTGACAGAAGACCTGCTACTGCAGAACCTGCAAGTGTACAAGGGATTACATGTCCCGGATCAGCTGCTGCGAAAGGTATCGCACCTTCTGTGATAAATGAAGCACCCATGACAACATTTGAAACTGCTGAGCCTCTCTCAGCCTTTGTGAATTTCTTAGGGAATACCCAGCATGCAAGAGCTATACCAACCGGTGGAACCATACCGCCAACCATGATAGCTGCCATTGCTATGTAGCATGCCTGAACCTTTGGATCAGAAGCTGTAAGGCCATCGTTCATATATATTGCTGCGGTAGCAAGAAGGCCTGTTCCGGTCGCATAAGCAGCTTTATTTATAGGGCCGCCCATATCAATAGCCATCATGCCGCCAAGCACGAGTCCGAGAAGCCAGAGCATATTTGCGTCTGCAAGCTTGCTGAGACCATTTGCAAGTGCATCATTTACAACACCGATCAATGGGTTAAAGATAAAGCACATCAGCATACCGATGATAAATACGCCAAGAAGCGGATATATAAGTGTCGGTTTTACGCCGTCAAGTGCCTGTGGAAGATTTGCAAAAATCTTCATAAGGAGAAGAACTATATAACCTGCAAGGAAACCTGCAAGAATACCGCCAAGGAAGCCTGATACGGTATTTACGCCTTCACCTGTAAATGCAAACTTGGATATAAATCCATCTTTATTCGTAAATGCCTGTGCCGCAAGAACTGCATTTCCTTTAGCTGCGAGAAGACCGCCTGCAAATCCGACTACAAGACCAGGTCTGTCAGCTATTGCGTATGCAATATATCCTGCAAGTACAGGGATCATAAGATCCATAACGATTCCGCCGATATACATAAGAAGCGCTGAGAAAGGAGTCATCGAACCGAAGTTTCCGCCGCCTGTCTCGCCGTAGCCGGCAAGTGAGTCTATAAGAAATGCTATAGCCTTGAGAAGACCGCCGCCGATTACGAAAGGAAGCATATGAGATACACCGCTCATAAGCTGTGTATAAACCTTATGTGCGCCTCCCTTGCCGTCATCTGCCTTGTCTGATGCTTCAGAACTGCTGTCCGCCGTGAATACCGGTGCATTTCCGGCTATAGCAAGGCTGATAAGCTCGTCTGCCTTATTGATGCCGTCGGCAACCTTTCTCTGTATTACCTTCTTACCTGCAAAACGTTCCATAGGTACCTTTGCATCAGCTGCTACAATTATACAGTCGGCTGCAGCTATATCGTCTGCTGTAAGCATGTTCTTGGCTCCGCCCGAACCTCTTGTCTCTATCTTTATCTGTACACCGGCCTTCTTAGCCGCTTTCTCAAGTCCTTCAGCCGCCATATATGTATGAGCTATACCTGTAGGACATGATGTAACTGCGAGTATCTTTGCACCGTTCGAAGCAGCCTCCGAAGTATCACTGTTTCCTCCTGCAAGCTGTTCATCTATGCTTGCTCTCTCTTCATCCGCCTTGTCGATTATCTGAAGAAACTCTTCAGGTGAACCTGCATTTTTAAGTTCATTCCTGAACTCTTCATCCATAAGCATCATTGAAAGCTTACTGAGCACATCAAGATGCACATTGTCCTTAGTATCCGGTGCTGCAATAAGAAACAGGATGTCTACCGGTTCATCATCAAGGGCCTCAAACTCAACTCCATTTTTGATGACCATGGCAGCAAGTCCCGGTTTTTTTACGCAGCTTCCTTTACCGTGAGGGATAGCTATACCTTCTCCTACACCGGTAGTACTTTCTTCTTCTCTCGCATATACAAGCTTTCTGTAAGCTTCCTTGTCCTCGAGTTTTCCGCTCTTAGCCATAAGTTCAACAGCCATATCGAGGGTTTCCTTTTTCGAACCCGGAGCTGCATCAAGGGATATGCTTTTCTTATCAAGAAGTTCAGTTATCCTCATATCTTTAACCTCCTTTTTAATGTATATTCATCGTCTTTCCTTTTTTAATTTCAGCAAATTGTTTCGTAAACCTTTAATACTTCTTCTCTTGTGGCTAGAAATTCTGAAAATGCACTTGCTGAGCCTGCTGAAAGTCCCATTTTAAATGCATATTCATAATCTCCCGGTTTTTCAACTGTACCGGTGATAAATCCGGCAACCATTGAATCTCCTGCGCCTACACCATTTACAAGTTTTCCTTTAGGAGCCTCGCTCATAAATACTGAGCCATCCTCTGCAACAAGTACTCCGCCTTCGCCAGCCATCGATATCAGAACATTCCTTGCGCCCATCTCTCTAAGCTTCTCTGCATAAGGTATCACGCTCTCTCTTGTAGTAAGCTTTACTCCGAAGATCTCGCCGAGCTCATGATTGTTCGGCTTGATAAGAAATGGATGATATTTCAGGACGTTTACCAGAAGATCTCTGGTTGCATCTACAACTATCCTGATATTCTTTCCTGACAGCCTGTTCATGATGTCGCTGTATATTGTATCCGGCATTGTCTTTGGAATGCTTCCTGCAAGTACGAGGGTATCTCCCTCCTGCAGCCCGTCCAGTTTCTTTAAAAGCTCTTCAACCTTTTCCTCCGGAATGTCCGGTCCCATACCATTTATCTCAGTACCATCGATTGATTTCAGTTTAAGATTTATACGTGAGCACCCTTCAGTTATCTCAATATAATCCGCTCTGATACCGCTTTCTTCTATCCTTCTTGTGATCTCCTGTCCCACAAAACCGGCCGAATAGTAAAATGCTGTATTCTCTATCCCGAGATTCGATAAAACTATAGAAACATTTATTCCCTTTCCTCCCGGAAGCATAAGCTCCGTATCAGTACGGTTGGTCATGCCCAGCTGAAAATCGTTTACCGTTACTATATAATCCAGTGAAGGATTAAATGTTACAGTATAAATCATGTCTTCCCCTCCTTATCTCTCTTTTATTATTCATTTTATTCAAACTCGTTCATAGTCAATCAAATACCATAAGATTTTGAACCTTGTTTTTTCTCATTCATTCAACTTCAGTCTTATTATACAGTCATAATCGGTCATTTTCAATCACAATATGTCATAAACAATTAAAAAATCTTTTGTGCATATTGTACAAAAAAAGGCTTTGTGTCACCTCTTTCAAAAGGAAAATGACACAAAGCCGTTTAGAAATATCGCTCCTAATATTTAATTATTGTTTCCATTCCGATCTTCTGCGGAACCATACCCATATTCTCATAGAAGCTGATTGCGCCCGGGTTGCAGCTCCACACATTTAAAGTAACATTGTAGAAACCCTCTGCCTTGGCAAAATCCATCACAAAGTCATATAAACTTCTTCCGATATGCTGTCCTCTGGCCGTCTCTTCAACGCAGATATCATCTATATAAAGTGTCTTAATATCAGTTAAGATATTATCATTCAGCACCTGCTTATATATACAGAATGCATGTCCGAGCACTTTTCCCTCATCATCCACGCATACAAATACAGGCGTTTTATCATCTCTGATGATCTCTCCAAGCTGCTCCTCGTTATATTTGGTTGCCGGTCCCTTGAAGATATCCGGTCTGCCGTTATGATGGACCATATCCACCTCTACAAGGAGCTTAAGTATTCCCTGTATATCTTCTTCTTTTGCACGTCTTACAGTATTCATTCTTATTCCTCTCCATTTTTCATCAATTCATCTTTCCACATTCCGCCTTTTATGAGACAGATGTTTTTTCTTTGGGCTCTTACACTCCGATCTTCGTCTGTTCTCTCCTCTGATTCCTTCGCACACGGTTGATATGTCTCTCGAAATCTCCGTTGTTGATAAGCTCAGCTATAACAAGCTGTTCAAAGGTCGGTACAGTGCACGAGTAGAATCCCAGCCGGACATCAAATCTATCCACAAGACATTTTGGAAGCACCATATAACCTACTCTGAGCGATGGCGAGATCGTCTTCGAAAATGTATTCATATAGATTACATTATCCGCTTTAGACAGTGAAAACATCGTTTCTTCCGACTTTCTTGAGATTGAGAATTCCGACTCAAAATCGTCTTCCACTATAAAATGTCCCGGCCGCGCCGCCCAGCGTATATATTCATATTTCTTGGAAGCTGAAGCCGTAACTCCCGAAGGGAAGCTTCGGTATGGCGAGATATGCAGCACATCCGCCTTACTCTCAGAAAGTGCCTTACTCTCGATACCATCCGGTCCTAGCGGAAGCATCTCACAGCCCGCGCCGGCCATCCTGTAAACCTGCTTGATCTTATTGTATGAAGGTGACTCCAGAGCAAATGATGTCTCTGTCCCGAATATTCCCACAATAAAGCTATACAGATACTCTGCTCCCGAACCGACAACTATCTGCTCCGGATCTGCATGTATGCTGCGGTTACGCGCAAGATACTTGCTGAGTGCATCCCTAAGCTCTATACAACCCTTGTTCTGCGTCTTCTCCAGAAGAGTCTCTCCATAATCGCTTAGTACACGCCGCATAGTCTTTGCAAGGACCGAAAAAGGAAAATCAGATGACATTTTGCTTTCCAGATGCAGCCCTTCTACAGTCGCAACCTTCGCTGTGGATGCGAAACCATCCTCCTTCCGGAAGATAACATAGTATCCACTCCGCTCCCTGGACTCGAGATATCCTTCGTCGCACAGAAGCTCGTAGGCGTGCTTTACAGTTATCACGCTCACATTCATTTCCGCAGCAAGCGTCTTTCTCGAAGGCAGCCTGCTGCCGTAAGGATAATCCCCGGAAACTATTCCATTCCGCAGCCGGTCGTATATCCGGATGTATCTCGGCGCAAATTTTTCATTTTCGGATGAAATATTTTTTTGCATATATATTTTTTCTCCGTTTTGCGTATTTTATATATGCAGATTATAATCTATAATCCCACAAAAAGGCAAGGAGGAATCGACAAAAATGCCTGATAATAGATATGAATTAAATAAAAATCTCGCCCAGATGCTTAAGGGCGGTGTCATAATGGATGTAACAACGCCTGAACAGGCTAAGATTGCAGAGGCAGCAGGTGCCTGCGCAGTAATGGCTCTCGAGCGTATCCCGGCTGATATCCGTGCAGCCGGCGGTGTATCACGTATGAGCGATCCTAAGATGATCAAGGGTATTCAGGAGGCTGTTTCAATCCCTGTAATGGCAAAATGCCGTATCGGTCATTTTGCTGAGGCACAGATCCTTCAGGCGATCGAAATCGATTATATAGATGAGTCAGAGGTTCTTTCACCTGCTGACGATAAGTATCACATTGATAAGACCAAGTTCGCTGTACCATTTGTCTGCGGTGCAAAGGATCTCGGCGAGGCACTCCGTCGTATAAATGAAGGTGCTTCAATGATCCGTACCAAGGGCGAGCCGGGAACAGGCGATATCGTACAGGCTGTACGCCACATGCGTTTAATGCAGTCTGAAATCCGCCGCATCGGTTCAATGTCTGAAGACGAGCTCTTCAACACAGCAAAGGAACTCGCTGTTCCTTATGAACTTGTTAAATATGTACATGAGAATAAGAAGCTCCCTGTTGTAAACTTTGCCGCAGGCGGAGTTGCAACTCCTGCTGATGCTGCTCTTATGATGCAGCTCGGTGCAGAAGGCGTATTCGTAGGTTCCGGTATCTTCAAGTCCGGCAATCCTGAGAAGAGAGCTGCTGCTATCGTTAAAGCAGTTACAAACTTTACAGATGCAGCATTACTTGCTGAGTTATCAGAGGACCTCGGCGAAGCAATGGTCGGCATCAACGAACAGGAGATCGAGCTGCTTATGGCAGAGAGAGGTAAATAATATGCAGATTGCTGTTCTTGCACTTCAGGGTGCATTTATAGAACATGAAAATATACTTTCAAAGCTCGGTGTTTCAACCTTTGAGATAAGACAGAGGAAGGATCTTGATAAGCCTTTCGACGGACTTATCATTCCCGGCGGTGAAAGCACCGTTCAGGGAAAGCTTCTCAGAGAGCTTGATCTGTACGAGCCGCTTAAGAAACTGATCAAGAACGGTCTTCCGGTATTCGGAACCTGTGCCGGACTTCTTCTGCTGGCTGAGAAAATCGATAATGATACGCGTTCACATTTCGGAACGATGGAGATCACAGCCCAGAGAAATGCATACGGCAGACAGCTCGGAAGCTTCTTCACAGAAGCAGAATTTGAAGGAGTCGGCAAGGTGCCTATGACCTTCATCAGAGCTCCTTTCATCAAAGAGGTACACGGCAGTGCCTATCCTCTTGCAACAGTTGACGGTCATATTGTGGCCGCCCGCCAGGGTAAACAGCTGGTAACAGCCTTCCACCCTGAATTAAATGATTCTCTCGAGATTCACAGATACTTCTGCAGGATGATCGAAGAATCAACATTAAATCAGCAAGCATCCTAATTTTGTGGAACCTAAAAAACTCATGGTGCAGATATTTTAGCCGGTATCTGTCCCATGAGTTTTTGCCTTTATAATATAACAACATTTTTTCCGTTCTTCTTACCGATATACAGCTTGTTATCCGCTGTCTGGATCCATTTGTCTACGGAGCCCTCCTGCTTCTCTGCAATACCGATAGTCACCGAAACATCAATCTTCTTATTCTCAAATTCAAAATCCGTATCAACTACGGCTTTTCTCAGCCTTTCCATCATATCCGGAGCGTCCACGCTGCCTTCGATCAGCAGAAGGAACTCTTCACCGCCCCACCTTGAGATGGTACATCCGCTGCATTTCTCCTTCATCAGCTTTGACATTTTCTGAAGGACGTAATCGCCGGCATTATGACCATAGATATCATTTACCTTCTTAAAATCATCTATATCGATCATTACAACCGTTCCAGGATCATTCATCGTCATAGCCTTGTTCAGCTTTTCAACCATAAAATGGCGGTTATAAAGGCCTGTAAGTCTGTCGACGTAACTCATTTCCTTCAGCTTCTCTTCTGATTCGATAGTGGTCTTTATCAGCGTTTTTGTATAAAAGATCAGGAACCAGAACACGATGACCGAGTTGCTTATCCAGAATACCGACGCTAATGTCTTGCTGCCCTCATACACCGGTCCGTTCAAAGACACATAAACTGTAGAGCCCAGATAGCAGATTATGATAATTAAACTGGTAAAGCCCGAGGCAACCCTCTTCGTACCGATCTTATACGCGATATAGTTAGAATAATAAATAATAAGTATCATCGAGAGGCTGTACAGATGGAAACCGTATTGATAACCAAGACAGGCCGTGGTAATACTCATATAAAGAGTTAGGCTATTTTCTTTTTCATGGTTGACAGAAGAACGATTGTTCGGTATAATGATAATATCGAACAAATGTTCTTCTCGGAGGCTGCGCATATGTCAGAACTGAAAGATGTCATAACTTCATACAATAGCCTGTCATTCAGTGATCGTATTGTGTTTTATACTA
>Ga0256404_1001623_pt1 | contig 53389 bp, 50 predicted proteins | sample RumenRJG_01DNA_FD_185990 | JGI IMG/M metagenome (GOLD analysis project Ga0256404, IMG submission 185990) | Bovine rumen microbial communities from Lethbridge, Alberta, Canada - RJG_01 | ecosystem: Host-associated > Mammals > Digestive system > Stomach > Rumen | place: Canada: Alberta | collected...
AAAGGCCGCCTCAGATTGAATTTCTGGGGCGGACTGATTTTTTACTTTTCCAGCAGGTACGGATCAGTTTTTGGCAATTATTACGGCACCCCTTGGCTGGAACGAAGCTGTTGTTGATGTGCCGGCACTGCAGATTTGAGTGCCGGGAAGGAACGGGACAGAAAGACTCAGCCCTTTAGGGCAGCCAGGAACGCAAAGGTCTGCCTGATAGTCAAGACGGTCACCTTCAAATAGGCAGCGTGTAATTTTAATAGGAAGAGCGTTGTCATTTCCGCCCAGCGAAAGATTTTCCGGACGGACAATCAAAAATGCTTCAGAACCTGCTCTGGGTGGGTTGTTTACTCCCAGACGTGCCGTAACGCAGTGATCTGATGTTTCAAAAATTCCGAAGTCACCCTCTGTTTTCCGGAGCACGCCTGAAATCAGGTTCGCCTGGCCTATAAAGTCAGCCACAAAAGCAGTAGAAGGATCTGCATAAAGTTCCATAGGCGTTCCTATCTGTTCGATCTGGCCGTGATTCATAACCATGATCCTGTCAGACATAGTCAGAGCTTCTTTCTGGTCGTGCGTAACATAGAGGCATGTCAGTGAAAGTTCCTGCTGAATGTGGCGTATTTCCGTGCGCATATGAATCCTCAGTTTTGCATCGAGGTTTGACAGCGGTTCATCCATAAGCAGAAGCTTAGGACGGAGTACAAGGACTCTTGCAAGAGCAACTCTTTGCTGTTCGCCGCCGGAAAGCTGGTTAGGGTAGCGGCCCTCAGCTTTTTCAAGGCCCACCAGTGCAAGCCCTTCCCTGACTTTTTTGGCAATATCAACCCTGTCAAGACCGCGTACTTTCAGACCATAGGCCACATTATCAAAAATCTTCATATGCGGGAACAGTGCGTAGTTCTGGAAAACAAAACCGATATTGCGTTCATTTGCTGCCAGATCTGTAACATCACTGCCGCCCATGAAAATTTTGCCTGAGGACGGGATCTCAAAACCGGCGATCATTCTCAGCGTTGTTGTCTTGCCGCATCCGGAGGGACCGAGGAAAGTTAGAAACTCCCCCTGATTTACTGATAAACTTACGTCTTTTACGGCGTAAAATTCCTCACCGTCTTTAACAAAAACTTTATTGATATGATTTAATGTTAATGATTCAGACATTAACGGATACCTCCTCCTGAGTCACCGGTTCTGCACAGAACTTTCGCAAGCAGTTCCATAACGCCGCTGGCGATAAAGACAAGTGCAATAAGCACAATGGAAAAAGCACAGGCCTGGGCAAACTGAAGCTCTGTCATGCATTCCAGAATTCGCGTTGTGATAAGACTCCAACGCACTGAAACAAGGAAAATAGTGGCACTGATAGCGGTCATGGAGTGAATAAAAAGATACTTCATGCCGGCAAGCACAGCCGGAAGCACAAGCGGCAGAGTGATTTTGCGGAAAGTACGTGCTGAAGAGGCACCGAGACTTGCTGAAGCTTCTTCAATCGACGGCTCTATCTGTTGGAGTGCTGCGATGACATTGCGGATTCCTGCAGAAGAATAGCGGAAAACATAGGAAGAAATGAGAATCCACACTGTACCAGTTAAAATAAGCGGTTTGCTGTTGAAGGCGACAACATAGGCGATGCCGACAACTGTACCTGGCAGGGCAAAATTGAGCAATGAAAGAAGCTCAAGTGTTTTATGCCCTTTTACTTTCAGACGTTCGGTTGCATATCCCACAAGTACTGCCAGCAAGCCTCCGATCGGAGTGCCGACGCAGGCAATCAGCAGGGTATCCTTAATAGCCTGCATTCCAAAATTAAAGACATACTTATAATTTTCAAAAGTTAAACTGTTGTTGATGCCCAGAACCTTTACTATTGACCCAAGGAAAATCAAAGTGTAAATGTAAATGATAAAAATCAGAACCAGAGAAATAACAGCTAGTATAAGAGTTTTTGCAATTTTTCCCGGTCCCTTTACGCTGCTGCGCCCGCCTGCTTTGCCCGAAATTGTGATGAAGCTTTTTTTGCTTAACCAGCAGTATTGAATTCCATATACAATAAGTGCAGGGACAAGAAGCATAAATGAAAGTGCAGCGCCGCCTTTGAGGTCATACATTCCAGTGATCTGAAGGTATGCCTGTGTCGGCAGTACAGGGAAGTTATGGCCGGCAAGAACAAGCGGTGTGGCAAAGTCGGCCAGAGAGCAGGCGAAAACGAGCAGAAAAGCATTCGCAATGCCGGGCGCAGCAAGTGGCAGAGTAACAGTTCTGAAAACATGCAGTGGCGAAGCGCCCATGGAATAAGCAGCATCCTCAAGGTTGCAGTCGATGCGGCTTAATATGGTTGTCAGGGTCATGAAAGCAACTGGATAGAAGGTGAGTGTTTCAGAGAAGAACGTTCCCCAGAAACCATAAAAGTTAAAATTATCAAGACCGAAAAGTTTGATGAGAATACCGTTAGGGCCTAATGAAAGTGTCAAGGCGATACTGCTGGTGAATGGCGGTGAGATAAGCGGCAGCATTGAGACTGCTGAAATCAGGAAACGAAACCACCGGGGAAGAGAAAGCCTTGTAACTGTGTAAGCAAAAATAAAACCAAGAACAGTTCCTGCAACAGCAACGCTGCAGCCCAGCAGCAGACTGTTAAAGAGTGCCATTCTGTCATACCAGTTGGTTATAACAGGACTGAAGTTTGCAAGAGTGAACCTGCCGTCTGCCCAGAAAGTAATTCCCAGAAGCCGCAGTGCAGGATAAAGTACGAAAATGCCAAGTGAAATCCAAAGCAGAGCTATCACAAAACGTGTTGTTGTGTCAAGATGAGGACGCTGTTGGAGAGCGCTTCTGATCACAATAGTTCACCCGCTTTTTAAGATGTGATAAACATGACAGCCGCATAGTGACGGCTGTCATGATGCCTGAAAAGAGGGCCCGCAAGGGCCCTCAGGCAGTTTCCTGTTTTATTTGATGACCTCGTTGATCCAGCGTTCTACAAAAGCAGCTCTCTTTGCGCCCTTCCATGCGACATCCGTTTCCACAAGGTTGATTTTGCTGAGATCCAGCAGAGGAAGCTCAGTATGTACATCGGTGCGCGTAGGAACATAATTGATATGATTGGCTACGATAAACTCAGCAAAACGCTTGCTTGTGAGCCAGTCTATGAATTTTTGTGCTGCCTCAAGGTTTTTGCAGCCTTTGATGATGCCGTCTGCTTCAATGCCATAGGAAACTCCGTCTTTGGGATAAGTGATCACGACAGGATATCCCTGCTGCATGATGTCGAGTGCGTCAACGATGTAAAAGATACCCGATGCGCACTGCCCGGTGGCAATCGGCATGGCACCGCCTGCACCGCTTTTTGTGTACATCTGAATGTTTTCATTCAATTTCTTCTGGTATTTAAAGGCTTCATCTTCGCCCATAATTTTAACGAGCGAGAAAATACGCTCTGTAGCTGTACCTGAAGTTCTGGCATCTGCCATCTGAAGGCCGTTTTTGTAACGTGGATCAAGAAGATCGTTCCATGATTCCGGAGCATTCATGCTGTTCTTGGTCAGGAAATCCTTGTTTGTCATGAAGCACAGAGGGATGATGCCCAGACCGGTCCAGTAACCATCAGCACTGCGGAATTTTTCAGGAACCATCTCCACACCCTGCGGAACATATTTTTCAAAGATTCCTTCCTTAACACCGGCCTCATATGTATCTGCCGGTCCGCCGATGAGCACATCGACCTGAGGATTGTTTTTTTCAGCTATAAGGCGTGAAAGAGCTTCGCCAGAAGAAAAGCGCATAAAATTGACCTTAATGCCGGTATCCTCAGTAAATGCCTGAGTAACCTTTGATACGTACTTTTCAGGCATAATGGAGTAAGCATTTACCTCCATTGCAGCGCTTGACGGCAGAGCTGTCAGGCACATCAGGAAAAACAGCGCACACAACTTTTTCATTTTCAATACTCCCTTTCTTAAAATAGATGATTTGGATAGATACCAGAAGCATCACTATTATAGCGCAGGTACAATACAGATGATTCACTGTAATGCGAAGATTTTACGGCTTTTGCAGAAGAAAATTATTGTATAAAATAGAGTGCCTCGGGAAAAGCTGAAGAACGGGCGAGGCTTGCTTTTTAAGCAGACGTAGAAGAAAATAATAATCAGAAACTATATTACGGCAGAGGGGTCTTTTATGATGAAAACTAAGTTTTTCAAAGTGTCTGTTTTTCTGTTCTTGCTGCTGTACGCCGCAGCGGGCCGGACTAGTGCAGCGGCAAAAGAAGTGAAAGAAATAAAACTGACATACGTGCAGGCACCGCTTAATGTTCCGTCGATAATAGAACGGAAACTCGGGGTGCTTTCCTCACTGTACAAAAAATTCGATATAGCAGTACAGTATGCTAACCTGACTGCCGGACCTCAGCAGACGGCGGCCCTTGCTTCAGGTGACCTTCAGATCCTTAACGCAGTGGGGCTGTCCTCGCTTATTATTGCTGCTTCCAACAACATGGATATTAGGGTGATCAGCATGTACAGCCGCTCACCAAAAGCATTTATGATCTTTTCCAATGATACTTCGATAAACAGTCCGGTATCATTGAAAGGAAAGACTGTTGCAGGGCCAAAAGGCACGAATCTCAATGAACTGCTGTCTGCTTATTTAAAAAAGGCAGGCATGTCTGTAAAAGATGTCAATTTTGTGAACATGAACATACCTGCTGCACAGGCAGCTCTTGAGAACGGATCAGTCGATGCAGCTCTCCTTGCGGGGCCGGCGGCTTACAACTGCATGAAGTCCGGTAAACATGTGGTTACTGATGGTGAAGGTCTGATTGCCGCTTTAATAGTAACAGCGACAAGTCAGAAATTTTACGCGGAACATCGTGATCTTGTTGAAACGTTCCTTGAAGGTCAGAAACAAGTTCTTGAGTATATGAAACAGCATCCCGTCGAAACTCTTAGTATGACTGCAGAAGCAACGCATCTGACAACGGATGCTGTAGAAGAAATGATTAAAATGTACGATTTTTCCTCTGAAGTAACTGAAAAAGACTTGGCTGAATTCAGGAATACAGAGCAGTTCCTGCTTGAAAGCGGTATGATACAGAAAGAGGTAGACGTAAATGAACTGATACTTCGCCGTTAGCAGGTCTGAAAGAATCAGATGTGAAATTGCTTCGGCATGTTTCTGTCAGGAACAGGGACTGCAGCAAGGGAATGCAGGTTAGCATCTGGTTTACAGTGCGCAGGACATAAAAAAAGGAACCGCCGCAGCGGTTCCTTTTTTTATTGGAGGTGATTGTGAAACCTACAGATAAACTCCGCGGGTTTCAGTGGCGTCAGCTACGCGTTTGATAGCGGCAAGGAATGCAGCGCGGCGCATCTTCACATGATGCTCCTGAGCGTAATCCCAGACTTTCTTGAAGTTATCTCTCATGATATGAAGCAGACGGTTGTTGTAGTCTTCTTCAGTCCAGAAGAACCCGCCAAGATCCTGGCACCACTCAAAGTAGGATCCGATAACACCGCCGGAATTGGCCAGGAAGTCAGGAACTACAAGAATGCCCTTCTTGTCCAGAATGGCATCTCCTTCAGGAGTGGTGGGACCATTGGCGCCCTCAACCACATATTTTGCCTTGATGGAGTCAGCGTTCTTCTCATTAATGACACCTTCAAGAGCGCAGGGAAGGAAAATGTCGCAGTCGCAGGACTGAATATCATTCAGCATCTTGGTGCCGGGCTGCTTATCGAGGCCGGTCAGCAGCTTCTTGGGGTTGCTGGCGCTCAGCTTAAAGGCCATCTTAATATCGATACCGTTTGCGTTGTAGTAAACGCCGCTGATATCGCTTACAGCTACCACGTTGGCACCTGCCTCAGCAAGTGTTTTGGCGCAGAAGGAACCGACGTTGCCGAAGCCCATGACTGCACATTTCATACCCTTGATATCTTTGCCCAGAGCCTTCATCAGCTCAATGGCGCATGTGGCAACGCCAAGACCTGTTGCCGCATTGCGTCCCTTGGAACCCCAGATAGGAATCGGCTTGCCCGTAAAAATTGCAGGTTCAAGACGACCGCGCATGCGGCTGATGGTGTCCATGTACCAGGTCATAATCTGGCCATTGGTGTTCACATCGGGAGCGGGGATATCAGTCCAGGCTCCAACGAATGGCTCGATGCGGGCAGCATAAGTACGGCTCAGACGCTCAAGTTCCTTCTTGGAAAGTTTGGTGGGATCAACGCGGATGCCGCCCTTGCCGCCGCCGTAGGGGATGCCGGCCAGAGAGCATTTCCAGGTCATCATGAAAGCAAGAGCTTCGCATTCATCAAGGCATACGTCCTGATGGTAGCGGACACCGCCCTTGGAAGGTCCTACAGCGCTGTTGTGCGCAACACGGAACCCCTCGAAGACCTTAACCGTGCCATCGTCCATTTCAACGGGCAGTGAAACACAGAGCTTACGCTCAGAATGGGCAAGAATGTCGGTAATGCTGTCATCAAGACCCATTTCTGCGGCGGCACCGTAAAAATTTTCCAGTGCCGTGTGAAGGAGTACATTGTCAGACTTACGTTTTACTAAAGCCACAGCAAACACACCTCCTGAAATTGAGCGATTTAAAAATCGCTACTATCCAATAGCCGACCCACAAAACACATCTTAATTTTAACACTCTTTTTTTTTTAGTCTAGTTGCATTAAATGTATACACAAGAATAAGGTGCATTAAAAACAGATGGTGACAGTGTTTCTGTCAAAGTGTGAATTTTTAAATGAAAATAAACTGTATCTTTGTATTTTTTTGCTTAAAATTGTTAGATTAAAGAAGTTTGAAGAACGATTTATTTGAAAAAGACAAAAGAAAAATCTCAGCACAATACATTGGTCAGAGATTCTTCTTTTTTGCATTGTTGTCAACATTATTGTTCTTGGGAAAGAGCTGAGACAGTTCGTTCTTCCGGATTTTCAGAGGCATTTGGCAGTTATAAACAAATGCAGGCGGAACGTTGCGCAGCACGAATGAAATCTTTACTGACTGAAAAAGTCTGCGGAAAACATGGTACATCTGCCATGAATACTGAAAGGCGATCAGCTGTCCGTCAGGCCTCAGACACTTCAGAATTCCCCTGAGGATTTCAAGAGAAGTCTGTTTCGGCAGAGTTGTCCACGGCAGGCTAGAAACTATTACATCAAGAGAGTTCGGTTTGAAAATCCGCTCTAAATCACGTGCGTCTGCATATATGGAAATTTTCAAAGAACTCTCAAGTTCAGCACGGAGTTTTTTATCCAATTCAAAAACAGACAGTAAATCATGGCTTCTCAGCTTTGTGAGAAGGCGTGAGGTGACTACACCTGTGCCTGCTCCGAGTTCTGCTACGTTATTGATCTTGCTCCAGTCCGTATGGCTCAGCATATTCTTAACAAGATAGCGTGAACTGGGCATAACACTTCCTATCTGCCCGGGCTTGGCTATAAAACGCTTGAAAAAAACGATACAATCCTGTATGGGAAAGTGAGATTTAGGTAAGCTTTCCACGGTGCATTGCTCCTTAAAAATTGTAATTTATATCTGACGTGCAGTTATTTTAAGAAATTATTTGGAATATTTTACCATAATATTTAACATGCGGAGCTGTCTGTTGCATCTGTTATCATAACATCCGCGTGATTTTTCAGTATATCCCTTTTATAATGTGCGGTGAAGCAGAGCTTAGATTAATGAACGGAGGCTGCAACTATGGATCTGCAGGCAGCATTTGCTGTATTTGCGTGCACAACGATCATTTCTCTTATGAGTGGATACGGAATGATATGGGGAATACTCGTTGGTTTTTGTGCTTTTATACTTACTGGACTGCACAGGCATTTTTCACTGCAGTTCCTGCTGAAAATGTCATGGCAGGGAGCAAAAAAATCTCTGATAGTAATCCGGGTGCTTCTGGTCATTGGTATTTTAACGGCTTTATGGCGTTCAGCAGGCACATTTGCATTTTTCGTGGCCTGGGGCATACGGCTCATAACGCCGCATTTATTCGTAATTGCTGCTTATATATTAAGCTGTGTGCTGTCATATGCTATAGGAACTTCGTTCGGCGTTGCAGGTACACTGGGAGTCGTATTGATGACGCTGGCCCGGAGCAGCGGCGTCGATGAACTGGTCACGGCGGGGGCTGTCATGTCCGGCATCTATTTTGGCGACCGCTGCTCGCCGGCGTCTTCCTGTGCACTGCTTGTGGCTTCGCTTACTGAAACAGACCTTTACGATAATATTCATTTGATGCTGAAAACTGCTTTTCTGCCAGTTCTCTGCTGCACTGTATTTTATGGCTGGCTTTCATACAGAAACCCCATGAGTACAGACTCAGCGGCGATTGTTGCCGGTATTGAACAGAACTTCAGCCTCACCCTCTGGACAGCGGTGCCTGCACTGATCATGCTTGTTCTGCCTTTATTTAAAGTCAGGCCGTTCAATGCGTTTATAGCAAGTATAGTGACAGCTTTTTTCTGCACAATTTTCATCCAGAACATGACTTTTGCCGAAGCGGTGAAGACAGCGATCCTGGGCTATACAGCTGATCCCGGGAGCGTAAAAGCACTTTTTAACGGCGGCGGCCTCATTTCAATGGTCAGCATGTGCCTTGTGCTTTTTGTTTCCGGAACCTATTCTGGCATTTTCGAAGGAACAAAAATGCTTGAGAAGTTTCAGTCCCGCCTTTATATGTTTATCAAAAAATTTGGAGCTTATGCCGTTTCATTCTTTACGAGCCTGTTTATGAACGCTGTATTCTGCAATCAGACCATCGGCATACTAATGTCGCATCAGATGCTGGCAGCGCCTTACAGCCGCAGCGGAAGGAAAGGCACAGAACTCGCACAGGATATAGCTAATTCCTGCGTTGTATCTGCTGGAACAATCCCGTGGAGCATTGCGTGCTCTGTGCCTTTGTCTATGATGGGGGTTTCTGCCAAGGCCGTTCCCTATTCGCTGTACCTTTACATTCTGCCGCTTTGTTATGCGCTGACAAAAAAAATATGGTTCCAGGATTCATAAAAATCCGGGTATTTCCTGTTTTTTGTACATATCGAGTACAAAAAATAAGTTTGATATTAATAAAAAACAACGATTAAAATATAAGATATGCATAGCGTTCTCCTTGTTTTTTCATAAAATTGCGCTATACTGCTCTTGCACTGAAATTTTCAGCATATGCCGTTTTTCTTCGTCGATTTACACTAAAAAGCATCTGCGAACATCTGGAGGGAAAAATGGATATAAGAGCCTGGTCTGCATTGTTTATTTTTGCAGGCGTAATCATTCTGATAGCTTCTGGAAAAGTCAAATCAACCACAGCGACGCTGCTTGGAGCGTCAATCATGAGCATCACAAAACTTGTCTCAGGGCCGCAGATTGTGAGTTCCATAGACCACAACACCGTAGGTCTGCTTGTGGGGATGATGATTGTTGTCGGTGTACTTTCAAAATGCGGCATTTTCCAGTATATTGCAGTAAAAGCAGTGAAGATAACAAAGGGGAACGGGATCCTGATCCTCTGGTCAATTTCTCTTATCACAGTAATTCTTTCTGCGTTCCTTGACAATGTCACCACGATTCTTCTCGTGACGCCAGTAGTTCTTTCATTGTGTGACCTTATCGGCTTGAAGCCTCTGCCTCTGTTAATGACTGAGGCGTTTGCCTCGACAATTGGAGGCACTGGGACACTGATCGGCGATCCGCCGAACATGATCATCGGCTCAGTTGCAGGATTGTCTTTCAATGATTTCCTGAGAATAATGACACCTGTCGCGTTGGTCATATGGGTTCTGGTAACTTATTTCCTCAGTCGTTTTTACCGTAAAGATCTGAGCATCGTAAACAGCGATGCAACAAAACGTTTAAGCGAGGTCGATGAGGCCAAGCTGATTACGGACAAACGCCTGATGATAAAATCACTCTCTGTTATGCTGGCTGTGCTGGTTGCGTTTGTACTGCAGAGACAGCTGCAGATTGAACCGTCCGTCTCAGCGCTTACTGCCGCAGCAGTACTTCTGATCATTACAAGCGTTGACGACAGTGTTATCATCAGAGATGAAATTGGCTGGCCGACAATTATTTACTTTGTCTGTCTGTTTGTTATGGGGGGCGGGCTGCGCGAAACAGGCGTCATTTCTGCAATTGCCAGGGGAATGACAGATCTGTTTGCCGGCAATCAGCTTCTGATGATTTTAGGCGTTCTCTGGGTTTCAGGCATTGCATGCATCTTTATTAACAGCGCTGCTTTCGCTGCCATTTTTGTTTATGTCGTTTCAGAAATGGCCGCTGCAACAGGCATGCCGCCGCACCCGCTTTACTGGGCCCTGGCGCTCGGCACCTGTCTGGGCGGCAACGGCAGTTTCCTGGGAGCAGCTGCAAATGCTGTTATGGCAGATCTGGCTGTTAAAAACCACATTGATATATCTTTTGGCTATTTCATGAAAGTCGGCCTGCGCGTTGTCCTGATTTCCATGTGTGTGTCATCTGCAGCTGTATATATTATATGGAAACTCTCGTAATTTTCATTAATAAAGTGTAAAATTACATTACCAATATGTAAAATTTTACGGCGCTGTTTTTCATTGAAATCATAAGGGGCTGAATGGATATGAGAATCGGAGATTTAATGGACCGCGACCTTACAGCTTTAACTGAGGATATCACAGTGGAAGAGGCAATAGAAACACTTCTGCGGCACCATATGACAGGCCTCCCGGTCATTGATGAACAAGGGCATGTCATTGGTTTTGTCAGCGAGGAGGACGTCATCAAATCAGCTCTGCCGGCTTATATTTCCAATTTGCCTTCGTCTGCGTTCCTGCCCGATTATGGACAGTTTTCACAGAGACTGGCTTCTATTGCAGCGAAACCAGTATCTGAAATCATGCACCGCAACTGCGTAACTTTTGATGTGGATGACAGTGATTTTGCCGTGGCCTCTATGATGATCAGCAAGCATATTAAAATTGCTCCTGTCATGAAGGAAGGCATTATGGTTGGCTACATCAGCCGTGCGTATCTGATCAAACGCATGATGCGTTCCTATGGGAACAGTTCGCAGTCATTTGAAGAGGATGACAGCACACTTTGAAAGTCACAGAAAACGAATGTAAAAATAACAAAAAAGCCCTTTTGCCAGCTTCCGGCAAGAGGGCTTTTTTTGAACTGCCGATGATGCAGGTGAAACTGAGAACAGGGGTGGCAGACGTACTGAAATTATTTTATCCTGTTTTATATGGTGCTTTTGTTTTCAGTCTGATTTAAACTCTTCTGCCGGGCTTTCTTTCATGAAAGAATTAAAAAGATTCAGGCAGAGCTCTGCGCTTAATTCCTCGGCCCGTACGGCAGGGGAAATGCCGAGATTGTTAAAGATGCACGTCAGCTTGCCGGTTTCTAATCCAAGCAATTTTAAATTGTTAATAAGTTTTTTGCGGCGCTGACCGAAACAAGCGGATATAAATCTTCGCCATTCCGGATCTGCCGCAAGATTATGGTTCTGTCTGAGCTCAAAGCAGATCAGTTCTGACCAGACCCTGGGAGGTGGAGTGAAGGATCCGGGTGAAACCTTCATGATTGTTTTCGTGTACCCCATCAGTTCCAGCGTAACTCCCAGCGGTCCGCGTTCCTTTGCTGATGAAGGGGCTGTCAGGCGTTCCGCAGCTTCTTTCTGAATAAGCATTACCATTTTTACAAGACCGGCCGGAGCCAGTTCTGTCAATATCTTCCAGAACAGATTGGACGTGATGTTGTAAGGAATATTTGCAATGACCTTATTGGGCTGAGGGGAAAATGCCGCAAAATCAGACCGCAGGGCATCGTCCCAGTGGATTGTGAATCTGCCTGGATGCAGTTCCTGAAGCGGCAAAAGCCATGGGGCGAGGCGTCTGTCGATTTCAAGTGCGTGGACAAAAGAAACTGGGCTTTGCAGAATCTGCCTCGTTAGAACTCCCTGCCCGCTTCCGATTTCCAGTACCACATCATTTTCGCTCAGATCTCCTGCCATGAGGGTTCTGCGAAGGACTTCGGCATTGTTCAGGAAATTCTGCCCAAGACTTTTTCTGTGTTCAAATTTCCGATCCATATTTATCTCTCCACAGTATAAAAAAAGCGGATGCCACAGGCATCCGCTGATTTTTTTCTGGTCGGGACGAGAGGATTCGAACCTCCGACCACCTGAACCCCATTCAGGTACGCTAGCCAGGCTGCGCTACGTCCCGCTCACAACATGAGGCATTATAGCCCGGCGCCTGCGAACTGTCAAGCATCAAAAAAAATTTTTTGCCTGCGTTTTTTCAGTGAAAATAATGGTGATTCGTTGTAAAATGTTGCGTGATCTCTGCAATTTTTGATGCTGCAGTCCGCAATGTAAAAGAAGCAGTGGAACTGCCATTAATATAACTGAAATGAGGGATTATTTTGAAACTGGGAATTGTCGGCTTGCCGAACGTCGGCAAAAGCACTCTTTTTAATGCAATAACTTCGGCAGGAGTAGAAGCGTCAAACTATCCTTTCTGCACGATTGAACCCAATGTGGGGATGGTGGAAGTCCCCGATCAGCGGCTGAAAGTCTTGTCAGAGATGTTTCATTCTGTGAAAATTACGCCTGCTGTGGTTGAGTTCTGCGATATTGCCGGGCTTGTGCGCGGTGCAAGCAAGGGGGAAGGGCTGGGCAACCAGTTTTTGTCTAATATCAGGGAAGCAAGCGCAATCGTGCAAGTGGTGCGCTGCTTTGACGATCCCAACATTGTTCATGTTGACGGTTCAGTTAACCCTGCACGTGATATAGAGACAATCGAGCTGGAACTGATACTGTCAGATCTGGAAATGATAGAGCGCAATCTGGCAAAAGTGGAAAAACTGGCAAAAGCCGATAAAAAGCTGGCGCCTAATCTTGATCTGCTCCGCCGTGTGAAAGATGTGCTGGAGGACGGCAAGCTTGTTCGGACACTTAACCTGAGCGACGAAGAGAAGGTTTATCTCCGCGGGCTCAATCTGCTTTCTGATAAGCCCATGCTCTATGTAGCGAATATAGCCGAAAAGGACGTTGGAAAAACAGAATTGAATCCTTATGCGCAGCTTGTGTGCGACCATGCAAAATCAGAAGGCGCGGAATTTGTGCCCATCTGTGCCCAGATAGAAGCTGAAATAGCCGAACTTGAGGAAAGCGAAAAAGCGGAATATCTTGAAGCGCTTGGATTGAAAGAACCCGGACTGAATCGGCTGATTTCTGCCGGGTACCGCCTGCTGGGGATGATATCTTTCCTGACGGCAGGGGAAAAAGAGTCGCGCGCCTGGCCGATTCGGAAAGGCACCCTGGCTCCGCAGGCGGCCGGTACGATCCACAGCGATTTCGAACGTGGTTTTATCCGTGCGCAGATTGTCAGCTATGATGATCTTGTTGCCTGCGGTTCTCTGGCTGAAGCTCGAGCAAAAGGGCTGCTCCGTCTGGAAGGCAAAGATTATGTAATGCGCGACGGCGATGTTGTTGAATTCCGTTTTAATGTATAATCTGATAATCTCATATTTGTCCAGAAAGGAATGTTGTTAAAAATGGCTATGCAGATAAGTCTTGATGAAGTGCTGTCCATGCTTCTTTCCCGTGTCGATGCAATGACAATGGCAAATGAGAACATGAAGAGCAAATTTAATATCCTTGCCCGTGCTATGTATAAAAAAGGTCTTTTGACAGATGAGGATATTACCGAGTCTGTAAAAGAAGAGCATCAGCTCCTTCTCAGTCTCGGCGCGATTAAGGAAATGCCGGACGACGCTGCCTTAAAATCCACCGCGGATAATATGATTATGTGGCTTAAAAATGACGCCGATGCGATTAAAAAGAGCATGAAGGACTATGAGGAAAAAGTAAAGGCTATGATTGAGGAAGAGCAGAAAAAACCTCATCTCGACGTCGCCTCAGCTGCTGACCTTGAACGTCTTGACCGCATGAACGGCGGCAGCCAGAACAGCCGGTTGATTGTGCCTTAGGAGAATCAGCCGCTTTGAGCATGAACAGGACGAAGAGCATAAAATAAAGAAAGGCTTGGGAAATTGGAAAACAAGGCAGGTAAATTCGCAAAAATATGGCATCAGTGGGGGGCACGCAGTTTCTGCGTTGCCCTCATCGATGTTTTCTTACTCGCTGCAGCAGTTTACATCAGTTATGCGCTTCGTTTATCGATTTTTTTGGAAAATGCCGGAGATTTCGGCATTTTAGCTGTAGGCACATCTTATGTCGCTGCGGTAATGCTTTCTTTTGTTCTGTGGGGTGTATATAAAGTTTACTGGCTGCAGACCAGTGTTGAGGAAATGCTCCTATTGCTGAAAGCGTATGTCAGCGCGTTTCTGGTGTTGCTGGCATTTTATTTTTTGTATCCTCGCTCTTTTATTGTTCCCAGAAGCGTCATAGCCCTTCTGTTTTTGAGCGGTTTTTCGCTGCTTGCTGCGGTCCGGCTGACCTGGCGCCTTGACAGCAGCAGAACTGAACGCCACAACGATAAAAAGGTGCTTATTATAGGTGCAGGCAGTGCCGGAGTTCAGATTGCCCGAGACATGATACGAAATAACGAGGAGCAGAATGTTGTTGGTTTTCTCGATGATGATCCGGCCAAAAAAGGAAAAAACGTAGCAGGTGTTCCGGTGCTGGGAAAACTTTCGGAGCTTCCTCAGCTTATCAGAAAATATAAGGTAGACACTGTACTTGTTGCGCTGCCCTCTGCTCCTGTCTCAAGAGTCAGGGATTTTCTGAACGCTGCTGTACCCCTTGATGTAACTGTCCGCATCCTGCCGTCGCTTCACGAACTGGCAGACGGGCGTGTGACGCTGAGCAGTCTGCGCCCTGTAAAGCTTGAGGATCTTCTGGGACGTGAACCTGTACGTCTCGATGCCAGGCAGATCGGTGGGCTGCTGGCTGGTAAGTGCGTTATGGTAACAGGAGCCGGAGGGTCTATAGGCAGTGAAATTGTGCGTCAGATGCTGCCATACAAGCCCAGAAGTCTGATTTTGCTTGGACACGGTGAATACTCAATTTATACTCTGCTTGAGGAACTGGCTTTAAGAAAAACAGATATACAGATAATACCTGTCATTGCCGACGTGGCTGACGTGCGGGCAATGACTGAGGTATTTATGAAATACAAGCCTGAAATTGTTTTCCATGCAGCGGCACATAAACATGTGCCGTTAATGGAGAGCAATGCAAGAGAAGCTGTTCGTGTAAATTGTCTTGGAACCTGGACAGTGGGGCATCTTGCAGGTGAATTCGGCGTGAGCCGGCTTGTCCTGATTTCTACTGATAAAGCTGTGAATCCCAGCAGCATAATGGGCGCCAGCAAGCGCATAGCGGAAATGACGCTGATGGATTTGCAGCGTCAGTACAGCAGAACTTCTTATTTGGCTGTACGTTTTGGAAATGTCCTTGGAAGCCGCGGCAGCGTGATACCGAAATTTGAGAGGCAGATCGCTGCAGGCGGCCCCGTTACTGTGACGCACCCGCAGATGGTGCGGTATTTCATGTTGATTCCGGAAGCGGCTGGGTTAGTCCTGCAGACGGCAGCTATAGGCGTCTCAGGACGTATATACGTGCTTGACATGGGGACACCGGTAAAAATCACCAGTCTTGCGGAAACATTGATCCGGCTTAATGGTTATGAGCCGGGCAGGGATATTAAAATTGAGTATACAGGCATCAGACCGGGTGAAAAATTATTTGAAGAACTCTTCTATGATAAAAGCCATGTTGATGAAACTTCTCATCCGAAAATATTCTGTGCGAAGATTACTGAAAACACCCACGATGAAACTCAGAATATGTATGATAAAATAAGTGCGATTCTGCAGTCCGAAAACCCTGCTGCGCAGATTGCCAAGTTTGTGCATGAATATCATCCGGCGCTTGGAAAATAATGCAGGCGTCGTCAGGCAAAAAGCGTTTACTTTTACAGAAGTGCTGATTTGCCTGTCGATTTATGCACTGCTGTTATCGGGAATATTTGTCTGTTTCAGAGCCGAACCACCTGCGTCCGCTGCCGCGCGTGACATGGACCATCTTGAAATCTGGCTCAACAGTGCTTTTGCCCGTGCTGACCGTTGGAAAAGCAGCTTTACACTGCGTATTTACCCTTTTGCAGCTTCAGATGCAAGGCATTATATGCTTTTAAACTGGCTTGACGGTACGGCCTCCTGTGCTGAAAAATTCACAGCTGACAAACGTGTAAGGTGGCGTCTGAACCAGGGTGCTGTCACTGTTATTTACCGTTGTGAGACACATACTGTGACTCCGGCATTCACAATAGAGGCTATTGATGCTGACACCAGTAAAAGTACGGGAGAAAAGCTGACAGTTTCTCTTCGTGGGCTCGTGTCTCGAAAAAGACGCGGCAGCTGATTCAGTTTGGAGGATATGAGTTTTATAAATTTGAGGAGGCCATTGCATGGCAATAAAAGACTGGTGGGGTAATTTAATTGCTCCCGCTGTAAGACTGTGGGAGAAACTCATTCCCATAGCGTGGCTGAGAGAAACACTTGAAACAGTGATCTGGGCTGTTATCCTTGCTTTACTGCTTAAAACGTTTGTTATTCAGGCTTTCTGGATACCAAGCGGTTCTATGATACCAACACTGCTGGAGGGGGATCGCGTCCTGGTTTGCAAATTTGAGTATTACATCCGTTCTCCCAAGCGTGGCGACGTTTTCGTTTTTAAATACCCGAAGGATCCGAAAATCGATTATGTAAAAAGGCTGATTGCGCTTCCCGGCGATAAGTTTGAAGTGCATGACGGCATTGTATGGATTAATGGCCAGAAAATTGATGAACCCTACGTAAAGTTCCATGATACCTATAATCAGGATCCGATTTATGTGCCGGAAAAATCTTATATTGCGCTCGGCGACAACCGGCCTAATTCGGCCGACAGCCGTTACTGGGGGTTTGTCCCCGAGAAAAATATCCGCGGCCCGGTGATTTTCAGGTACTGGCCGCTTAACAGGATCGGACTGGTGAAATAATGGCGGGCAGAACAGCCTGGTTCCCCGGGCATATGGCCAAGGGTACACGCCAGTTATCGGATCTGATTGGAAAGCTTGATGTGATCATCGAAGTCCGGGATGCCAGAGCTCCTGAACTGACCGCATCTCCTTTTATAAAGAAAATTGCCAGCCATAAACCAGTGTGGATTGTCATGACGAAAAAAGACCTTGCAGATGACAGTCTGACAGCTCAGTGGATTGCGTTTTACAAACAGCGGCATCGTGAAGTCTGGGCATTTGATCTGCTGTCCAGGCAAATCACATCCTTAAAGCAGGCTTTTGTCAGATTTAAGCCAAAATACCGTGAACTTCGCGCCGCAGTGGTGGGGATCCCAAATGTTGGAAAATCAGCGCTGCTGAACTTACTGATCGGTAAGAAATCTGCACCTGTGGGTGGTATTCCTGGTATAACGCGCGGTGTGTCCTGGTACCGAAACGGGGACTTTCTGATAGTTGATTCACCTGGCATTCTAGACCCACGTTCGGGTGAAGCAGTACAGAAGGCACTTGCCTGGCTGGGCTGTTCAAAGGCTGATGTTATCGGGGGATTTGATACGGTTGCCTGTACGCTGATTGATTTTATGCAGAAACAGGGCCTTTGGCACTTTGTGGAAGAAAAATGGGGGATTCAGGCCGATCCGGATGACACTGTTTCAGTGCTGGAGGCAACAGGCCGGCGCCTGGGCTGCCTTGTAAGCGGCGGGCACGTGGACTATACACTTGCAGGCCGGCGTTTCCTTGAATCTTTTTCTACTGGAAAGCTTGGCAGAATAACTCTTGAAACCCCAGGTGCGCCAATCGTGAAAATTTTAAACGGCACTGCAGATGGGGAAGCAGAAGAATGATTCTTGCCGGTGTCGATGAAGCCGGCCGCGGTCCTCTGGCCGGGCCCGTGGTTGCAGCGGCTGTAATTTTGACAGATGAACAAAAGGATATACTGATGTCAATGGGGCTGCGCGATTCCAAAAAAATGACGCCTCGCCGACGTGAGAAAGTTTTCCTGAAAATGCTCGAGCTCAATGTCATCTGGCGAGCAGAATCTGCGCTGGCCGATCGAATTGATAAAATCAATATCCTGCAGGCCACGTTGTGGGCAATGCGCCGGGCTGTTGAACGCCTGCCTGTTGTTCCCGAAGGCGTTGTGGTAGACGGCAACAGGGAAATTCCCGGACTGAATTTCTATCAGCAGGCTGTAATCGGCGGCGACGATATTTATCCGCAGATTTCCGCTGCATCAGTTGCGGCAAAAGTCCTGCGGGACAGAGTGATGACCGTCTACGATAAAATTTATCCCGGCTATGGTTTTGCAAAACATAAAGGCTATGGTACACTTGAACATAGAATTGCGATTAAAAAACTTGGGGCAACGCCGATTCACAGAAGAAGTTTTTCGTGGAAATGAAGTGGTGTGTTCCTGAAAGTTAAGGAGAGTTTTCCGATATGAAACAGCTCTTTCTTAAATTCAAGCTGCCTTTTCAGTTTTTTAAGCCTGCATCGCCTGCTGTTAACAGCCTCGAAGGCATATTAACGCAGCCTGAGCAGGCTTTTTTTATAGCCCGCAACCGGCAGATGATCGGCAGATGGGCAGAAGATCTTGCATCGCGTTTTTTATCTTCCCAGGGGCTCCGAATTGTTGAACGTAACGTGCGGGAAAGATTTTCAGAGTTGGACCTGGTGTGTCGGGACGGCCGTGAACTTGTTTTTGTTGAGGTGAGGTGCCGAAGAAAAAACGGCATTATGTCTGCTGAAGAAACTATCGGCCGCCAGAAGTGGCAGAGACTTTGCCGGGGTGCGGAACTTTATACGCTGAGGGAAAAGTGGAAAGGGAGCTGGCGTATCGACCTTGTTTCAGTCGACGTAGATAATGATACCTGGCACCTTGATTGGCTCAGATACCTCGAGATGGGGGAATAACTATGTCAGCGGCGGTGCGTGGAATTACTCTGCGGGGAATAGAGGCGCTGCCCGTAGAAGTTGAATCGGAAATAACAACGGGGATGTTTTCCTTTACGGTTGTCGGTCTGCCAGATGCAGCTGTCAGGGAATCGCGGGAAAGAGTCCGTGCAGCGCTGCGTGAAGTCGGTGTAACTATATATGGAAGAATTGCTGTTAATCTGGCACCGGCGGATCTTCCCAAACAGGGAAGCCTTCTTGACCTCCCTATTGCTGTGGCGCTGGCGGCAGAGAAAAAGTTTATAAAACCGACGCGCCCTGCAGTTTATATGGGAGAGCTTTCGCTCGACGGCCGCGTGCGTTCTGTATATGGTGCCGTGCCTGCAGCGCTCCTTGCACGTTTTCTGGGGCTTCCCCTCTACTGTCCGGCGGCAAATGCAGCCGAAGTGGCTCTTGTAGATAACGTGGAAGCCTATGCTGTTCATACATTGAGCGAACTTTTTGATGCTCTTAAAGGTGAAAAGACACTGCAGAGAGTTGCTAAAAATATGCCCCCTGATTACCTCGGCGCGGTGGAACCTGACTTCGCTGACGTGAAGGGACAGGTGACTGCCCGGAGAGCGCTGGAAATTGCAGCAGCCGGACACCACAATATTCTTCTGGTCGGTTCACCCGGAAGCGGCAAAACGATGATGGCCAGGGCAATGCAGGGAATCCTGCCGCCACTTTCCGACAGCGAATTTTTAGAAACTCTGCTTATCCGCAGTGCAGTCGGGATGCAGGCGCCTGGCGACCGCAGGCGTCCGTTCAGACAGGTTCATCATACGGCAAGTACTGTTTCAGTGTGCGGTGGAGGCAGTGATATAAGGCCGGGAGAAGTCAGCCTGGCACACCGCGGAGTGCTTTTTCTCGACGAGTTTACAGAATTTAAGCGTGATCTGATTGAAGCGCTGCGCCAACCGCTTGAGGATGGTTTTATAACAGTAAACAGGGCATCAGGCAGTGTGAGATATCCAAGCCGCGTACTATTGGTGCTTGCTGCAAACCCCTGTGCCTGCGGATGGCGTGGTGATCCGCTTGAACAGTGCAGATGCAGCGCAGTGGAACTTGAGCGCTACCGCAGGAAATTTTCCGGCCCGATGATGGATCGTGTGGATCTCTATGTATCAGTACCGCGCCTTACTCCTCGTGAGCTCCTTGAGCTTGATGGAACAAAGGCTGAAAGCAGCTCAGCTGTTCGTGAGCGCGTCATCAGAGCAAGGAAAATCCAATGGCAGAGAAAAGCAAGGACAAATGTTGAATGCAACGCAGAGCTCTCTGAAAGAATGCTGAAGAAAGAAGCTGTCCTTACTCCAGATGCAAGAAAATACCTTGCGTCGATGGCAGAACTGCTTCATCTGTCAGGGCGCGGACTGAGCAGGGTTCTCCGTGTCTCGCGCACAATCGCAGATCTTGCAGAGGAGACGCGCATTGAAACGCACGCAATTGCTGAGGCACTTGCCTACAGAGATGCAGGAGTTCTGCAATGAATGCACTTGAGCTGTGCGTATGGCTGAATGCCAGTGAATGCCTTACGGCGAATGTCCTTCATATTGTAGAAAATGAAACAGCCCCTGAGGATATTATTCAAAAGCTTCTTAAGCTAGAACTTATGAAACAACCTGCTGCTGTAAAATTGCAAAAGCTTGCCTCTGAGAATTGGGCAGGCAGGGAAATTAAACAGGCTGAAGTGTCTGGAATTTTTTTAATTTCATGGTACGATAAGAATTATCCGGAAAGGTTAAGGGAAATCAACGACCCTCCTTTGGTGCTTTATGTAAAGGGCAGACTGCCTGATTTTACAGACAGTTATTCTGTAGTAGGCACCCGACGGTGCACGCCTTATGGCTTTAAAATCAGCGAACTGACAGGGGCCGCACTGGCACGTGCAGGAAAAGTCGTAGTCAGCGGCGGAGCACGTGGAATAGACGGCGCAGCACATGCCGGTGTTCTTTCACAGAGCGGAGTGACTGCCGCTGTTCTCGGGACTGGTGTGGATCTGGTCTGGCCGCCGGAACATGAAGAACTTTTTTCCAATATTGTGAAAAGAGGGGTACTGATCAGTGAGTATCCCCTGGGTTCCCCCGGCCTTCCATGGCATTTTCCAAAGAGAAACAGAATCATAGCAGGGCTTACAAAGGGGCTGGTTGTTGTCGAATCGCCTTTTAAAGGCGGCGCCATGATTACCGCGCGTCTTGCAATGGAGATGGGGCGCGAAATCTGGGCGGTGCCGGGCCGTATTGATGAAAAAGTGTGCGAGGGCAGTAATCAGCTGATTCTTGACGGAGCAACACCGTTGGTCAATATCGGCGACTTCATAGACACTGTCAGCACGCTTGGACAGCTGTCCCTTTTTACCCCTGTAAAGCTGGACGCTGAACAGAGAAAGATTATCGATTGCCTTCAGAACGAAGGCGGGCTTACAGCTGATCAAATAGCGGCAAGAACCGGGATAGATTCCGTAAAACTTGTGAGACTCATTACAGAACTTCAGATTCAGGCGTTGATTTATTCATCTGGCGGCGGCAGATGGCGGGCCATGCCCAGATAGCTTCGGACGGAGGATGAAGAAGTGAGCACATCAGTTGATTATGAAGTTTTTTCTTCAAATGCTGAACGGAACGGTCCAAAGCTTGAAATCTTCATTGTCTCCGACTTTACAGGAGAAACCGCAGAAACTGTCACCCGTGCTGCATTGAGGCAGTTTAACGCGCGGGATATTGTGGCACTCCGGCGCTTCCGTTCTGTTGATACTGCAGACAAACTGATCAATATCTGCTGGCAGGCGAAAGAACATAACGCAATTATAGTCTGCACTCTGGTGTCCCAGAGTGTCAGAGAGGCGCTGATGCATTATGCTCAGGACATGGATTTAAAGGTCATTGACCTGATGGGCCCCACTCTTGATATTATCTCTGAACGCCTCGGCGTTGCTCCCAAAGGAACGCCGGGGACGCAGCATATTCTTGACGAGAACTATTACCGCCGTGTTAAAGCACTTGAATTTTCCAGCACCTGCGATGACGGCGCCAACCCCAATCTTCTTCCTGAAGCTGAGGTTGTCATCATAGGCGTTTCCAGAACATGCAAGACACCTTTGTCAATGTATCTTGCAAATAAAGGCATCAGGACAGCAAATGTACCGCTTGTTCCTGAGCTTGCGCCGCCGGAAGAACTTTTCAGTCTGCCGAGCGGGCGTATTATAGGGCTTATGATTCAGGAAGAAGCTCTATGCAAAATCAGGCGCGACCGGCTGCATATCATCGGGCTTGATCCGCAGAAGGCACAGTATGCCCAGCAGGGCAGAGTCAGTGAAGAGCTGTCTTACGCACTTGGCATTATGAAAAGTATGAAAGTCAAAATTATTGACGTAACAGGCAGAGCATTGGAGGAAACGGCGCAGGAAGTTTTGGACTACCTGCACGAAAAGGGATATACATTTGCAGCAGAGTAAAGAGTGCGCTGGGATGGAAGCAGTTCATTATCTGATTGTTTGAAAAAAAGATGGAGGCGCAGCATGGAAAATTTTAATGCAATCAAATGGTTTGAGGATATACGGAAAACCGATATCCCGATTGTCGGCGGCAAAGGGGCAAATCTGGGTGAACTGACGTCAACCGGAGCGCCAGTGCCTCCGGGATTCTGTGTTATTGCAGAGACTTATGCCCGTTTCATCAAAGTAAACAATCTTAATACAAAAATTCTTGAATTGCTGAAAGGGCTGGACTTTGAGGACACGGATGAGCTTCAGAAAAGGACGGAAACAATAAGAGATCTGATTCAGAAAGCCCCGATTCCGGAATCTATTGAAAAACAGATTGTTGATGCCTACAATGAACTTTCTGTAAAAACAGGACTCAAAGATCCTGATGTGGCAGTACGAAGCTCAGCGACGGCAGAGGATCTGCCGGATGCATCTTTTGCAGGCCAGCAGGATACTTATCTTCATGTGATCGGGGCGCAGTCTGTGGTTGATCATGTACGTCAGTGCTGGGCATCGCTCTGGACGGCACGTGCCACGTATTACCGGCAGAAGCAGAATTACGACCATTTTAACGTGTCTCTGTGTGCCGTAGTGCAGAAAATGGTGGCAAGTGAAAAATCCGGCGTGATGTTCACGGCCAATCCGATTACCAATGACCGCAGCCAGATGATGATCAATGCAAGCTGGGGACTTGGTGAAGCCGTTGTTTCAGGCACTGTGTCGCCCGATGAATTCATCCTTGATAAAGAATCACTGGCAGAAATTGAAACAACCATTGCAGATAAAAAGACAATGATTGTTGATAGAGGCAAAGAAGGCGGCACTGCCGCTGTGCCGGTCGAGGACTATCTGGGGCCTGCAGCTGTCAGCCAGCGCTGCATGACCGAGGAAGAAGTCCGCAACCTTGCCGAAGCCGGCAAAGCAATTGAAAATCACTACGGCGTGCCCATGGACATTGAATGGGGCGAAGACCGCGAAACCAAAAAGCTTTATATTTTGCAGGCCCGTCCGATAACAACACTGAAAGACGCACCTCAGCAGGCAAAGAAGGAGAATGAAGTTATGGATAAGAAAGCTCTGACTGTTCTGGTCCGCGGACTTGCGGCCTCGCCGGGGATAGCACACGGACAGGTCGTCCGCATTGATTCGCTCAAGGAAATTGCGCGTGTCAAAAAGGGCGATGTTCTCGTTACTGGAATGACTAACCCCGACATGGTGCCTGCTATGAAAAAAGCCTGTGCTGTGGTTACAGACGAAGGCGGACGCACGTGTCATGCTGCTATTGTCTCAAGAGAACTTGGAATACCGTGTATCGTGGGGAGCAAAAACGGTACACAGGTTCTGAGTGAAGGCATGGAAGTAACCGTGGATGCTACAAGAGGCGTCGTTTACCGCGGCAATGTGAATCTTTCGTCGGATCAGGACATTCATTCGCCGGTCGGATCACCGGCAGCGTCACATTCAAGTGCTGCACCTGCTGAATATGCGCCCATTACCGGCACTAAGATTTATATGAACCTGGGCGACGCTTCCATCATCGGCAAATACAGCCACCTTCCCTTTGACGGCATTGGATTGATGCGTACAGAGTTCATTTTCTCCCATATTGGCGTTCATCCTATGTATCTGCTTCGTACAGGACGCGGCGATATACTGATCAACGATATCTGCAACGCTGTGACAACCGTGGCACAGGCTATTTATCCGCGCCCTCTGGTTGTCAGAATGAGCGATTTCCGCACGAATGAATTCAGAGGACTTGAAGGCGGGGATCAGGTTGAACCAGAAGAAAACAACCCCATGATAGGCTGGCGCGGCGTTTCACGTTACATTTCGCCTGCTTATGAAGAGGGTTTCAGACTTGAATGCAAGGCTATTAAAAAAGTTCGCGACGAGTTCGGTCTTATAAACGTCTGGGTTATGCTTCCCTTTGTCCGCACGACATGGGAACTGAAGAAAGTTAAAGAAATTATGGCATCTGAGGGGCTGATCCAGAATAAATCTTTCAAGATCTGGATTATGGCAGAAGTCCCTGCTGTAGTTTTTCAGGCTGAGGCTTTTGCCAGCCTTGTCGATGGCTTCAGCATCGGCAGCAATGATCTGACTCAGCTTGTCATGGGGGTTGACCGTGACTCAGGCATTCTGAACAATATGGGGTATTTTGACGAAAGAGATCCTGCTGTGAAAAATGCAATCAGAACCCTGATCCGCGCAGCGCATAAACAGGGCATCACGTGCTCGATCTGCGGGCAGGGCCCTTCGTTGTACCCTGATTTTGCGGAGTTCCTTGTCCGGGAAGGCATTGACAGCATGAGCGTCAACCCCGACACCGTTGCATACACAAGAAGACTTGTGGCAGGTGTGGAGCAGAGAATCCTTCTGGGCAGCATGAGAAAGCTCATGGAACGGCAGGATTAAAAATTTAAATAGCAGCAGAGCAGAAGGGGCTTCTCTTCTGCTCTGTTTTTCTGTAAAGTATTTCTCTGTATTTGACAATAAAAATTTGAACGGTAAAATGTGCAAAAGCCTCAGTTATTTTTTCCAATTTTGCGGAAAGGAAGTACCGTTTTGCAGAGAATTTTAAGCCCCGACGAACAATTTTGTCTGACTGAAGATGCACAGGCTCTGATATATAAATACAGCAGTTCCCATTGGCTTTCGCAGCGCCAGCTTGAGGATCTTATCACAGAGGCTGTTGTTGTTTCAAAATTAAGACATACCCGTGCTGACGCCAGTGTTGTCAATTCCATTCTGGAACATATAGGGGATCCCTTGTCGATTTCCCTGGAGAATGGTCCTGCAGCAGCAAATGGTGATTTACACCGCCTCCCAAGTTGATTACGCATCACGTGTTGAAAGGATAACGCAATGGTTTTAAAGGCAAAAAAAACAAGCACAGCCAGAAAAAAAACATCACAGACAGTTTCCGCAGATGTAAAGAAAAGTAAAACAGCAGCGGTAAAGCCCGCTTCCAGAAAAAAAGCTGCTGACAAGCCGAAGAAAAAAACGTCTGCAGCTCAAACTGCAGCGAAAAAATCAAACAAAAAAACTCTTGTGGTGAAAGACAAAAGATCACAGCCGGCTTCTGATCCGAAAGTTAAAAAACAGACGGCTGAAAGTGAGAAAAATAAAGCAGAAGAGGCAGTGGAAAAAAGCACTTCTTCAGTTGCTGCTTCTAAAAAATTTATTCCTAAATCCGGCGGTAAAACCCTGGTAATAGTCGAATCACCGACCAAGGCCAGAACGCTGACAAAAATCCTCGGCCCGAAGTATATCGTCAAAGCAAGTATCGGACATATTGTCGACCTGCCTAAAAGCCGGCTTGGCATAGACATAGAAAATCATTTTAAGCCCGAGTATATCCTTGTTAAAGGAAAAGCGCCGGTAAAAAAAGAACTGGTAACTGCATCTGAAAAAGCCGGAAAAATACTTCTGGCAGCTGATCCTGACCGTGAAGGTGAAGCTATTGCCTGGCATGTGGCTGAACTTCTGGGAGTAAATCCGGCTGATAACTGCCGTATCCGTTTTCACGAGATTACGTCAGAAGCTGTGAAAAAAGCTGTCAAGTCACCCGGGCCTATTGATATGAACAGAGTCGATGCACAGCAGGCCCGTCGGGTGCTTGACCGTCTTGTCGGGTATAAACTGAGCCCTCTTCTGTGGCAGAAAATCAAACGGGGGCTTTCTGCAGGGAGGGTTCAGTCGGTTGCACTGGCAATCATCTGCCAGCGGGAGAAAGAAATCGAGACATTTAAACCGCAGGACTACTGGAATATTTATGCAGATGCAAGCACTGAAGACGGCAGAAAATACCGTCTTCGTGTTGAAAAAGAAAACGGCAGAAGTCTTGTTAAAGAAGGCAAAACCCTGCTGATCAACACTTCTGATGCGGTGAGGAAAATAGAAAAAGCTCTTCAGACAGAAGACCTGCTGGTAGACAGCTTTATTTCAAAAAAGAATGCACGGCGTCAGCCCGTGCCTTTTAAAACCAGCACACTGCAGCAGATGTCGGCAAGCCGTTTGGGTTTTGCGCCGCGACGCACAATGAGCATTGCCCAGAGTCTTTTTGAAGGTGTGACGATTCCGGGACATGGAACAGTCGGCCTGATAACCTACATGAGAACCGACAGCCTGCGAATGGCACCTGAGGCAATTGCCCAGGCCCGCAGTGTGATTCAAAAAAAGTGGGGCAGAAAATATCTTCCGGCTAAAGCTGTAGTTTATCAGGCCGGCGCCAACGCGCAGGATGCACATGAGGCTATCAGACCCACAGATTTTACGCTTTCCCCTGATGACGTTAAATCATCACTCACCCCGGAGCAGTTTAAACTTTACGATATGATCTGGAGGCGGAGTATTGCTTCGCAAATGGCTCAGGCTGTTGTTGACGTTTCAACTCTGGAATGCAGCTGCGGCCGTTATGGACTGCGTGCACAGGGAAGTACAGTGGAATTTGACGGATGGGGCGCTGAATGGGGACTTGATGTTAAGGATGATGTGCTTCCGGCTGCTGAAAAAGGTGAAAGACTGAACGTTGACCATATCACCTCTGAAAAGGCACAGACGCTGCCGCCTTCCCGGTATACAGAGTCAAGTCTGATCAAGACGCTTGAAGATGACGGCATCGGGCGACCCTCAACATACGCGACGATTGTTGAGACTTTATACGACCGGCTGTATGTTACCAGAGAAGACGGCCGCAAACTGAAGCCTACAGAGCTCGGCGTTTCGGTGAATAGTTTTTTGCTTGACCACTTTGACGGCAAATCCGCATCACCGATTGTTGATGTTGGTTTCACTTCATCTATGGAGAGCTCTCTCGATCAGGTGGAATCAGGAAATGTGGACTGGGTGCAGCTGATCAGTCAATTTTGGACGCCGTTTACCAGTGCAATATCAGAAGCCGAAAAAGCTCCTGCACTTCCCCCTCCAGCTCCGGAAAAAACGGGTGAACTGTGCCCGCTGTGCGGCCGGCCTCTCGTAAAAAAGCACGGCCGTTTTGGTGAGTTTATAGGTTGTTCGGGATTTCCTGAATGCCGTTACATAAAGCCGGTTCAGAAAAAAATCGGCGTGCCATGTCCTAAATGCGGGGCAGAACACGGCGGCGAAGTTGTGCAGCGGAAAAGCAAAAAGGGGAGAATTTTTTACGGGTGTTCACGATACCCTGAATGTGATTATGTCTCCTGGAACAAACCTGCGGCACAGAAATGTCCTGAATGCGGCGGGCTGATGGAGTACGTGGGCAAATCGCGTACACCTGTCTGCACAAAATGCGGACACAGAGGCGCCGAATGATGACTGCGGTGAAGATCATAGGCGGAGGTCTGGCCGGTTCAGAGGCGGCCTGGCAGCTCCTGAAACGCGGCATTCCGGTCTGTCTCTATGAAATGCGTCCTGCTGTCTCGACTGAGGTACATAAAACAGACAAACTGGGTGAACTCGTGTGCAGCAACTCTCTTGGCTCATCAGCGGCGACTTCTGCCTCCGGCCTGCTGCAGGAAGAGCTGCAGGCCCTTGACAGCCTGATTATGAAAGCAGCCCTGAAATTTTCAGTGCCGGCAGGAAAAGCGCTGGCTGTCGACCGCGAAAAATTTTCAGATTTTATTACTGACACTTTACTGCAAAACCCGCTGTTTGAGCTGAAAAGAGAAGAGATCACAGAAATTCCTGATGAGAACTGCATTATTGCAAGCGGTCCGCTGACATCACCTGCGCTTGCAGAAAAATTGCAGAAACTTCTTGGCGGCAATTACCTTTACTTTTATGACGCTGTTGCTCCTGTGATAGAGCTCGGCTCTGTTGATATGAACATTGCTTACCGCCGGGACAGATATGCTGATTATGAAGGCGGGGATTATATCAACTGCCCGATGGATCGCTCACAGTATATGAAATTCTATGAAGCACTTATATCTGCCGAACGTGCACAGCTTCATAACTTTGAGAACAATGCAAAGTATTTTGAAGGGTGCATGCCGGTGGAGGTAATTGCTTCGCGGGGCGTTGATACACTGCGTTTCGGTCCGCTTCGTCCTGTCGGTCTGTCGGATCCGCGAAGCGGCAATCATCCTTATGCAGTCGTACAGCTGCGTCAGGACAACCAGGAAGGAACTCTGTACAATATCGTCGGTTTTCAGACAAATCTGAGATGGAAAGAACAGGAACGCGTTTTCCGTCTGATCCCAGGCCTAGAGCATGCTGAATTTGTAAGGTTCGGCGTAATGCATCGAAATATTTATGTGAACGCCCCTCAGTGTCTTGATGAATACCTGCGCCCGAGGGGGCAGGAAAAGCTCTTTCTTGCGGGACAGATTACAGGAGTCGAGGGCTATCTTGAAAGCACAGCTATGGGTCTGCTCGCTGGGCTTAATATGTGCCAGAGATTGTCCGGGCGTGAGTTGCTGTCATGGCCGCCCGAAAGCGCAATCGGAGCGCTGCTTTTCAGACTGCACGATGCAACAAATACCAAATTTAATCCTGTCAATGCGAATATGGGTATTTTTCCAGAACTGCATGAAAAAATAAAAGGCAGAAAAGAGAGGAATCTGGAACTGCTTCGACGCGGCCGGAACGCTTTTTCTGCTTTTATACGCAGTGAAAGTGAAATTTTAGGCTGAATTATATTTTTTTATACGTGATCCCGTGTCTTGAGGCGGCGCTCTTTACTGGCACAGCTGAATTTCCAGGAATTGTTGTAATTTTGTTGTTCTGACATAAAAGAAAATGTAAGAATATTGATGATTTTAATCGTACTCTATGGTATCATTTATACAAGTAAGACAATAAAAGACAATGACAAAAGGAAGGGGGCCCTATGCCCGTGGATGAATTTAATGAACAGCTTGACGCCTTCCTTGATTATCTGAGAAATAATAAGGCAAATTCAGAGAACACAATTACCAATTACGCTGTCGACCTGGCTCAGTATGCAGATTTTGTTGAAAATCAGAACATTGCACTGAAAGATGTAACAACGCAGAACATAAGAGCATTTCTTCGTTCTCTTTCTGGTTTTGGCTACGCAAATTCCTCGATTGCGCGAAAATTGTCAGCGGTCAAAACGTTTGAACTTTATCTCCTTGAAAAAAACTTCATTAGTTCTGATCCAGCCGCTTCTGTAAGAAGTCCGCGTCTTGCCGAGCGCCTGCCTCGGGCAATTTCCCGTGATGCCATGAACCGCCTTATTGCCGAAGCATGGAAAATTAAACCGTGTCTGAGGAACGGTACTGTCATTGAAGTACTGTATGGCTGTGGAGTCCGTGTCGCAGAGCTGGTTTCTCTGCGGTGGAAGGACATTGATCTTGACGAACGATGGGTGAGAGTGCTTGGCAAAGGGGATAAAGAAAGGCTTGTTCCCTTCGGAAAATATGCCAAAGATGCACTGCTGCGGTGGCGGGCTGTATGTCCAAGGGATGCTGAGTATCTTTTTCCAGGGAAAAACGGCGGGCACATAACTGTCCGCACGGTGCACCGCCTTGTTGTTCAGGCGGCACAGCAGGCAGGCCTTGAAAACGTAACTCCCCATTCCATACGTCACAGTTTTGCTACTCACATGCTTGAAGGCGGAGCGTCGCTGAATGTGCTTCAGGAACTCCTGGGGCATGAAAGTCTGCTTACGACCCAGAAGTATCTGAAAATTACCCCGGGTCATCTGAGAGAAAGCTATCTGGCAGCACATCCGCGTTCAGGTGAGGAGGAATAAAGTTAATGTCACAGGATATGACAATTCACGGAACTACGATTGTCTGTGTTCGGAGAGACGGCCGCGTTGCAATGGGCGGAGACGGTCAGATGACAATGGGCAGTCAGATTATCAAAGCAAGTACAAAAAAAGTCCGAAAGCTTTACAACGGCAGCGTAATTGCAGGTTTTGCAGGAGCTACTGCTGATGCAATGACTCTGCTTGAACTTTTTGAAAAAAAACTTGAAGCATACAGCGGAAACCTCATGCGCTCTGCTGTTGAACTGGCAAAAATGTGGCGCACAGAACGAAGTCTGCAGAAGCTTGAAGCGATGCTTCTCGTTGCAGATAAGGGCCATACAATCCTTATTTCCGGTGCAGGCGACGTGATTGAACCGGAAAATAATGTGGCGTCAATAGGTTCGGGGGCAGGTTTTGCTCTTGCTGCGGCCCGCGCCTATCTTGATGCGTCTTCGCTTTCTGCAGAGAATATTGTCAGAAAATCACTTTTGATTGCATCTGAAATCTGCATTTACACGGATAACATTCTTACAGTGGAGGTCCTCTGATGTTAATTTCAGAAGATATGCGCAATCTTATACCTTCTGCTGTTGTCAAATACCTTGATCGTTACATCGTAGGTCAGGACAAGGCAAAACGGGCAGTTGCAATTGCACTGCGCAATCGTATAAGGCGCAGGAAGCTTCCGCCTGAACTGGCCCGTGAAATTGCGCCGAAGAATATCCTGATGGTAGGTCCGACCGGCGTTGGAAAAACTGAAATAGCAAGACGACTGGCCGACCTTGTGAACGCGCCTTTTGTGAAAGTAGAAGCAACAAAATTCACCGAAGTCGGGTATGTAGGCCGCGATGTCGATTCAATAATTCGCGATCTTGTTGAAAATTCAGTGCAGATTGTGAAGAAAAGAATGATTAAGAATGTTCAGGACTCTGCATTGGATCACGCAAGGAACAGGCTTGTAGACTATCTGCTGCCAGTAAGAAAAGAATCGGCGGGTATTCCTACCTTTCTTAATTATCTGAAAAACGGCAGCAGTGTTGATCAGAAAAGTAACGAAACTTCAGATGCAGACGAAAAAGGAATACATGAAGGGACAAGAGAGCGGATCCGCAACATGCTCATGAACGGGAAGCTGGACGAACGTGAGGTTGAAATAGACGTACAGGAGAACGTCAGTCCATTCGCTGCTTTTGACAATGGAGAGATCGGGGCCATCGGCATAAATCTCTCTGAAATGCTGGGCGCCAACGGGCCGACAAAAACAAAGAAACGCAGGATGAAAGTCAAGGATGCGCTCCGAGTCCTTCAGGCTCAGGAAGCTGAGAAGCTGATTGATACCGATGCCCTGAACCGTGAGGCACTTGATAAAGCACAGCAGGAAGGCATCGTATTCATAGATGAAATTGATAAAATTGTTGAACGCGGACACATGGGAAGCGCAGATGTGAGTCATGAAGGAGTGCAGAGAGATCTGCTTCCCATAGTTGAAGGCTGTGCCGTTAATACAAAATATGGACAGGTACAGACGGATCATATTTTGTTTATCGCAGCAGGTGCATTTCACGACTCTAAACCCTCTGATCTGGTGCCTGAGCTTCAGGGGCGGCTGCCTATAAGGGTAGAACTGAGCGCACTCGGCAGAAATGAACTTCAGAGGATCCTGACAGAACCGGAAAACAGTCTTCTGAAACAAACCCAGGCATTGCTTAAAACCGAGGGTGTAACTCTTAAGTTTAACGATGACGCCGTACAGGAAATTGCGGCTTTAGCAGAAAAAATGAACCTCGAAATGGAAAATATCGGTGCACGAAGGCTGCATACAATCATAGAGCAGCTGCTTGAAGATATAAGCTTTACCGCTCCGGAACACAGCGGCGAAACAATAGAGGTTACAAGAGAATTTGTTGCTGGTAAGCTTGAACCGCTTGTCGGCGATAAAGATCTGAGGCACTACCTGCTTTAATGTAAAAAAAGAAAGGGGTCGGCGTTAAGTGAAACACATTTATCCAAAAGGGAACTCTGTGGTTGGGGACGCAAAAACGGGAGACAGCAGCAAGGAAATGCAGGAACTGCTTGAAAAGACAAGACAGGTCAATCATGCACTTCAGGGCAGGCGCGACGGAGCGACCCCTGACTACAATAGGCTGGCGAGACTGCTCTGTGAGTTCTCAACGGCCAATGTTTACGTTCTGAGCCGGGAAGGGCAGATCCTTGGATATGCATGGGTCAATGAATATCACAGTGAAGCAATTGCTTCATTTATTGAACAGGGATACATGCCTGAAAGTTTTGTAGAACGCCTTGCTCAGCAGCGTGAAACCGTTTTAAGCAAAGCTGATGGTTCTCTTTTTGATGACCAGGAAAAACAAAGTTCAGAAAAAACTGCCCTTTATGTCCCGATTTATGGAGCCTCCAAGCGTTTAGGAACGCTGGTCCTTGCCCGTTCGGTGACCAATTTTACAACCCAGGATCTTGTCCTTGCCGAATATCTTGCCACGCTTGTCGGCATAGAAATTCTCCATGACCGTTCTCATCAGATAGAAGAGCTTGCGCGCGAGCGTCTTGTTGTCAATATGGCCATGAAGGCACTTTCCTATTCAGAAATAGACGCTATCAACCATATCATTACACGCCTTAAAGAAATGTCTGCGGAGAAAAATGCTGGTGCCAGAAAAGAGGGCGGAGAATGCGAAGGTGTTGTAATTGCCAGCAAAATAGCTGACCAGGTCGGCGTTACGAGAAGCGTTATTGTCAATGCCCTCCGTAAACTTGAAAGCGCAGGGATTATTGAAAGCCGCAGTTTAGGTATGAAGGGCACCTTTATTAAAGTTTTAAGCCCCATGTTTGTGGAAGAACTTTCATCTAAGTTTAAACGTGCTGATTAAAGTAAAAGCCGTTTTTTCATTGCACACAAAGCAATGCTGCTGATGGCTCTCTCTGCTGAACAGAAAAATTGCCTCTGGAAAGCCGCGTAAACTTGAGATAAAATAAGGCACATCCGTAGCACTTAGGAGGCACCCCGATGAATTTTAAGCATGCGGCAATAGTGGGTATTCTGGTTTGCTGTTCAATTGCTATTCCCCTGCCCGGTATGTGTGCGTCGGGAAGCCGCTTGAGTACACCTGAATATTTGTTCCAGGATGGACAGGCATCAACGCGGCACAGACAATCTTCCATAATTGAAGCTGCCGCCTATACTTTCTGCTATTACAACCGCAGGCTTTCGTGGAAAAAGGCCTGTGACTACGCGCAGTATGTGACAGAGGCGTGCAGGCGTTTTGGTGCTGATCCGTCTTTGGTAACCGCCATTATTATCAAAGAGTCTCATGCCAAAGAGAATGCACGCTCAAAATATGCTGTAGGACTTATGCAGGTATACTGGCGCCTTCACAGCAAGACGATCAAAAAACAGTTCCCTCACATTACGTCAGAGAAAATACTGATGGAGCCGAGGAATAATATTATGGTCGGCACTTGGCTGTTTACGAGGTACATGGTAAACTCGGGCGGTGATGAGAAAAAAGCAATGCAGAGATATTTAGGCTCTCAGGCCGGTAAGTATATTTCACTTGTTACGCAGTACCGCAAACGTTTTAACGAGCGTGTAAGTTATAATATGCAGCGTTATTCAAAACGCGTTTCGCAGTAAAAGCTGTTTTATCTGATGAAGGCAAAATTCTGCTGAAATTAATCATTACGTGAATATTGGAGGAATATTTCATGGGCAAATTGGTCAATGACGTCTACCTTTCCGGCGTGATCCACTTTCTTAAAGGTGAGAGCTATGGTGAAAGCCGCCTCGGTAAATATTTTGAGTTCTCTCTGAAGCGTCAGTATGCTGATACCGACGGCTGCGATCGTGTCGACTACCTCCGCATGAGAGTATTTGACTCAGCCATCCAGGAGTGGATCTCAAAACAGGAAGAGGGAGCTCCCGTATGGATTGCCGGCGAACTGCGTTCTTCATTGGGCAGCGGACGTATTTATGTGATGGTTACCAAGATCCAGACATTAAATCAGCTTTAAAAATATTACAAAAGATAGAAGGAAGTTCCCATTATGCCTGAATTGGCCCCCGATGATGTCGTAACAGGAGTCGTCGAACAGATTATGCCCTACGGCGCTTTTCTGCGTCTTGAAAACGGGCAGAAAGCTATGATTCATATCTCCCAGCTTTCCCATAAATTTGTTAAAAGCGTAGATTCAGTTCTTCAGCTCAAACAAGAAGTCAAGGCAAAAGTGATTAAGATCGACGAACGCGGACGCATTGATCTTTCTTTAAAAGCTCTGGAAGAACCCCCGGCTCCGCCTGTTCAGAGAATGCCGCGTCATTTACCAACTATGGGAAACAATGAGAACACCTCGAGTTCAGATGATTTTGAGAAAAAACTCTCTAATTTTATGAAAACCAGTGAGGAGAAGATTACACTGCTGATGAATGCCAGAAATGGCAAAGGCGGACGTCCTCCGCGCCGAAAAGGTGCACGTCCTTAATGAAGAATATTTATTCTGTACGGGAGGCCCTGAACGGCCTCTCGTGTTTTACTGAACGGGATGCAGCTGTAACCTCTGCTCAGATGCGGGGGCGCAATTTCAGCAGTAGTCTTGTAAAAGGCGTTGCTGCAAGATGCAGGTGGGGGATGCCGCAGGCGGTGGTGTGCCGTCCCGTTTACAGAGGGGCGCCCTTTCCAACTTTATTCTGGCTGACATGTCCTTATCTGTCACATATTTGCGGCGTGCTAGAATCTGCTGGTGCTGTAAAGGAACTGGAAGGATATTTAAACTGCTGCGCTGATAAGTTCCGCAAATATACAATTAATTATGTTCTTGCTCGCCTCAGTGTTTTAAGCCGTCCCGAAATTAAGTACATTCGCCTTTACAGACCAGAGATATGGACGGTGCTTCACCGGACAGGCATAGGCGGGATACGCAGCGGCACTCCGATTACAGTTAAGTGCCTTCATCTGCAAACAGCTACAATGCTGGGGCTGTCAGGACATCCCGGTGAAAGCTGGCTGCGCAGCAAATTTAGTCAGTTGTGCTGTAAAGATGCTTCATGCCATTATCTTATTCAGTCAAAATAACTGTTAAATTTCCTCTTGACGAAAATAGGGAGAGGCTGTAGAATACCACATGTTGCGGGTCGTTAGCTCAGTTGGCAGAGCAACGGACTTTTAATCCGTGGGTCGAGGGTTCGACCCCCTCACGACCCACCATATGATGCGGTCCCATAGTCTAGCGGCCTAGGACACCGCCCTTTCAAGGCGACTACCTGAGTTCGAATCTCAGTGGGACCGCCATTTTCTTATGCCGGTGTAGCTCAGTTGGTAGAGCAGCGCACTCGTAATGCGCAGGTCTCCAGTCCGAATCTGGACACCGGCTCCACCAGGTAATTAATTAAACTTGATTAAATACAAAAGCCCCGCTTCCAGCGGGGCTTTTCGTTAATTGAAAACAGTAGTACTGCCGATGCCCATGATCATGCAGTTTCGTCCCCGATTTATTTTTCATGGCTGGGCAGGTTACTTTGAAATGGATGTTTCCCTGCATAGGGAGACATCCATTTTTGTATTTTATTCTGCCTTGAAAATACATAGAATATCTGCTGCATTATCTGTCAGGCTGATAAACAGTAGGTGGGAAAAATAACTGCTGCCTCTGCAGTTAAAAGTATAAGAGAGCAGACAATATGCGGCAGTATGAGAGGCTGTGACGTATTAAGCGTTTATCAGAGTCAGTATATGTTTCTCCCTCAGCAGGCTGATCACAAAATGTGATATTCGGTTTTATGCCGGCTGGGTGTTTGCCGCTGATTTCTATTTCGTGCAAGCAAAAACTTTAAGGAACTGGTACAATAGACATCAGGAAATGCAGGAGGGACAAATGGCTGAATTACATGATTTGCAGTGGGAAAGAGAGAAAGAACTCTGGCAGGCCAGTGCATCAGGTGACGACTCTGCAAGAGAGCAGCTTATTTTGGCATACCGTCCGCTTGTGTATTGGATTGCAAAAAAATTTAAAGCAAATGGTAATCGTTTTGCTGACCTTGTGCAGGAAGGCACCATAGCGTTGATCCGTGCCGTAGACAGATTTGACGTCAATCTTGGACACCGATTTACAACATATGCCTGTTACAGAATAAAAGGTCAGATGCTGAATTATCTGGAACGCGTTGAAGCTCGCGCTCCAATACCGGTAGATATTGAGCTTGAGGATGGACAGGAATCTTCAGAGTTTCATGAATTTGAAGAGATTCTGATGCTTCGGGAGGGGCTGGCGCAGCTCCCGCCCCGTGAAGCAAAAATCTTAAATGATCTTGTCATTGAGTGCAGAAATGCGCAGGAGGTTGCAGACGAAATGTCTCTTGATGTCAGTCATATTTATCGCCTTAAAAAGAAAGCCATAAAACAACTTCGTGCCTGGTTTGCGCGCGATTCTGCCACTCTTGCGTCTCCGGAAGGGATAATTAAATAAGTTTAGGCTTCTGGAGGAAGGCACATGCTGGATAAACAATATAGTCGGGTAATCCGGTGGATCAATCGTGCTCAGTCAATGAGTGCGGACGGCAAATATTCCGATGCGATAATGGACGTTGAGTGTGCTCGTGCCGAGCTGGATGACGCTCGGCAGGAGCTTTTGTTGTGCCACAAATCCGGAGTTGAGCAGAAAAGATGTATGGGATTCAAACTTTCCCTTCTCACGGCATTGTGTTTTATCCTTTTTGCAGCGACTCCGCTGCAGATGCCGGCCTTAATAGATAAAGGAACAATTCCTGCCAGGACAAATGTCACTGAAGCTGCAGAAACTGTTCCCCAATCCCAATGCTTCAGCGGCAGTCCAGTTTTAATCAGTCAGCGTGGGAATGCCGCTGCTTTTAGTGATGAAAATAAGGCTGCTTCGCTGCCGGAACCGCAGAAAATCGAAACCAGCGGCAGACTTTCTGAAAAGGATGTTTACCGCTTGGTTGAAGTTGGCAGAAAAGCACTTCGTCAGAATAAAAGTTCAATCGTGCTGGAACTTAATTAGCCTTACTTAAAACAGTGGAGGGGACTTATTTGAAACTGATCAGATTAACAAGCAGTATTATTGTTTTTTTTATCTGCTGTGCATGTGCTTTCGCAGCTCCCGTTGCTGCTCTGAAAGTTGAGGGAAATAACGAAGTTGCATCCTCGTATATTCTGCAGAATGTGAAATCTCACGTAGGTGAAGAATTAAACCGGCAGACAGTAATGGATGACATCCAGGCAATCTATGATCTCGGTTTTTTCTCCTATGTTGATGCAAAAGTGGAAGATAGCGTCGGCGGACTTATTTTAACTTATGTTGTAACTGAAAACCCGACAATTAAGGAAATCCGGTTCCAAGGGAACACTGTGTATAAGGAGTCGACTCTGAAAAAAATACTTTTTACGCAGCCGGGGATGATTTTCAACAGGGTTTTCTTTCGCAATGATATTCAGCGCTTAAGAGAAAAATTTCAGTCTGACGGCTATGTAATGACTCGTGTGCAGGATGTACAGGAAGACAATGGTGTTATTACGGTAATCATTGTTGAACCACGTATCAACGACATTGTTATTCAGGGCAACAAGCGTACTAAAACATACGTGATACGCCGCAACATTCCGCTTAAAAACGGCGATTTATTTAATTCAGTCCTTCTTCGTCATTCTATTACACGGCTTAGAAATCTCGGTTTTTTTGAAGATGTGAACGTTGGTTTTGAACCAGTTGAAGGCAAGGACGATATCGACATTATTGTAACAGTCCAGGAAAAGAGAAGCGCCAGTCTGATCTTCTCGGTCAGCTACGGTTCAAGCAGCGGATTCGGCGGCGGCGTTTCCTACCGTGAAAGCAACCTTGGCGGCCGCGGGCGGATTCTTGAAGTCGGTTTCGATGAGGGAGATTACAAGAATTACTGGTTCTCTCTTTCTGATCCCTATATGGACAAAAAAGTTTTTTCTTGGAAATTCGGAGCTTATCGCCGTGAAGATGATGAACTGACGTACCGCTATAACGATGGCAACGGAACCCGTTTTGATGCCTTTGAGTATGATGAAAAGCGCACGGGCGCATATTTCGGCTTCGGAAGAAAATTCGGCAAAAGCGAGATGTTCAGCTGGAATTTAACCTTTGACTGGCATAAGAGTGAAATTAGATGGACGGGTACAGAGGGTGGACATACAGTTGCAGAAAGCCAGTACTGGTTCAATCAGGTTGTTGATAATGATTCTCTGGACAGCAAGGTTTTTACAACAACTCTTGAAGTTTCACGTAATAACGTTGATAAATATCTGAGCTACCCCAAGGGTGACCGTGAAACAATCGGTGTTGAGCAGGCCTGGGAAGTTCTTGGCGGCGAATGGGACTACACAAAGTACTGGGGAGAGGCAGTTGCTTATATCCCAGTAAAAGGTCTTGAGGATTACATTGATCTGGGGCAGACAGAAGATCGGCCGATTCTGCTTGCTGTACGCGTCAGAGCAGGGTTCTCAAACGGTGACATTCCGCTTTCAGAGCGGTATTCCCTTGGCGGCGCAAACAGCATCCGCGGTTACGAGAGCGGCGACTTTAAAGGACATGAAATGTTCCTCGGAAACGTTGAACTTCGTATTCCGATTGACGAAAATTTCTCAATCGTTGCGTTCTACGATATCGGCAACGCCTGGAACAAGAATACAGGCGCAGGTTTTGATCTGAATGACCTTGAGGATTCTCCCGGCATCGGGGTGCGTGTGAAAACTCCTCTTGGCAACATCAGAGTTGATGTGGCCAAGGGCGACGAAACACAGTTCCATTTTGGCTTTGGTGAAATGTTCTAAAATTCCTGTCCTGCCGCTGCAAACTGCAAATGGGAGGTTGAGTGTGAAAAAGAAACGTGCATTTCCTTTCAGAAGAAATGTTCAGATAACACTGAGCCTGATATTTGCTCTTACCGCAGTGGCAGGATATTTTTGCAGTCCGGCAGGTGCCCAGCGGGTAAAAAAGCTGCCGGTTGTCTGTGAAGCGCCCCAATGGATGAAAAAATCAGTTTACAGCAGCATGAGCGCTGTTTGGCGAGAACTGCAGAACAGCCGTGTGTCTCACAGCGCGGCTGTTGAAGCTCTTGCTCTGGTTGGTAGCAGACTCTTTCCTGGATGCAGCGTTGCTTTGTCTGAAAGCGGCAGTGTCATTATAAAGCCAGAGAAGAAATGGCATTGGTCAGTGAGTCTCCCTGTGCCGGAAAGTGCAGAGAACCTCCCACAGCCATATGCGGCTTTTTTGCGGGGGGATATCAGCGCGGCGCTGCCCAAACTGCAGACGCTTGTGTCTTCAATCCCGCCGGAGGCACTTCGCTGGGGAGAAGATAGTTTCCAATCGGCTTTAAGCAGTGTTATGACTGAAACTCTGCCGGGATGGCATTGTTCGGCACGAGTCCATGCTCTTGAGAACACGGCTGAACTTGAAATTAAAATTTACGCCCAGCCGCCGGTAGTTCTGGCAGTAATGCCTGAAACGCTTTCGAGCACAATTCCTCAGCTGCTCGCAGACAAAATCAACGAACGCACTGTTGAATTGCTTTCTCCGCTGACAGGGCTCCCCATTGAATGGGTTGTTTTTCACAAACAGCAAATTACAGACTGGCTTGGAGAAAAACAGCTTGAAAGCAGATGGCTGAAGACTCTGCGCTCCTCAGCAAAAAACGAAATCGATCTTAAGCCGATATCTCATGTGACGACACGCATTGAAAGCACAACCTTTTCACTGCGTGCCTGGGTTTCCGGCCATGTGGGGTCAGATGCAAGACTTGAAGCAGGCATCCATTTCGGACGGTATTTCAGTATCGATACTATGCCTTCTGAGGCTTACGCGGAAGCAATCCTTGGATTAGAGCACTGGCACGTTGACGGACGCTTTGGTTTAAGGTTTTCGCCTCTCGACTATTTATGGGTGGGCGTGGAAGGCAGTACAGAAGAAAGCTCAAGCCTGTGGTACCGGTTGTGGATCGGCGACAGTTCCCGCGGCGCATACGGTTGGCTGCGGTATAGCCGTGACAGCGATTTGGAAGCAGCTGTAGGTTACCATCTGAACCGCTATATCTCACTGGAAATTTATTATGATGACAGAGAAGATGACAAAGTCAGTCTCAGGGCAATTGGTAACCTTTAGTTGGTCAGGAGCTGGATTGAATGAATAAAACATATACACTCAACGAATTGGGAAAATTAATCGGAGAGGAAGTATGCGGCAACGGACAGCGCATAATTTCCGGTTTGTCTGAAATTCATACATGCAGCAGGGATCGCCTCAGTTTCATAGATTCGATAAAGCTGGCAGACGAGCTTCCGCTTGAGATTGCTGTAGTCGCTGATAAGGAAAATTTTCCGCCTGAAAGAGACGGTTTAAAGGTCAGATCCTTCAGGGCTGCAATGGGAAAACTCCTTGGTATTTTTGAACCACAATATCCGCATAAAACCGGCATCTCACCGATGGCCTATGTTGCTCCGACAGCTAAGGTATCGCCGACCGCATCAATAGGGCCAAATTGTACGGTCTGCGATGGGGCTGAGATCGGTGACAGAGCATGCCTTGTGGCAAATGTTTATGTGGGGCCGGATGTCCAGGTGGGGGAAGACACTGTATTGGAGCCTATGGTCGTGCTTCAGCGCCGCACAAAAGTGGGTGCCCGGTGTCTGATTCACAGCTGCGCTGTGCTTGGTGCCGATGGATTTGGGATTATTCCTGGCGGTGTACATGGCACTAATGTTAAAATACCGCAGATCGGCTATGTAAACATTGGCGATGATGTTGAAATTGGTGCCTGCACCTGCATAGACCGTGCAACTATAGAGCAGACTCAGATTGGCAGCAGTACTAAAATTGATAACCAGGTGCAGATTGGACATAACTGCCATGTCGGCCGTGACTGCATTATCGCCAGCCAGTCGGGAATTGCCGGCAGCACCACGATAGAAGATGGAGTTGTCATGGGCGCTCGTTCAGGCCTGAACGGGCACATAAAAATTGCCCAGGGGACGATGATTGCAGGCCTGGCTATTGTAATGAAAGACACAAAACCCGGGCAAATGCTTTCCGGTCACCCTGCGACGGACCACATGAAGGATTTTCGTTTCAAAGCATCACTTCGAAGTGTGCCTGAAATGCTGAAACGTATAAAAAAGATTGAGAAGGCTATTCAACATGAGTCGTCTGACACTCAAAAGTGAGATAACTTACGAAGGAGTCGGCCTGCACTCGGGCAGACCAGCAAAAATTAAACTGACCCCTGCGCAGTCGGGATCTGGCTATGTCTTTAATTTTTCCGGAGAACACTATCCCATTCAATCTGCCGTACACTCGGGAGATGGTAGAGGCACAGTTCTCACATTTGGAAAACACCGCATCATGACGGTTGAGCATTTGCTTGCTGCACTGGCAGGGCTTGGCGTTGATGACGTGGAGATCTGTCCTGAGAGTGAAGAAACTCCGCTGCTTGACGGGAGTGCGCTGTGCTATGCAGAGAAAATTTCTGCTGCCGGCTTGCAGGAGCAGTCTGGGGAGCGCACTTATATTCGTATCTCCTCACCTGTATTTACTGCATCAGAAGATGAAAAAAAAATTTGCGCTGCATTCCCATCTGACGTACTGCGTTTTACCTACGTTCTCGAATATGGCGATAATGCTATTGGATCGCAGATTGCAACAGTACAGCCGACGCCTGAAAATTTTGTTGAAGAGCTTGCTCTGTGCAGGACATTCTGTCTGTACGAAGAAGTGAAACAGATGCAGTCCATGGGGCTCGGTCTGGGGGGAACTGTAGAAACATGCCTGATCGTGAAAGGACACGACATTTTGACTCCAGGCGGTCTTCGCAGGAAGGACGAATTTGTGCGTCACAAGATTCTTGATATGCTGGGTGACCTGACACTGCTTGGCAGACCTGTTATTGGTCATTTCATAGCTATCAGGGCAGGGCATGCGATGCATCAGAAACTTGCAGACTGCATTGCAGGAATTCAGCGCTTCAATTAATTGCGGTGTGCTGATGGATTTTAGATGCTGTTATTAAATTTAGTCTGAGGTGAGAAAGTATGCTTGATATAGAAGAAATACTTACATGTGTTCCACACCGCTTCCCGATGCTGCTTATTGACAGGGTTCTTGAGCTTACGCCTGGCAAAAACGTTGTAGCACTTAAAAACGTTACAATCAACGAACCTTTTTTTCAGGGGCACTTTCCTGGACATCCCGTGATGCCAGGTGTTTTAATTCTTGAATCCATGGCTCAGGCTGGCGCAATGATGATGCTGAATGCGCCGGAACTGAGAGGAACAATTTCATTCCTGACAACTGTTGACAAAGCAAAATTCAGGCATCCAGTCGTTCCCGGAGATCAGATGATTATCCATGCAGAAATGTGGCGTCTGCGCGGTAAAATGGGGAAAATTAAGGCTCACGTCGATGTGGATGATAAGCCTTGCGCAGAAGCAGAGCTTGGATTCATGCTGGCTGTTAAGCCCGAAGGAGAGAAATAAAATGGGAGTTCAGGTACATCCGACTGCAATTGTCTCACCTCATGCAGAAATTTCTGATGGGGCAGTTATCGGCCCCTTTTGCATAGTTGATGAAAACGTATTTATAGGGCATGGCACAATTCTGCGCCCTTATGTTCATCTCTGTCCTTATACTTGGATTGGCGATGAATCTGTCGTTTACGAGCACGCGGTGCTTGCCCCTGAACCACAGGATCATGCTTTTAAAGGCGAAAAAAGCTGGGTCAGAATCGGCAGTCATACAGAAATCCGGGAGAACGTGACAATTCACCGTGCTTCAGGGGAAGGAAACGCGACGAGTGTCGGCGATAATTGCCTTATCATGGAAGGCGTGCATCTGGGACATAATGTACAGATTGCTGATAATGTCACTATATCAAGCAAATGCGGTTTTGCAGGATACGCTCAGGTGGGAAGGTGTGCTGTAATAGGCGGTATGTCCGGTTTTCATCAGTTTGTACGTATCGGAAGCTATTGCATGGTAGGAGGAGCATCACGGGTGGCTCAGGATGTTCCGCCATTTCTTCTTGTTAATGGCTCGCCCTGCCGTATTTTCAGTTTAAATGTTATCGGGCTGAGGAGAAACGATTTTTCTTCCGAACGCCGTCTTGAAATTAAAAGGGCATATAAAAAGCTGTACCATTCAGGAATGCCGATGCGTCGTGCGCTTGAAACTCTTGAAGCCGAAAACCCGGAAAATGCGGACGTGCAGGAAATTATTGCCTTCTTCAGAGAGGGTGATAAAAAAAGAGGTTTCTGTCCATGGCCTTCGGCTCTGTCGCATAATACAAAAGAAAGCGAGTAATGTATAAACTTTTTGCAATGGATGTCGACGGGACGCTGACAGACGGCGGAATCTACGTCGACGGAAGCGGAAATGAATATAAGCGTTTTGATATACAGGATGGCATGGGTATTGTACTTTTTCGCAGAGCCGGCGGGAAAGCTGCTGCAATTAGCGGCCGGTATTCAGCTGCAACACAACGGCGGCTGCAGGAATTGCATTTTGACTATGTTGCAAATGGGTGCAATTCAGATAAACTGTCAGTCTTAAAAGAGTTTGCTGAACGGGCAGGTGTAGAATCAGAGGAAGTCGTTTACGCAGGCGACGATGTCAACGACATTGAATGTGTAAAATGGTCGGGGCTGGGCATCGCCGTTGCAAATGCAGTGCCGCAGCTTTGTGAGGCCGCAGACTATATAACAAAAAAAGCCGGCGGCAATGGAGCGATACGGGAAATCGCCGACATGGTCCTGGCTATGAATGCGGCGGAGGCCGATAAATGAAACGTTTTCGCATTTTAGACCGCTATATTATCCGTGAACTGATGGGGCCATTCCTTTTTGGAGTTATGGCCTTTACATTGATTATGGTGGCCGGAGGACTCCTGTTTAAACTCGCTGATCTTATTATTGAGAAGGGCGTCTCACTGGGAGTGGCAGGACGCCTTTTTATTTATGAACTGCCTTCCGTTGTAGTCCTTACACTGCCCATGTCCTGCTTACTGGCAGCCCTCCTCGGATTCAGCACCATGTCTGCCAACAGCGAAATTGTAGCTCTGAAAGCCTCGGGAATTTCTTTTTCCAGAATCAGCCGTCCGGTGCTTCTTGCCGCAGCTGTTGTAACTCTCTTTGCTCTGGGCATTAACGAAACTATCGTGCCGCTTGGGAAAATTGCATCAGAAAATGTGATGCGCTATGAAGTGGCAAGAGAAAAGCCGGCACTCCTGAAAGAGCAGGTGTTTCTCAGAAGCAGCGCGACTTCAAGCGAAGGGCTGAGGAGGATTGTTTATATCAATAAACTTTATGCCCGCTCAGGTGAAATGAAAGATATCGTTGTCCAGGAATTTAAAGGCCCGGCTCTTGTCCGTCTTACAACTGCGGAAAACGGCAAATGGGAAAACGGCGTCTGGTACCTGACTAACGGGGATGTTTTTGAAGTCAGGCAGAACAATAAAGTTGAACTTGCATTGCATTTTAAGCAGCAGGCACTGCCGATTCCGCTGACGCCCGAACAGATTTCAAGATCAACGGCAAAACCGGATGACCTGAGCTGCGTAGAACTGCTTAAATATATTCAGGTGCTGAAAGCTCAGGGGCAGAATCTAGATCCGCTTTGGGTTTCGTTTCACCTGCGTTTTGCTGTTCCTTTTGCCTGTGTTATCCTTGCTTTGATCGGTTCATCGCTCGGGGTTCGGCAATTAAGGAAAGGCGGGACAGGAGTCGGCTTCGGCCAGAGTATTCTCATTGTTTTTGTTTACTATGTCTTTATGTCCATGGGTCGTTCTTTGGGGCAGACAGGATATATGCCGCCTGTCGTTGGCGCGTGGCTGCCTAATATTATATTTATCGTCTGCGCACTGCTTCTTGCGAGGAGGGCAGATCGATGAACACGGGGAAACTTGCTCTTGTAGCCGGCGAAGGTGAACTTCCACTGGAGATACTGAAGGCAATGAGAGACTCAGGAGCACCGTTTCCTGCAGTCTATCTTTTTGCCGATGATGAGCGCCCGTATACAGAACTTGGCATTTCAGTGCAGCGTATTACAAATCCTCTTGCGATAGCGCTGACATTGACGAAAATGCGTTTGAACGGTATTAAACGATTGATCATGGCTGGGCGCGTACCTAAAAGAAGCATGTACGATAAAAACAGACTTGACGACGGTGCCAAAACAATACTTTCCAATGTAAGAGACCGCAATGATCATAATCTGCTTGCAGGCATCGTGAAGTATATTGAAAAGTTCGGCATCACAGTTGTCGGCTATGACAGCATTATTCCGGAAATGCTTGCCCAGGAGGGGAGAATAGCCGGTCCGGAACCTAGTGCGGAACAGCTGCGCGACTGTGAGTATGGGTTAAACATCCTGAAAGTCCTGCTCCCGCTTTCTTTCGGACAGTCTCTTGTCGTTTCAGATGGAGCCATTGTTGCCGTAGAGGCAATGGAAGGAACGGATCAGATCATAAAAAGGGCCGGCTCGCTGAGCGGCCGCGGCATACTGATCAAAGGAATGAGGGCAGATCAGGACCGTCGTTATGATATTCCTGTCGTAGGAACGCAGACACTTCGTTCCATGCATGAGGCAGGACTGAACGGTTTATTCATTGAAGCAGGCAGTGTTCTGCTCCTCCATAAGGCACAATTTGTCCAAGAGGCAGAACAGCTTGGTATCTGTGTTTCAGGGGTGCCATCATGTCAATTTTCATAAGTACAGGCGAACTCTCGGGAGATCTCTATGCGGCAAAAATCAGCTCTGCGCTTCATAAAATCAATCCAGATGAACTGCTTTGGGGAATGGGCGGTACGCTTGCTGCCGGAGTTGACAGAGAATGGAATAATGATCTGCTCCATATTCTGGGGCTCGGTAAAATTTTAAAAAACCTGAGCAAACTCCTGTCTCTGCGCAGACAGCTTGCGACTGCCGTGATTCAGCGTCAGCCCAAAGCTGTTATTGTTATTGACAGTCCGGATTTTCATATTCCGCTTTTAGCAAAAATTCGGTCAATGGGCTATAAGGGGCGGGTTTTTTACATTTGTCCTCCTACAATATGGGCATGGCGCAGCGGAAGGGCGAAGTATCTGAAACGGTACTGTGATTTGTGTTTTCCGCTTTTTAAATTTGAAGAAACAGCACTGGAAGAGCATGGCGTCAAAAGCTTTTGGTGCGGCAACCCGCTTATAGACGATCTGGACAACTATATTCCTCAACAGATTCTGCCTGAAGATCCTTCCCGCATTGCCCTGCTTCCTGGAAGCAGAAAGTCTGAAATTACAAATCTGATGCCTATCCTGGAAGAAGTTGCTCTGAAATTGAAAGGGCTTGGCTTCAGACCGGTTTTTTCTGTAGCACCGGGGCTTGATGATGAGTGCAAAAACATGGTTGTTCGTAACAAAGCCGGCATAGAATTCACATTGGCAAGCGGAAGAGATCTGATGTTCCAGTCGCAATTTGTAATCGGAGCAAGCGGCACAGCATCGGTTGAAGCTATGCTTCTGGGAAAATATATGATCGTATTATATAAAGGTACGGCGCTTGAGTGGCATATTTATAAGGCCCTGACACACACTCGATTTGTATCAATACCGAATGTTCTCGCAGGCCGTATGTTTTTCCCAGAACTTATTCAGGATGACGCTAAAGCCGATAAGGTTCTCCATTTTGCTGAAAAGTATATTAATGATGTGAATTATCGGGAAAACATCTGCGAACAGCTGGTTAAAAACAGGTCCATGATGGGATCGAAGGGTACAGTTGAACGTTGGGCTGAAACTATCAATAAGTTGGTGAATTCATGAAAATCGCTTTTTTAGCGAACGGGCCGGGAGAAGTCTGGGGGTGGTGCCGTCCGCTTCTTCTTGAGTCGAAACGGCGCCATTGTCAGGTTGACATTCACCTGCTTCCATGTCCGTATGCTTCGGGGCGGGAACTGGAGGCATTATCGAAATTTTCAGCGCCTGTTTTTCTCCACCGTTCGATTCTGGATGCAGTGAGGTGTTTTTCAAAAAAATTATCTTATGACGTGATCCTGCAGCTTGGTGGAGATCTGATGTTTGGTCGTTTCCTGGCATGGAAGCAGAAGGCTCCTCTGGTATGCTACTCCTATGGACTGAAAAAAGGCATGAACCGCTGCAGCAGAGTTCTGACATCACGTGAGGGCCTGTTTAACTGCGCCGGTCTGGAAGTAGTGGGCGATCTGGTGCTTGACAGCATTGATGACTGTGAAGAGAGCAAATGGCACGCTCCGCAGGGAAAGCGAATTGCAGTCTTTCCGGGGAGCAGGCCCAATATCCGCCATAAAGTATTCTCTCTTCTGAACGAAATTAAAAAGAGACTTGCGCAGAGAGATCCGCAAATAGAACTACGCGTTTTTCTGTCTCCTTTTGCGGACTGCTCAGAGTACAAAGTCTGGCAGGAAGGCGGTTTTACAATATGGACGGGTGCCACTTCAGCAGGTGTGTGCGGCGCTGATCTGGCTCTGACTCAGCCCGGAACCAACAATCTTGAACTGATGTATTGCGGGATCCCATTTGTAGTGACAATCCCTTATTCGTTTCTGAGGGAACTTCCTCTTTCAGGACTTATAGGGATGATTGACAAAATACCTGTATTCGGAGCATCGCTTCGGGAGCGGGTCATCAGAAAAAAAATTCCGCGGTATATCGGCAAAACTACGTGGCCGAACCGACTGGCACATGAAACATTTGTTCCTGAGCTCATAGGTGAATATTCTGGCGAACAGCTTGCAGAAGCAGTTATAAAAATATTATCGGACAAAAAATTGCTTGAAAAGCAGAAAAAGAAATTCCGGGAACTTACATCACAGGTGACCCCCGGTGCTTCGCAGAGAATTTTTGACATCCTTGAAAAGGTGGCAGCTGAAAAAGATGAACAATAAACAGAAAAGGCCTCTGATACGGCGCCTGTTGTCACTGCTGCTGCCTTACAGGACAAAATTGTTCTGGGCGTTCCTGTGCATGCTGGGTGCAGGTCTGTGTGCAGCTGTTCCTGCCTGGCTCATGAAAAATGTGGTTGACGGCGTGCTTATCCGAAAGGAATATGTCATGCTGAATCTCCTGGTGGCTGGTCTCGTGCTGCTTTTTGTTTTTAAGGCAGTTTTCACTTACGGCCAGAAATACCTGATGGGCTGGGCCGGCCAGAAAGTTGTCATGGATTTGAGAGTGGCAGCCTACGCTCACCTGCAGACACTGTCGCTGAAATTTATCAATGAGAAGCGCGTTGGCGAGCTTCTTTCCAGAGTAACAAACGATGCCAATATGCTTCAGATGACTGTTACAAATGTGCTAGTCGATCTGGTTATTCAAGGCGTTTCCTGCGTTGCTATGATAGGGTACTGCCTTTATCTGAACTGGCGTTTAATGCTGTGCACACTGCTGATCCTGCCTCTTGTTGTTGTTGTTTTGAAACGATCCTCTGAAACACTGAGAAGAGTAGGGCGCAACATGCAGCAGTGCGTTGCTGATCTTTCAGCAGTGGCTGAAGAGGCATTGTCAGCTATACGTATTGTGCGTGCATTTGCAACCGAGGAACTTGAACTTAAAAGATTCAAAGAGAGCAATCAGCAGAATTTTGACGTTATTATACAGGGTGTTAAAGTTAATGCTGCTCTAAACGGCGCTGTGGAAGTACTGCTGATTTCAGCCCTGGCGCTGATTTTATGGCTCGGCGGCAGACAGGTGCTCAGCGATCGGATGTCGCCCGGTGAACTTATTGCCTTTCTAGGGTCGCTGGGATTTATGGCCTCACCCATCAATAATTTCACCAGGGCAGTAAGTCAGCTGCAGTTTGGAATTGCAGCAGCTGAGCGCATTTTCAGTCTTCTCGACAATGAAGACCGCGTTATAAGCCCGGTTAATGCAGTTAAGTTGGGGAGGCTTCGGGGAAATGTCGTTTTTGAGAATGTATGGTTCTGCTATGAACCTGGACAGTGGATTTTAAAAGGTTTGAATTTAAACGTACAGCCAGGTGAAAAAATCGCAATTGTCGGAGCTACAGGCGCCGGCAAATCAACTATGGTAGATCTTATACAGCGTTTCTATGACCCCCAGCGCGGAAAAATCAGCATTGACGGGTACGACGTAAAATCCGTGGACCTCAAAACACTGCGCACTCAGATAGGCGTTGTCCCGCAGGATCCTGTTCTGATGAAAGGCAGTATTGCTTTTAATATTTCCTATGGCTGTGACAGCACGGCACAGGAAATCAGAAATGCTGCAAAAATTGCGGGCATATCTGACTTTATTGAGTCTCTGCCTGATAAGTATGAAACGGAAGTAGGGAACCGGGGCGTTACAGTGAGCGGCGGACAAAGACAGCGCATCGCCATAGCTCGTGCAGTTGTCAGAGATCCCCGCATTATCATACTTGATGAGGCAACATCGTCACTTGATGCTGCTGTAGAGCGTCAGATACAGGATGCTATGGATAAGGCAATGGAAGGGCGCACCTCCTTTATTATTGCGCACCGTCTTTCGACAATTATCAACGCAGACCGTATACTCTATCTCGAAAGCGGTCATATAATTGAAGAGGGAACGCATGAAGAGCTCCTTAGTAAAAACGGTGCCTATAAAAAACTCTTTTCATTGCAATATGGAGCCGGACGTCAATGAATCAGCTGACAAAGTCTTATCTTTCATACACCCGCGGTGAAACTAAATTTTCACCGTGGGCAATTTTAAAACCTTTGGGTCTGGTTGGCTCACTGGTGATAAAAACAAGTCAGTTTCTCTATGATCACGGTATTTTTATTTCAGAAGAAATGCCTCTGCCAGTTATCAGCATCGGGAATATTACAACCGGCGGGACAAATAAAACTCCCTTTGTTGAATATGTGACAAGGCATTTCTGCAGTATAGGATTAAAGCCAGGCATCATCAGCCGAGGATACGGTGGAAAAACTTCTCAGCCTGTAGTAATTTTGAATGGCAATGCTGATCGTAATGTGGTCAGCGATGAGCCACTTCTTCTTTCTGGACGCCTGCCGGATGTCCCCATTGCAGTTTCGCGGGATCGCTGCGCTGACGTAAAGGCCCTGCTGAAATATGCCCCTGATGTTGTAATTGCCGATGATGCATTTCAGCATCGCAGAATGGGCAGGGATCTGGATATTGTACTTGTTGATGCAATCTGTCCTTTCGGAAATGGTTCTGTGCTTCCGATCGGCACACTCAGAGAAGTTCCATGTTCGCTGAGCAGAGCACATATTGTTGTTATTTCAAAGTCAGATCAGGTCAGTACTGAAAGGCTTGCCGATTTGAAAAAAACAATCAGCCAGTGGGTGCCGGAAGAACATATCTTCTATTCAAAACTTGGCGCACCGCAGTGGCTCCGCTGGACAGAGCGCGGTTTTATGCCTTGTGAAACGGATCTTGAAGGAAAAAAACTGACCGCGTTTTCCGGCATCGGGAATCCCAAAAGTTTCTACAGGACAGTGAAAAGTACTGGAAACGAAGTAATTTCAGTTTTTGAATTTAAGGATCACCATCGCTACACCGCCGGAGAGTTGAACAAGGTTGAGGCGGAAGCAAGGAAATTGCACTGTGATGCTCTCTGTTGTACTGAAAAGGATATTTACAATCTGCCTTCTGGCTACGTTCCTCAGATTCCGCTTTATGTGCCGCGCATCATGACCCAGATTGATGAAGAGCGGCGTTTCTGGAAAATTCTGGCTGAGACAATGCGTCCGCAATTAGTTGTAGCTTCCAATGGCTATGGCGAGGATGCCATGGGAGTGAAACTTGCTCTGAAGATCAGGAACAGTTTCCCTTCTGCTTCTGTAGGGGCGTTCCCGCTTGTAGGCGAAGGTGCTCTGTATAAGGAACAGGGCATTAAAATTTATCCGCCTCTCAGCTATTCGCCGACAGGCGGAATTATAAAATACCATCTGAGAGATCTTGTTAAAGAAATTCGTGCTGGACTGCTGAGTCATATTTGCGACCAGCTCCGGTGCTGGGAAAAGATACGCAGCAGATGCCGCACCGTTTTGTGTGTGGGAGATGCGTATCTGCTGTGCAATACGGTGCTTGGACAGAGTAAAAAGGCACTTCTCGTTGCAACGGCAAAGACGCAGTTTATAAGCGGCCATTGGCGGCTTGAAAGTTTCCTTTTCAGGTGGGGAGCAAAAAAAGTCTGGACCAGGGATGATGAAACTGCAGCGGAGCTCAAAAAAAATAAAGTCAATGCAGTCTTTGCAGGCAATCCAATTATGGATCTGGTAAGTGATAATATTAAGGAGCCAATGTGGGGAAACGGACGTCGGATACTTCTGCTTCCAGGCAGCAGAAGCCGTGCCTATAAAAATGTGAGACTGTTGCTTGACTCAATGCAGCTGATATCCCATAAATGCGAATTTTCTGCTATATTGGTAGCAGCTCCAAGTCTTGAGATTGAAAGACTTGTTCAGTCGGCTCAGGGATGGAACTTTGACGGTAGGTATCTGAGCCGTGAACATCTGAGAATCATGGTAACCTGCTGCGATGTCGCAGATGCAGCACGTGGTGCGGAATTGCTTTTAGGTTTCGCGGGGACTGCGAACCAGGTATGTGCTGGAATGGGAATTCCCGTTCTTTCAGTGAAAGAAAAAGGGAAATTTGTGCAGAAAAAACTCCTGGGTGATGCAGAACTCCTTGTGGATCCAAGACCTGAAAGCCTGGCAGAAGCAGCGCTGGATCTGTTAAATAACCCCTGCAAACTTGCTGATATGAGCAGGGCAGGGAAAGAAAGACTTGGAAGACCTGGCGCACTTGATTCTGTAGTCTGTTATGCTGCAGAGAATCTTGGCTGGCAAAAAAAATGCAGGCTTTATGAAAAATTGAAAAAGACGCTCTTGTAGAGTACATGGAATCTCAGAAATCAGGAGGAGAGGGCATGAAGCATTTCAGAGTAGGGAATTTTGAAATTGGCGGCGATAAACTTACAGTCATTGCCGGTCCCTGTGCCCTGGAGAGTCTGGAACTTGGCCTTGAAGTTGGGAGTAAAGCTAAAGAAATCTGCGACGCTCTTGGCATGAACTATATTTTTAAGTCTTCATTCGATAAGGCAAACCGCACGTCTATTTTCAGTCCCCGCGGTCCTGGGATAACTGAGGGACTGAAATGGCTTGCAGAAATAAAATCCCGGCTCAATGTGCCTGTACTGACTGATATTCATGAACCGTGGCAGGCAGAAAAAGCAGCTGAAGTTGTGGATGTGCTTCAAATACCGGCTTTCCTGTGCCGTCAGACCGACTTGCTTGTAGCCGCGGCAAAGACAGGACGGGCTGTCAATGTGAAAAAGGCACAGTTTCTGTCGCCGTGGGATATGAAATCAGTGCTTGATAAACTCCATGAATCAGGCAACGATAAAGTAATGCTCTGCGAACGGGGAACAACAATGGGTTATAATCAGCTGGTGGTGGATATGCGTTCCCTGCTGATAATGCGTTCTTTTGATGTGCCGATAGTATTTGATGCGACACACAGCGTACAGATGCCGGGCGGAATGGGAAATCGTTCCGGCGGTGACCGCCGTTTCACATTGCCGCTTGCACGTGCCTCAGTTGCGATAGGTGTTGATGCCTTATTCCTTGAGGTCCATCCACATCCGGAAAATGCCATGAGTGATGGACCTAACATGGTTCCGTTGGATAAACTTGAATATTTCCTGGGCCAGGTGTCATCCCTGGATCGTTTTGTAAGGAGCCAGCTTGGCTTAATAACTATGGACTGGTGCAGACAATGAATACCACAATGACATTGCCCTCAGACAGACAGACAGAGAAACTTTCAGATGCAGAGCTTTTAAAAACAGGGTGTGAAGTTCTGCGCCATGAAGCCGAAGAACTCAACAGAGCAGCAGACCGTTTTGGCATGGAGCTTGTCAAAGCCGCCCGCCTCATTGAATCATGCAAAGGGCGTATTGTCGTTTCAGGAATCGGCAAAGCCGGACACATAGGACGCAAGGTTGCTGCAACTCTGTCTTCGCTTGGAACCCCATCATTCTTCCTGCAGGCCAGTGAAGCAGCTCACGGCGATCTTGGCATGGTGCGTCATGAAGATGTGGCTTTGCTGATCAGCAACAGCGGCAAAACAGCCGAAGTTGTGTCACTGCTCCCTTTTTTCCGCAGAATTGGTGCACCTGTGATTGCCATTTCTGGCGACGCACAGTCGCCATTAGCCCAGGGGGCTGATATTTACCTGAGTTCTG
>Ga0256404_1001626_pt1 | contig 53360 bp, 53 predicted proteins | sample RumenRJG_01DNA_FD_185990 | JGI IMG/M metagenome (GOLD analysis project Ga0256404, IMG submission 185990) | Bovine rumen microbial communities from Lethbridge, Alberta, Canada - RJG_01 | ecosystem: Host-associated > Mammals > Digestive system > Stomach > Rumen | place: Canada: Alberta | collected...
GCTCAACAAAAAAATCAAAAAAATCTCATAAGAAGCTTCCCATACAACAATTTTAAAAGGGAGAAAAACGCCCTTAAACAGGCACTTTTCTCCCTTTTTTATATACCCAACTGTCAAAAACGGGATTTGAAGCTTTTTCTACTTATCTATTGTTCTAAAATATCTTTCAAAATAATAATATGATAGGTAACAACTCTCAGTAAGCGTTTTTTAAGTTTCGAAATATAATCCCCAATATGGGATTTAAACAGTCTCACTAAATGACCTCGTTCTTGAATCTAGGCTACAATAGTCTTAGATGGTCACGTAGGTTACTGCCATGAAGAACAGGTTCCATCAGCATGCAAAAGCCAAGCCTAGAAAGGACTCCCTTGTTGACTTCATCAGATGATTCTCTGATGTGGACAAGCAGGTGGAGTCCTTCATTTTAGTCAAGTTCCATGAAGGATTCGTATGCGACAGATGCGAATGCCATGAGTATTATCTCATCAAGAGAAGTGACATCAAGAATGGATACATCCTTCAGTGCAAGAAATGCGGCAAGCAGCATACCCTGCTTGGTGGAACTATCCTTGATAACTCCAGCCTTACGCTTCTCCAGATCCTTACTGCTCTCTATTTCTTTTTCACAAGCAACAGAGGACTGAGTGCGCCTGATCTAGCCAACAGCATTGATGTCTCAGTAAAGACAGCCCAAAGATACCTGCGAAAGTTCAGGATCCTTATGGCTGAAAGCAACAACGAGAAGAAACTTGAATCAATGTTCTATGAGACCGATATCATTGATGTTGGTGGAAGATATCCAGGCGGCAAGCGCGGAAAAGGCTCAGAGAACAAGCAGCAGGTTCTGATGGTTCTTTCCACTGGTGAAGACAACAAGTATCCCAGGTACATGAAGCTTCATGTTTAAGTATGTCGTCATGGACAAGGACCGCAAGGTAACCACGGATAACGATACATGCTTCATGTGGATGAAGGATTACGTGAATCTTGAGAACTCGAGAGTTGACTACCATGATGGAAACCACAAGATGAAGTGGCTCAATATTATAGCCAGCAACTTTGAGAACAACATCAAGAACATCTACAAGGGCGTATGCAAGAGAGACCTCCCGCTGCTTCTGGCTGAGCAGGAGTACAGGTTCAAACACAGATATACCGGAAGTCACTTCATGGAGAAGATAGCGAAGTACATCAGGAAGTCCGTGCCAATGACCAATCAGGCTATCGGCAAAGCTCTTGACAGATATAATACTAAGTTCGTCCTAATATAGAGGTTAACTGAGAGAAGTTCCCTATCAGAAATAAAATAAAGGCAAAAAAGATACGAAACTTAAACAAATATATTTAAGAATATCTTTAGACTTGCCGAGTTTGAATAAACTCACGAATCACTGTAAGCTTTGAAACAAAAAGGCTTACAGTTTTTTATATATTAAGAAATTGGTTTCTACATTCAAAAATTATATGCCTGCGTGCATGTAATATAAATGGTTATGTGGCTTAGGCTTCCCCAATGTTTCATAGGGGTGTTATTTTCAATTTTAGATTGTTTTTCATGTGTCAATGATATCTTGGACGCTCAAAGCTTGCATGATCAGTACTGTCACCTCTACTAACAACAATCTTGAAGGTGGACGAGGGGTTAAAAGAAATATTGAACATTATCATTTAGATATGATTATATCAATAGGTTATAGAGTTAAATCAAAAAGAGGCATAGTGTTAGACGATGGGCAAATAAAGATTTAAAGCAATACATAATTGATGGCTACGTAATCAATGAGAAACGTTTGAATGCATTGAAAAAACTGTGGATATTCAAACCAGAATGTCAGCAAATGCTTTAAATGTTGAAGAGAATGATGTGCTTCGTGCGTTTAATTTATACACAGATAATTGAACTTTGTAAGACCAGTATGAGTAAAGCCAACGGGATCAAAACCTATTTACAAAATCACTTATGATGACTGGATAATATGGTTTCTCACATAAAATAGTGAAAAAATAGTGAAAAAATAGTGAAATTTCTTTGCTTTTGATATAATGGAATTATAAGTTAGGAGGCGGGAAATATGATTAAAGTGATTTTAACGAATGAGATATTGAAATACATTACAGCAATCGAAAAAAATAGGTTTAAAATCTCTAGTGTAAAGCTTCCTTATACTGTAGCAAATAGGCTTAGAAAGAATTCTAAAAAGAAGAGCTCATATGCATCAACAAAAATAGAAGGAAATCCTCTTTCAAAACAACAAGTAGATGAGGCTATTGAAAGTGATGAAAGAAAACATTTCTTGAAGCCAGAACAAGAAGTACGCAATTATTTTCTAGCTCTTAACTTTTTAGAGGAGAAAGCAAAGAAGAAAGAAAAGTTTTCAAAAGAACTTATTTTAAATGTTCAAAAATGTGTAGAGCAGGGAGCTTCAAAAGAGAAGATTGGTCTTCGAGGTGCGATGCCACCTGGAGTATTATTCGCTGTTTATGACTCTCAAACAGGGAATCCTGATTATATACCACCTGAATATGTTGATATACCAAGTTTGTTGGATGAACTCGTTGAGTATGTCAATACAACGGATGATCACCCATTGATCGTAGCTGCCGTAGTACACTATCAATTGGTAACAATTCATCCTTTTGAAGATGGTAATGGCAGAACAGCAAGATTATTATCAGGATATATACTAGATATTAATGGTTTTGGATTTAATGGGATTGGATCGTTAGAAGAATACTTTGCCTATGACATAGATGAATACTATAATGCGATACAAATGGGATTGCCTGCATTGTATTATGCTGGAAGAGATAATCCGCCACACCCTGAAATATGGATTCACTATTTTTTAAGGATGGTGTTATTGTATTCAAACAAGGTATGCGAGTTATCTGAAAGGTCTAGCAGTGAAGAACTTGAAGGAAGTTTGTCTTATCTAAAAGAGAAAGACAAAGCGCTGCTGTTACTTATATTAAAAAAGTACAAGCATGAGTTCACACCTATAGAAGTAAGCAAAGATTTAGCTGTTACTAATAGAACGGTGATTAATAGACTAGCAAATCTTGTAAAAAACGGTTTCGTTGAACCGCATATAGAAAAAACACGTATACGTTATTATGAGCTAAGCGATTTTGCGAAAGAAAACGAGAAAGAAATAAAGAAAAGATTAAAAAACTAGAGAAAATAAAGTTATTTTCTAATAGTGCCAATTGTTTATTAAATAAGCTGATTTACTACTACTTGCTACTACTTGATTATTAATGGAAAGAGGTGGAAGGATGATTAACTCTTCTTGTAAATAAAACAGAAAGATGTGGTTGTGCTTTTGATAGTACGACTACGCCCATTGCAAGAAAGTTATAAGTCTATTTCACTTCATATAGTTTATTGCCATTTTTAAAGGGGCTTATTTTACTATGAAGAGCTGTAAGAATGAACTTTCTTGCAGCTCTTTTTTTGAAAGGAAGTGGTAGTAACGAAAATGGTGAAAGAGTTGTATGAAGGATTTATCTATAGCATTACATTTATATGGGTAATCTTTGTATGACATTGACTTTATATATTTTGAAAATTGAAAGGATGTGACGCTTATGTCGATGATTAAAATAGAAAATCTCACCTTCTCCTATCCAACAAGCTATGATTATATCTTTGAAAATATTAGTTTTCAGATTGATAGCAATTGGAAGCTAGGCTTTGTTGGGAGAAATGGCAGGGGGAAGACAACATTGTTAAATCTCTTGCTTGGTCAATATGAATATACTGGAAATATTGTATCATCTGTAGAGTTTGATTATTTTCCTTATCCTATAGCAGATAAAACAAAACTTACCAATGAAATATTTCTTGAAGTTGCACCAACAGCTGAAGAATGGGAATTAATGCGAGAACTGTCATATTTAGATATGGAATCTGATGTGCTCTATCGACCATTCAATACACTTTCCAATGGTGAACAGACAAAGGTCTTATTAGCTGCTTTGTTTTGTAATGAGGGACATTTTCTTTTGATTGATGAACCAACCAACCATTTAGATGTAGAAGCACGTGAGATTGTTGCTGGGTATTTGAAAAAGAAGAAGGGATTTATTCTTGTCTCACATGATCGTTATTTCTTAGATAGCTGTGTTGATCATATTTTGTCTCTTAATAGAGCAACCATTGAAATACAAAGTGGTAACTTCTCATCATGGATGGAAAACTTTGAACGCCAGCAAGAATTCGAACTTGCCCAAAATAAACGTTTACAAAAAGATATAAACAGATTACAACAATCTGCTAAACGTTCATCACAATGGTCTGATCGAGTAGAAGCATCAAAAATCGGTGCAGCTGATAAAGGCTATGTTGGTCATAAAGCAGCGAAAATAATGAAACGCTCAAAAAATATTGAAGCAAGACAACAACAAGCTATTAAACAGAAATCAAACCTATTAAAGAATATGGAAACAACAGAAAATCTCAAGCTTTCTCCCTTAAAATATCATGCCAACACACTTGTTTCCTTTTCTGATATTTCATGTTTTTATGATGGAAAGATGGTATCTGAACCAGTTTCATTGACAGTCCAGCAAGGAGACCGTATTGCGATTGATGGTAAAAATGGAAGTGGGAAAAGCAGTCTGCTGAAGCTTTTAATTGGTGAATCAATCACTCATACAGGTACAATACAACATGGCTCTGGTCTTATTATTTCTTATGTACCACAGGATACATCGCACCTTAAAGGCAAATTATCTGATTATGCACGAGAAAACTCTCTGGACGAAAGTCTCTTTAAGGCCATACTTAGAAAAATGGATTTTGAACGCATTCAGTTTGAAAAAGATATGCACGAATTTTCAGGTGGACAGAAGAAAAAAGTCCTTATTGCCAAGAGTCTATGTGAGCAAGCTCATCTCTATGTTTGGGATGAACCTCTTAACTTTATTGATATCTACTCACGCATGCAAATTGAAGAGCTGATCAAAGCATTTTCCCCAACAATGATATTTGTTGAACATGACAGAGCTTTTCGAGATACAATCGCAACAAAAATGGTGCAGTTATAAGAAGACAAACAAGTACTTAATCAGTATGTAAAGCCTGATATTCTCAAACATATCTATGGCTATGATGGCAACATGTTATTGTTGAACTCTATGTTGACTATTTCTTTCAAAGAAAGGGTAAAAAATATCATGCTGAATTCTTAAGAATCTTGAGAAAAAGAAATGCCATCTGTATCTATCAAGCATAAGTTTTTATATTTGATAGAAACTGGATTCACAGAATATCTTATTCATATGTGTCGATAAACAAAAAAGTATTGGTTGATGCTTTTTAAGTAAGCAATGACCAATACTTTTTGCGTCTATTCAACTGTAAATGACTAAAGATTTTTGAGAACATGTATAGAATGGATATCATATTTCTTTAAAATGGTGATGGTCTGTGCATTGATGATTTCACCAGGAACAATGGGAAGAATGGCAGGAGGACAGCCAATATGACATCGTACACAAATGCGACCAATACAATTTTCATCAACATTGATTTCTTCTTCTAAGGCAAAAAGTAATTCATAAGGCTGATATTTCACTTCAGGAAGAGCTGTTTTCATATTTATTGTTTCATTTCTAAGATAGGCTTCATGATGGGATAATGAGGCAAAGGCATCATAAATACGACTTAGATCTTCATCACTATTAAATGGCGTCAACATCAATACGACAAAGTCAGGATCCGCATATTCACATTCAATATGATGACTAGTAAGATCAGTCATCAGGAATTTACCCTGATGAGGAACACAGATAGTCATTTTTAAGGGTTCACTCTCTCTTAGATGAAAGCCCAATGCTTTGATATCTTGTTTTAACTTGCTTACTTTGTATACAAAATGCTTATAGGCATCAGGATGGTCAATGAGCCATTTATTGACATGATCCATTGACTCCAAGATGAGATAGGAAGGGCTTGTTGAACCAAACATGACACTATAATCTCTGATATTGCTTGATAGCTTGAGAAGAGTTTGTGGGGCATGATGACTGATATGAAGATAAGCTGCACCAGTGAGAGCAGGTAAGGTTTTATGCGCAGAATCAGAGACAAGATCAGCCCCGGCATCAATAGGATGAATGTAAGGTTTATCTATGAATTTAAGATAAGCACCATGCGCATTATCAACAAGTAGAATCATATGATATTGATGACATATTTCAGCAATCGCCTTGATATCCAAGATATTACCAAGATAATCAGGACTTGTCAGATAAAGAGCACAAGGTATTGTTTCTAAAGAAGAAAGTGTTTGTTCAAGTAAAGCAGGGGTTATTCTACATTCACATAATGAATCATAATCTGTGCTTTCTAACCATTTGATATCAAATCTTAATAGCTGTGATGCATGGATGAATGTCTTATGGGCATTACGTCCGGCAAGGATCGTTGGGCGATATGTATTGTTCTGGTAATGGTAGGCACAAGCTAAGGCACACATTGTTTTGATGCACTGTGAAGAGCCTCCTGCTGAGTAATAGGTATGATAGGTATGAAATAGTGAGGTTGCTATTTCTTCACTTTGAAGAAGAATGCCTTCTGCTTCATAGAGTGAATCAGCACCGGTAATTTCAGTAAGATCGTGAGCATAGATGATATCCTTTTTGGCTGTTGGAGCTATTCCTTTATGTCCAGGCATATGGGCACGTACAGTATTGCTTTGATTATATGCTTCGATAAAGTCGGCTACTGGTGTATATGTTTTAGGAACTTTTTTCATGGCAAACATCCTTTCATTTGTTTATTCTTATTGAAAACTACCAAAAGAAAAGTCTTTTGGTAGTCTGTTGAGATATTTTACTTTTCTGAAGTACAATCATCAGATGAGCAATCACCACAGTCATCATCAGCTAAGTTTCCTTCACCAACTGAGAAGTTTGCCGATGTATAACCATGTCTTACTGAACCATCAATGCCTTCTAAGTCTTCAGCAACCTGCAACATGATGGCGCATTCCATTCTCTTACGGAATAATTCACATCCATATTCATAGATGCCTTTTACGCTACCAGTCGCATGATAGGCATTGGCAGCACAACCACCTGAACAATAAAGCTTAGCCCAGCAATCCTGACAGTCAGGTCGTGCATAGGCATTACAGCAACGGAAGTCTTCCTGAATTTCATGATTTGTAACACCTTCATAGATATTACCTAATTTAAATTTCTCTTCACCAACAAACTGATGACAAGGGTATAAGTCACCCCAAGGTGTTACGGCCATATATTCTGTACCTGAACCACAGCCTGATATTCTCTTGTAGATACATGGTCCTGATTTTAAGTCAATCATATAGTGATAGAAGGTAAAACCTCTACCTTCACGATCACGTTTCAACATTTCTTTTGCGAGTATTTCATACTGTTCTTTGATGATAGGTAAATCTTCTTCTGTTAAGGCAAGAGGATCACCAGGTTTAGAAACAACAGGTTCCATTGATAATTCAGTAAAGCCAAGATCAGCCATATGGAAGATATCTTTTGTGAAATCAGTGTTGGCATGGGTGAAAGTGCCACGCATATAGTAGTTCTTTCCACCACGTGCTTTAACGATTTTCTGGAATTTTGGCACAATCTGATCATAGCTGCCATTTCCTTTATAGTCAACACGTGTACGATCATGGACTTCCTTACGTCCATCTAAGGAAAGAACAACATTGCTGATTTCTTTATTACAAAAATCAATCATATCATCATCAATGAGCATACCATTCGTAGTTACAGTAAAACGGAAATGTTTACCTGTTTCTTTTTCTTTTGAACGCGCATAGGCTACGACCTGTTTACATACATCCCAATTTAAAAGTGGTTCACCACCAAAGAAGTCAACTTCCAAGTTACGGCGTGTACCTGAGTTTTCAATCAAGAAATCAATAGCCCTTTTACCAACTTCAAAGCTCATCAATGCTCTTTCACCATGATATTTACCCTGGCTTGCAAAGCAGTATTCACAATTTAAGTTACAAGTATGGGATACATGTAAACATAATGCTTTAATGACGCCAATATTTCTTTTCTTGAATTCCCCGGCAAGTGGTTCATATGTGTCAGGGGTAAATAATTTGTGATTATTCTTTAAAGTTGTAATATCTTCAATACAAAAGCGAATATCTTCAGGAGTAACATCCGGCCTGTTGCCATATTTCTCCATCATTGCATTCACAATTTCCTGTTCATCGTGATCAGGATACATAGCAATGATGTCATATGCAACATCATCAACAGAATGTACTGAGCCTGAACAAGTATCAAGAACAATGTTATAATTGTTCAATTTATATTGATGTACCATTTATCATTCACTCCATTTATTCATTTATTTCTATTAAGACAATAAAAGAACCGCCTAAAAGGCGGTATAAGAAATTTGCCTAAAGACAACTATTACTTAGTCTTTTCACACTGCTGATTAGCAACACCACAGCTTGTTTTACAAGCACTCTGGCATGAAGTCTGGCATTCACCACATCCACCAGTCTTAGCGCTTGCACAAAGGTCTTTAGTTTCAAGTGTTTTAATTCTTTTCATAATGAGTATCCTCCAAATCCTTGAATTCTCTTTATTTACGAGAATTGTAGCACATTCTAGTATTCTAGACAATACACAACTAAACCTATCGCAAAGAAAGACATTAAATATTGGTACTTAACATGAACTCACTTTTCATTCTTCTAATCATGGAATTTATCACAATAACTGATGACAGCCATTGAACAAGAGCATTCAAAGCCTTAAAGTTAGGACTTTGTAAGTGTTAAACTTAGTAAGTAAGAATTTTAATTGAATTCATTGATGATTCATCTATCAATAAGATAGCAGTAATTGGCACTATCAATTCTTGAGAGAAAAATATAATATGTTACTTAGTGTTAAAAATGAATCAATAAAAGATTGGAGATTGTATGAATATTAAGGAATATAAAATACTACTTGTGGATGATGAGAAAGACATCCTCAACCATATAAAACAAGAACTTCTAAGAGAAGGTTTCTATAGAGTCATAACAGCTAGGACTACTCAAGAGGCTAAGACGTTGTTTATGGCTGAAAAGCCTCAATTGCTGGTATTGGATATTATGCTGCCAGATGGAGATGGCTATGAAATATTACAATTTGCAAGAAGACATGTAGATGTTCCAGTTATCTTTTTAACAGCTAAAGATGAAGATGTTGATAAGCTTGTTGGGCTTGGATTAGGGGCTGATGACTATATCACAAAGCCTTTTTTAATGAAGGAACTGATCTATCGCATTTCAGCAATATTAAGACGAGCATATCAATTTGATCACCAAAAAGATTTCAGTTTTCAATTAGGTGAGGTGGAGATTGATTTCTCACAAAATCTTATTATTAAGGATTCACAAAGTATTGGCATGACAGCTACAGAAAGAGCCATCTTAAAAAAATTATATGAAAACAAGAATCGTGTCGTGACAAAAGATGCCATCGCCCAAACTATTTGGGGTGAAGAAATGGATGGTAATGAGCAAAGCTTAATAATGCATATAAGAAGAATTCGCAAGAAGATTGAAGTGCATCCATCAGAACCTCAGCATTTAATCACTATAAAGGGAATTGGCTATAAACTAAAAGTCTAGTAGGAAGATTATGAAAAATATTGTAAAAAGATACATCAAAATTACAGTCTTTATTGTTTCTCTGCTTATTATCATTAACAGTATTTTTATCAAACAATGGACAAATACAATGGAAAGAAAAGATCCTCAAAGAATACGTCAATTTATTGATGGAATCAATATTAGTGACAAGTCTTGTACAGTAAGTAATAAAAGCAAACAATATATCAATGAGAACGATCAATGGATGATGGTTCTCTCTAAAGACGGAAGTCTCGTTTATTCTTATAAACTTCCAAAAAAGTTAAAAAGAAATTATGAGTTAGGAGAACTTATTGATTATTCAAAATGGTATATTGAAGATTATCCAGTAGAGATGATGAATGTACCTGGTGGTCTTGTTGTTTTAGGAAATGTACCCCATAGTATCTGGAAGTTAAATCTTTCGATTGAAATGAAAGATATGCGCATGATGTTGGTACTTTTAGTACTCTTTAATATACTCATTACAGTTGTTTTAGCTTATCTTATGTCCTTATTGTTTATGAAAGAACTGAATACTGTTGTCTCTGGTATATTGGATGTATCACAAGAAGAAGAGACGAGATTAGAGGAAAAAGGTTATTTCAAAGATATTAAAATAGCCATCAATAAAGTATCTCAAAGACTCAATGACCAAAAGCGCATCATCAAGGAAACAAATGCCATGAAAGAAGAATGGCTAGCTGGCGTGACACATGATATTAGGACACCTTTATCTGTTATTGTAGGGAAGAGCGAAGAACTTCAGAATATCGAAAATGACAACGAAAAGAAACAAATGTTAGAAACGATAAAGAATCAATCCTTTAAAATAACATTCCTCGTTAATGACCTAAATCTTATCAATAAGCTAGATAGCCATCAATTCATCCTTACCCCACAACCACTTGACCTATGTAAACTTATTAGGGAATGTATTGCAGATGTGATGAATATCTATGCATCAAATCAGTATGATTTTGTATTTGATCAAAATACTAAGCATGGAAAGATCTATATTGAAGGTGATGCACATTTATTAAAGAGAGCATTTCATAATGTTCTTATCAACAGTATTGTTCATAATGAACAGGGATGTTGTATTTCAATAAAGGTCAAAGAAGAATTAGATGATGTGATAATCACTTTTAGTGACAATGGTGTTGGTATGAGTGAAGAGAAAATAAAAAGCATAAACAATGGCAAACAAAATATCAATGAAGTCCATGGTTGGGGAAGTGTTGTTGTGAAGAGGATTATTGGATTGCATTCAGGAACAACTGAGTTTAGAAATAATAATGGTATGGAAGTCAATATGACATTACCAAAAAAGTTAGGTTAAAGTGAGGTTGAAGTTATTATTTTGTGAGATAAGGCTGATATGATTATGCCAGGTAAGAGTTAATAGAAATAAGAAGCACGTAAGATTGAATAAAGTTATTAAGAAAATCTCAATAAGCATATTAACAGTTGGAATGCTTGTAATACCTGTGACAGCATATGCAGCTAATGTCGCAAAGGGAGAACTTATTTTTACTGGGGGGGGCAAACATCGAAAGTTGTCTATTCAGACATTCGTGATGCAAAGCCTTCAAATGCAAATAAATATAAGGTATTAGCCATTGTTAAAGTTGGTGGTGAAAAGTATACAAGTGGTTGGAAAAATGACCAGGCATACGTTCAACATAGTAGACATTGGTATACAAATGAAACATCACATTATGATTACTATAAATGTTAATTAGGATTTGTAACTCTTACCTAATTTATTAGGAATGGTCATTTATATGAAAAAATTTCTTCTCATATTTCTTATTGGGCAAATGTTGGTATGTTCCTTTATTTATGGACAATCCTTTTATGATATCTATTTTCTTAATAATATGGGAGTTGCCCACTACAATACTTATTATCTTGAAGAAGCTAATGGAGTGAATCTGGGATATCTTTATGATGAATTGATGGCAAGGCATATCTCTGTAGAAATCATCAAGGAGCCAATATCCATGGATGGCATACAAAGATATGAAGTCTATGATACGAAGGATATCTTAGTTTCTCCAATAAAACCACTCAGTCAAGAAAAAGAAATCAAATACCTGAGCTTAAAAAAAGAAGATTTTATTGATTCAACAGGTAAATTTAAAACCAATGCTTCTCTTAAACAAATAAAAGCTATTACCCAAAAGCTAGGTACCACCATCAAGCCTATCAAAAAAGACAAAATAAGTTATTTCCAGGTAGCTAAGAACAATGCCATGAACCTCTTGATCCTTCTTATCATCTCACAATTTACTTTATTGATTTATACAATGTCTCGAATGAAGGTGAATGCAATTAAGAAGCTGAATGGCTTTTCGTCAAGTAGAATGGTTGTGGATTCATTTTCTGAATTTATTCCCATGCAGTTTATTGCATGCTTGGTAACTTTTTTCTTGCATTTAAGTTATTGTTTGTTGAATAGGAAGTTAAGTTGGGACTATGTGATTGGCTTGTTTTTGACATTTATTGTGATAGGGCTTATTAATATTCTTCTATTATTACTCACACAAATAAGTATAAGATTTATCGATATAAATGCGATGATGAAGAACCATATGTATTCTTCCTCTATGAATAATGCCATTCATGTTGTTAAGATTGTATTTATTGTTGTTGTTACAATATCTATTTCTTTACTCACACGCGAACTTAATAACTATAATGCCTCTGTGCATAAAATCAATAAGTATCGGATGCTATCAAAGTATTTCACATCCAATGGCTTTAATTCAGATGAATATGACAAAGTATTTTCAAGTCATCATCATATTGATCTACTGTCAAAGCATGTGAAAAGTCTTTATAAAGAATATGAAGACAAAGCTATTCTTATGGATGCCAATATAACCTCTATCGCCAATGATTCTTATTATCAAATGCATAATACCAGCTTTGAAAAGCTAAATGATTCCTATACTGATAATTATGTTGTAGTTAATAAGAAGTATTATGATCAGTATATGAATGATGTGGGTTTAGATGGAAAAAGAATATCTTTGCCTCAAAATCAATCAGTAATTTTAGTACCTGAGAGATATAAAGGTAATAAAAAAGTAGACGCGTTCTGTCATGAACAATACAATGCCATGATGAACTATGACAGCTATTATCAGGGTCAAGCAGAACAAGACTATCATGATTTTACAATCATCTATATCAAGGATAATCAGTTAACACCTTTACTAAATGCATACTTATTAGAAACAGGGAAGGATATAAAGAATTCTATTGTCTTTATTGATCATGGACAGTTTGCAGGAACCTGGTATTTATCAGAAATATCTAATGGAAAACTGGCATTTGCATTGAAAGATCGAGATGAGTATAAAATGCTATTAAATAAATATCATCTCAACAATTTACTTTCAGCTGGAACATTGCTGACACCGTTATCTGATGATATTCGATATTATGAATTTCTTGTTTATCAGTCTTTTGTCTTTGTCATTTTATTTGTGATAACTTTAATGATGATTATATTCTTCTCTAGCTATTTAGAAATCATGGTCAATAGGAAGAAGTTTGCCCTTAAATATTTAATGGGCTATTCAAGAATAAAAAGTATGAAATACCAATTATGCATTGAAATGATTATACTTGCTCTTTCCCTGCCTTTATTCATCTTTAAACAAAACATCCTGATTATCTTTATTTCAGTATTTTTAAATCTAACACTTTTATTCATTATGCATAATAAGCTCATCATAGGAAATATATCAGATATTATGAAAGGGGAATAAAATGAGAAAGCCCATTATTGTAGTAGAGAATCTTGCAAAGACATTTGGGGGAATAACTGTACTAGATGATATCAATATGCAAATAAACGAAGGGGAGATGGTAGCTATTGTAGGAGAGAGTGGCTGTGGTAAAACAACCCTGCTCAATATTCTTGGTCTTATTTCTTTGCCAACATCTGGCAGTTATACAATAAAAGGAAAAAACATAAGGAATATCAATACAAAAGATGCCATGTTGCTTAGAAGACATACCATAGGTTATTTATTTCAAAATTTTGGGCTAGTAGAAGATGAGACTGTTGAATGGAATCTTAAACTAGCCTATGCCTACAAGAAGACGAATAAGAAGCTACAAAGAAAAGAAATGGAAAACCTGCTTAATGAATTTCAATTAGCCGATAAACTAAAAAACAAAGTTTATCAGCTAAGTGGTGGAGAGCAACAAAGACTAGCCCTCATTAAGTTAATGATTAAAGATTGTGAGATAATCTTAGCTGATGAACCAACAGGATCTTTAGATGAAACCAATAAAGACCTTGTCATACATAAACTAATTGATATGAACAAGCACAATAAAACAATTATCATTGTGACACATGATATGCATGTCGCTCATAGCTGTCAAAGAATCATTAAACTAAGAAAGACAAAAGACAATTTCACCAAAGAAAGGAGTAACTCAAGATATCAAAAGAATCATCCTTATCTTGTTTAGAGAAAGACAATCATCAAATTGATCGAAGATCTCTTGTAGAACAAAAGCTTCTTAAAAAAATACAAGAAGCGGAGGAAGCAGTGATCAATGATGATAGCTGTTTATCTCTAGAAGAACTGAAAGCAGCTCTTGGTATATAGACTGCTAGATTTCTTGTGCGATCAATCATTCAAAGTGGAAAATGTTTTTAAAAGACCTACCATCATTGATTTGAATGGTAGGTCTTCTATTACTTTTAGCTTTATCAATAACTTGTTGCATAGCTTTTCTAATAATTCTGCTTGCTTGATGCTAAGCTTGTTGCAGGCTTCCCTGAAGCTGTCAACGAATCCAGCCTGGTTATGAGCAGCTAAGCTTCTTGATATTGTTCTTTGCGTATTTCTTCTGTGCCTTATACTTGTCTTCCGTGTTGAGTTCTCCTTATTTTTGAAGAAAGCAATGATTGTAGATCTATATTGCTTCATAACGACGTGATATCTTTTGTTCTAGTATAGCACAACGCTTGTATGTTTTAAATTGGATGGGGAGTATCTTCTCCTAACAGGATTTTTTTGACTGCCCTAATAAAAGGGCAAGTTAACCAAAAATGCTTGCTACTTTGACGTATATTAAATTAATCATTTTCGATATCAATATCACCATTATCAGTTTGTGCAGATATCTTTTGAGAACCATGACCAGCTTGAATAGAACCAGGATCATAGTCATTATCACCAATAGAGATATCGCCTGAATCTGTTCTAGCAGATACAGTGTAATTAGCAATGTTGTCGGCTAGACTAACAGAAATATCACCATTGCTTGAAGTTAGTTTGGATGACGTTAAGCTGCTATCTTCGATATCGACATCACCATTTGATGATGTAGCTACAAGATCTTTCACAATACACTGTTCCAAATCAAGATCGCCATTGCTGCTTTCCATTGTCAATGTATTAATGCTTAGCTTATTGATCGTATCGATTGTAATATCACCATTACTAGAAACAAGAGAGACATGATCAAGCGTGTTGAGGTTTCTAGGTAACGTGATGACTAATTCAGGATGGGAATGACTATTAGAATGTGTCTGTTTTTCTTTGATTGTAAGCATTCCATCTTTTATTGTGGCAGTAGGAGTTTCATCTTTTTTACCATGGTAGGACAAACCAAATGTATTGCCGCTCTTAAGCTCGATATCAGCTTCACTAAGCTTGACATTGATGCTGCTAAAGGCTTCAAGATTCTTATGAACAGTAGCTTGTTTTGGGGAATTCATGGAAATACTGAAACGATCACTATCCATAGTGATGTCTAGATATCTAGTTGCGCCATAATATAATGCAGCGATAAGAATGACAATGATTATCACGAGAGAAATAATATGTTTTCTTTTCATTAATTGGCTCCTTTCGTTTTTGTTTTATTATAAGATGTGAACATAGGATTCACAAGATATTTGCTTGGTTATTATACTTGATAAAAATATTAAAATATAAAGGATGGAAAATGGATAAAGAAAATGAAAGAGTAAGAGCTCTTGCTGATAAGCTTAAAGCTTTGGCTCATCCAGCAAGACTATGTATGGTCAAAAAACTTTATTTGCATGGAGAATGCAATGTCAGTTATTTTGTGGATTGTATGCCCATGTCACAATCCAGTATTTCGCAGCATCTAGCTAAGCTAAGAGATCTAGGTATTGTGCAGATAGAAAGACAGGGCCAGGAGATTCACTATATGTTAGTTGATGAAGATGTGAAGAGAATTATTGTAGCTTTATTTGCGAAGGAAGAAAGTGAGTAAAAAGTGTTATGTCGTTATTGGCGGGGTTGCTGCTGGAGCAACTGCTATCGCAAGACTGAGAAGTCATAAATTATTTTGTTGGAAAAGGGCTATTATGTATCTTTTGTGAATTGTGGTCTGCCTTATTATATTGGTGGTGTTATTAAAGATCGTCATGCCCTTTTTGTATCCACACCAGAATCTATCGAAAGTAAATATCATGTTGATGTTCGTATAAATTCAGAAGTTATTGCCATCAATCCTGAAAAGAAAAGTGTGACTGTAAAGAGTAATGAGACTTATGAGCTTACGTATGACAAGCTCTTAATATTGACTGGCTCCACTCCTATACATCCTCAATTGGAAGGCTTCGAAGGGGAAAATGTATTGGCACTATGGAATATTTCAGATACGGATCATATCTATAACTATATCGATAAGTATCATGTTCAACGTGCAGTTGTCATTGGGGGAGGATTTATTGGCTTAGAAATGGTGGAGAACCTTGTGCATCGTGGCATACAGGATTATCTTGTTGAAAAACCCAATCAGGTTATGGCATTTTTAGATGAGGATATGGCGAAGTGCTTCATGTCACAGCAACTGATCCTGGTTTCTATAATGATATAAGTGCCTGGAGCACAGGCCGGAAGCTTTGAAGCATCAATTAGAAAAAAGAAGGACTGTCATCATGTCGTCTGAATGAAAAAGTCAAAATGAAGAAGAATATGGTTTCAAAGATGTTTGGGGCAATGATGCCAAGAGGCTCAAAGAAACTTGCACTGTCAAAGATGAATATGGGTGCCAAAATGATTCGCTCTGTCATGAAAAAAAACAAATTTTTATTCCTTAGAAGACCTCATTCAGCAGAGTGTCAAGCTTACGGCATGCCAGATCATGGGTATTACTCAGGAAGAGCTGCTTGATAGTGTCGAAGTTGGTGGTGTTGCAAGCATGCTTAATGATAATGACCATTCTAATATGAAACTCTTTATTTAACACGCCGTGAGCAAGAAATCCCCCACCTATAGAGGTGGGGGGATGAATTGCGATAAACACGGCGTTTTATTGACTTTTGTATCCTGCACTTTTATAATCTAAATATAGTCAGTCGTAACTATTAGAAAGGTCATAAACACCATGCAATTAGACACAAATAATCATTCGGTATTTATGTTGCGTTATCACCTTATAATGTGTGTAAAATATCGTAATAAGGTGATAGATGATACTGTCTCTAACCGTCTGAAAGATATGTTTGTAAAAATTGCCCCTGCGTATAACATTACGCTGGAGGAATGGACTCACGATATGGACCATGTTCACATCCTGTTTAGAGGGCAACCCAATACCGAAATCAGCAAGTTCATCAATGCTTACAAATCAGCGAGCAGCCGCATCATAAAGAAGGAATTTCCTGAGATACGTAAATCCTTATGGAAAGAGATGTTCTGGTCACAGAGCTTTTGCCTGCTGACCGCTGGTGGTGTCACAGCAGATATCATTAAGCAGTATATACAGTCACAGGGAGAGAAAGATGGCAAACAAGGCAATCAAGTACAGAGTGTATCCTACAACTGAACAAGGCACCATGTTCTCTAAGACCTTTGGCTGCTGCCGTAAGGTCTATAATCTTATGCTTTCCGATAAGATTGAAGGCTACAGGACCACAGGCAAGTTTCCTGCTGTTACGCCTGCCCAGTATAAGGATGAATATCCATATCTCAGGGAGGTAGACAGTCTTGCCCTTGCAAATGTGCAGATGAATCTGCAGGCTGCTTTCCGTCATGCCTTTAGCAAATCTCGCAAAAAGAATAACGGATTTCCTAAGTTCAAGTCTGCAAAGCACAGTCGCAGGTCTTATACGACAAACAATCAGAAAGGCACAGTTGCTATTATAGACAATAAGTACATCAGACTTCCTAAGATTGGTAAAGTAAAAGCTGTCATTCATCGTATCCCTGATAGCAGTTGGATTCTTAAGTCTGCTACTGTATCTCAGGAATCAGATGGCAGGTATTATGTTTCTGTGCTTTTTGAATTTGAAAACGCAGAGAACAATTATATCGTAGATAAAGCCAACGCTATTGGATTGGATTATGCTTCTGATGGTCTATATGTTGACAGTAATGGCAATGCGGGTACTAATCACAAATATTATCGTGAAAGCCATGACAAGCTTGCCAAGGCACAACGCAAACTGTCCCGTATGAAAGGCTCTAAGAAGCATGAAGATAAATCCAATAACTATATCAAGCAGCTCCGTAAAGTAAATAAGATCCATAGGCATATTGCTAATCAGCGTCTGGATAACCTGCATAAAATATCTACTGAGATAGCCAATCAGTATGATGTTGTATGTGTGGAATCCTTAAATATGCGTTCTATGGCAAATCGCGGCTTCGGTAACGGCAAGGCTACACTTGATAATGGATACGGCATGTTGCTTAACATGCTCGAATATAAGCTGTCTGACAGAAACAAGTATCTTATCAAAGTGAATAAGTGGTTTCCGTCATCACAAATCTGCAGTTGCTGCAATACATTGCATCCTGAGATGAAGGATTTATCTAAGCGTAAAATGATATGTGATTGCGGACTCACGATAAGCCGTGACCAGAATGCTGCTATCAATATACTAAATGAAGGATTACGTCTGCTTAGTGAAGTGGCATAAACAAAATATATAGAGTAGGGATGGAATAGCCCGAACTCATACGCCTGTGGACATTGTGTAAGACGTTGAGCTGCGTAACAATGCAGCCAATGCAGTAGTGGTTGAAGCAGGAAGCTCCGACTTCTATAAGTCGGAGTAGTTCACATGATAGGGTTTACTTCATTATGAGGTAAACTTTTTTATACAATTCTAAAATAAGAACATGTTCGTTGTTGATTGTTAGATATGGCTAACTGTGATATACTAAGTTAGGATTAACTAATTGTTGTGTTATGAAAAGCATGAGGAGTGATATTATGGGATTATTTCTAAAATTTATCAATAACACAAGAAAGCCATCGGGAATACTTGGAAAAATTATGATTTACAGCATGAATAAAGGTCATGCGAAAATGGCGGACTGGGGAATAAAACATTTTCCTAAGATACAATTTCAAAACCTTTTAGATATTGGCTGTGGTGGTGGGCGAAATGCTTTGACCTTGCTTAAAAAGTATGATTGTGCCCATCTTACTGCTGTTGACTACTCACCACTTTGTGTTGAAAAGACACGTCAGTATAATCAACAATTCATAAAGGAAAAACGTTGTGATGTTTTAGAAGCCAATGTTCAAGCGTTGCCGTTTCCAAGTGATTCATTTGAGATGGCGACTGCTTTTGAGACAATCTATTTCTGGCCAGGATTAGAAGACTGTTTCAAAGAAGTCTATCGTGTGCTTAGTCATGAAGGATATTTCTGTATTGTTTCAGAAAGTGATGGGGAAGATGCTGAAAGTCAGAAATATGAAAAGATTATTGATGGAATGCATAACTACACACTTATACAAATCAAAGAAACTTTAAAAAAGGTAGGATTCAAAACTATTGATTGTTTTCATCATGAAGTGAAGCCATGGATTACTGTTATTGCAAGAAAATAGTGCTATTTGTTTTTACTTAAACAAAGGATGGAATTGAAATGCAATGTTGTTGAAGATAATCATGATGATAGATTGTAGGATATCCTGCAGTCTTTTATTATGAAAAAACCAGTCAAGATGACTGGCTGGATGGTTGAATGAGTGAGAGGAAATATTGATGGATTCTTGTATCATGGGTAAGTTCGGGATGAAAGGATAAACCAATCTGATGATGATATTGAACAGCTACAATATGATTATTGACAACACTTAGAATATCAACATCATCAGTTACGGATTCAATATAAGGCGCACGGATAAAGATGGCCGGATAGTGACCAATAGACCGCATATCAATATCTGAATCAAAGCTTGCAAGCTGTCGGCCATAGGCATTGCGTTTTATGACAATCGGCAATGTGCCTAGGTGGGCAGTCTCTTCCTGATCAATAGTCTTAGCTAGAAGAATAAGGCCAGCACAGGTCGCAAGAACAGGCAAACCTTCATTGATAAGCTGTTGAATAGGCTTGAGCAATCCAAGCTGTCGTAAAAGCTTACCCTGAACGGTACTTTCGCCCCCTGGCAGAATGAGTCCATCTATGCCTTCAAGATCTTTTCGCTGTCTTATTTCCACAACCTCAGCACCTAATTCCTGTATGATCTTCTCGTGTTCGATAAAAGCACCTTGTAAAGCGAGTATGCCAACTTTCATATCTATTGTCCTCTTTCTTCCATAATGACTTTGATTTCACTTGGATTAATACCAACCATAGCTTCACCAAGATCTTCTGAAAGTTTAGCGATAAGAGCTGCATCCTGATAGTTAGTGACAGCCTGGACAATCGCTGATGCACGTTTTGCAGGATCGCCTGACTTAAAGATGCCTGAACCGACAAATACACCTTCTGCACCAAGCTGCATCATCAAAGCAGCATCGGCAGGTGTAGCAACACCGCCAGCCGCAAAGTTGACAACGGGTAGTCTTTTATGTTCATGAACATAGAGTACCAAATCGTAAGGGACACGAAGCTGTTTAGCTTCTTCAAAGAGTTCATCTTTTTCCATCGCTGCAATTTTTCTTATTTCTCCATTCATCTTACGCATATGGCGGACAGCCTGAACAACATCGCCGGTACCTGGTTCACCTTTTGTACGAATCATTGAAGCCCCTTCGTTAATTCTTCTTAAAGCTTCACCTAAGTCTCTTGCCCCACATACAAATGGTACCTTGAAATTTGTCTTATCAATATGATAGACATCATCAGCGACAGAAAGCACTTCTGATTCATCAATATAATCAATATCAATAGCTTCTAGTATTTGTGCTTCGACAAAATGACCAATACGGCACTTTGCCATAACAGGAATGCTGACAGCTTCCTGAATGCCTTTAATCATTTTTGGATCACTCATACGAGAGACACCACCAGCCGCTCTAATATCAGCTGGTATTCTTTCAAGTGCCATTACGGCGCAAGCACCTGCTTCCTGAGCGATTCTTGCCTGTTCTGGCGTTGTGACATCCATGATCACACCACCCTTAAGCATCTGTGCTAACCCTTTATTTAATGCATATCTTTCATTACTCATTTTTCTTTCCCCCTTGTATTCTTCATGGGGATATCATACAATCTAACTGGTTCTAAAAAAATATCCAAAATAATAAATATTTAGATGCCAGAAGAAGGAAAAAAGATGCTGACCTATACCTTTACAAACAAAGACATACCTCTCTATGAACAAGTCTATAATGCCATAAAATCCGATATTTTAAGTGGTCAATTGCGACCAGGAACGAAGCTTCCTTCAAAAAGAAGTTTTGCCTCCCACAATGGCATGAGTACCATAACGATTCAAAATGCTTATGACCAGTTGATCAGTGAAGGCTATATTTATACATTACCGCGAAAGGGCTATTTTGTCTCAAAATTAGAAGGGCTAAGAAACATGCCCCAAAAACTATCGCTTAATCTTGATATCAAAACACCACAACCACAAAAAAACTACACTTACGATCTTTCCAATAATATGATAAATCCTGATAACTTCCCTTTCTCAATATGGGCAAAGCTTTCAAGAGACAATCTGGCCCATAAGCGTAAGGAACTTATGAGCGTTGCTCCAGCTAATGGCCTTTATGAATTGAGAGAGGCCATCAGTAAGCATCTCTCATCATTTCGTGGCATGCGTGTTGATCCTAATCAGATTATTGTTGGCGCTGGGACTGAATATCTCTATGGAATTCTTATTCAGCTACTAGGGAATGATTATCGTTATTGTATTGAAAATCCTGGATATAAGAAATTACTGCAAATCTATCAACAATATGGTGTTGAATGTGTTTATGCCAATATTGATGGAAATGGTATTATGCCTGGTGAACTACATGATAAGCATGTCGATATTGCCCATATTTGTCCTAATCACCATTTCCCAACAGGAATCACGATGCCGGCAAGTCGTCGTTATGAGATCTTAAGCTGGGCTAATGAAGAGAGTGGGCACTATATTATTGAAGATGACTATGATAGTGAACTAAGAAGTCATGGTAAGCCTTTGCCCACGCTCTTTAGTATTGATGGCTGTGAGAAAGTGATTTATATGAATACATTCTCTAAGTCGCTTGCTCCAACAATGAGAATAAGCTACATGGTTCTTCCTGTTCATCTAGCCAATCGCTTTTATGAGCATCTTGCTTTCTCATCGTGTACCGTTTCCAATATCGAACAATATACATTAGCATCATTCATCAACGAAGGTTATTTTGAAAAACATATTAATCGTATGCGCCTTTATTATGCAAGAAAACGTAAACAGCTACTTGCCATGTTAAAGACAAGTCCATTAAATACAATTTGTGAAGTCCATGAAAATGAATCAGGACTCCATTTCTTATTGAAGCTACATACACATTTATCAGAGGAAGAAGTACAGACAAGACTCGCCAAGGAAGATATGCGTATGCAGTCTTTATCCGATTATTATATGGATAATCAAAAGAATCAAAAACATATGTATATCATTCATTATTCCAACCTTGTACTAGATGATATGTCATATGTCTTTCAACGTATTTATGAACTTGTTCATGACTGAGATATATTTTAGATAATTACATAACATGAGAGGTGTTAAGCCTCTTTTTTGTATTTATTTTAAAACAATTGATGAATGAAAGCGTATACGATATGATTATGATATAGAAAATGACCAACGGTCAATTATAAAAGAGGACAATTTATGTATTACAGTAGTGGTAATTACGAAGCTTTTGCGAAACCTGAAAAGCCTGAAGGCATCGAGAAGAAGCATGCCTATATTGTTGGCTCTGGTCTGGCAGGTTTAGCTGCAGCTTGTTTTCTTATCAGGGATGCACAAATGCCCGGTGAAAACATTACGGTCTTTGAATCTCTTCCAATAGCTGGGGGCTCTTGTGATGGTCTCCATGATCCACAAAAAGGCTATATTATGCGTGGTGGCAGAGAGATGGATAATCACTTTGAATGTATGTGGGATCTCTTTAGATCTATTCCATCCATTGTTAATCCAGGCGAAACGATTTTCTCTGAATACTACAAGCTCAACAAAGAAGATCCAAACTATTCCCTCTGTCGTGTGACAGAAAAACAAGGTCAGGATGCCCATACTGATCGTCAATATGGATTAAACAAGAATGCTGAAAAACAGATTTTAAAGCTCATGCTTTCAACTGATGAAGAACTTGCCGACAAGAAGATTGATGATATCTTTGATGAAGATTTCTATAAGACAAACTTCTGGATTTACTGGCAGACAATGTTTGCCTTTGAAAAATGGCATTCCGCACTTGAAATGAAACTCTATATGCAAAGATATATTCATCATATCGATGGGTTACCAGACTTAAGTGCCTTTCGCTTTACCAAATGTCGCCGTAAAGCCCCTTGCTTTAGCAATGGGGATATAAGGCGACAATTATCTTGCCGAAAGTTATCTAATCCCTTAGGTAAGAATTGTATTAGAGTGGTATAATATCTATATGAAATACAAATCTAATCACAATGTATTCTATTCCTGCAAATACCATGTGGTATGGTGTCCTAAGTATCGACGTTCCGTTTTAATAAACGGTGTTGATGTTCGCCTAAAGGAGCTGATTAAAGAAACGTGCGACCAACTTAACGTCGAAATTATTGAAATGGAAATCATGCCAGACCATGTACACTTGCTTATGGAAGTAGACCCACAGTTCGGAGTGCATAAAGCTGTAAAACAGATAAAAGGTTATTCATCTAAAGTATTAAGAACTGAATTTCCTTGGCTTAAATCAAGACTTCCGAGTTTATGGACTAATAGTTATTTTGTTTCAACGGTAGGAGGTGCTCCACTTGCAGTTATTAAACAGTATATTGAGAATCAAAAGAATGTGTAGGTATCATTTATGCAACTATCAGAAACAGTAAAACTTTATATGACAGGAGAACAGAAGTCTCTTATCGTGGCAACTATGACAGAATATATAAATACTGTTAATAGCCTTGTTTCTGATGCTGCGAACGGCATATCCATCTCAAAATACACAACTGCTGACGTTAAGGCGAATCTTCCGTCAGCGTTAACAAATCAATGCATCCGTGATGCAAAGTCTATAGTTAAGAAATACAATAAAGCCTGTCGTGATGCTGACCGCAAGAACGACAAGCTTGCCAAACAAGGCAAAAACATCACGGTAACAGCCACGCTGCCCGTACTCAAAAAAACATGCTGCTACGTCAACAATCAGAATTTCAAAATCAATGGTGATTATATTGAATTCCCCGTCATGGTAAACGGCAAGTCTAAAAGGCTTTCTGTTAAAACCAAGATGTCTGATAGGCAGAAGTCTGTCTTTGCAAACAGTAAACTTGGAACCATGCGCATTGTTTATAAGGGCAACAAAATAGTTGCCCAGGTCGTATACGAAACAATTGAACCTACATATACTACCGAAGGAAACGTCATGGGTGTTGACCTTGGTGTTAAGTGTCCTGCGGTATCTTATATTTCTGATGGTAGTGTGAAATTCTACGGCAACGGGCGTAAGAACAAATACATGCGTAGGCATTATAGATGTCTTCGTAAAAAGCTTCAAAAAGCCAAACATATAGATGCTGTAAAACGTATCAATGATAAAGAAAAGCGTATCATGAAAGATATCGACCATAAGTTAAGCCATGACGTTGTGGAAACAGCAGTTGCACACAACGTTAAAACCATAAAATTAGAGCGTTTAGCAAATATCCGTTCTACGACAAGAACAAGTCGTAAAAACAACCATAGCCTGCATAATTGGTCATTCTACAGACTCGCACAGTTTATAGAATACAAAGCTAAATTGGCAGGCATAGCAGTTGAGTACGTAAACCCTGCATACACAAGTCAGACGTGCCCTGTCTGCGGTCATGTACATCATGCTAATGACAGAAACTATACTTGTAAATGCGGATTCCACATTCACCGAGATATTCTTGGAGCCATGAACATCTGCAACTCAACTGAGTATGTTGGCGATAGTAATATCAGACATACTGCGTAGGGAACTATATGTTCTGCCCTATGATGGGTGATGGCACACCCATACCTTGCACTTCGACTTAACAGAAATGTAATGGTCAGCCACTATGTAGTGGCAGGTAGCAAGAATCCCCTGCCTTTAGGCATGGGGAGTGTCAAACGCTATAATCAGTATGAATCCATGATTCTTCCAATGTTGAAATATATTGAAGATGCTGGTGGAAAGATTGCCTATAATACACAAGTGACTGATATCCAGTGTGAAACATCACCTACAAGAAAAGCTGCTCGTTATATTGCCTATGTGCAGGATGGTGTAGAAAAACATCTTGAATTAACTGATAATGATTTTATTTTCATTACCAATGGTTCACAGGGAGATGGCAGTGCTTATGGTGATCAAACACATGCCCCAGAAATCACAATCAAGAATGGTCAGGGACCTTCTATTGAACTCTGGAAGAAATTGGCTGCTCAGGATGATGCTTTTGGACATCCTGATAAATTCTTCAAAGATATCAAGGAAACAAGCTGGGAAAGCTGGACTGTTGATACCGCAAATAAGCAGATCTTAAGCGCTATTGAGAAGATATGTCATCGTGATCCATTGAGTGGTAAGGTTGTTACTGGTGGTATTGTTACTGCAAAAGATTCATCATGGCTTATGAGCTGGACAATTAATCGTCAGGGACAATTCGTTGATCAGCCTGATGGTCATTGCTTAATCTGGGTTTATGGCTTGAATTGCTGGGATGATGATGGTGATTATGTACATAAGCCAATGTACAAATGTACAGGTGAAGAGTTATGTCAAGAATGGCTCTACCATATTGGTATTCCAGTCGATGAGATTGATGAACTAGCCAAGCAATGTAATACAACACCATGTATGATGCCTTATGTCACATCTTTCTTTGAACCACGTGCTTATGGCGATCGTCCATTAGTTGTACCTGTTGGTTCAGTCAACATCGCTTTTGTCGGCCAGTATGCCGAAACACCAAGAGATACAGTCTTTACAACAGAATACTCCATTCGTACAGCCATGGAAGCTGTCTATACATTATGTAATGTTGATAGAGGCGTTCCTGAAGTATGGGGCTCAGTATTTGATGTGCGTGAACTGATCAAGGCTGGCGTAAAGATGAATGATGGCAAGATGATTAAAGACTGGCCACTTCCAGCAACTCAGAAGGCTGCCATAGCTGCCGCTTTCAAGCTGATCAATAACACAGAAATCTTTAAGCTGTTGATTCGCTTAGGTGCCGCAGAGAAGAAAGATTTTGCCCCAATTGTTGAAATGCCAAAAGTCAAAGTAGAAGTGACTTCTAGAGTTTCTGAACTCAAAGATTCTAAGACAGCTAAGATTGGTGCTGGTGTTACAGTTGCCTCATTGATGGCTATTGCTGCATTGTTGCATAAAAAGAAATCTTAAACTTTTCAACTTGCATTCTCGATAAAAGGGATTAGAATGAATGCATAAAGTGTAACCCACAAAGAAGAAATAAGTCTTAATTGGCGTAGTCTCCTAGAGGCTGCGCTTTATTATTTCTATTTTGAGGAGGAACATTGTTATGAAAAAAATGAAAGGTTTGGTTTTTAGTCTTATTATGTCCTATTCTATGGCTATTGGCATGGAAGTCTACAATATTGCCTATAAGATGGGCTATCATATGCAAGCGGGTGGGTTTTCAGCAATGCATAATGTTGTCTTTTTAGCTGCTTTAAAAGAGGCAAGCTATATGGGCATTATTGTCTTTATCATTTCTACGCTTTATGGCAATCGTCTTGGGCAACATATCGCATCACATATTTGTAATCAAGAAAGAGATCCATCTTATTTCTGTATGTTGATAAGACAGGGTGCAACAATCGCCATTATGTGTCCATCCATGAGTCTTATTGCGTCTATTCTCTTTACTATTATTCTTGCCCATCAGCCACTTATTCAGCTGCCAGCTATTTTTGTCGGTATGCTTATGAAGAATTTCCCGATGGCATTCTTCTGGAATATCTTTGCGGCTTCACCTTTTACAAGAACAATCACCAAATGGTTCTTTGCATCAAAATAAAAAGTTATCAAGCTTTTTATTGAAGAAGGGCGAAAAGCTTTCTACAATAGGATCAAGGAAGTGAAAACATGGATCAAAAAACACAAATAGGGAAATTCATCGCCTTGATTCTAAGACATAAACCGGAGGTTATTGGTATTACGCTAGATGAACATGGCTGGGCAAAGGTGGATGAGCTGATTGCTGGCATACAACACAAATATCCTCATTTCAACAAAGATTTTCTTGAAGATATTGTAGCTTCAGACAATAAACAGCGTTATAGCTTTAATGAAGATCATACATCGATTCGTGCGAATCAGGGACATTCGATACCCGTTGATGTTGAACTTCAAGAGGTTGTTCCTCCAGTTGTATTATGGCATGGGACGGGTGAAAAGTATGTTTCATCCATTGATGAAATTGGTCTGATTCCTAAGACAAGACTCTATGTTCATCTTTCTAGTGATGTTGAGACAGCACATAAAGTTGGTATAAGACATGGGAAATGTGTCATTTATCAAGTGGATGCGAGAAAGATGTATGAAGATGGCTATCATTTCTATCTTTCCATCAACCATGTCTATCTGACAAAAGCAGTCCCAATACAATATCTACATAAACAATAAGTGAGGCAATAGTATGTACAACTATCGTAAAATGAGACGTTTCAAACAGGAAATCTCTAGACAAGAGTGCATTGAAGTTTTAAAGAATGCGCCAAGAGGTGTATTATCAATGCATGGCGAAAATGGCTTTCCTTATAGTGTTCCTATTAATCAATACTATGATGAAGAAAATGGTAAGCTCTATTTTCATGGTGCTAAAGAAGGATTGAAGCTTGATTTGTTGAGGGAAAACAATAAAGTTTGTTTTACCATTATTGATGAAGGCTATCAAATAGAAGGACAGTGGCCGATGCATTTCCATAGTGTTATTTGTCTTGGGACAATCCATGAAGTCACTGACCAAGAGAGCTTTATCAATCATTTAAGAAAGCTAGGCAATAAGTATTATCCTAGTGAGGAAGATGTTGATGACTTAATATCAAAAACAATATCACGTATCTGTTTATATGAAATGGATATTGAGAGAATGACGGGTAAACATGTCAAAGAATCCTAAGAGTAGAATGAAAACGAATAGTATTATTCATTAAAATGGCAAGATTCACGTGAATCTTGCCATCATTCTTATTTTTTCATTTGTATATCTTTGATGCGTTCATTCATCTTTTTGGCGAGCTTTTTGTTTTGCAGGTAGTAGATGTACCATATAATCAATGATATCGCTATTTCTAATAGAATGAAGCATATTGTATTTGGAAGTCCATAAGCTAATGGAATCCAACCAACATATAATCCTACAATAATCATCACAATAGTACCAATACTCATATGAATGAGTGTTTGTACAAGCAAAGAATATTTCTCATTCTCATAGATAAGAGTTGGTAAAGAGAAGCCTAGGCCAACAATCATCGTTCCAATAACCATCTTAGTAAAACTATAGGATGTCAAAGTAAAGGTTCCACCATAAATAAGATCAAAGATCACGCCAATTAGACAGAAAAGGATACAGGCAATAGACACACCTTCAAAGATGCTTTTCATTAATTGTTTTTTCATAACATTCTCCTTATAAACCTAGATATTTTTTAAATGCAGGTAAGTATTTTCTTGAGACATAATCGGATTGCTTGTTTTTAAGCTTAATGAGTAAAGTCCCGCTTAAAGATGCTTCAACGCTTCGTAAGTAAGAAAGGTTAATGACTGTTTGTTTAGATATCTGCATGAAGTCTTTCCCTACACTTTGATAGATTTCATAAAGCCGTTTTTTCGATTGATAACTTGCATCATATGTGTAAATCATTGTTTTCCCTCCCTCAATACGTATCATAAAGATGTCTTCTGGCTTCAAGATGACAATACGTTCATTTTTCAAGACACATAGGGGCACATCTTTCTTATTGAAATAGTTCACAACATCTTTGATGTCTTCATTGATTTCATTTGTATAGATGATGGCATAGGGTTCTATAATTGCTTCATCAATTTCTACTTTCACTTGCATGTAATTCACCTCTTTCAACCTAAGCATACATGACTATTGTCTATTTGTCCTAAAAGGATCGCTATGATGCAAAAATGAAGTGTTAAGATGCAAAAAGTAGATTGGAGGAAGAACTGTTTTCTTTTAGAATAAGAGAAGGAAGAGGTGGAATGCGTGAAAAGACAAATGACAAAAGAAAGAAGTTATTCACCAGCAACCTTTTATCGCCATTTCGTGATAAATTTGATTTGAGTGCCTAAGCTTATAGCCAGCATACAAGAAAAATCATGAATTAGGGTGAAGACAGGAAAGCGAGCAAAAAAACAAGAACTAAATCAAAATCTGAAAGCCATTATTTAAATCAATACTTTCTGGAATAATTCTTGCATTATGCCTATTCCTCCTATAGAATAGAGCTTGCTTAAAGAAACAAAGCTACAAATTTGGCTATTTCTGAGAAAAAATAGTCGGGTTTGTAGCTTTTTTATGTCAGGAGGATATTTTATGAATCAAATGAAAGATAAACCCATTTTTCCCTTATTGATGTCAATGGCATTTCCCCCAATGATATCCATGTTGATCCAGTCTCTTTACAATGTTGTTGACAGTATCTTTGTCGCTAAACTAGGTGAAGATGCTTTGACAGCCGTCTCGCTTATCTTCCCTTTACAAAACTTTTCACTCGCAATGAGTGTTGGCTTAGGGATAGGTATGAATGCTTTGATTGCCCGTCATTTAGGAGCCAATGATGAAAAGAAGGCATCTTATATTGCTTCACAAGGGATATACATGAGTTTCTTCCACTCATTGATTTTTGTGATTATTGGCCTCTTTCTCATTCAGCCCTTCCTCTCGCTATTTACGACAAAACAATCCGTCCTCGATTATGGTGAGCAGTATGGCATGATTGTCATTACTTTGACTTTTGCATCCTTTATCCATATTGCGATAGAAAAGATGTTCCAGGCCTGTGGTAATATGGTCATTCCAATGATTATGCAGATGGTAGGTGCTATCGTAAATATCATTCTTGATCCTATTCTTATCTTTGGCTATTTTCATATGCCTGCTCTAGGTGTTGCTGGAGCAGCTATTGCGACAATTATTGGCCAGTTTAGTGCATGCATACTTTCCATCATTCTTTTTACAATATTGCAGACACCTATCCATCTTCATCTTAAACAGCGTCTTCATTTTTCAGCTTTTAAAGAAATCTATGCGATTGCCATTCCTTCATGCTTAATGATGTGCTTGCCATCCATTCTTGTCTCTTTGTTGAATATGATTCTTTCACTTTCTTCACAAACAGCAGTTGCATTCTTTGGCATTTACTATAAGTTACAGACATTTGTCTATATGCCATCCAGTGGTGTTATTCAAGGCATGCGACCAATTATCAGTTTCAACTATGGCGCACGTGATTATAAGCGTATGAAAGAGACCATCATCATTACGACAAAGACAATTGGTACTATTCTATTAGGTGGAACTTTGTTTTTTATTGTGGCCACAAAACCTATTCTTTCATTATTTAGTGCTAATGATGCAATGATGACTATGGGCATTCCTGGCTTGCGTGTTCTTGCTCTTGGCTTTGTGATTTCAACATTTGGTACTGTCATGTCCGGTGTCTTTGAAGCCATTGGTGAAGGAAAGTATTCACTCTTTATTTCTTTGTTGCGACAATTCATTATAAATGTTCCATTATCCTATATTCTTATTCACTATCTAGGTGTTATGGGGGTATGGATAACTTTCCCTATTTCAGAAGCTATAGCTCTTATTACTTCATGGATTCTCTACAAAACTACTTATCACAATCATATCTCTCAATTGGACATCTCTTAGATGTCTTTTTTTATTTTTAATATTTGAACTTCAAAATAAATAATAATGTGCTATAATGACGACCATAGGAGGAGAAAGAGATGAGAAATCAAACAAAGTATTTAGTGGAAAGGGCGATGGCAATCGCATTGCTTATTATTGGTGCACAAATTGCGATACCATTACCACATATGATACCCATCAGCCTACAGACACTTGCTATTTATATTATTGCCATGACTTTCAACAAGAATCAGGCATTGATCATCACATTGATTTATTTGTTTATGGGAGCGATAGGTTTGCCTGTCTTTGCCAGCTTTTCGGGTGGCATGGATCATTTGTTTGGGGCAAGTGGGGGATTTTTATTGGCCTTTCCTATTCAAGCTTATATCACAAGCCTGCTTGTTCATAAGGGTGATACCAAGTTTATGAATCTTATTGGGATGATTGTCGGCACGGGTATTTGTTATGCTGTGGGGTGTGGTTATTTTATGTATCTTACCAAAACATCATTAGCGCATAGTCTGATCATTTGTGTATTGCCTTTTCTTGCTGGTGATGCTTTAAAGATGCTTTGTGCCTTGACGATTGTAAGAAGTTTAAAGAAGGCTTTTGTAATCAGAGATGTGCTATTAAATGAGTGATAAAATTTGAATTTCAAAATTAAGGTTTGAAATTCAAAATTAAGCGTGCTATAATCCCAACGAAAAAGTTTTAAGGAGGATATGAAGATGGAAGAAACTTTTCAGACTGTAAAGGATATTATTGTTGACTCATTAAGCTGTGATGAAGAAGATGTCACATTGGAAGCAAGACTTGCTGAAGATCTTAATGCGGATTCACTAGATGCTGTTGAATTAATGATGGCGATTGAAGATGCATTTGGTATTGAAGTACCAGATGAGGCAGCTCAGGATATGAAGACTGTTAAAAGCATTGTTGCCTATGTAGATGAACATAAAGCATAAGTTAAACTTTGAAATTCATAATTTGATATTCAAATAGGAGGAAGCATATGGATAAAGTCAAAGAATTGATGAAAGCCTTTGAAGAGGCTAACATCAATAAAATGAAATTAGAGATGCATGATCTTAAGCTCGAACTTGAAAAGAGTAGTGGTACTGCACAAAAAAGCATTGAGACAAGAAGGGAAGAGATACTCGAGGAAAAAGAACCCCAAAGTGACATTCTTGCTTATAAAGTCAAAAGCCCACTTGTTGGAACATTCTATGCTTCTCCATCACCCGATGCCAAAGCTTATGTACAAGTTGGGGATCATGTCACAAAAGGTACAACACTTTGTATTATTGAGGCTATGAAAGTTATGAATGAAATTAAGGCACCTGTTAATGGTGTCATTCAAAAGATTCTTGTCCAGGCGAATGATATGGTTGAATATGACCAGGTCTTAATGACAATTGAGGAAGATTAATGTTTAAGAAAATATTGATTGCGAATCGTGGCGAGATTGCTTTACGCATTATTCGTGCATGTAAAGAAATGGGCATAGGCAGTGTGGCAGTTTATTCCACTGCTGATAAGAATGCTTTGCATGCACAGCTTGCCGATGAAGCTATTTGTATTGGAGGTGAGCGACCTCATGATAGCTATTTGAATATGCAAGCTATCATTGAAGCGGCTTTAAAAACAGGCTGTGAGGCCATTCATCCTGGCTATGGCTTTTTATCAGAAAATAGTGAGTTTGCGAAGCTTGTGGAAGCTTGTGGACTGAAGTTTATTGGTCCAAGTGGTGACATCATTGATGCTATGGGCAATAAGGTTGAAGCACGTGAGATGATGATAAAAGCGCAAGTACCAGTTGTACCAGGCAGTCGAGAAATCATTAAGAGCTTTGAAGAACTAGAAGAACTTGTTGAAGAAATAGGCTATCCTGTGTTGATTAAAGCATCAGCTGGGGGAGGCGGTCGTGGTATGCGTAAGGCTTATCATGCAAGCGAGTTAAAAGAAGCCTATACAACGGCTAAGGCAGAAGCAAAGGCCGCTTTTGGTAATGATGATATGTATTGTGAAAAACTGATTGTCAATCCCAAGCATGTTGAATTCCAGATTCTAGCTGATCATTTTGGTCATGTTGTCTATCTTGGTGAACGTGATTGTTCGATCCAAAGACGTAATCAAAAGATGCTTGAAGAATCGCCATGTAAAGTACTTGATGAAGACTTACGCCAAAGAATGGGTGAGGATGCGATTAGGGCAGCTAAGTGCTGTGGCTATACAAGTGCAGGAACAGTGGAATTTGTCCTTGATCATGAAGGGCACTATTACTTTATTGAGATGAATACCCGTATACAGGTAGAGCATCCTGTCACAGAAATGGTTTCTGGTATTGATCTTATTAAAGAACAGATTCGTATCGCTCAAAGATTACCACTTTCCTTTACTCAGGAAGATATCAAACTGAATGGTTATGCGATTGAATGCCGTATCAATGCCGAAGATCCCCAGCATGACTTTGCCCCTCAGCCAGGGCATATTCATACATTACATTTCCCAGGTGGCTTTAATGTTCGTGTTGATTCACATATCTATCAAGATTATGACATCCCGCCTTATTATGATTCCATGCTCGCAAAACTGATTGTTCATGCACCAACCCGTCTTGAAGCAATTAAGAAAATGCGCAGTGCTCTAAGTGAACTTGTGATAGATGGCGTAATCACAAATCAGAAAGTCCTTTTCTATATTATGCATCAAGTTGACTATGTTAGAGGGCATTTTGATACAAGCTTTATGGAACAACATCTAAAAGAGATGGTGGAAGAAAATGGATAAGATATTCAAGAAAAGAAGAAGTCAGTTAGAAAACTTTAATAGCTATTTAGGCAAACATAAAGACGTAAAAACACTTGAAGCACCCGATGACTTATTTACAAAATGTCCTTCTTGTAAGGCCATTATTCCAACAAAACAAATAGAAGAACATCTCTTTGTCTGTCCTGAATGTGGCTATCATTTTAAAATGACAGCCTATGATCGCATGATGGCTGTATTTGATCAGGGTAAGTTTAAAGAGCTTTATAGCCATATGCACACAAATGATCCCCTGCACTTTCCTGGCTATGACAAGAAGCTATCCAAAGCAATCAAAGCAACGGGGATGTATGATGGGGTGATGGTAGCAACCGGTACGGTTTCAGGCATCAAGAGTGTTGTTGTTGTGATGGATAGTCACTTTATGATGGCCTCTATGGGAAGCGTTGCTGGTGAGAAGATTACAAAAGCCATTGAGCATGCGACAAAACGCAAGAGACCACTGATTATTTTTACAGCGAGCGGTGGAGCACGTATGCAGGAAGGTATTTTCTCTTTAATGCAGATGGCTAAGACGACTGCTGCTTTAAAAAGGCATTTGGATGCCGGGCTACTTTATATTGCCTACTTGACCAATCCCACATATGGTGGTGTAAGTGCCTCCTTTGCCATTTTAGGCGATATCAATATTGCTGAAGAAGGCGCAATGATTGGCTTTGCCGGTCCACGTGTTATTGAAACCACAATGAAACAAAAATTGCCTGAAGGCTTTCAAAGTGCAACATTCTTAAAAGACCATGGTTTTATTGACATGATTGTGAAAAGAAACAAAATGCGTTCAACACTCAGTCTACTTTTACATATGCATCAGGAGGCTTAAAAATGACATTAAAAGAAAAGCAGGACACCCTTCAAAAAAGCATTGATCAACTGAACATGATGCAAAATGATCCAACTATGCAGCATCAAGATATTGAAAAGCTGAAACGGGAGATTGAAAAAGAAAAACAAGACATCTACAGTCATTTATCTGCTTATGATCGACTTTATCTCGCACGAAGACAAGATCGTCCGCATTTGAGAGACTATATCAATCAGCTCTTTGATGATTTTATAGAAATGCATGGGGATCGTTATTTTGGTGATGATCAGGCTATTGTTGGAGGGATTGCTTATTTTGAAAATCAGCCCGTGACAATCATAGGTCATCAAAAAGGTCATAATCTTGATGATAATATGCAATGTCGCTTTGGCATGGCTTCACCAGAAGGCTATCGTAAAGCGATTCGCTTAATGAAGCAGGCCGAAAAGTTTCATCGACCAATCATTACTTTTGTCGATACGCCTGGTGCCTATCCTGCAAAAGAAGCTGAAGAAAACAATGTGGGTGAAGCGATTGGACAATGCTTGCTAGCCCTTTCTGATATCAAGACGCCGGTTATTGCTATTGTCATTGGTGAAGGAGGATCAGGTGGTGCATTGGCATTAAGTGTCGGTGATCATCTTGCAATGTTGGAAAATGCTGTCTATTCTGTTTTGTCACCAGAAGGCTTTGCGTCCATCTTATGGAAAGACAAGAGTGGTGAACGTGTTGCTGAAGCCTGTGAAGTCATGAAGATGACAGCTTATGATCTTCTTGATTTCCATATCATTGATGAAATTATTCCTGAAGCGCAAGGTGGTGCCAACCAAGATCCATTAGTCAGTTATAAAGCCATCAAGGCCATGCTTGAAGAACAGCTCAGCGTGCTTAAGAAGATGGCAATTAAAGATTTATTGAGAAAGCGCTATGAGAAGCTGAGGGTGATTGGGAAGTGAGAGAGATGAAGGGAATTTCTATTGTCAATACGGGCTACTATGTGCCTGAAAGAAGAGTTGAAAATGAAGTCTTTTCCAAAACACTACAGACAAGTGATGAATGGATTGTAAGTCGTACTGGTATTAAGGCTAGACATTTTGTTGAAGAGGAAACGACAACAACCCTTGCCTATAAGGCTGCATTAAAGGCCATTGAAGGCATTGACAAGAAAGAAATTGGCGTTGTCATTGTTGCATCAATGACAAATGACTACCTTACGCCAAGTACCGCCTGTCTGCTGCAAAAAGCATTAGGACTTCAAGAAGATATCATTGCCTTTGATTTGTCCGCAGCTTGTTCTGGCTTTGAATATGGACTTTCAGTCACACGTGCTCTTCTTTATGCCAATAAGAAGCGCTATGGACTTATTGTTGGAGCGGAATGCCTATCTTCTATTCTTGATTTTAAGGATCGCTCAACATGTGTTCTTTTTGGCGATGGTGCTGGGGCTGCTGTGGTGGAAAAGGCGGATAAGCTTTATCTCGATTTGAGCGGGGCAAGAGGGAATCAGGATGCCCTTTATGTCAGAAGGGATGAACAGATCTTACATATGCGAGGCAGAGATGTTTTTCGCTTTGCGACAACTGTCATTTTGACAAGTATTGAACGTCTATTAAATGAAGCCAAGCTCAGTGTTGATGATATTGATTATTTCATTCTGCATCAGGCAAATGGTCGCATTATTTCCCATGTTTATAAAAAACTCAAAGCGCCTGCTTCAAAGTTCTATATGAATCTTGATGAGTATGGCAATACTTCAGCTGCTAGCATTCCTCTTGCTTTGTCGCAAATGAATGAGAAGAAAATGTTGAAGAGAGGGATGAAAATCATCCTTGTTGGATTTGGTGGCGGACTGACTTATGGGGCAAATCTTTTAGAGTGGTAGGAGGTTAGTATTATGTGGTTAGATGAAAAATTTTCTTTAAAATATCCGATTATCCAAGGTGGTATGGCGAGAGTAGCGACAGGAAACTTTGCCGCTGCCATCAGCAATGCTGGGGGATTAGGGCTGATTGGTTCAGGCGGAATGACTTGTGACATGTTGAAAGAAGCTATTCATGAAGCAAAAAGTCAGACGGATAAGATTTTTGGTGTCAATCTGATGTTGATGAATCCTGAAGCTGATAAGCAGGCTCAGCTTGTCATTGATGAAGGAATCAAGGTCGTGACAACTGGTGCTGGTAATCCTGGTAAGTATATGAAGGCTTTTAAAGAAGCAGGCATTATTGTCATGCCCGTTGTACCAAGTGTTGCTTTGGCTAAGCGCATGGAAAGAAGCGGTGCTGATGCCGTTATTGCGGAAGGATGCGAATCAGGTGGACATATTGGTGAGCTTACAACGATGACCCTTCTTCCTCAGGTGAAAGCTGCTGTTGATATTCCTGTTATAGCAGCAGGTGGGATTGCGAGTGGAAAACAGGCGCTCGCTGCTCTTGCTTTGGGTGCTGATGGTTTTCAGGTTGGCACAATGCTTTTAGTTGCCAAGGAAACGCCTATCCATGAAAACTATAAGCAGGCTGTATTAAAGGCTCATGATACAAGCACTATTGTTACTGGCCGTATTCATGGAACACCTGTGCGTATTTTGAAAAATAAAATGGCGAAAGCCTATCTTGAAAAAGAAAAAGCTGGAGCGAGCTTGATGGAACTTGAAAAGTTTACCCTTGGTGGATTAAGAAGAGCTGTTGTTGTAGGGGACATAGAGACAGGGTCATTGATGGCTGGACAGGTGGCTGGTCAGCTTGATCATGAAGCACCGGTTGCAAAGATCTTTGCGGATTTCTTTCAACAATTTCATGATGAACAAAAACGATTGGCGGAAATGCAACTATGAGCAATGTAGCTATTGGTGAAAAAAGACTGCACTTGCCGCTTATTCAAGGGGGAATGGGCGTAGGTGTCTCACTTTCTCGTCTTGCTGGACATGTGGCTAAGTGTGGTGGAATGGGCGTGATTTCAAGTGCCCAGATTGGCTTTAGAGAGAGTGATTTTGCATATCATGCAAAAGAAGCCAACAGGCGTGCCATTCTACAAGAGGTCAAGAAAGCAAAAGAGATTGCAGAAGGCCATGGTCTTATTGGCATGAATATCATGGTTGCTTTACGCGACTATAAGCAACATGTCCAAGCTGCTATTGAAGCAGGGGTGGATTGTATTATATCAGGTGCTGGACTTCCTCTTTCTTTGCCTTCTCTTGTCAAGGATACAAATGTCAAGATTGCGCCCATTGTCTCTTCTTCAAAGGCATGTGAAGTTATTTTAAAATCATGGCATCGCAAATATCAAAGAGTTGCTGACTTTATTGTCATTGAAGGCAGTCTTGCCGGAGGTCATCTTGGTTTTCTCTTAGAAAACATTCAAAACAACAGTACACAGAAGTTATTAGATATTCTTGGTGAAGTCAAAGCAGTTGTGAAAAAATATGAAGCACTCTATCATCAAAAGATTCCTATCTTTGTAGCGGGAGGCATTTATACAAATGATGATATCAAACAAGCTTTAACTGCCGGAGCGGATGGTGTGCAGATGGCCACACGCTTTATTGCGACAAATGAATGTGATGCAAGTGACGCCTTTAAGCAAGCCTTTATCAATGCGAAAAAGGAAGATCTTTCAATCATCAAATCACCAGTTGGCATGCCGGCAAGAGCGTTATCAACACCATTTCTAAAGAAGCATCAAAAAATCACGAAATGCTTTAGCTGTATTCAGTCATGCCATGTCACCAACGCACCTTATTGTATTACTCAAGCCCTTATTAATGCCGTCAATGGCAATCTTGATGAAGGGATTGTCTTCTCAGGTACAAATGGTTATCGCATTGAAAAGATTGTTAGTGTCAAGACATTAATAGATGAACTTATGGAGGGGATTGTATGAAAATAGGTTTCTTATTTGCCGGACAGGGCAGCCAGTATGTGGGAATGGGGAAGGATCTCTATGAAACATATGAAGAGGCGCACCAGCTTATTGATCATATTCAGCTTGATATTGATTTAAAAAAAGTTATGTTTGAAGGTCCATTAGAAAAACTCACGCTTAATCACTATAATCAGCCTGCTATTATTGCTGTCGAAATGATGATCCTCCAACAACTCAACAAAGCGCATATACATGCATCATATTGTGCAGGTTTGTCACTTGGTGAATATGGTGCATTGGCAAGTGCAGGCGTCTTTGATCCCGATACAGCCATCCAGATTGTTTACCAACGTGCTTTAGCGATGGAAAAAGCATCAAAGAAGGTGGATTCAGCTATGGCAGCTGTATTGAACCTCCCTGAAGATCAGCTACAAAAGGCTGTTGAAGAGGCAAGAAGTGAAGGCTATGTTGCCATTTGTAACTACAATTGTCCTGGTCAGCTTGTTATTAGTGGTGAAAGAAAGGCGGTTGAAAAAGCCAGTGCATACGCTCGCACATTGGGTGCCCGTCGTGTTATCGCCTTAAATACAGCAGGACCTTTCCATACCGCTTTATTGAAGGAAGCTGGAGAAGAGCTTCATGATTATTTCCAACAGATCACATTTCATGAAATGAAGACACCTGTCATCTTTAATACAACAGCCAAAGAAAGAGATAAAGATGAAACAATTGCCTGCCTGCTTGAAAAACAGGTTTCTCATCCCGTTTATTTTGAAAAAAGCATCCGTTATATGATAGATCATGGCGTAGATACTTTTATTGAGATTGGCCCTGGCAAAGTGCTTTCTGGCTTTGTCGCAAAAATTGATCGTAAGGTCAAACGCTATCATATAGAAGACAGGAAAACATTAGAAAATACAATAAAGGAACTGGAATTATTATGTGTGAAAGAAAAGTTGTTTTAGTGACCGGAGGGTTGCGTGGTATTGGGCAGGCCTGTGTTATGGCTTTTTGTAAAAAGGGATATAATGTTGTCATCAATTATCGCCAGCATAATAATAATCATGAAATCGCACAAAGCTTAAAAGAGGAATGTGAAGCACTAGGTGTAGAGGCTTATTTGGCTCCTGGTGATGTCGCTAATAAGCTAGAAGTGCAAGATATGTTTAAGAAAGTCAAGGAACATTTTGGCCGTCTTGATGTTTTAGTGAACAATGCCGGTATTACAAAAGATCGTCTCTTCTTAAGAATGAGCGAGGATGATTTTAATCAGGTTATTGATACGAATCTTAAAGGCGCTTTTCTTTGTAATAAGGAAGCAGCAAGAATGATGATGAAGCAGCACTCAGGTGCCATTATTTCACTAGCGAGTGTTGTGGGTGAAATTGGCAATATTGGTCAAGTGAATTATGCTGCCAGTAAAGCAGGTATTATTGCCATGAGCCAGTCATTGGCAAGAGAATTGGCAAGTCGCCATATTCGTGTGAACTGTGTTGCACCGGGCTTTATTGAAACAGATATGACGCGTGTGCTCTCTGAAGATATTGTAGAATCCATGCAAAAACAAATACCATTAGGACGTTTTGGTCAGGTAGAAGATGTTGCGAATGCCATTGTCTTTCTGGCGAGCAATGAAGCAAGCTATATTACTGGTCAGGTTCTTAATATTGATGGTGGCATGGTGATGTAGGGGGGAATTAAGATGGAAAAAAGAAGAGTTGTCGTGACGGGATTAGGGGCTTTTACGCCTATTGGTCATAATGTTGAAGAAAGCTGGCAGGCTATTATGGAAGGAAAATGTGGTATTGCTCCAATAAGTCATTTTGATACGACGAACTTTAAGACCAAGCTTGCCGCTGAAATCAAAGACTATGATCCATCTCTCTATTTCGACAAGAAAGAAGTCAAGAAGATGGATGCCTTTATTCAATATGGTCTTATTGCTGCAAGAGAGGCCGTTGAAGATGCTAAATTAGATCAGACGGCATTTGATCATGAACGCTTTGGGGTTGTTGTTTCGTCTGGTATTGGTGGTATTGGCTCAATTGAAACCAATTTTGAAAAGGGTGAAAAAAGAGGGTTTGACCGTGTCTCACCATTTTTCATTCCAATGACGATTTCTAACCTAGCAGCTGGACAGATTGCCATTGCACACGATGCAAGAGGCTTATGTACTTGTCCGGTAACAGCCTGTGCCGGTGGGACAAATGCGATTGGTGATGCCTTCCGCAATATACGTGATGGCTATGAAGATGTGATGATTGCCGGTGGCTGTGAAGCAGCGATCACACGTTTAAGTATTGGTGGCTTTACAAGCATGAAAGCCTTAAGTGATGCAACTGATGAAAATCGCGCTTCCATTCCCTTTGACCAAGAGCGTCATGGCTTTGTCATGGGTGAAGGTGCTGGTATGCTTGTCTTAGAAGAATACAATCATGCCCTACAAAGAGGTGCGCATATCTATTGTGAAATGGTAGGCTATGGTGTTTCCTGTGATGCCCATCATATCACTGCACCTCTTGAAGGAGGCATAGGTGGTGCAAAAGCTATGCAACGTGCCCTAGAAGATGCCGATATACAAGGGGAAGCTATTGATTATATCAATGCTCATGGTACATCAACACATCTTAATGATTTAGGAGAAACACAGGCGATTAAGCATGTGTTTGGCAAGCATGCCTATCAGCTAGCTGTTTCAAGCACAAAGGGCAATACGGGTCATTGTCTTGGAGCAGCAGGAGGTATTGAGGGTGTCTTCTCGGTTAAGGCCTTAAGTACTTCCTTCATCCCTCCAACAATCAACTATCGTGTCAAAGATGAAGAATGTGATCTTGATATTGTCCCTAATCAAGGTAGATATCAAAAGCTTCATTATGTCATGAGTAATTCTTTAGGCTTTGGAGGCCATAATGCATCCATTATCTTTAAGGAGGTTCAAGATGGAACTCGATAGTAATCAGATTGCTAAAATAAATCCACATCGTTATCCCTTTGCCCTGGTTGATCGTATTATAGACTATAAGCCTGGGGAATATGCCAAAGGCATAAAATGTGTTTCTGTCAACGAAATGCAGTTTATGGGACATTTTCCAGAATATCATGTCATGCCCGGGGTTTTGTTAGTGGAAGCATTGGCTCAGACAGGATGCGTTGCGATTCTCTCAAAAGAAGAATTTCAAGGCCGTCTTGTCTACTTCGCCGGTATTACAAATTGTAAGTTTAAAAGACAGGTTATTCCTGGTGACAAGGTAGAACTTGAATGTACTTTAACACGCATGCGTCATAATATTGGTATTGGTGAAGCAAAGGCAACAGTTGATGGAGAAGTAGCTGTTGTTGCGACACTGACATTTGCGATTGGTGAATAGTGTGCAGATTATTGAATTTGATGAGCTTGATTCAACCAATCTCTATCTAGAAAAACATATTAATCAGTTTCAGGATTTTACTGTTGTCAGATCGAACTATCAAAGTGCTGGAAGAGGACGTCATTTACATAGATGGACTTCAAAAAAAGGGGAAGATCTACTCTTGAGCATCCTCTTCAAGAAAGAACGTCAGCCTTATATTTATACCATCACTGCCGCCTACGCTTTATTGAAGCTTCTTGCCGCCTATTCCATAGAAGCTTCAATCAAGTTTCCTAATGATATCTATGTCAACAATCAAAAGATTGCTGGCATCTTGACAAAGGCTATCTATCAAGATCATTATCTTGGGACTATTGTCGGTATTGGCCTTAATGTCAAAAATAAAAACTATATCGCCATGGAATCCATTCTTCTAACAGACATTGATCTACATCGACTCATGATGCAATTCATCGACATCTATAGACAATATCTTCAATATGATTTTCGTAAGATTATTGAGGAGGTGAATGCCCATTCTTATCTTAAAGGTAAGTGGATGTATTTTAAGAATTATGGTCGTGTATGCTTTATAGGACTGGATTGCAAGGGGCAGGTTGGTATGAAATGTGATGAAGGTATTGTCTATTTACCTCTTAATGAAATTACGATTGGAAAGCTATAAGCATAAGCTTATAGTTTTTTATCATATTGACAATTATCTATATGAGAGGTATTATTCATATAGATAAATATCGATATGATAGGAGCATACATATGGGGACATTTATACAAAATGAAATTCTTGCCATGCATTGGTTAAATAGGCTTGTTGCATCTCTACTGACAATGTTGGGGATCAATGTTGAGAGTCGATTGGGAGGCTCTTTGCAGTTCTTTATCTATGATGTCATTAAAAATACAATCTTGCTTTGCCTACTCATTTTCATGATTTCTTATATCCAAAGCTACTTCCCACCAGAAAGAAGCCGTAAGATTATGGGACGTTTTCATGGCGTTTTTGCGAATATCATGGGGGCACTATTAGGGACAGTGACACCATTTTGTTCATGCTCATCAATTCCTCTCTTTATTGGCTTTACGAGTGCCGGCTTACCTCTTGGCGTGACATTCTCTTTCTTGATATCTTCGCCAATGGTTGATCTTGGCAGCTTGATTCTTTTAATGGGCATCTTTGGCTATCGTGTGGCGATTGTCTATGTGATCATGGGATTGGTTATTGCTGTTATTGGCGGAACGCTTATTGAACGTTTGAAGCTTGAAGATGAAGTTGAGGACTTCATCAAGAATGCCCGGGCAGTCGAGGTGAAGGGAGTCACGCTCACAAAAAAAGATCGTCTTGATTATGCCTTTGAACAAATGACTTCAACCTTTAAGAAAGTCTTTCCTTATATCTTGCTTGGAGTTGGTATTGGTGCAATTATTCATAACTGGATTCCTGAAGATATTATTGAAACGATTCTTGGCAATAAGAATCCATTCGGTGTCATTCTTGCAACAATTGTAGGTGTACCGATGTATGCCGATATTTTTGGTAGCATTCCTGTTGCCGAAGCATTGCTTTCAAAGGGTGCACTTCTTGGTACTGTCTTAAGCTTCATGATGGCAGTGACAACCCTGAGCCTGCCTTCACTTATTATGCTGAGAAAAGCGATTAAACCAAAGCTGCTTGGCATCTTTATCGCTATTTGTGTAGTAGGTATTATTATCGTTGGTTATCTCTTTAATCTTTTGCAGCCATTACTTATTTAGGAGGCTTTTATGAATGAAATAGATGCATCACTTATATGCAAGGCATTATCCGATGCCCATCGTCTCAAGATTGTTAAAATGTTGACAGGAGGGGAGCTATGTGCTTGCAAGCTGCTAGAAGCATTCCAGATTACCCAGCCAACACTTTCACATCATATGAAAGTACTGGTTGAATGTAATCTTGTCACAACAAGAAAAGAATGGAAAAATACGTATTATTCATTGAATTGTGAAACATTAACTGCTTTTAGAACATACATTGATTCATTGAACTGCTCTTCATCTTGCCAGAAGCAAGATTGTTGTCAGGAGGATGAATAAAATGGCAAAAAATTAAGATATTTCTATTTTTCAGCGTTTTTTAAGTATCTGGGTCATATTATGTATGATTGCTGGGGTAATGATTGGTCATTTCTTCCCAGCTGTTGTCCAGGTGTTGAATAAAATGCAGATTGCTGGTATTTCTATCCCGATTGCGATTCTGATATGGATTATGATTTATCCGATGATGATCAAAGTTGACTTTCAGAGTATTCGTCAGATCAAAGATAATCCAAAAGGACTCTTTCTGACATGGATTGTTAACTGGCTGATTAAGCCCTTTTCAATGTACTTGCTTGCCTACTTCTTTCTTTTCTATGTTTTTAAAAGCTTTATTCCTCAGAACTTAGCGCGTCAGTATCTTGCCGGAGCTGTTTTACTAGGGGCAGCACCTTGTACAGCGATGGTCTTCGTCTGGAGTACTTTGACCCATGGTCGTGCAGCCTATACGGTTGTTCAGGTTGCAACTAATGACTGTATTATTCTTTTTGCCTTTGTTCCGATTGTAAAGTTTTTACTTGGTGTTTCGAAGGTAATTGTTCCTTACAGTACGCTTTTTGTTAGTATTTTTCTCTTTGTTGTGATTCCGCTAGCAGGAGGCATACTGACACGTGTTATAATGATGAAGAAGAAGGGGAAAGACTATCTTGAAAATGTCTTTGTCCATAAATTTGATTTTGCGACAACAGCTGGTCTTTTGTTGACATTAGTGCTGATATTTACGTCCCAGTCTGCAGTGATTATCAACAATCCCATTCATATTGTCTTGATTGCCATACCACTCATCTTGCAGACATTCCTTATTTTCTTTATCGCTTATTTGTCCGCTAAAGCCATCCATTTACCATTTGACATTGCTGCTCCTGCCGGCATGATTGGTGCATCCAATTTTTTTGAGCTGGCGGTTGCAGTAGCCATAGCCTTATTTGGGACAACAAGTCCAGCTGCATTAGCAACAACGGTAGGTGTCTTGACGGAAGTTCCTGTTATGCTGACATTAGTAAATATCGCAAACAAAACACAAAATTGGTTTATCAAGGAGGATTAGATGATGCGTGTTAGAGTATTAGGAGGAGGCTGCAAGAAGTGTGAAGCACTTTTAAAAGCCGCAAAAGAAGCCTTGGCAAATACAGGCTTAAAGGGAGAAGTTGAGTATATTACGGATTTTAGTGAGATTGCCAGCCTTGGCATTATGACAACTCCAGCGCTCATGCTCGATGATGAGATTGTGTCGACTGGTCGCGTGCTTAAGACAAGTGATATTGAATCACTCATGCTTGTCCATAAGGATTTATAGGATTTCTATAAAAAGGTGCTAAGGCACCTTTTTTCGCTGAAGCTTTATTCCAAAAAATAACTGATTTATAGGCATTTTATGTTATGAAAATACCCTAATTCTAACAAAAATCATACTGATCAATGGCACGGTTATTTATAAAAAGGTTAGACAGAGTTGACTGTCTTATATCTTCATGCTGTTAATCTCCCTATACAGGATGCTCTTAGATATAAAAGGTTATGTCATTCATCTTGTGTCCGAATATGCTATTCAGGGATGCTAGCAGTCGGTTGTGGTTGCAATTAATAATGGTAAAATATAGATATCCAATGCGGGTGGTTTATTTTTGCGTACAACTGAAGATGGTTGAACTTATGGCCATGTGATGTTATCATTTTTCTTATTAAGGGAGGTGCATCTTATGTATCTTGCAGGAAATGATCTCAATTCATTTGTTAAAGAAAACGTTGACGGATACAGGGAAGGATCTATCGGAATCGTATCGTATGATCTTATCATTAATGAAATCTATGATCCTAACGAAAAGGCAACCCATGAACGCTATCAGCTGAATCCAGGCGATACTGTATTTGTTGGGTCAAATGAAACCGTAAGTTTCCCTGATGACTGTCTTGGATTTGTAAACCTTCGCAATTCGGCTGTAAGAATGGGGATTGGTTTCTATTCACCTGTATATCATCCAGGCCACAGGACAAGAATATTCACTAGAATAAAGAATGAGTCAAGTGACATAATCATGATAGAACGCGGTCAATCAGTCCTTAGCCTCATGATCTACCAACTGGATCATCATGTCGAGCCATACAGTGGGAAATATACAGATCAGTTTGACTTCGCAAATGTCCACAAGTTTGAAAGCACAAAGCTTCCTGATGTTGTAAGGCTTGAGAAGGCGGCAAAGAAGATTGAGGACTCAGAGCAGTCCATCTATGGCAACGTCATGACAATCATGACGATATTTATAGCAATCTTCAGCATTGTGAACCTTAACATGGGACTGTTCGGGAAGAATATGTCTCTCAAGAATATCATGATCTATAATGATGTCATACTGACTGGCATCAGTCTTCTTGTGACGCTCATTAGCGTAATGCTTGGAAAGCATTCAAAAATGAGTACAAGTATGCTGTGCCGCATTACCATCGTTTTGTTTGTTGTTGCGATACTTATGTATTTCCTGATGTAAAGAAAGAGGAGCTATGGCTAATACTGCCATCGCTTTTCTTTTTTGTTTTGTGGTTGTAATGCCACGACTGTTACGCCTACCCTGAATCTTTCAATGCATTCAGCCTGGTATGAGTAGCTGTGCTTCTTTGTGTTGTTCTTGGCATTTTTCTTCTTAAGTAAAGTAATAATTATCTCTCGACCTCTTTTTCATAATATTGACTCCTTTCATCTTGAGTATATAATGGAATCAGGAAGGGCATTAAGTCCGTTTCCTGATGAAAGCACTATTTGAATAATCGTTAGTGCTATTTGGATGAGAGCTAGAAGAATCATTATCTTATCTGCCCGGGTAAGTTTTTGATTTCTAGCTTTTTTCTTTTTGTTGAATTTTATTGCTTAAAAGTACTCAATTAGTAACAAAATAGTAACAATCATTACAAAAATAGCGTATTTTATTGACATTGTTTTCTTTCGCTGAAATTCTATCTTGTTTGTGCTAGAATGAGGCAAGAGGTAAAAATATGAACAATAAAGTCTATGAATATGATGGCATCATTCATGAAATTCCTGAAAAAGGTGGTGCCTATGTTGAGTTTCCTTGGAATATTAGAGAAGAATTTCAAAAAGGCAGAGTGAAGGTGCATGCAACCTTTGATGGCATAGCTTATGATGGCAGTATTGTCAACATGGGCTTAAAACATGCTGATGGTTCTATCTGTTATATAATTGGCATATTAAAAAGCATACGTACAAAGCTTAAGAAAGGTGAAGGTGACAGTATTCATGTTGTCATCCAACAAAGATCATGACACCCAAAGATTATTTAGAAATCGTCCATATCATTAATCAGCTTAAGGATACACCCAGACATTGTGTCACAAAGAATAACCGCGTAGAGAGTGTTGCTGAACATAGCTGGCGGATTGCGATGATGGCTTTGCTTTTAGAAGATACGTTTAGCGACGTAGATATCGATAAGGTCATGCGTATGTGTGTTATTCATGATTTAGGTGAATGTTTTACCGGTGATATTCCAGTCTTCTTAAAAACGGACGATGATCGTCGGCAGGAGGCTAAGCTACTTGATGAATTTCTTGATACACTTCCTGAACAACTATCCCACAATATGCGTGCTCTTTATCAAGAAATGGAAGCATGCCAAAGCAGGGAAGCTAAAATCTTTAAAGCACTCGATAAGCTCGAAGCTGTCATCCAGCATAATGAAGCACCAATCAGCTCATGGGAAGAGCATGAGTATGACCTGCAAAGACATTATGCATTTGATGTTGTGGCTTTTTCTTCCTGGCTGAGTGAACTACGTGAAGAGATTTTACAGGAGACTGAATACAAAATCCAACAAGAACAATAGGGAAAGGAGTCAATATGTTGATTAATGAGGCAATTGATTATATTAGAAGTAAATATGCATATTCCTGTAATCTTGATATACAAAAGAACCTTTATTTAGTCAGTGATAAGAAAACGAAAAAATGGATTATTTATTTCATGACTTTCTTTGATCAGGAAACAAATATGCAGAAGGCTTATTGTCATCTTTTGCTGGATGAGTTGGGTTTAAATCTATCATTGCAGCAGGCTATTAAGGATGCCAAGGTTGAAAGCGTGGGAAAATATCTTTCCCTCGACATGAATAAAATCAATGATATACAAATACTGTTTCAATTAATTGATCAAGTCTTTTATACTTATGATCATCATATTATTACCCTTGAAGATCATGTTGAAGATTCCACCTATCATGAAACACCTATCACCAAGAAAGAAGTCAGAAGACAAAAACGCATTCTCGCTTCTAATCCTCAAATGCCAAAGCTGAACAAAGAAGAAGAGATGCCAGCTAAGCTAAAAGAAATGTATAACCTAGTCATGCATAATGGCTATTATGACCGTATTCCTAATTTCCTTAAGCAGGGTAAGTTTATGGCAGAATACGAAGATAATTATCCCTGGGTAGATGACTACAAGAATTACTATCCTTGTTATCATGATATGCCACCGGAAATATTAAGAGGTTATTTTTCATGGCGTAAGAAAGTCAGAGAGGGAGAATATCATCCCATTGCCACTTCCCTTAGCTATCTTTATGTTTATGAACTTTTAAATGGGATTGGCTGCAAGGATGTAGAAGAACGCTTTGACAAGCTCGAGGAGTTCCTAGAGCGCTTTGTGAAAACAATAGCCCATGATGAACGGATGGCAGACATAGTTGAGTACTGGATATTTGACCTTGCCCTTGATATGCATTTTCCTATAGAACGTGCGAAAGCTTATTTTCCTGACAGGCTGTTAAAGCTAGATAGGAATCTGATGACTTTAAAGAAGGTGAAAGACCACACACCTTTAGAAATCTTTCAAAGCCTAATGGCTTTTTCTGATCGTTCTTTTTATAAATCTCCAGTCTATAAAAAAGAGCCCGAAAAGACAAAGGAAATAGCTGGAATGATTATCAAGAATGCCTTTGTGGATTGTCGTATAAAAAAGAAAACACTCTTCAGTTTTATTTTCAAAGGTCAGCGTTCGAAAGACTATTTCCCGCTTTATAATGCCCTATATGAAAGAAATAAAGAAGGAGAAGTTCTCACTTATGATATTGATCCTATCCGTATATATCATTTAAATCAGTATAACAACTGGGATATCAAAGCCTTTCAAATCGATAAATTTGATTATAAATTCTTAAAAGGCTTTATCAGAGAAATAGACCGTTTTCTTCGAGCCTATCTAGAAATTGGCAGAAAGCTTAAAACGGATAATGCTTTTGATTTTATGGAACCCTATGAAGAGAAAGCCATCAAAGAATATGAAGAAAAACATAAATTAATGGATATCAATCTTGCCAGCCTGCAAAAGATTCGCTATGAAGCCGCCTTGACAAGAGAGAGCTTATTGACGGAAGAAGAAAAAGAAGTTGAGCAGCAGCCTGTTGTTGAAGAAGAAAAGGATGTTCAGGATCATATGACTGAAGTGATTATCAAAAAACTTCTCAAGAATGAAGATGTGACTTCCTTCTTACAAGAGCATCATCTCTTTATGGAAGTGGTGGCTGATGAGATTAATGAAGCCTATTATGATGAAATAGGTGATAATATTGTGGAAATTGAAGACAACAAACTTGTTTTTATAGAAGACTATAGAGAGGATATTGAAGAATTGCTTTATGGACGTAAATAGAAAAATACCGAAACGTATTGCTTCCATCGTCATGAATTCCTTAAAGGGTGGGGTGGTGCCTAGAATTGGCCTGCCCTATATTACGGTGGGGAGAAAGAATGAGATAGAAGCTTTATTACATGATGTTGAGATGATTAAGGATGGTGGTGCAAGCTTTCGCTTTATCGTTGGACGTTATGGCTCAGGCAAGAGCTTTCTGATTCAAAGCATTCGTAATTATGTGATGGATCAGGGCTTTATTGTCGCTGATGCGGATTTGTCTCCAGAAAGACGCCTGCAAGGTACAAGAGGGCAGGGGCTAGCGACATATCGTGAACTGATTGCCAATCTTTCGACAAAAACAAAGCCTGAAGGTGGAGCTTTGGCTTTGGTGCTTGATCGCTGGATTTCCCAGATTCAAAGTGAAGCTGTCACAAAGACTAGCCTAAAGGTTGGCGATCCTGCCTTAAGTCGTCTTGTCGATCAGAAAATTTATGAAGTCACAAGTCAGATGAGTGAGCTTGTTCATGGCTTTGAGTTTGCGTCATTGCTTTCGCGCTACTACCATGCTTATTTAGAAGGTGATGATGAAACAAAGGCACTTGTTCTCAAATGGTTTAGAGGGGAATATAGCTTAAAAAGAGAAGCAAAGAGTGAACTAGGTGTCAATATCATTATTACTGATGATGACTGGTATGAATATATTAAGCTTTTTGCGTCATTTTTCACGTTGGCAGGTTATGCTGGAATGATGATTATGATTGATGAACTTGTCAATATCTATAAGATTCCTAATGCCATTACCCGTCAATATAATTATGAGAAGATCTTGATGATGTATAATGATACGCTTCAAGGCAAAGCTAAGCATCTTGGCATTATCATGGGTGCAACACCCCAGGCTTTAGAAGATAGACGTCGTGGCGTCTATAGTTATGAAGCCTTGCGTTCAAGACTTGCCGAAGGGAAGTTTGCGAAGGAAGGTGTTCGTGACTTACTCGCTCCCGTTATCCATCTTGAACCATTGAATCCTGAAGAAATGCTTGTGCTTTGTGAAAAGCTTGCTGATATCCATGCCACGCTTTATCGCTATGATAAGAATGTGACAACTGATGATATTGCCTTGTTTATTCAAATTGAATATCAGCGTATAGGTGCAAGCAGTAATATTACACCGCGTGAAGTCATTAGAGACTTTATTGAACTTCTTGATATTCTTTATCAACATCCAGATATGAAAGTGGAAGATCTCTTAAATAGCGAAGAATTCAGTTATCATGAAAGTGATGTGGTTTCAAATAAGACCAATGATGGCTTTGCGGAATTTACAATCTAGGAGTGAATATGGATATATTTGATCGTTATGCACCCTTTATTCAGGATTATATTTATAGTCATGACTGGCATTCTTTGCGTGCCGTACAAAATGCAGCTGGTGATGCCATCTTTCATACCGATAAGAATGTTCTGCTTTGTGCATCCACAGCTTCGGGAAAGACTGAAGCAGCCTTCTTTCCAATTCTCACGCTTCTAGAAGAAGATCCTCCTGCTTCTGTTGGGGTTCTCTATATTGCCCCACTCAAGGCATTGATTAATGATCAGTATGAAAGACTGACGGAAATATGCGAAGAGAGCGATATCACAGTCACAAGATGGCATGGCGATGCCCCAGCTACAGCGAAAAGAAAACTGTTAAAAAAACCAAGAGGTATCTTGCAGATTACCCCTGAATCATTAGAAGCTTTGATGCTAAGAAAACATATGGAGATTCCTTCGCTATTTCATGATTTACGTTTTATTGTCATTGATGAATTACATGCCTTTTTAAGACAGGATCGTGGGGGACAGACTTTCTGCTTAATTGAACGTCTCTGTCAAGAAGCAGGCTGTGATCCTCGTCGTATTGGTTTATCAGCAACGATAGGTGATACAAAAATGGCTGCGGATTTCTTAAATGTGGGGAGTCTAAGGGGAAGTATTATTCCCAAATTTGATGGTGGCAAAGAGGTATGGCGTCTATCGATGGAACACTTCTATAACCAGGCGCCCCAGGCTGGTGAAGGTGAAGATGAAGAGGAAGTACATGCACTTGAAGCACCAAGTGATAAGGCTCCATTTGCCTCTGATCCAGGAATGGGCTATATCTTTGAACATACTAGAGGCAGGAAGTGCTTGATATTTACGAATAGTCGTGAGGAGTGCGAAAGTGTCTGTCAGAACTTGCGGCAGTACTGTGAAGCCAATCATGAACCTGACCGTTTCCTGATTCATCATGGCAATCTTTCTTCAAGCTATCGTGAAAGCGCTGAAGAAGAAATGAAGGATGACAATTCCTTTATGTCCATCTGTGCAACGGCAACTCTTGAATTAGGAATTGATATTGGTAAACTTGAACGTGCGTTTCAAATTGATGCGCCCTTTACCGTTTCTAGCTTCCTGCAAAGAATGGGCAGAACGGGGAGAAGAGGGGCACCAAGTGAAATGTGGTTTGTGATGCGTGAAGACCATCCTGAAGCAAGAGCACTTTTGCCTGAAAGCATCCCTTGGTATCTTATTCAAGGCATTGCCCTTATTCAGCTCTATATCGAAGAACGTTTTGTCGAGCCGCCAATGAGAAACAAAATTCCATATTCCTTACTTTATCATCAGACAATGAGCATTCTAGCATCTCTTGGTGAGATGAGTGCAGGTGAACTTGCTTCAAGAGTGCTGACATTATCCATCTTCCATAATGTGTCTCAGGATGATTATCGGATACTCTTAAGACATTTACTTTCCATTGATCATATCAATAAAACAGAAAATGGTGGACTTATTGTTGGTATTGCTGGTGAAAGAGTAGTCAATAATCATAAATTCTTTGCCGTCTTCGTAGAAAATCTTGAATATACTGTTCATGCCGGAAGTGAAGTCTTAGGTACAATTGTCAAACCACCACCAATTGGTGATAAGATTGCGATTGCGGGAAGAGTGTGGGTAGTTGAAGAAGTGGACCATCATCGGCATGAAGTCTATTGCAATCTTGTCAAAGGCAATATTCCTGCTTATTTTGGGGATGTTCCTGGTGATATTCATACACGTATCTTAGAGAAAATGTATGATATATTAAGTGAAGATAAAACATATCCCTATCTCATGAATCAAGCCATCTATCGCTTAAAAGAAGCAAGACATACTTTTGACAATGCGGATATTGTTCATCATCCCCTTGTCAATATCGGTGGCAAGATGTGGGTGCTTTTTCCTTGGCTTGGCAGCTACGCTTTTCTTGCGATTGAACGTTTCTTGAAAATCAAGTGTCGCACGAGATTACATCTCAAAGGACTCAATAGTTTACGTCCCTACTACATCATGTTTACAATGGATGCAGATGAAGAAACATTCTTTACTATTCTTGAAGAAGAAGCCCAAAAAGACTTTGATCCACTTGATTTATTATATGAAAAAGAAGTCCCTGTCTTTGAAAAATATGACCAATATCTTCCTGATGAACTTGTCCGCAAAGGTTTTGCCTATGGTGTCCTTGATATCGAGGGCATGAAAAAACGTATTCATAACTGGGCAAACCATCAGCCACTCTTACTTTTTTAAGTTTATACTTTCTTGATCGACCAATCATTTCATGATAAATATGACATTTTTGTTTTCATTGCAATAACTTTTTGGTATTATAACCCATGTGGGCGAGAAAACCCACGGTTTCAACCGTGAGGATGCTTGCCCACTTCTTTACTTTCTGTAGATAATATTTTGATTAATATCTACAGATGTGCTACTATATATTCATGAAGAATGAATATAAACATACAAAAACAACTGTATCATTGATTAACTACCATTTTGTAT